>Ga0114931_10002874_pt1 | contig 21906 bp, 21 predicted proteins | sample 2SBtaG_FD_89579 | JGI IMG/M metagenome (GOLD analysis project Ga0114931, IMG submission 89579) | Deep subsurface microbial communities from Kolumbo volcano to uncover new lineages of life (NeLLi) - 2SBTROV14_V59a metaG | ecosystem: Environmental > Aquatic > Marine > Volcanic | place: Kolumbo... | reverse complement strand
GGCGTCTCTTCAGTGGCATTGTCGCCGGCTGCAGGGATTGGCGCTTCGGTGTCGTTCGCAGTCGCTTCGGGTCCAGAAACGTTCTCTTCCACTCCTGTTTCTGGCTCTTCCGCTCCTGGCACGCGGTCTGGCTTGAAGAAGGTGAACGTGCCTTTCTTCACGTCCAGCGCGGTGAATTCCATCACGAGCTCGACAGAGCCGTCGCCCTGCAGGTCGAGGTCGAAGAGCCCGCCCTTCACGATGCTGCCGCGCTCCCGGTTGCCGCCTTCACGTCTGAGGTCGAACTGCCATTCGTCCCCGAAGCGGTTCTTCATGAAAATCTCGAGCTCGAGCGGCAGCTTCGTCGGACCCACACCGTACTGGATGACGATCTGGTCGTTCTGTAGCACGTCCTTGACGACGGTCGGGCTCAGGTCCTCGGCGCGGTACTCGAATTGGTAGGAGTTGCTCCCGGCGAGGTAGCCGCCTTTCTCCGACACGACGGCGGCGTATGAAGGGGCTGCTAGAAGCAGGATGACGACCAAGACGAGGAGGATGCGTTTCATGCTTCTTCTCCCCTTCTTCTCCCTTTTATAGTTATCCCTCGAGGATCCGTGCAGAGTAAGTTTTATAATGCCTCTCAGGCCTCTCTGCAGGCATGACAGACAAGGGGAATGCCGATAACCAGGTCGGACGGAAACAACGCCTCGACCTGAAAGCCGTCGCGCTCAAGTGGCAGGAGAAGTGGGCGAAGGACGACGTCTTCAAGACCGAGGACCCGACGAGAAGCAAGAAACAGGCGTATTACTGCCTCGAGATGTTCCCCTATCCGAGCGGCTACCTGCACATGGGTCACGTCAGGAACTACTCCTTAGGCGACGTCAAGGCGCGCTTCGAGCGCATGCGGGGCAGGAACGTGCTCTACCCGATGGGCTACGACAGCTTCGGCCTGCCCGCGGAGAACGCCGCAATCAAGGAGGGGCGGAACCCGCACGAGGTGACGGAGCGAAACATCGCGGGCATCAAGGCCCAGCAGCGGCTTCTCGGCCTCAGCTATGATTGGAGTCGCGAGATTGCCACGAGCCATCCTGACTACTATCGCTGGAACCAGTGGTTCTTCCTCAAGATGCTCGAGCAGGGCCTCGCGTATAAGAAGAAAGGGTTGGTCAACTGGTGCCCCAAATGCAACACGGTCTTGGCGAACGAGCAGGTCGTGGGTGAGGGTGTCTGCTGGCGCCACGAGGACACAGAGGTGGAACAGAAGGAGTTGTAACAGTGGTACTTCAAGATTACGCAGTACGCGGATGAGCTCCTTGCGGACATCGACAAGCTGGAGCACTGGCCGGAACGCGTGCGTACGATGCAACGTAACTGGATCGGAAGGAGCGAAGGCACCATCATCCGCTTCAGGGTGAAAGATCTCGACATCGAGCTCGAAACCTTCACGACACGGCCGGACACGAGCTATGGCATCACCTACATGGTCATCGCGGCCGAGCACCCGCTCATCGACACCTTGCTCGAAGGACAGCCGGACGCGAAGGTCAAGGAGGTCAAGGCATTCATCACCGAGACGAAGAAGCGCTCGGTTATCGACCGCACCGCGGAAGGCAAACCGAAGAACGGCATCTTTCTCGGACGGTACGCGATCAACCCCTTGACGGGCGAGGAGTTCCCGCTCTGGGTCGCGGACTACGCGCTCTACGAGTACGGCACTGGTATGGTCATGGCAGTCCCGGCGCACGATCAGCGCGACTTCGACTTCGCGAAGAAATATGACTTGCCAATCAAGGTGGTCATCAGCCCCGAGGCGTACGACCTGAACGTGGAGAAGATGAGCCGCGCTTTCACAGAGGATGGCGTCCTCGTCAACAGCGGCGAATTCAATGGCACACGCAACCGTGATGCTTTCATCGCGATCAGCGAGAAGCTGGTGCGCATGAAGGCGGGCAAGCGGACGGTCAACTACAAGCTGCGCGACTGGCTCATCTCGCGGCAACGCTACTGGGGAACCCCGATTCCGGTCATTTACTGCGACGCGTGCGGCAGGGTCCCAGTCCCGGAAAAGGAGTTGCCCGTGAAGCTTCCCGAAGGAGCAGACTTCCAAAAGGGCGGCAACCCGCTCGCCACGGTCAAGGAGTTCGTCCAGGTGAAATGCCCGGTGTGCGGCAAGGCTGCGCGGCGCGAAACGGACACGATGGACACCTTCGTTGACAGCAGTTGGTACTTCCTCCGGTTCTGCGACCCGGGGAATGCGAAGGAACCCTTCTCAAAAAAGGTCGTCGAGAAGTTCATGCCCGTCGACCAGTACATCGGCGGCATCGAGCATGCCATCCTTCATCTGCTCTACGCACGCTTCTTCACCAAGGTTGCGCGCGACCTCAAGCTCATCGACGTGGATGAGCCCTTCAAGCGCCTGCTCACGCTCGGCATGGTGACGAAGGACGGCGCGAAGATGAGTAAGAGCCTTGGCAACACGGTCGACCCTGGCGAGATCATCGAACGTTTCGGCCCCGACACCGCCCGGTTGTTCATCCTCTTCGCCGCGCTGCCCGACAAGGAGCTCGAATGGAGCGACGAGGGCGTCGAGGCGAGTCATCGCTTCCTGCAGCGCGTCGCCGCCCTCATCGACGGCGTGACCTACGCTGATGGATCCACCAAGCACGACCGCTACGTCGAGAGCAAGCTCCACGGCGCGATCAAGAACGTTACGGAAGAGCTCGACCGGTTCCGTTACAGCCTCGCAATCCAGCACCTGATGGAGCTCGTCGGCGTCTTGCAGCGCTACAAGGAACGCGCGGTGCACAAGCAGCTCTGGGAGGGGGCGATGAAGAGCCTGGTCAAGCTGCTCTGTCCTATCGCGCCGCACCTCTGCGAGGAAATATGGGAACGCCTCGAGCTTCCCGGGTATGCGAGCCTCGCCGCTTGGCCCGTGCATAACGAGAGCCGTATTGACAAGGCTGCGGAAGCCGCGATCGAGGCTATAGAGGCATTGACCACCGATATCAGGATTGTGCTCGAGCTCGCGAAAATACGCGCGCCGAAGAAGATCACCCTGTTCATCGCCGAGCAATGGAAGTATGATTTCGTCAAGCTCCTGAAGAAACGCCTGGAGATTACCGCAGACCCGAAGGAGATTATCACCGCCATCATGGCGACGCCGCTCAAGGCGCACGGCCAGCAGGTCATGAGGCTCGTGCCCACCATCCTCAAGGATCGGAGCAAGCTGCCGAGCTATTTGCGCAGCAAGGAGGAGGAGCTCGCGCTCTACACCTCGTTCATCGAGGAACTCGGCGAACGCTTCTCTTGCGCGGTCGAAGTCGTGCCTGGTGAAGGTGCGAAGGAGCCGAAAGCGCAACAGGCCATGCCGGGCAAGCCGGCCATTCTCGTGGCGTGAGGTTCACCCCATAGCGTGGCAAGAGCCACAGGACTTTTTCTCCATAGCCGCTTGAACGCAACATTTTAATAATGCCCGGTCTCGCTCTTCTCCATGAAGAAGAAGCGTCGCCAGAAGAGCTATCACGGACGGCACGTCTTGGAACTGGAGAAGCGCGCAGACCACGTCCATAAGGAACGCCTCAAGGCGGAGACGCGCCGGAAGCGCAAGCGGCGCACCACATGGCTCTTCGTCGCCCTCGCGGTGCTCATCCTCGGACTGATGATCTACGGGCTCTGGCCCAAGCCGAGCCCCTACAATGCCTTTGCCCACTGCCTCACAGAGGCGGGAGCGACGATGTACGGCACCGATTGGTGCAGTCATTGCCAGGAGCAGAAACGCCTCTTCGGCACTGCTTTCAAGCAGGTTGCCTACACGAATTGCGACTATGGCAACGCGTGCACCGCGCAGAACGTGCGGAGCTATCCGACGTGGATTTTCAGCGACGGTGAACGCGTCGTCGGCAAACAATCGCTCGAATTCCTAGCATACAAGACAGGGTGCACCCTGCCGGAGGATACCTGATGGAACTGCTCGACTTCTTGGCCAAAGCGCTCGCTGCGCTGCTCATTATCAACATCATCGGTCTCATTGGCCTTGCTGCCGGCCCCGGCTCCCCGGGCACGACGGAGGAGAGCGTCGGCCTACGTCTGGTGACTCCGGCAGACTGTCCGCAATGCTTCAATATAACAGGAGATGTTGCGGAGATGCGCAATCTCGGCATCCCGCTGGAGGACCCCGTGGTGCTCGTGCAGGGCACGCGGGCCGGCGACAGTCTCATCAAGAAGTATGGACTGACGAGGCTTCCCGCGCTCGTCATCGACAAGGATCTTTCAGGATATGCTGTCGTAGCAGATGCCTGGACGCGAGTCGGCACAATCGCCGATGACGGCTCGTATCTTCTCGAGGGTGTGCCGCCCCCGTTCTATGATCTCGAGAAGAAGGAGGTGCGCGGCATCATCTCGCCGACCTACCTTGTGGACGCGTCCTGCTCGGAGTGCTATGATGTCTCAGTGCATGCGCAGATACTCGCGCGTCTCGGCATGACGCTGGGGAGTGCGACCACGGTCGACGTGTCTTCTCCAGAAGGGAAAGCGCTGGTCGAACGCTACAACATCACTGCAGTGCCCACTGTTATCCTCTCCGGCGAGGCGGGGCTCTACCCGGCATTCGAGAGCGTCTGGCCGAGCGTCGGACGCTCATCAGAGGATGGCACGCACGTGTTCACGAACGTTGCGGCGCTGGGTTTGCCGTACAAGGACCTCACGACCGGAAAATTGGTTGTACCTGAACAGCAGAGCTAATCGCAGCGTGGTAGCCTGTCAGAAGGGGGAACAGCCCGGACAAGGTGTTCTCAGCCGAGGGCTTCTTCGAACAGGTCCTGCTCTATCCTGTCCAGGAACGAGTCGTTCCTGTCCATACGGAACTTGTCGATGACGCTCGGCTCCTTGACGACGCACTTGCCCTTGCTACAGATGACTTCCATGGTTACCACCTCGTTTCTTGCCGAATGGGGTTCTCTTGATTCGTGTCTACTTGATTCTTGCCTCTAAGTATTAAATGTGAAGTCGAATTCACAAAAGAGATAGTTTTATAAACAAAGATTCTTTTTTATTTTCAAAATGAGGATTTAGTAGCGTATGGAGACAGACCCGTGAAAAAGCACGTCATCATCTCGCCCGTCGGCGGCGAGACCGATACCATCTTCCTCGGCATCAAGGAATTTCCGACGAAGCGCGTCGTCCTCGTCGCTGAAGAGGAGTTTGTCCGGGACGCGGAAGCGGTCCAGAAGGACCTTGCCCGCTTCAAGATTCCTGCGACGGTGGAGTGCATGCACGGCCCGACCTGGGAGGAGATCTTCCGTATCGTGCACGAACACACTGCTGCTGTGGAGGACGACACAGACGTCATCATCAACATCGCATCCGGGAGAGGCATCATGAACTGTGCCGCGACCTCCGCGGCGTTCGTGAACGGGGTGAAGGCCTTCGGAATCAACGAGGAAGGCAACGTCATGCTCCTTCCCATCCTCAAGTTCAACTACTACAAGCTGCTCAGCGATAGGAATATGAAGATGCTCGCCCTGCTCGGCATGGACGACTGCTGCAGCTCGCTCGAGCAGCTCAGCCAGAAAGCGAAGATGTCGCTCAGCCTCGTCAGCTACCATGTCAACGGCAACCTGAAGAGCGAAGGCCTCAAGCAGCTCGGCCTCGTCGAGACGAAAGACATCGGTGGCCGCATCCACGTCGAGCTGACGACGCTCGGCAAGCTCCTGCTGAATGGGTACCTCTAGTTCCCTAAAAAATTCCCCAAACTTCTTAAACACCTTCTTTTCCCTTCTTCTCCATGGTGAAAAAATACTCCGGATTACGTTCCTCGGAATTCGTTTCCTCAAAGTCTGTTCCTTCAGAGTCTGTTCCTTCCTCTGCTCCAGCAGCAGGTTCATCGGCATATACGATTAAGGCGAAAAAGGAGGAGAAGAAAGAGAGCCAGAAATCCGAATGGAAGGAGAACGTCGTCGCTATCACGGTTGTGACCGTCATCGTGCTCGTCGTGGTCGGGCTGTTTCAAGGATGGTTCACGCCCGCGCCAGCCCCGGTAGCACCGGGAGACAAACGCTGGCCGATTGGCATCGATGACGATCCTCTGCTTGGCAGTCTCGACGCGCCCGTCACAATCATTGAGTTCAGCGATTACACTTGTAGCGCATGCTTCGACTTCCAGATGAACACCTGGCCGGCCTTGAAGGCCGCGTACATCGACACGGGCAAGGCGCGCTTCGTCTACCGTGATTATCCACTCGACCAGATCCACCCTGGTGCGACGAATGTCGCCGCGACGGTGAACTGTGCGGGTGAACAGGGTGCCTTCTGGGAGTTCCACGACGCCTTCTACCAACATCAAGGCAGCCTCGACGAGGCTTTTGTCGAGCAGCTCGCGACAGAGAACGACCTTAACCTCACGGTGCTCAACGAATGCCGTGCCTCCGGTCGGCAGCATACTGAAATACAGGCCGACCAGCTCGATGGCTTGCGCAACGGCGAGGTCAGCGGCACCCCCACCTTCTTCATCAATGGCCGCAAGCTCGTCGGGAGCCAGCCCTTCGAGGCCTTCGAGACGCTCATCAACGAGGAACTGAACGTCTCCACTCCAGAATGATAAGAACCATTTATATAGTCTTTTTGTTCCCACCACTTGGGGGAACCGCATGCTCAAAATAGACCTGCATACGCTGCTGTCTGACTTCTCCAGCCTGAATGAGCAGCTCGATGCCATCGCGAAGCGGCAAGAGCCGGGGTTCGCCACCTACGAGCCTAATCTGCAGAAACTCTACACCCTCGCAGGCAAGTATGCCGGCATTGGGAATTTCATCGTCATCGGCCGTGGCGGTTCGGTCTCTGGATTCCGTGCCCTCTACTCTGCGCTCGCGAAGTATCACACCACGAAGCACGTCCACATCCTCGACACGATCGACCCGGAATATGTTGGCTACCTCCGCCAGAAATGTCGGGCGGAGGACACGCTTGTCATCGTCATCAGCAAGAGCGGCAACACGGTCGAGGTGCTCGAGGATCTGCTCTGCTTCCAGGAGTACCGCAAGGTCGTCGTGACCGAGAACCCTGCCGGTGCGCTGCACGAGGTGGCGAAGGTGCGCGAGCTCGAGCTCGTCACCCATCCCGCCATCGGTGGGCGGTTCTCAATCGGCACGGAGAGTGCGATGCTACCTGGAGTGCTGATCTACACGGATGTGCGGAGCATGTGGGGCGGCATGCAGACGGTGTTCAAGCAGTGCCACCCGAGCAGGCCGATTGCGCAGAACCCCGCATTGAGCATTGCCGCGGCCTTGCTGCTAGCTGACCGTGCCGGGAAGAGCGAGGTGTACGCGCCGGTGTACAGCAAAGCACTCGCGGGCAGTCTCGAGCTCTGGACGCAGCTCATGCACGAGACCGTGTGCAAGCAGGGCCAAGGACAGACCTTCCTCTTCCAAGAGGCGCCTGAGTGCCAGCATCACACCTCGCAGAAGTTCTTCGACGGACCGCAGCGCATGCTCGGGTTCTTCGTCAAGGTGGACAAGCGCGAGCCCGATGTCATCATCCCTGAGGACCCGCAGCTCCAGGGCCTGCATGTCGGCCAGTTGCCCTTGCGCAGCCTGATGGGGACGAGCATGTCCAGGATGCTGAACACGGAGTATGAGGGCGTACGCAAGGCCGCCGATGAGGCGCATATCCCGAACGCGACGATTACGCTCGACGTCCTCAATCCGGGCACCTTCGGTGAGCTGAGTGCGCTGATGCTGTACATCGCGGTATACAGCGCCTGGCTCCGCGGCCTCGAGGCCTTCGACCAGCCTGGTGTCGAGGCGAGTAAGCGCTACGCCATCGAGGCGCGGAAGGCCCTTATCCGGGGCAGCGAGACTGCGCAGACCCAGCGCTAGCTCCCGGCCAATCTCACTCAATCTCACAGCAGCGTAACGTTAGCCCATCTCAAATCCGTAAATCTTCCGGATTTTCTGGAGATATTCTTAAGAACCCCGGAAACTCATACTTCCTGATGGGGGTGAACGAGATGAACTACGGGAACACCGACGATGAGAGGAACGTCGCCTATGAGAATGACCTGCACCCGCTCGGTGACGTCGATGCGCATGGCAACCAGGGGTTCGACCAAGGCCTTTATGACGATTTCTCGACCCGGGTAGAGACGAGGAGGCGCCAGCTCAGCTGGGACCTGCCCGCCGCATTCTTCGCGCCCCGTGACCACACGAGCTTGGGCCGCACGCCCGCGGGCGAATTCTTCCTCCATGACTGACACTCTTTCTTCCTGCCATATGCGCGGCAACGCGGCCTTCGGGCCGCTTTTCCTTTACGCGAGGCGCTGATACCTGCTCGACCGGAGGGAGGGTCCGTACGGCAATGGCGAAGCTCTCCGCTCCTGGCGCCCGCATGTCCCGCCCGTCTGCTGTTGTTCGTTTCTTGCGCCCGGCTGTCCCGTCCGCTCCTGGCGCCCGCATGTCCCGCCCGTCTGCTCGTTCCTCGGTTGCAGCGTCGCTCGCCGCTCCGCTGCACCCACCCCATCACGAGCGCCTGAAGGCGCGGAGGGTGAGAGGACGAAGGCGTGGAGAGCAAGGGGACGAAGGCGTGGAGGGCAAGGGGACGATTGAGGCAAGAATCAGGCTCCTGGAGGCTCGGAAGCCTAGCAAATCTTTATAAATGCGCCGAGGGACTCTTAGAAAGCGGAGCGGTGAGCGAACGGTGGTACTCGAAAGCTTCTTCCTGGACACGGCAGGTCTAGCCACCGCACTCGTGCTCATCCCCTTTCTCATCCTCTACCTCATCCGGCCGAAGCCGCACAACGAGAAAATTCCCAGCCTGCTCTTCATCATGCGCGAGACCGGCAAGACGAACATCAATAGCTTCTTCCGCAGCTTCCTCAAGGACCTGCTCTTCCTGTTCCATCTCCTCATCCTGCTCTTTCTCATCCTGGCTGCAGCTCAGCCGTTCATCAACGTGCCACAGGACATCCTTGCGGATCAGACCGTCATCCTCATCGACACGAGCGCGAGTATGCAGGCAGACGGCCGTTTCGATAAGGCCGTTGCAATCGCGAAGCAGCATCTCGGTCGGGAGAACACAATCATCGCAATCCAAGGGATGCCTGCGGTTCTCACGGAACGAGCCAGTCCGGCAAGCGCCAAGACCGTGCTCGACCTGCTCAAGCCGGTAGACACCGGCACGGACATCGCGGATGCACTCCAGGCGGCGGCCACCTACGCCGGGAGCGGGAGCCGTGTCGTCGTCATCAGCGACTTCATCGCGACGGCAGGCGACCTCGACTACGACACCTCTGCGGACATACTCGAGGCGCAAGGCGCAGAGGTCAGCTACATACCCCTCACCACGGGGCAGGACAACATCGGCATCATCGACCTCCTCGTCGGGCCGGTGACGAGCAGCCTCTGGGTGAAGAACTACGACGCCCGGCCGGCAGAGGTGAAGCTCAAGATCAGCGACGCGACCCAGACGGTGCTGCTCGGGCCAGGCGAGAGCAAGGAAGTCACGTTCAACACGCCCGCCGGTGTCGCAGAGATCGCCATCAACGGAAGCGACGACCTGTCGGTCGACGACAAGGTCTGGACAAGCACCCCCGAAAAGAACACGATCAAGCTCCTGACCATCACGAACGACAAGAATGCCGTCGAACGGAGCAACGTCCGGCTCGCCATGGACGTCATCAGCCAGAACTTCCCCACCTCCTTCGAGATCACGTGGGCGGAGCCGCCCAAGATACCGAAGCTCGAGCACGACCTCTACTTCGTCAAAGATGCCAATCTCGACTTCATCCTCCCTGGCTACCTCAAGGACCTGAAGCAGCAGGTCGAAGGAGGAGCGAGTCTTGTCATTTTCCCCCAAGCCAACCTTTTCAGCATCGACTGGCAAGGACTCCTCCCCATCGCGCCCGTCGAGGACAGCCAGGGGACGCGGAATGAGATCACGGGCGAGCTCTCGACGCTCACCAAGGACATCGAGTTTGGCCAGATTAATGCCTATACGCGTGTCGCGGCCATCCCTGGCAGCGTGGTCGTCGCAACAGCGGGCGCCGACCCCCTCATTGTCAGCAAGCGGCTCGGAAAGGGCACCGTGCTCTACTACGGCATCGATGATGACCAGGCGAGCTTCAGTAGGAACCCGACCTATCCCATCTTCTGGCGCCGCGTCTTTGACCGGCTTACGAACAGGCCCAGTCTAGAGAATCTGAACGTTCGGACTGGTGGTCGGCTCGCCTTCGCCGCCGACACAACAGTGAAGACGCCAGACGGCGCCATTACCGGCAACGTCATCCCGCTTGACAAGGTAGGGCTTTACACCTACCGCGACACGACCGTGGCTGCGAACCTGCTCAACGACGCGGAGAGCGCCATCGCCTCGTCAGGGAACGTCACCAAAGCCCGACTGGACACCGGTGACCGCAAGGCCCAGAAAGTACCGTTCGAGCTCACCACTTGGTTGCTCTGGGCGGTTCTCGGCCTGCTCCTGCTCGAGCTCTTCTACGTGAAGTACAGGGGTGATTTCTAGATGTTCGAGCTCCCCGCCCAATTCCTCAACCCCAAGATTCTCTGGCTCATCCCTGCGACAGCGCTGTTCCTGCTCATTCTCCTCACGCGCAACTTCGTCAAGATGGAGCTCACCAATGAGGAGCGGAGACGGCAGCGCCGTACGCGTGTCTGGGTCTTCATCAGCCGTCTCCTCATAGTCAGTCTCCTCGTCCTCGTTCTTGCCGGACCGGTGACCGAGACTGTCAAGGAGTCGAAAGGCAACCCGCGCGTCACCCTGCTCATCGACCAGAGTTTCTCGACCAGCCTACTCGACACGGGCTTCGTCGACGGCCTAGCAGAGCAACTGCGCAAGCGCGTCCCCACGACGGTGCGTACGATTGGCGCGAACCTGACCAGTGACATCGGCAGTGCTGTGCTGCGCAACATCGATCCTGGGGGCAACATCATTCTCGTCAGCGACGCGAACGTGAACGAAGGCCCCCTGCTCGAGGATGTCGCCTATTATGCGGTCACGGTCAACACCACCATCAGTGCGATTAACCTGAGCGCCGCCCAGGATGATGCGGCCGTCACGATTAGCGGTCCGAGCAAGGTCGTCGCGGAAAGCGACGCTGCCTACACGGTCAGGCTCACCACGACCGAGCCAGGCAAGCGCGTGCGACTCAAGGTGCTGGTGGACGGCGTAGTCTCCCTCGATCGCGAAACCGAAGCCGACACCATCGGCTTCACCCAGCAGTTCACGAGCGGGACGCACAGGCTCGAGGCCCGCATAGAGGGCGCTGACGCGGTCAGCGCGAACAACGTGTTCTACAAGGCTGTACAGGTCCTGCCGAAACCCAAGATTCTCTACCTCACCAAGAAGAACAGCCCCGTCGAGCTCCTCCTCCGTGAGCTGTATACCGTCGAGAAACGCGCCACACTACCAAGTGACCTGAGTCCCTACTATGCAGTCGTCGCCAACAATCTCCCAATCGAGAACTTCGGCAACACGCAGCTGCTCCACAACTATCTCATCGACGAGGAGGGACAGTACTACGGGGGTGGCATGGTTCTCTTTGGCGGAATGGACAGCTACGACCGGGGAGGCTACAGCGGCACCACGCTTGAAACTCTCCTGCCCGTCAAGGTTGGCAAGGGTGAACGCAAGCGAGGAGAGTCGAACCTCGTCTTTATCATCGACGTGAGCGGCTCCGCGTCGAGAGTCAAGTATCGTCAGGAAGGCGGGAAGATTGTCCAATACGTCGAGGATGTCAGCACGCTCGACGTCATCAAGGCGCAGGTCGTCAACGCAATCGAGCAGCTCAAGCTGGACAACAAGCTCGGCGTCATCATCTTCGGCGTCCCGGCGAGCGCTGAAGTGACGAGCGTCGACGAGCGCATCGCACAGACCGTGCGCAAAATCCACGACCTCGATTACCTCTACAACAACCGCAAGGATATCCTGGACAAGATTCCGCGCATCGAGGGCGGCGGCCCCACTGCCGCGGACATCGCGTTCCGTGCCGCGGTCGACATGCTTCGTACCGCTTCCGGCGACAAGAACATCATCCTCCTCACCGACGGCCGCTACAGCGCAGGGATGGGTGCGGAGTCACCCATGAAACGCGAGCTCCTCACGATGGCAGCGAACGCGCACAAGCTCTACGGCATCAATTTCATGACCATCGGTGTGGGCACGACAAACCAGAAAGAGTTCCAGCTGAAGGTGGATGAGGCCTTCCTCAAGGATCTTGCGACCGCGGGCGACGGCACCTATGACCGCGCCACCAGGCTCAATACGCTCCTCATCAAGTGGGGCGATCCGAAGGCGAAGGAATTCGGTCAGGAATTCTCGCTCGTTCCGCTCAGCCTGACGCATTTCATCACGCGTGACATCGAGCCGACAGCCATCCTGAACGCGTACAACGAGGTCGTGCCGAAGGATACTGCGCAGCTCCTCCTCGCGACCGACAGTGGGCAGCCTGCGCTCACCACGTGGCGCTACGGGAATGGGCGCGTCGCGGCATGGACTGTCTTTGCAGGGAATAATCTCGGCCAGCTCCTGAATGACGAGAACAGCATCCTGCTGAGCAGGAGTGTGAACTGGGCGATTGGCGACCCGCAACGGAAGGAACCTTTCTTCATTGACATCAGCGACGTCCGTGGCAACAAGGAAGGGCGTATCATGGTCAGGAGCCAGACCCCTGTCTCGGGTGAGGGTCTCGTCTTCACGAAGGACGGTGACCGTTACGTCGCCACGTTCGCGCCCGGTGAACCGGGCTTTGCTACCCTGCTCGGTCACACGTATGCGGTGAATCGCCCGAGCGAACTTGATGTCGTCGGGATCGACCCGAAACTGGCGGGAATCGTCGAGAGCACCGGCGGAAAAGTATTTAAACCGTCTGACGTGGAGGGTATGGTGGAGCATATCAAGGAAGCGAGCAGGCGGATCCGGACGGTGCACGAGTCTGCCGCACTCCCCTTCATCGTCGCGGCAATGCTCCTCTTGCTCCTGGAGATCCTCATCCGGAGGATTGTCCGACGGAGGTCATGAATCCAAGACAAGAAAGACGTGATGCGTATGGGTTTCCTTGGCAAGAACATCAACTTGGCCCTCATCGGTCTCATCCTGGCCCTTGTCGTCGTCGCGACGGGCACGACCGTGCTCTACCAGCGCGGACTGCAACAACGCACGAGCCAGTTCGAGAGCACCAGCACGAACCTGAGCCAGTGCATGAACCAGGTGACCAACTACAAGAGCGTGCTCGAGAACAAGGAGAGCGAGCTGAACGCGACGAGCCAGGACATAGCGAAATACGACACGCTGTATGGTCAGAAGGTGTCGGAAGTGAACGATCTCACTAGCGAGCTCTCGTCCACGAAGAGTGCGCTCAACTCCATGACCTTGCAGAAGGAGCAGTTCAAGAATCTGTACAGCAGCGCGCTCCTCAACATCAGCAGCTTGGAGAACGACATCCGGCTGCTCGACAATCAGATTGATGACTTGAAGGCGGAGAGAGCGAACTTGCAATCGCTCCTGGCCAATTGCCAGACATCATAGAAAGGAGTGGGCATCATAGACACCATAACATCATCAGAATGTGCGATTCGTTAATTCAAGGATTGAGGTACTGGGCATGACTGCAATCAAAGGCTTACTGAATGAGATCCGCTTCGAGATGCTCAAGGTCATCATCCTCGAAGCCTTCCTCGACTCTATCCTTCTCTTCCTCGCCCTGCTCCTCGTGCTGAGCATCTTCGGGATGGGCGTCATGCTGCCGCTCCTGCTCAGTGCCGTCACCCTCATCATCGACGTCCTGGTGCGTACCCGGAAGATCAGCCTCAAGTACATCGAGGATCAGAACCCCGAGATACGAGAGATGCTCCGGACGGCGGCGGACAACAAGGATGAGGAAGGCCTGATGGCACACGCCCTCTTCGCGGAGGTCATCGAGAAGATGCGCAACGTCTCTGGGGGAAGCTTCCTCGACATCAAGGAAGCAGGCATCAAGCTCGCGGCCATGTTCCTCCTCAGCGGAATCCTCATCAGCCTCGCCTTCTTCAACGTCAACATCCAGAAGTTCGAGAACCCCCTCGCAGGGTTGACCGGCACGCTCGAGGACGGTCTCAACGGTCTCTGGGGAAACGGTACCGACGTCGCAGGCGTCAACATCACGAATATGGATAAAGACCTCTACGGTGACGCCCGTATCGCGCGCCTCGGGAGCGAGGATCTCGCGGTGACGATACAGCAGAACCTCAATCGCATAGATTTCAACAAGGTGAGCGACGCCGACCCGAACCAGATCCAACCGGATGATTATCCTGTCGAGGTCAGCGCGCAGGCGAGCGAGGCCTACACGGCGGGGCTCGAAGACATTAACGACCGGAAGACTGCTGCGGAATACAGCCAGCAGGTCAAGAGGTAGCGATCAACAATCAACTACTGCTACTGAGGTGAATCGGACATGACTGACGCTGTAAAAAACATCGAGAAGCTCAAGGCGACGTTCACGAACGTGACGAGCGAGATTGGCAAAAAGATCATCGGACAGGAAGAGGTGGTGCGGCAGATGCTCGTCGCCATCCTCTGCGACGCGAACGCCCTGCTCGAGAGCTTCCCCGGATTGGGCAAGACGAGCATGATCAAGGCGATGGCCGAGACGCTCGGGCTCAAGTTCGCTCGCATCCAGGGGACGCCAGATCTGATGCCGTCGGACATCATCGGCACCTACGTCATCGAGGAGAAGGACGGGAAGAAGATCTTCAAGTTCCAGAAAGGCCCGATCTTCGCCAATATCATCCTGATGGACGAGATCAACCGCGCCACACCAAAGACGCAGGCCGCGCTCCTGGAGAGCATGCAGGAGAAGCAGGTCACGGTCGGGAACCAGACTTTCCCCCTGGATCTGCCGTTCTTTGTCCTCGCGACGCAGAACCCTATTGACCAGGAAGGCACCTATCCCTTGCCAGAGGCGCAGACTGACAGGTTCCTCCTCAAGATTCTCATCGATTACCCGTCGATGGATGAGGAGCTCGAGATTGTCGAGCGCTATACGCGCGGCCAGGATCCAAGCAAGCTCAAGACGCTCCTCTCAGGCGATTCGCTCAAGCTCCTTCAGAAACTGACGCGCCAGGTACCCATCGCGAACGACATCAAGAAGCGCGCGGTCGAAATCGTCACGAAGACACGCAAGGTGCCCGAGCTCATCGAGTACGGCGCTTCGCCGCGTGCCAGCCTCGGCGTCATCCTCGCCGCGAAGGCGCGTGCGCTCATCGACGGACGCAAGTACGTCTCCTTGAAGGACATCGAGGAGATGGCCTATCCCGTGCTGCGCCACCGCATCGTGCTCAGCTTCAAGGCGGAGCGCGAAGGCAAGAGCACCGACGACGTGATTAAGGAGCTGCTGAAGTAATCAAAACAGATAAACGTGACCGCCATCATCGCCTCTCTGGTTAGGGCCTGTTCGGTGCCTCGCGTTCCCCCGATACTCGGCGCCGCGTTCCACGCAAGGCGATGACAGCTGAAGGGCACATGAGCAAAAGAAAATGGCAATCAACCTTGACTTCCTGCGGACCCTGGATCGGCTCCAACTCATCCTGAAGAAGAAGATTCATGCCGACATGCAGGGTGAGCATGCGGGCATCACATTCGGCGAAGGCATCGTCTTCCAGGACTACAAGGCGTACGTGCCCGGCGACGACTTCCGTCACATCGACTGGAACGTCTTCGCTCGTACGGACAAGTTCTTCGTCCGTCGCTTCGAAGAGGAGCGCAACATGACTGTGCATATACTCGTCGACAACTCTGGCAGCATGGATTACGGGAGAGGCACGAGCAAGTTCGAGTACGCGTCCATGCTCGGGCTCGGGTTCGCCTACATGGCGCTGAAGCGGAACGAGAAGTTCACCTTCGCCACGTTCAGCGAGAAGGTCGAGCGGCTCCGTGCAAGGAAGGGAACAAACCAGCTTATGCAGATCTTCGAAGTGATGGACAACATGAAGGTCACCGGCGAATCCGCGTTCAAGCACGCGATGGACGAGTACAAGAATCGGATTAAGGGGCGCAGCCTCATCGTCCTCATCAGCGACTACCTCTACAACCTGGACGAGGTGGAAGAGGTGCTGCGTCGCTATCGCAAGAGCGAGGTCTACGTTCTGCAGGTGCTCGACCCTGGCGAGCGCGAGCTCGCCGTCACGGGAGACGTCCTCCTCATTGATGCAGAGACGCACAGCAAGCTGCGCACCTTCGTGAGCCGCCGGATGAAATCGGACTACCAGAGCAAGCTGATGGACCACATCCTCAAGCTCAAGGACATCTGCGAGAGCACTGACTCGGCATTCGTCTCGGTCACGACCGACACGCCAATCTTCGAGGCGTTCTACCACATCCTGAGATGATCGAGATGGGATGTACGAGAGCTTATTTCAGTTCGGGATAGGCTCTTCGTTCGCTCTCTTTCTTTTCCTTGACGAGCGTGTCGAACAGCGGCACTTTCACCGGCAAGGCGAACGCCGCGAAGTTGCTCGTCACGATTGCTTCTCCCTTGTCGAGGCTCGCGATTGCCCGGTCATCCTGGCTCAGGTCTTGCGCTGCGCTCTCGATGATGGCTTGCCGTTCCGGCTTCATCTCGATGCCAAGAACGATTTTCGTGTTCATGTTTGCGAGAATCTGGCGCGGGATCAGCGAAGGCAATTGCGTGATCGCCAACAAGCCGACCTTGAACTTGCGACCTTCGCGTGCGATCGTGGAGAAGATGTTCCTTCCTTTCTCCAAGACCTCTTTTCCCAAAACGCGCGGCGCCTCTTCAAGGACGATTGACGTGACAGGCGTATCTTTCAACGTCCCTTTCGACTTCGCTCGCTTGTACGCTTTGAACAATTCTGTCGTAATCATGCTCCCAATTAATATCTCTTCGCGACCGTCGAAACCAGAGGTATCAATGACCACAATCTTCGCGTCCATGATGGCTGTGACGATGTCGGTGATTGTCGAAGCCCCGGCGTTCAACGTGAACACGCCGTCGGTGTGCAACTTCTCACCATCCCAGGTGAGATCGAGCATATCCATCACCCGTCGCCGGATGACGCCGAGCGTCCCTTCCATGAACTTGCCCTGCAACGGCTTCTCAAGCACGACTGCTTGAACCCATTCCTTGCCGTATTCCTTCCAGTAGGCGCTCAATGCTTCTTTCTGTGGCGTGCTCCACTCGACCGCACCTTGAAAATGATCAGGACGGACATCATTGAGATTCAAGACGAGCGTATCAGTTCCCGGCAAGGCTTCAGGAGAATAATATTTCAGCTTGTCTCTTGCTTTCGGATGTTCCTTCAAACCGGGTTCGGCATTGTAATACTCATCATGCGGGTCGAGGACGAGCATGCCTGCGTAGTCCTCGAACGCGAGCTTCCACAAGATGCATTTCACGAGGTTCGACTTACCCCTGCCTGTTGTTGCGGGAACGAGGACGTGATGACTGAGCGCTTTTGCACCATCGACGAAGAGAGGAAAGTCAAGGACTTTTGATCCTGATCTGAGACTGCCGAGGAACAAGGGGTTCTTGGGCTTGGTGATGAAATTGATATCTTCTTTCGTGACTTCTTTGAGTGTGCTGAAAAAGCCAGGCAATGCTTTGCTTGTCTTGTACGTCGGTGCTGCTTCTGCGCTCTTTTTCGGTATCGTAATCAGTGATTTCAGCTTTGCCAGCGTGTAATTCCTCAGGTGCGGATCCATGAACTCCAATGAAGAACCTTCTTCTAGTGTCATGCCAGAGATGAGCTCGAGGTTCTGTCCGGAGATTTGCGAGCCGTAGAGCAGATCGTACACCTGCATCAGCGTCTTGCCCTTGCCGCTCTCGGCGATGAGGAGCTCGCCGAGCTCGAACTCCTCCGAGGATTTCTGCCGCGCGAGCAGCTCGCCGAACGCGCCGGAGATGATGAGGCCTTTGGCCTTGTTCGCTTCCTGCTGCTCCGTTGCCATGCCTGGCACGGACTCGCCATGCGTTTATATCTTTGTTCCAAAGGAAAAATATATTTCCATACAGAAAATAAATATGCTCTCTAAATATGCTCTCAAATACATCTGGCTTGATAGTCGGCCGCAGCAGACAATCTCCGAAGCCGGCCTGCTCGACGAAGCCGACGATTCGGACTGACCTTGCTCAGCCGAGATGCGTGAGGATGCTCGCGAGGTCGCATTTCCGGATGACGACGTCCGCCGCAGCCGTCACCTTCTCGCTCTCCGGGCAGAACGCGATGCCCAGCCCCGCCTCCTGCAGGATGTCGATGTCGTTCTCGCCGTCGCCGACGAAGACGGTCTCCTCAATCCGGATGTCCTCGCGCTTGCAGATTGCGTGCAAGGCCTTGTGCTTCGTTCCCTGGTCGTACACGGTCTCCTTCCAGCCCTCGATTTTTCCTTCCTTATTGAAGAAGATCTTATTGACGAAGACGTCGTCGAACGGGTGCGCTGGGAAGAGAGTGTCGATGAGGATGTTCAGGCTGCCGCTGATGATCGCGAGCTTGTAGCCGCGCCGGTGCAGCTCGAGGATGGTCTCCTTCACGCCCGGAATCAGGCGATGCTTGCGCGCTGCCCGCTCGAAATCAGCTTTGATCATCCCGAGCTTCCGATACTCGCCGAGGTCCGCGTCGAGCCACTCCTTGTAGGTGATCTCGCCGCGGTCGAACTTGCCCATCCATTTCTTCTCGAACCGTGTGCCTTCCTCCGGGTCCTGCAGGGTTTGATGGAGCGTGCTCCAGTACGCGAGCCCGTCGTTCAACGCGATGAGCGTGCCGTCCAGGTCGAAACAGACGAGCCGGTACGTCTTTGGCTTCATGGCTCACGCCATTTTGCGGTCCCATAAAAAGGTTGTGCTGTGATGGGCTCAGTAGCAAGTAAGGATTAATTTTAAGAACCTGCGTCGTGAGACGCAGGGGAGAACCTATTCCAGAGGCTCTTCGATGACGAAACAGCGACGACTGATTAATACTCTACAACGAAAGAGCACCAAAACAAAACTACTTGCTACTAAGCCGCTGCGATGACAGCGCTATGCGAAATATATCTCGTGCTGGTACAGGCTGATTCCCTGATTGGGTTCCAGGGGCGGTCCTCCTCGGGGTTTCGTGGCGAGGGAGGCTTCTATCTCTGAGCGGAGCTCTGCGAACGCTTTCGCGTCGCCGTTGACTGGCGGTCTGGTGGAAGGGAGCACGCGTAACGGCATGATTCCTTCCGGAAGCGCTGCTCGCGGGGTTTGCTCTTGCCTTGTTTCAGGAGCGTGTGCTGGCATGGTTTCACCTTGGGTCATTGTTGTGCGAGAGAAGAGGTTGTAAGGTTTGTTGTCCCGTGGCGCCCGGTCGTAGCAAACTATGCGTACGCCGGGCGGGTAAAAGCGTAAAAGAAGGCAGAGAAGAAAGAGCGGTACACCTGGGCGAGTTCGCCCACCCTCAATGCGCCGCGCTGGGTCATGCGCTCGGAAGCGCACCAGACGTTTAAAAGCCTATCTCTAGATATGAGGAGAGAACCGGGAGAAATGACCGTTTTCGGGAGGATGATATCACGCTTGTTCGCTTCCTGCGCCCTCAGTCCCGCCCGTCCGCTGCAATCGCGCTGCACCCGCCCTATCACAAGTGCAGAGGGGGAAATGGGAGAATAGACGAGGTTCAGAGCAGCGGGTTCTGGCCGCCGTAGAGCGCTTGGAACTGGCCGTTCCTGAACTCGAGGGAGAAGATGTCGTTGTTGCAGTTCGTGGCGCGCATCTTCACGACTGCGATCTCGCGCACCACTTGCCGGCGGAACGGGGTCAAGCGGATGGTGATGATGCCGTCAGCGAGGAAGTCCTCGATCTCGAACTCGCTGTACTTTGAGCCGTCGAGCGGCATCTCGCTAATGAGGAAGCTCGTGATGTGCAGGTCGCGCAGGTACTCGAAGATGTAGAAGAGCTCGATGCGTGGGTTCTCGAATCGGCTGAGGACGTACAGTGCCGAGAGACTGTCCAGAACGAAGAGCGGGCAGCCCGCCTCGACATGGATCTTTTTAATCACGTTCTTGATGACGTTGAGCCAGCTCTTGTTGTTGTCCGTGTTCACGTCCCTGATCTCCTTGCGGATGGTACCGATGTCGACGATGATGAGGCTGCCCAAGGTTTGATCTTTCAGCTCGACCATCCGGGTGTTGAGTTCGCTGAGTTCCTTGATAATGATGAGGTTGATGCGGCGCATGTCATAGTCCATGTTCACCATATGGTTCACGAGGCTCTCGGCTGATTGTTCGAGCGAGATATAGACGCCGTTCTTCCCAGCCACGGCCTCGTGGTAGAGCAGGTTGAAGCAGATGCTGCTCTTCATCGTGCCGGCGGCACCAGAGAGGAGGGTGATGAGACCTTCCGGGATGCCGCCCTGGATATTCTCGTCCAAGCCCTGGACATGCATCTTGACGCGCTTAATCATATGCTTGTCAGAAACCAATTCTTCCGGCATGTCTCGCCCTCTTTTTTCTCCTCTGAATTCTCCTGATTTATAAATCTTTCAGTTGTTTCAGGTCAATACTCACTTCGCATGGGTGATGTCATCCACGAATCCCGACTTGATGTTCACGATGATGTTGTCCTTCTCGAGCTCCTCGCAGCCGACGATCATACCCTGCATCTTGATCTGCCAGAGCCGCTTCCCGATTAGGTCGCCGGGCTCCTGCGTGACGACGCTCGAGTAATGGCCTGCCTGGTGCGCAACGCCCGACAGTCCAGGCATGTAATCGAGGTTGTAGACGCCTTCCCCGTCCAGGATGTAGAGGTTGTGGTCGTAGCTCCCTACGATGACCTCGAGCGAGCCATCCCCGTCGATGTCGGTGACGATGGGGCTGGTCACAATCCAGAAGTCCGTCTCGTAGCTCCAGATCTTCTCTCCCCGTCGGCTGAGACAGTAGACCTTGTTGTCGCAGCTCCCGAAGATGACTTCTGGCTCGTCGTCGTGGTTCACGTCAGCGATGACGGCGCGTGCGTAGATCGCGCCCTCGGTGAGGAATTTCCACCGCTCTTTTCCCTTGAGGTCGAGGCAATAGAGCACGCCCGTCGTGTCGCCAATCACGATGTTCACACCCTCAAGGAGCTTGCCGAACGCGGCTCGTGCACGGATCGGGCCTTTCGTCTCGAACTGCCAGAGCTTGTTCCCGAGTGGGCTGAAACTGTACAGCCTCCTTTTCTCGGTGCCGAAGAGGAGCTGTGTCGCGCCTTCCTTGCAGATTGCGGGTTCGCTCTCGATGGCACCCTCAACCTCGAAGAGGTGTCGTTGCTTTCCCGTGCCGTCGAGGATGAGGAACTTCCCGGCCGTGGTGCCGAACATGACTTCAGCGCCGCCGTCGCCGTCCACGTCCTCGACGAGGATGCGGCCGCGCACCGCACCTTCCGTGTGGAACTGCCAGAGGAGTTTGCCTTGATTGTTCAAGCAGTACACGATGCCGAGCTCGGTGCCGAACACGATCTCGGGCATGCCGTCGTTGTTCACGTCCTTGATGGTTGGCGTGGCCGGCACGCTGTCGATGCGTTCGCTGTCGTAGAAGAAACTCTCGGTCACCTCAACCTTCTCTTGGATGTCGTACTCCCATTTCTTCTTGCTATCCTCGTCGATGCAGAAGATCTTGCCGTCCCGGGTGCCGAAGATGATCTCCTTCTTTCCGTCCTTATCGATGTCGACGGCTGCCGCGCTGCTCAGGAGCGGGCTCTTGCTATCAAAGACCCATTTCTGGAGGATGTGTCCCTTGTGGTGCTGTATCGACTTGTGGAAGTTGAACATGGATGCTTCCCCTGCAACGACCTATTTAAAGTTTTGCCGTATTGGTGGCACACCATTCCCGAATGGTCACAGGTAGAGATTTCTTTTAACATTCTTTGTTTTTTCCCCTCTTCATTGCACTCCTGTTCTTCTGTCTTGGAGATAGGGTGGAGACACCGTTCTTATGCATGGC
>Ga0114931_10002873_pt1 | contig 21912 bp, 17 predicted proteins | sample 2SBtaG_FD_89579 | JGI IMG/M metagenome (GOLD analysis project Ga0114931, IMG submission 89579) | Deep subsurface microbial communities from Kolumbo volcano to uncover new lineages of life (NeLLi) - 2SBTROV14_V59a metaG | ecosystem: Environmental > Aquatic > Marine > Volcanic | place: Kolumbo... | reverse complement strand
TCGCTTATGTTATCATTCCACGTTATTGTATGAATACTCCCTTGCTGCCAACTTTCTCCTCCGTTCGGACTTGTTAACGTTATATTATCTGCTGCTCTTATTGTAAAATATCCATCACTATAATCATATATTCCTGTATTACTTGTACCACTTATCTTTATCCTATAATCTGTTCCCGCTGGTATATCACTCGGGATTGTCCAACTGTAACTTCCATCACTTGTTGTCGAACTTGTTATTGTTCTATAGGACGAACTTCCCTTATATAACTCTATCTTTACATTTTCACTTAATTCATCATTCCAGGTTATACTATGACTGCTATTTGTTACCCAACTCTCTCCGCCGTTTGGACTCGTTACTGTAACTCCCGATTTTATTGTAAAGTAGTCATCACTTAAATCATAGACTGAACTATTACTTATACTTGTTATCCTTATTCTATAATCACTTCCATCTACTACATCATTCGGTATTGTCCACGTATAACTCCCATCGCTCGCTGTTGAACTCGTTATTGTTCTATAGGATGAACTGCCCTTATATAACTCTATCTTTACATTTTCACTTATATTATCATTCCAGTAAACATACCAATATGTGCCTTTGGTCCAGCTCTCCCCGCCATTCGGGCGGGTTATGGTGATTTCGTCTGGTGGTGTTGAACTTATTGTAAAATTATTGTCACTGTAATCATTAAGACTGCTGTTATTTACACTCGTTATCTTTATCTTATAATCTGATCCTACCGTTTGATTACTCAGGACTGTCCAACTATAACTTCCGTCACTCGTGGTCGAACTGCTTATCGTCGAATTGAATGAGCCATTTTTGTACAACTCTATCTTTACATTATCACTTATGTTATCATTCCACGTTATTGTGTCTGTTGTCCCTTGCTGCCAATTCTCTCCTCCATTCGGACTTGTTAAGGTCAGCTCAGGCGTTTCCCAAAATACTTTTAGATACATATAATCGATTTTTCCAGAGTCTCCTGGGGAGGTATCCCAAACCTCTATCCCCCAATATTGATTTGGATCTTCCCCATTAAAAAAACTTGTTGATCGCCAACCAAGCCAAATATCCGAATCATCTTCAGGATCATCATCGTATCCACCATCTGTTCGAGTTCCTAAGTTATCATAAACAAGATCATCCCGAGGATATGTATTATAAATTAAATCATTAGGATCTGAGGAAATATAGATTTCATAATCACCACAATAAAAACTCGAAGAGTCTCCATCATCGTCAATTTTTAATAAATATGTAACATTCGTTACTTTAGAACCTACTGGAGCAATATCTTTGTCCGTTGAGGATATAGCCATTCTATATTGATCAGGTAAAAAGAAATCATCGCTGAATCCTATATACAAAGAATCGATATTCGACAAATTTAAATATGAAAATTGATTACTCGAATTCTCATTGTAGTTTTGTGTTTTATATTTAATAAGAAAGCTACCCTTATTTTTATCTACTTTCTCAATCTCTACCAAAGGAACTGGTTTTTCAGAAAATACTGTATTTTTTAAAGAATTTAGAGAGACTTTTGGCTCAATTTCATTTTGCGCAAACAGGAACTGTTTATTTCCAAAAATTAATAAAATAAATACTATTAAGTAATTCTTCATATCATATCTCCTGATATCTAAATAAACTCACATTTTAATTTTTCTCCTAACAAGCATAACCGAACACTAAATGTTCACTTAATTCAATTTTCCTTATATAAAAGTTCAATACAAAAAATTAATTTTAATAAAAAAATAAAATTATTATTTTGTTGGTCTACCTGGTGGACCAGCAATTTCACTTTTATTTTCTTCAACTGGGGGTTTAATGATAAAATAAGCAGCTGCTCCAGCCGCAGCTATTATTCCTCCTCCGATATAATACCATATACCTGAACTTTTTTCTATTTTTTTAGCTACTACATTAAAATAAAATCCCTTCCCTTTTAATTTTCCTTTGAGCTCATCTTTAAACTGCCAAATAATTTTTTTATTCATTCCGGTTTCGATATCTTTACCAACATCTCCTAATATTAAACGAGGTTTATAAATAAACTTTTTATCGTTTTTCTTTAAAAAATATAATTCGACATTATATTCATCCTCATTCTGATCTACAAGATCATATGAAATTATATAATTTCTACCCATTCGTTTAAATTTGATATTTTTTACATATTTATTTTGAGCTAATAAAGAGGTAAACAAAAATCCAAACAATAAAAAAAATGATATAATATTTTTTTTCATGTTAATTAAAGTCCTGTACTTATTATTGTAAATTGAGTCTTATTGACTCTTCTTCCACTCTTCAAATTTTTCGACTTCATCATCAAGTTGCTTCATAGCTTGTGTTTCTCTAAAACGAGTATACAGATTTTTATTATTTCTTATTTGTTGTTGAAGAGTGCGATTTGCTTCACCGATTGGATATTTTGCTAATACATAAGCTCTCCAATTACCCCCCGACTTAAATATCTCTTTTTTTGCAATCTCCGAACCGGATAAACTTGTTGAGACAACAACTTTTGAAACTTGAGTAAACTGCTGCAGTAATTCAGCCTTTTCACCTTGTCCAACTTCTTCATCAAATTTCTTACTTAAGCCTTTTACTCGCAATTCTATATTGCGGGCAATTTCTGCACGAGCATCAGTTGCGGCTTTATTAATAGCTAATTGCATATCTTTTGATGTGGCACTACTAGATGCATAAAGTATGTTGTCGTCTTTCGGCGTATTAAGATACCAATCCGGAATATCACCTTCATCTGTTGATGATAAGCTTGAGGAGCCACCACAACTAATTAAAATTACTGACAAGAATATTATACTACCATAAAATAAAGATTTTTTCATTATAGCCTCCTTAATTGATTATTTAAATCTATACTATTCCTAAATTTTGTTAATTGTTTATTCTATTAAATTTGCTTGTTTTGTCAAAATAATTTAGAAGCTTTGAATAGTAGTTATTTAATATATAATGTTTTGCACTTCTTTTACACCGTTGCCAAGCTCCTATTTTAGTTATATGACCTTCCCTTCCATCTTGTGTGGTAGAAAAAATTAAATTATGACTGTTATTAAAAAGGTCCAAAGATAAATTCCAATTCGCAAATTTTCCTTTTCGAGGAAGAGTTAAATTATGAATATTGAATTTACCTGATATTGTTAATAAAGCATTCTTTTTAACTACAAATCCTAATTCAGTAAGTAGTTGCTTAAGCGATTTACTCAACACATAATCCTCATCATTTGTAATGTTAATGCTAAATGTAACTTTTCTTGCTTGGGTTAACATTTTATCTTTTGTGGATGGATATTCATGTAAGCCCTTTGGAGAAACCACAAAACCCGGATTAATGATATCCGCAACATTTAGTAGTTTTTCATTTTCTTTAGATATTTGAAAGGCTGCTCTTATATAAGAGTACTTTTTTATTGGATCTAAATAAGCCATACCCTTATTTAAATAGAATAGAAAGCGATTATCATTCTCAATTATTTTTTTATTATAAATTTCTATAGTTTCCATTCTATCAATATATGCTAAAACATGTATGCTCTGATTGGGATCCGTATAACTTTCACCAAATTTTACATTAATTAAATTTTGCTTAGACGATATATGAGTTTTGTCAATTGTTAAAACTATTTTTTTTAGAGTAGAAACATCCTCATTTGCATGCTCTTCGTAATTTTTAATTAAAGTATTATTTACATTTACCTTTGATTTAAAAATTAATGCCATTCTTGCAAGCGCATCTTTTTCTGCAATTTTCCTAGTGGAACCTGAACCAAGAGAGACTATATAGAGATTTTTATTGTACCTAATAGTTGGATCAGCTAACCATTTGGGAGGTATATTTTGTGCAAAAACCGTACATGTAAAAAATATTACAAAAATAACTATTTTATTTTTTTTCATTATAAACTTAATTTTATTGTAAACAACATGACTCTAATAAATTCAATTTCCCCCTTCCAATATATTTTTCTCCGAAATCTTCCTCCATTATAAGTCTATTATCATTTGAAAAATATCTAATTTTAATATCATACTTACCCGGGTTTACTTCTAACTCACCTGTATAAATCATAGATGGAAAATAATGTGAAATTCTTAAGTCTGCATTCTCCGTAGCATCAAAAGCTGCGCCTGTAATCGCACGTGTTAACGAGCCAAAAATACCACCGCCGGTTTTTTTATCTAATTCCTTATTTATAGCTTCATTGAGTAAAGCCTTAATGACAGTTCTCGTTATCGCTTTAATTAGAATAATGGGTTCTTTAATTTTAAATGTTTCTACCGCTACATTTTCAATGCTTTCAAACTGATATAGGTTGGTTCTTGCATTATTTTTAATAATTACTTCAACTCTGGCAACTTCACTTCCTCTTTTTTCAATATAAGGCATAGCAAATTTTAAATGCAGTCCTTTCGTAATTCCTGGCCATGCAATTGCATCCAGTTTCCTTTCATCCTTACCATCAGAAAGATATAGCAAAATTAAATTTGTTTCGGAATGTACAATTATTTTTTTTATATACTTTTCAGGAGAGCGACCGATAAAACTAATAAAATCAATTTTGGCTTTAAAAGTATTATCTAGATAATTATTTAATGGTAATGATTGATTATTATAAACATTAGCTTCAGTTTCCCATGCTTCTTTTACTTTTTCCAGATCAATTCTCGCATCATCAATTCTTCCTTCGCTTCTATAGAATAAGAGGCTTAGCAATCTCGCTAAGGCTGAATCATGGAAATTACTTTTACCGATTTTAAAATCTACTTTTTTCTTTTTTGATTTGTTATACTCATCAGCTAAATTTTTATATTTTACTTCCAATTTTGATAATTTCTCATTTACACGCCTTATTTCTACGAAGGCATCTTCAAAATTTCCAAGATGGAGATAGTTTAAGGATTTAAAAACATTAAGATAAATATTTTCATAATCCTCGCCGAAATAATCAAGAGCATTATCATTTAGTAAAATAGATCCTACAGCTTTTGTTATGCTTTTAGTATATAAATCTTCTATGTCATTCTCAGCTTTTGTTAACATTTCATTACTTTTTTCATATTCACCTGCATAATGGTATAACATTCCCATATCTAAACAATAAAGTACATCATCTTTATCTCCGTAATTATCATCCTTATCATATTCCAGCAAATTAGCGGCACCGTTAAAGTCTAAAAGCTCAGCTTTTTGATCTATATTGAGATAAAAATCTTTATTAGTTTTTAGGCTTCCGCAACCATATATAAAAATTATTATTAATGAGAAAAAAATAAATATCAATAACTGTTTAAATTTTAATTACATAATAAATTCTCTTTTAATTGAATTATTGTTTAGTCTAATTCAAAAATTATTTCTGTTTTTGCCAGAAAAAATATTTTTAGTAAAATAATTCTTAGAATTTATAATTATCTAGCTCAATTAATTTTTTAATTTTCTTTGAATCAATCCAGTATTTTTCATTAGTTTCAATGTTAATGAGTTCAAGATCTATCTGATAATATTTTACACTTTGTCCTTCTACCGCATCAGTTATCTGGTTAATACTACCTCTTAACATAAAATCAGCTCCAGTTTCTTGCATCATTCTTTTAGCGGTTCCTTCCGAGGCATGCATTTGCTGCTCTATTCTCTCATCCCTTACCTCATTTCTTTCAAGCTTACTTGCAACAAATTTCAACCAATGACTTTTTACAATTTCACGTTCTATATCTTTGATAAAGGTATTTATACTAATATGCTCTGATGTAAGATTTCTTATTGTACCTACAATGATTACAGGTTTTCTTTGGTTTTTTAACAGATAATCTTGGACCCAATCTGCAGAATTTAAACTTCTGATCATCTTTTCTGCAACTAACCGGGAATCTGTATCATTCCAATTGCCACTCAAATCGGTTACCTGATCTGATGATAATCGGCTAACCTTTCGGGTAGACCCACACGAAGTAATTAGAATTATCATGAATATTACTGTCAGTGATTTTATTATTTTACAACTCATAACTTAACCTCTATATTCATTTTTAAAATCTTAAAGCTAAACTTATATGATATATGTAAGAATCTTGCAATACATCTTTAGTCGCAGCATAATCTAATTGAAAAACTATTCCAACTAAGGGGTACCATAGGAATGCCCCGAAAGTAGGATTATTGCCGTTATAACATGCTTTTAAACCGAGATATTTAACGATCTGAGTCCCGGCACCAAATTTGAATACAATATCTGAGTCCTTTACTTTTACAAGGTCTACAGATAATGCAAACGGAAAGAATTTAGGATAAATTGAAGCCCCTAATCTCATTGTCATGGGGACATCTTCCGATGTTTCATTTCCCGTATTCCATTTTAAATTGGAACTGATATCTTGGACAACAAAACCGACTCTTACCATTTCAAGAACCGTTGTCATAACGCCAATATCAACTCCAAAACCATTAGCAGAATTATCGTATAAAGAATGATTTAGATACTTTGCAGTTAAACCAACAGAAAACTTCCCGAGATCCGTTAACCGGAACTCCTTGCTTAAACCAAGCATAAAGCTATTTTCACTATCATCAAACATTTTAGTTTTCTGCCCCGTATTATCTCGTCCATCTATGTTATTCACTCCGAATCTGTACCAACCTGCGCCAACAGAAAACCCCCACCCGAACGAATGACCGTAAGCTGCAAAATATTCTTGCCTGTCTAGTGATAATGTTGAAAACATTGCACTGAATTCGTTGTTTGTAATTCCATTTAACCCGGCTGGGTTCCAATAAACAGAGCTTGCACCATCCGTTACACTCGTGTAAGCTCCACCGAATGATAATGCACGGCTATCTACATCTCTTCGCAAAAATGCACCGGCTTGACCACCATCTTGTGCCAACATTTCTGCGGTTGCGACGATCAGCAAAATTAGTACTATTTTGTAATATTTCATTTTAACCTCTATTAAATTTTTATTTTAATACTGCTATTTTACCTACTGCTCTTTCACCCGTACTCGACTCTATTACATAGAAATAAACTCCATTGCTAACTGCTTTGCCATTTTGATCTTTACCATCCCAAGTTACAGACATTTCTGTATTAGCTTGAACACCAGTTTCTTCAATAGTTCTAACTATATTATTAGAAATGTCATAAATTTTAATTGTTACATCTGCTGCAGAGGCTAAGCTGTAACGGAATAATCCTTCTTCAGTATTTGGGTTAAACGGATTTAGATAGAAATAAATATTTGAATTATCTAGTTTACCTTGCGTTGAAGGTGATTCGTCTAAATCCACAGGAAAATTAAAGTAATATCTACCACTTGTGGAAAAAGTGATATTGTTTGAATCTGGCAATAACTCCAAATAACAACTAATAAGACTATCGTTACCTTCCGGAATAATTTTCCATATAATTTCTTTTTCTTCGTCAGAATTTAATTTGCTAAATTTTGTAGTTTCTGAAGTTACTTTAACTCGATTGTTTAATGTTACTAAAGAAATATTTCCTCCAAGTACCTGTATTGGTGATATATTTTTAATTTTTACAATAATATTAAATTGAGTATTTTTTTCTATAAATTCAGGTAAATCTACACTGATAATTTCTACCAAAGGAGGAATTGAAATATTATTAATTTCCAAACTAGATTTTATCACTTCTATTTCATCGTTAATTAAATTAATAGAAGAAACTAATTTATCTAAGTATTTAATTACATTTTCACGATATTCCATATTGTCAAACTCAATAAAACTTGCTGCTAAACTATAATAGAATGACGAATATTGTAGATTGTAGTTTAATTTTTTGTTAAAGAATGAATTAAAGTACAACGAATCATAATGATCAATTTCATCAACTGCATATTGATAAGTTTCAAATATTTGAGCAGAATTAATTGACAAAATTTCATTAAATTCTTTATCTAACAATTCAAGTTTATCAATATTTATTTCTTCTATTTTTGTATTAGGGTTATTTAGTTGTGTCTTCAATTTATTTAGTTCATCAAGAATATCTTTAGTTTCTTCACTAAGTTCATAATTATCTTTAAATTTTAATAATTTATTATTTATATCTGCATTATTCTTTTTTAAATTGCTAATAGCTTCCGAAGGATTATGAGTTTGGTCAAATGCAATATCAATCCCTTGTTCAATATACTGAGGTACTGCCAAATTTGAATAACCAACCATTGTTGCAGTATCAATTAATTTTACACCACCAAGAATAAGGCTTAATGTTGGTAGGACATTTAATAAAGCCACCACAGCAGCTGGTAATGCAGTACCACCTGTTGCAATTGTAGCAATTATTGCGATTATTAGTATTACCATTGATCCAAAAAATGCCGCATCCGAAGTAGCCTCAGCTTCACCCAAAACTATATTCCCCCAATCAATAAATTTATTATTCGTTTCATTCATCTCAGTTAATTTAGTATTGAATTGTTGTTGTGCATTTGCGAAGTTATTTTCATTAAAGACAAATGGATTTTGAAGGGAATAATTCACACCATTATCTAATTTATCTTCAGTGTTACTTTGATAAAAATTCAGGAAAATCTCTTCTTTAGTCCAATCATGTATTTGATCAAAAACTCCCTTTTCTGTACCAATTTTTGCCATCTTTTCCATGCCCTTTTCAACAAACTTATCCAGACCTTCTTTTGCTCCTTTTGATACAGCTATCTTACCATATCGCCACCCCAAATTAGTAAATTCAGGCGATGTACGTAAAACATGCATAGAGAACATTTTTACTACATCTCCAGTCAATTTTACAAGGCCTTCATGTGCTTTTTGTAATGGCCACGCTAAGTATTTACCAACATATGGTATTTTTTTTATTGCCTTAACAAATCCACCTGTTTTCCCAATTACATAGAAAAGGATGTCAATTGTTCCACTTAAACCTCTAGTAGAAATCTCTGCTAATTGATCAGCATCGAGTAAAGCTTCATGTGAAATATATTCCGCTAGATATAATCTCGCTATATTTTCTAATTCAGCATCAGTTACATTACCTATATTATATTTGTTTTTGACACTATTCAATATTTGTATCGCTTTTGATTCAGCATTATTATAAAATCCCAAATTATTAAATTCATTAATTAAATCTTCTTTAAGAACTAAATAATTAGATAAATCTACTTTTCCACCGATCACATGAGGATAATCAGAAGTCCAACTAGAATTACCAACTCCAAAATCATCATATGCATATATATAATATTCAATGCCGTCACTTGTAATCCTAGAACCAGGTATTGTTCCGGTGTAATTATCACCAGAATTGTTAATCATAGTTTGCCTTGTATAATTTAGTTGGCCAATTTTTCTATAGTAAAGATCAACTCCTGCAAGAGAATTTGTATTATCTACCACAGTTGCATCTATAATAATGTCATTACCTACGGTTAAAGCAGTAACAGGTGTATGAGTTATTGAAGGTGCAACATTCGGTAATATCGCAATCTGGTATGGATTTGCAGAAGGATTAGTTGAGGGATCGGAAGATGTGCTTATTCCATCAGTAGCCGTTATGTAGTAATCTAATCCGGGTGTTGCAACATCGCCACCCGGAATTGTGGCAGAATATAAATCCCCTGAAGTATTAACCATTTGAATAGATTGATAACTAACATCATTAGTATTTTTATAGTAAAGTGTAACTGATTGCACACCGGGAGAAATGTTATCGACAACTTCTACTTCAATATCAAAAGATGTCCCATCCGCCCATGCTTGTTGATGTAATGCTATTGTCGGATTAGTTCTAGTTATTGTTGGTGCAGAGCCGGGAATGTATTGAGCAAAATCACTTGCTTGCTCAGAGTTATAGTTAACTCTAACCTCTACATCTCTAGTAATACCATCAAAATTAGGATTACTGGATTTATAACTTACTAAATATGTTGATGATATCTGAGAACCTATCTCATTAATAATTTCATTAAAATTGTCATAAATATTGAAATAGCTCCCTTTTGGATTTGTCGCCTCAGCAATAGGGATATATTGGTCTATTTGTTCGTAATCACCAGTATCAAAAACAGGATAAACAGAAACTCCATTTGAAATTAAATCAGGGATAAGAGCTTTAACGGTTAGCGGAGTAACAGAATCTTCTTCATGAGCTGTAGCATCGGTAAGTAAAATGATGACTTTTTGAGCGCCTGGTCTAAAGTTCATTAATGATGCATCAGCCATTGCTTGAAGCGGATTTTCAGGCAAATCATCTCCAGAACCAATTCCATTTTCTCCGAGTGTTATATTATTAATAATATTTAGAATATCATTTTTTTGTGAATATAAATTTCCATCATTATATATATATGTAATGTCGCCAAAAACGACAAATCCAACATTGTAGTTTATATTGCTAATACTCAATGAATCAATAAAAGAATTCATATTTATTCTAACAGATTCAATTTCTTCACTCATACTACCAGTTACATCCAACACAAATATTATATCTGCATACCTAACTTCACCTCCTATAGAAGGAGGTACCACATTAAAATACTCTGTTTGTGTTGTTCCGTTTTCTGTAATGGTAAAATTACTTTTATTTAACTCATTAACAATTACTCCATTATCATCTACATTTACATTCATGTAAATAAATGGAAAATTTTGACTATTCAAACTGGTAATTTTAGTACCTAATGCTAGCGGTTGAATATAAGTAGAGATTTTAATTTCATTTATAAACCATCCTGCATAGCTGATCGACGAGTCTGAAATAAATTCAAATTTTAATTTGATATTATTTCCGGCAAATCTTGATAAGTTAATATGACTTTCCCGTAATTTACCTAACCCACTTCTTGCACCTATGATTTGCCACGATCTTCCATTATCTTTACTTATTTTAATAAGTCCTTTATCATAACCGGATTCAATCTCGTAAGTTTCACTAATATTAAGATATATTTTTGTGCCTTTATTAATATTTTTTAATGATATTAAAGGACTAATTAAAAATTCATCACTATTATTAGCATATTTCCTTTCTTTTGATGTTGAAATAGCTTTTGTATTAGTTTTAACGAATGAAGAAGTTTCGCTTGATATATTCCAATCTCCATTAACAGTCCAATTCTTAAATCCAGATTTAAAATTCTCATCAAATATAATCTCTGATGGCTTTTCATTAAAAATTTTGTTGGCTAATTGTACTGGGACTTCTTTTAAAGTGCCTTTTGGGATAGATGACTCATCTTGTTGAGCAAAAAGGAGCAGCGGTATTTGCAGCAAGATTATCCCCAATAGTAATATGTAATTTTTCCTCATGTTCATATCTCCAAATTTTATTAACCTATTTATTAATAGACATCCAAATAAACTTTGTATTACCACTAATTGTTTTAACTGTAAAGCTTACTTTTTTACCTTTCTTATTTTCAAGAAAATTTTTTAGAAAACTAACGCTTTTAACTTTTCTTCCGTTAACATGAGAAATAACAGTCCCTGACGAAAAACCTGAGTAAAATGCATCGCTATTTTTATCTACCCGTTTAATCAATACTCCTTCCTTAACCTTAAAAAGTCGCTTACCCGTTTCGGGTAAATTGCTCAAGTTGAGGCCAAGATCTTTTAATACAATTTTGTTTGTAGAAGAAATCTTTTTTATTTTTTTTTCGTCAGGTTTTTTAGGTTGTTGGGGAATCACTTCTTCCTCAGTATTATTATCTGCTATTTTATTTTCACCACTTGATATTGGTGAAATTGTTTGAACATCATTAGAGGTAATGAAAGTGGAAAACTTATCGATTGTTTCATTCGGTAGTTGTCTATTGTAAGGATTGAATACTCCAACACTCACAATTTTAATATATTCTGCATTTGCAATCTCTTTGAGCTCGTTCGGAGTAATTGCGTAAACTCCTTTCGCACTTACTACATCAGGGATCCTACTAAATGTAGAAGTTTGAAGATTATATTTGATCTTTGAAGTTGTAGTCCCATTCTTTAATACAATTTCTTTTCCTCCAGCGTCTAGTGCAAGTGATTTTTCATCATTAGAAAAAATTTTGTTTTTACCATAATAGTCTAAAATTAAGTTATATCGGGATGACGTACTTGATTCGACACTTAATTGCGGATAGATACCTATTTTTTCATTAGAATTTATTTCAGAATTTTGTGAAAGAATAGTTACCGGCAAAAAAACAACTATAATCAAGATATGGAAAACAACCATTGTAAGTATTTGTAATATTTTTATTACCATCTTATAATTCCTCCATATTATTAATTATTTTACTTTTACAAAGATAATTTCAATCGTCTCCTTCAGTTTTTAAAAAGTATAACCAATACCAAATGAAATACCGGAACTTCCCACATTTAAGTCTCTTACGTAATTATAAGATTCATAATAATTATAACCATCAGTGAAAAGCTCTGTTTCTTTTATCAACAATGAAGATTTTGCAGATATAGTATTGTACTCAGCAGAAAATATTATTTTTTGACCAATTACTAATTCAATACCTACCGAATAAGAATAACCAAAGCTTTTATCTTCATATTTAGTTGAATAACTTTCTTCAAAATTGTTAGTAACATAAACTAATCCACCACCTCCATAAATGTTTATTCCAAACCCTGGATTAGAAAAACCAACATTTAATAACAACTCTCCCCTAGCACCTGTTTGTGTAAAATTACCGGCATCTAAATACCATACCCCTATTTGTGAACCAATTACACCTTTTGACCCCCTTACAAATAGTTCATACTGAGTTGGATTTGAATTAATTAAATCTTTGAATGATTTCCCACTGTTTGTTTTTCGTTCGTCTATCATCGTTCTTGTTGAATATGAAAAGCCGAATGTTGCCATTTTTCTTGAAGTATTTTCTTGTCCTCTGTAATCTCCTTTATAATCATTCGAATGAACATCTGTATTATTTCTCACTATTTCCTTATGGCGACTTACGTCAACAGTCCAACATTTAGAGTTTTGCATACCGTTTCTATTATAAACCTCTGCACATACTTTATAATTCCCGGAATGGTAAAATGTATAACTAAATTGATCTTTAGAGCTACAACCATTGATTGCATTAGTTTCTTTCAGGGTTCCTCTAACCAGCCACTTAACTTTATTCAATGAACAAGAATTATCAGATGCCTCAATACTAAAAACTTCCTCTGTCCCTTTCGTAATTGATATATAACCTGACTTAGGATTTAAGAGAGTGATATAAGGTTTTTCACCACTACTATTTTGGATATTAACTTTCCAAATCAGGATTTCGCTTTCGCCATTAATATTATAAACAGTAACATTTACATAGTAAATTCCGTTCCGTGTAAAACTATGCTCCCATTTATCGTTCTTTGAATAACCGGTAAGAATATGCTTTTCCTGCAGTCTACTTGCAACTTGCCATTTTGAATATGATAATCCTTGAGGGTCACTAGCATTAATTGAAAATTCAATATAATTGTTTTGTTTAGAAGTTGTATACTTCCCCGGACTTATTCTGGTAATCTCAATTCCATAACTAAAAACTGACCAATAAAAAATAAATGCTAGTGTAATTATTATTCTTTTCATTTCAGTTCCTTTTATTACTTAAAACTTTAGCAATAAGACTCCATTTCCCGTTTTTTGATTTAATAAAATTATGCACTCCTTATTAAATTATGTTTATGTTAAAAAGTTGATTCCCTATTTTTAAGTTATCTCCAGATGATAGTTTGGAGCTTTGAGTCTTTTTACCATTTAGTATTATTCCATTTGTACTGTTTAAATCACTGATAATAACAGAGTTAGAATCTTTATCAAAAACAATTTCTGCATGCCTTCTTGAGACTTCTTTATCTGACAAAGGGATCTCACAGTCGTTATCTCGCCCAATACAGATTGGTCCTTTCTTAAACTTAAAATGCTGTCCGCTAGTTTTGTTGTGTAATACCAATACTAACCCCGAAGTACTTTCTTTCGATCTTTTTTTATAAGCAATGAGAATAAAGCCTAACAAAACAATAGCAAGGATTACCAAGAGAACAATAAAAAAAGTCGAAAAGCCGGAAGGATTATTGTTTTGATTTTCTTGATTAAATGTTTTTCCTGGAGAGTTAGACTGCTGTTCAACATTTTTATTTTTTTTCACAATCTTATATTCAAATGGTTTAATATCTGATTTTTTACCTGCAGCAGGTCTAAGTTCAGGTTTTTTAATCAATTTTAATATTTGGTTTTTTAATGGTTCTGTATCAATATCTTTAGAATTAATAGTTTCTAGAAGGCTCAAGGCATCCTTATACGATCCGTTTTGATAAAGTTCCAGTGCTTTGAAATACTTTTCCTCATCCGAACCACTTGAATTGTTTGATACTCTATTTGATTCGTCTACAGAAATAGGAGCCGAGCCTTGATTCTCTGTATTTTGCTTATTTTGTTCGTTTTCTTTTTGTGGAGTAGTTTCAGATTTAGTTCCCGATTTCTTAAGTTCTTTAAGTATCTGACTTCTCAATGGTGTCACATCAAAGTCATCCGATGTAACTTTATTAAGAGTTTCAAGAGCTTGTTCATATTTACCCGACATATACAAGTCAAGTGCATTATTAAAATAATCTTCCTGAGATTGTGCAATGATTTGAGATGAGATAAGAATAAATGCAAATAATATTTTAGTAAAGTATTTCATTTTAATCTCACTGATTTGTTATAAAATGTTTCATCATTTTTAATAGTTCCAAGACTATAGAATGATTGAATTTCAAAAATTCCTTAAAATGCATGTTCTTTTAATGCATCCTTAATTGATATAGTAAATAGATGATTAGCATTATTGATAGAAGAATCAATTTCTTCGATTATTTCACCGTTATACATTACACCAATTTTATTTGATAGTGCTGCTGCAACGGTATAATTATGAGTGATCAATAGCATAGGTATATTAAACTCCCTGAAAAGTTCAATTATTCCTCCCTGCAGTGAAATATCTAATCCTTCAGTCGGCTCATCCGCAATTATTAATTTAGGTCTGCTAATTAAAGCCCTTGCAATAGCAAGCCTTCTTTTTTGCCCTCCGCTTAGCTGAGAAATAAATTTTATTTTTATATCATTTTTTACTTCAGACAATCTTACTTTATCCAGCATTTTATAAATTTCTTCAAGTCTTTCATACGTTTTCATTTCTTTTGAGTATAATTTCAAGGGTTCTTTTAGAATTTTATAAATAGTCATTCTCGGATTAAGAGTTGTTTCCGGGCTTTGGAATATTAGCCTAATATTACTCCTTAAAAACCTGATATTTCTTTTTGATTCTAAATTATATTTCATTCCGTTATAAAAAATATTCCCTTTATAATTTTTTAAAAGTGTTGAAATAATTTTAGCTAACGTTGTTTTCCCACTTCCGCTCTTACCAAGCAAACAATAAACACCGGAATTAAATTCTAGATTTACATTTTTCAAAATTTCTTGCTTACCATAACTAAAATTTAAGTTCTCTATTTTTAACAATTTATTATCAATAGCTTTCATAAAATGCCTATGGTTCAATATCTCTGCAAAATATCCCATGATCATCGGATACTTGAATATTTGAATCGATTGTTTCACATTCTTTTTTAGCTTTCGAACATCTGAGCCTAAATTTGCAACCACGATTCAAATATAGTTCTTCGAATGACCTATCCTTTAAATAACTGACGGGAGTACTTCTATTTGTGGTAAAAGGATTTAGCCTGGCTTTAAGTAAAGCTTCTGTATAAGGATGATTATAATGATTACCCAATATTTTTTTCGTACTCCCATATTCAACTATCTGACCTGAATTCATTACAATAATTTCATCAGACATTTTTTCGGCTAGCCCAATATCATGAGTTAAAAATGATTGAGAGATTATTTTCTTCATAAATCCTTTGTACTAATTCCATAATTGTATTAGTAGTCTTAATATCCAAAGCAGTTGTAGGTTCGTCTGAAATTAGAATTGATGGTTCAATTATCATACTAATTGCGATCATCACTCTTTGTAACATACCTCCGCTTAACTCATTTGGATATTGCGTAGACACTTTTTTAGGATTGTCTATCCGTATATTATTCAACCATTCAATGCATATTTGTTTAGCTTCATAAATGGATTTACGACTATTCTCATAATTTGGATTTTTTAGTTTATAAGCTTCAAGCATTTGCTCTTCAATCGTGAATAACGGGTCTAAAGATTTCCTTGGGTCTTGAAAAACCATAGCAATTTTAGATTTTAGAATTGCACGGTTTTTCTTCAGCATTTTTGAGTATCGGTAATCGTTTTTCCTAATAATTGTTTTCCCGTTATTTTGGCTAATTATAACATCTTTCTTAAGATTTTCTAATAGGTTTTTTGACTCATAATAAATCTGACCTGAAACGATCCCCGGTTCTCCGTTAAGTATATTGCAGATAGCTAAAAGCATTGCTGTTTTACCTGAGCCGGATTCTCCAATAATACTTAGCCTTGTTTTAGCTTTTACAGTAAATGAGACTTTGTCAACGGCTCTAATAAAACCATTTGGACTCTCAAACATTACCATTAAGTCATTTACCGTTAATATGGAATTACTAAAATTCATTTTACATGAAATCGCTTTTTTAATTCTTCACCAATAAAATTAAGACTCATTAGGAGTAGTAAAAGAAATATGGCAGGAAATATTGTGATCCATGTTTTACCACTCAGGATATATTCTTTCCCTTCAGCTAAGTACGTTCCCCAGCTTTTTACATTAATACCATTTATAATATTGTTCCAATCAATTCCAAAATTTAAATATGCAAGTGTTGATTCCAGAAGTATTACATCGGCTATAACGAAAACACCGTAAACAATAAATATATCCCGACAATTGTAGTAGAGAATATGTCTAATAAGAATATTTAGATCATTCAGCCCCAATTGTCTGGCGGAATCAATGAACTCATTATTTTTTAAGTATTTTATTTTTTGATAAAGTGCTTTTGAAATGTTTGTTGAATTGATAATACCAATGGTTATCATTATCGGATATAAAGAAACACCAAAAAGAATTAAGGCGAGAAAAAGAATTATTATTTTAGGAAAACTATTTATTATATCTTCAATAAACTTTGCTATATTTGAAATTAGTCCCGGTTCAAAATAAGCAGACATACTGCCCAAAATGGTTCCAAATATTAAGGAAACCAGTAATGCAATAAATCCGCCAATTATATAAATTCCAAAACCTAAAAACAGATAAGTAAAGAGATCCCTTCCCTCACTATTTGTACCCAAAAGAAATAATTTATTGTTAAAATTCGAATCACCATTTGTACTTAAATTTTCTACGGATGAATTGCTATTATCAAATAAGAAATTACTACCGGAACCATCTAAACTTTTACTTTTGCTTTCATTTTGGCTGTTAAATAAAAAAGGGGGTGCCAGCTTCTCGGAAGAATCAAGTTTATAAGTTAAAAATGAATAATTCCCTTGATAATTAAATGATACGAATAAATACCCTATAAATAATGTTAACATTACAACTAAGCCGAAAAAAGAATATACGTTGTCACCGAAAATTGATTTAACAATTTTCCTTATTAAAGATTTGGGAAATATAAATTTTCTAATAAACATATTTAATTTGTATTATCAATAAAATATTTGTTTTTAATTAAATGATTAACAATGTATGTAGTTAAATTAAATATCATAATGGCAATTGTTGTGAATATGATAACGCCCATAAAAAGCGAATAGTCTCTATAGTAAACAGCATTATACCCTTGCAGACCAATACCTTTCCATCCGAAAATAATTTCAATAATTATTGCTCCCCCAATTAGTGTTACGAATTTTGAATTGACGATAGTAAGCAAATCATAAATTATGTGTTTCATAATATGCTTTTTAATATTACCGCCTCTAATTTCCAGAGCTGTTATAAATTGTTCCGAAGATATTTCATCAAATCTTATTTTTATAAAATTTGTCATTTCGGTAATAAATCCATCAAAAATGGATAAAGTAAAAATCGGAACTAAATAGTATATCAGAATATCTACTGTTGATACAGTATCACTTGTAATATCAATTACCATGTAGGGTGATAACAAAACAATTATAAATGCAGCTAAAAAAAGAGGGATTGAAGAAATTAAATTAATAATTCTTGAAAAAGTCTGAACAGCAAAATTTTTTCCATAATTAGACCAGTACCAACCTAAAATTAGAGAAATGGAGAAGCTGATTATAAGAGACGAAACCGTTAACATTAAAGTTTTACCGAAAGACTTTAATAAACTACCGAATACAGGTTTGCCGCTCAGTGTTGTACCTAGGTCCATTGAAGAGAAAACTTTTATAATCCAACTTAAAAAGTCTGAGAAAATAAAACCATTTCCCAAATGAATAATCATCTTATTATTTACACTTAATCTGAAAGAGATGAATGCTAAAAACGTAATAGTAATAAACAGCATTAGCGAGTAAGATAATTTCCATGTAAATTTCATTAATATATTTTTTCTCAATACTTTCTTCATAATTTTCAATATTTTAATAATTTATTCACTATGTATCCTATACCTGAAACTAAAATTTTTAAACTAATTAGCATTTCCCAGCGATAAAATATTCTTCAAAAAAATCATCTTAATTCCGGATCTATATACCATCTATTAATTTCCTGGAAAAACTTATAAGGATCAATTGTCACATTTCTTACTTTTTTATTAAAAGCTGTATTATTGCTTAATGTCCAGAGAAAAATATATGGAAAATCATCAGCTAGAAGCCGATGAAGTTTATAATAAATGGTTCTCTTTTTTTCATTGTCTGTTGTTTGCTCGGCACTTTCAAACAGTTGATCAATTTCCGGATTTTTATAACTAATAAAATTTTTAGACCCTTTTGAATAAAAGAGATTACTAATACTTACGTTTTCATCAAAATTTAATTTTAAAAGAGCTAAATCGAACTTTTTATTATAGATAACTCTATTCAGAAATGAATTCCATTCTAACCTGACAACATTAATTTTTATACCAATATTTCGCATATATTCCTGCATAGCATCTGCAATTTTAATAACGGTTTGACTATTCTTATCAACTTCAACTAATAAATTAAACTCCAATCTTTTGTTGTTATATTCTAAAATTCTGTCACCATCCGAATCAATGCAGCCTGCATTACTCAAATATAATTTTGCCTCATACTCACTATATTTCAGGGGAAGGACATTTGGGTTATTAGCAGTACTATTAGGCGGGAATGGTCCAGAGATTAATTGTCCGTACCCTAAATAAAATGTATTTAACATCTTTTTTCTATTAAGTCCTAATACCATTGCCTTTCTCAAAAATTCATTAGTTAATAATTCGTTTTTGAAATTAAATGCTACTGCCGTAATACTTAGACTATTATAAGTATATATCTTAAAATCTCCTGCAGATTCTAACTTGCCTAAATCTCTATTCGGTATACGCACTTTTAAATCCGTGCTAGTAAGTAATAATTCTTGTACGCCCAATTCCGGGTCCAGTGTTACTTTGCAAGTTATACCGTCTAAATATACTTTGTTATAGTAGAAAGGATTTTTGACAAGCCTATATCTATTTTCATTTCCCCTTTTAAACATGAAAGGACCGGTACCAATCGGTTTGTTTTCAAAGAATATTTTACTATCAATAATATTATTCTTAAAAATATGTTTAGGATAAATTGGTAAGTTTGAAAAAAACAGTAAGATGTCCGGTACAGATTTCTTTAAATCAATTTCTACCGCATTTTCTAAAACGGTTATACTATTAATCTTTTGAGCTAATAACTTATAGTATTGTATTGCTCTGGTTTTAGGGTTTAGCAACGCTTGAATTGTAAACTTTACATCTTCGGGTTTAAAGGGAAAATTATCATGCCATTTAACTCCTTTTCTTATCTTAAATCTTATAGTTTTATTTTTATTTAAAATCTTCCAATCGGTAGCCAGCAATGGTTTAATGTTTCCATATTCATCTTTTTTAACTAACGGTTCAAATATTAGTTGACTAATCCGTAATGAAGCCATATTATTAAACGAAGAAAAAGGATCGTAGCTTTCAGGATTCTGTTCTTCGCCATATTTTAATATTCCTCCGCTTTTACTTGTTTGGCTTATAAGTGAAGAAAACATAAAAAGACCAATAATTAAAAAAAGGTAAAATTGCTTCATAAAACTATTCCTTGGTTTAAATTCCAATATTTACTGTAACTTTATATCACCATTACCCAAAGTAGAGTAGAATAAACAAATACCTTGGAGTGCATTATGATATTGCATAAATGGTTTATATGTGCCTGCCAGCAGCCATCCAATGCCAATAGATTCAGGACAAGAATTTTGAGGCGATTTCTTAAAAAGGCAATATGAGTATAATAATGCTTCCTCTGGTGAATTTTTCTTAAAATCAGTTGTCCAACTTTTGGTATAAATTGTGCTGAGAATTTCTTCAGCCTTATTAACTTCTTCAGCTTTATTCTGTAAAGACAAAGCAAAACCCTCATAATATTTAATTTCACTTGATGAATTTTGCTTGAATGCATTATCTATCAAACTAATTCCACGCTTTTGATACACATTAAACATGCATAAATAATAACCCATTTTAGCTCTCAAACGAGGTTTTTTTATAATCTTTTCAATTTGATCTGGTGTCCCATTCGAGTAAAAGATATTAGTTAACACTGCATAAGCTTTAATCGCCTCATCATCCGGATATTTTATTGACAACTTCTTAAGATATTCTTGTTTGTTGAGTAAAAAATAGATCTCCGCCAGCTGTTTATCTGCATTCTTTAAAATTTTCGGATTCGCTGATTGGTTGACACTCATAAAATACTTTTCAGCATTAACTAAATGATAATAAATAAGAAGCGAATATATGTTCGGATCATAAAATCTGATCTCTCTACCACTTTTTGAAACGTCATTATAATTAATTGAATTCCTTTCAATTGTTGAATAAATTTTAAAAATTTGTTTTTTATTATTTTTTAGAATGTGCTGTATGAATTCAATTTTCAATTTCTGAAATTTCATTAAATTTTTATTTTTATAGCTATTAAGTTCGTTTGCATTAAATACAGAATTTAGAAGATTTAAATAATAAGGAGAGTTATTATTTTTTTTGTTTGAAATACGATATAGAAGATACTTAGCTACAATCCTAATCAATTCTCTATGCTTTGGACCCACTCTAGACTTTTTAACTTTCTTTAATTCACCCAAAGCACTTTTATATTTTCCGGTTTCTGCTAGTGTTAAGCTATTGTAAAGATGTAGTATAGATTTATTAACATTCGTTTTTTTTAGCAGTAAATTATAATAGATTGACTCTATCTTAGGAACAGTAAAAGAAGCTAACAAATATAGAGATGCCAATTTTTTATGTGAGAGTGCAATTAAGAACTTTGCTTTTAGTTTATAGTTTTCATCCTCGGATGAAATTTTTGATTCCCAATAATTTATTGCTTCATTATATTTTTTTTCACTCAAATATTTATACCCTTTATCCGATCTATTTAACTGAGCATAAATAGAAGAATTAACTAATATAATGATCAACAAAATGTAGAATTTTAGCATATTATATTTTTATATTGTATTAAAATTATTTAAGTAGAATCATTTTCCTGCTATTATGAAATTTTTCAGTATTGATTAAATAAAAATAAATTCCTGAAGCAACCTTTTCGCCGTAACTATCAGTACCGTTCCAAGAAACCGAATAATTACCGGGTTTGTTATAACCGTCAACAATATCCTTTATTTTTTGACCGAGGATATTATACACCGATAATGTTACATGAGAATATTCGGGGATTGAATATTTAATAATAGTT
>Ga0114931_10002872_pt1 | contig 21922 bp, 18 predicted proteins | sample 2SBtaG_FD_89579 | JGI IMG/M metagenome (GOLD analysis project Ga0114931, IMG submission 89579) | Deep subsurface microbial communities from Kolumbo volcano to uncover new lineages of life (NeLLi) - 2SBTROV14_V59a metaG | ecosystem: Environmental > Aquatic > Marine > Volcanic | place: Kolumbo... | reverse complement strand
GCGTGGGAACCATTGAACATGTTCAAAAAAGTGCTGATTTTTGGACAAATTGTTGATGTCTGTATTGATAAATTGACGCCGCGTCACACATAAACTGAAGTTTCACCGTTTTTGGGAATGCTGGATACGGTATAGCTGGCGTTCGTGGATTTTATCGGAATTTGCATGAAAAAATGCGCAAACCCATTGAAAAATGCCCTACATGCCCGTCCGACCCCTGTAAAACGGTGAAACTTCAGACATAAACAGTCAGCCTGTTTTTCCAAGTGCGCTCAGAACCTCCCGGAAACTATTCAGGCCCGCCTCCAGATTCTCGATGATCTCCTCGACGAGTTCATCGGGTTCCGGCAGATTGTCGAGGTCGGTGAGGCTCTTGTCTTTCAGCCAGAAGATATCGAGGCTGGTTTTGTCGCGGGCGGTCAGTTCCTCATGGGTATATTTGCGCCAGCGGCCTTCCGGATTCGTCTCGGCGTCCCATGTTGGCTTGCGTTCGTGCCGGTTTTCCGGGTTGTAGCACTGAATGAAGTCGGTCAGGTCATCGAAGCGCATGGGTTTCTTTTTCAGGGTATGGTGGATATTGGTGCGGTAGTCGTAATACCAAACCGCTTTGGTCCACGGGGCCGGGCTGGCTTCGTGGTTGTCGAAAAAGATGACGTTGGCCTTGACGCCTTGTGCGTAGAAGATGCCGGTCGGCAGGCGCAGGATGGTGTGCAGGTCGGTGTTTTCCAGCAGCTTGCGGCGGATGGTCTCACCGGCCCCGCCTTCGAAGAGTACGTTGTCGGGCACGACCACGGCGGCCCGGCCGGTGGTTTTCAGCATCGCGCGGATGTGCTGAACGAAATTGAGCTGCTTGTTGGAGGTCGTGGCCCAGAAGTCTTGGCGATTGTAGGTGAGGTCGTCCTTTTCCTGCTCGCCTTCCTCGTTGGTAAAGCTCATCGAGCTCTTCTTGCCGAAGGGTGGATTGGCCAGCACGTAGTCATAGCGTTGTCCGGCGTCGGCAACCAGTGCGTCGTTGGGTGAGATGGGCGCATCGCCGTCGATCTCGCCGATGTTGTGCAGGAACATATTCATCAGGCACAGACGGCGGGTGTTGGCGACGATTTCGTTGCCGTGAAAAGCGGCGTGCTTGAGAAAGGCCTTTTGTGCTTTGTCGAGCTTGTAGTGATCCGCGTCGGTGATGAAATCATAGGCCGCAAGGAAAAAGCCGCCGGTGCCGCAGGCCGGGTCGGCGATGGTCTTGCCGGGCTCGGGGCGAACGCATTCGACCATGGCGCGGATCAGCGCGCGCGGGGTGAAATACTGGCCGGCGCCGGACTTGGTGTCCTCGGCGTTTTTCTCCAGTAGCCCCTCGTAGATCGTGCCCTTCACATCCGCGCCCATCAGCAACCAGTCGGTATCGTCCACCATGTCGATCAGACGGTACAGCTTGGCCGGGTCCTGAATCTTGTTCTGCGCCTTGGTGAAGATCTGTCCGAGCATGCCCTTGCGGGTGGCGAGCTCGCGCAGCAATTCGATGTAATGGCCTTCCAGCTCCGCCCCGCGTTTTGATTTCAGGCTCTGCCAGTCATAGCCATCCGGGATGCCGACATCGCGGTTGTACGGCGGTTTGGCGTATTCGTCCGCCATCTTCAGGAAGATCAGATAGGTGAGCTGCTCCAGGTAATCACCATAGCTGACGCCATCGTCGCGCAACGTGGTGCAGAAGCTCCAGACCTTGGAGATGATGGGGGCGGTGTTCATGGCAGATTATCCCGGTATACGGTTAATATCTCGATCACATCTTCCTTGACTCGATAAATAAAGCTGTACTTTTGGTAAACCACGCAGCGTATTCCATCGCCATATTCTGGCATTGGTGTGCCGGACTCTGGAAACTGACCCAATAACATATCGATCCAGGTCTCGAATCGACTCAGATAATCCAGTACGAATTCGTTGGAGAGATTCTGTTGATAGAGGTAATCAGCGATCTCTTCCATGCGCTGCCGGGCACGGGGTGAGAAGACTATGGCGCGTTTACTCATACTTTGTGCGGATATCATTTACCACATCACCCAGCGTCACAGACTCTCCTGCGTCCAGTTGCTCTATGGAAATCCCGAGATCTTGCTTGATCCTGCGCTGTTTTATGAATTCTGAAAAAGCCCTGGCGATAGATCGGGGGTCCTCACCAAACGTCTGTTTGATGTTCTTTTCCAGTTCCGGGTCATCTATGTGTATGTTCAGCATGCGTTACTCCTGATTTTTACAATTCTGGTTTGCAGGTAATCCTGCATAATACGAATATGAGCGGCAAGATGCTTTCCCAAACCAATCCATACTTGAAAGACACGGCAAAGGCCCGTCGAAACCGGGTGCGCAGCATTGCCAGTTCGGTCGCCATAGAAACGGGTGAATCAATTGCGGTCGTCGAAGAGAAGGTCAAGCGATTGCATGCCGCTCGGAAGCGCTTAACGCTTGCATGACTGTACTGCGCAAGACCAAGTTCGCTTCCTCCCGCGTCATTCCAATATGCCTCTGTCATTCCCGCGCCGGTGGGAATCCATAGCACCGAAGTGTTGTAATGCTCCGTCATCCGGTTGCAGCCTTGCGTTTAGTCGCCTTTTTTCGTGGTACCTGTTGCACTTTCTCAGCCCGGATGCGTTCCAGCAGGACAGAAGCCGGCTCATCGCTGGGGTCTTGCTCGACGAGTTGGCCGGAAAAGGCTTTTTTTAGGATGGATTGGCGAAGGGTTTCGGCCTTATGGATCTGGCCTTCGATATCCGAAGTAAGATTTTCTTGGATCGTTAACATCGCATTAATTATAGAGACGATTTCTTTTTGCTCTGTGATACATGGGAGAGAAATTTCAACAGAGCGAATATTGTCGAGATTCAATCCTGGCTTTCCAGCCCCGTAAGCCATTTTATTTAGCTGCTTTCGACCTTCCGCTTCAGCAACCAAATACCAGTAGAGAAAATCAGTATAGCAATCCTCACTTGGCCTCACCAACGCAACATGTTGGCTGACAAATGCAGTACCAATATCAGATTTGACGAAAGCAGTTTTCGTAACATTTGCTCCGGTTAGAGTTATTAGCAAATCTCCAGCTTGCACTCGCGTACGCATACCTTCCGATTTGCCGGGTAATTTAACGAAGGCAACATCTTGAAGATCAAGGAAATCATGTTTAAGGTTTTGAGCCCTGATAAAAATGTCACCTTGTTCCGCGTAGTATCTTGCCCAACCACGCGAACCAGAAGTCAGAAACGAAAGTTTTTCTCCCAGAGTTGTTCGCAGCCAAGGGCTCTTCGGCCACTGTGCGGTGAGCTTGCCTTCGAAGGCGTGCTTGAGCACAGCCTGACGATAAACCTTCAACTGCTCCCGCGCGGTCTTCAGGCTTTCGATGCCCTTGTCCAGTTCGGAGAAAAGTTCTTCAATTTTGGCGACAATGCGATGTTGTTCTTTCTCAGGTGGAATGGGTATGAATATAGATTTCAGTTTGTTTGCATTCACGTTCGGAACGGCTATGCCCATCCTGTTTTCTGATATTTTTTCCCAATACAATGGGCCTTCGAGAAAATACTTTAAGTATCGCTTATCAGAATAGGCTATGAAACGAATCAAGTATGACGCAAATACTGATCCTTCTGGTTTCCTAACCAGATAGCTAACACCGACGGATCCGGCACGAGAAATAACAATATCTCCATCTTCAAGACGATATTTTTCCTTATCCTCAGGATTTACTGAACAGTACGGAACTGTATCCCAATCAACAATACCAGAAGCGATATCTGTTGTTCTTAAAAGATGCAAATCGCCTTCCTTTGCTGCTTTTGTTGTGTATCCGTATTGAGGTTTCGAACAAATATCACCAATAGCTGCCATTTGCCAACCAGCGGGCAGATTACTACCAATAGTTTCTTCCTTCTGAATTCTTCCTTCTTCCTTCCCCATCACGCCGCCAATGCCTCATTCAACTCTTCAATTACTTTATCCATCCTATCCCCAAACACCTGATACATCCTCCCCATGCCGCCCTTGGCATCAAACGGCGCCATTTCCAGATCATCCCGTTCCATATGGAACGAGCTGATGATGTGGTCCCGAATCATGCGCAGCCATTCCATCTGTTCCTCGTTGAATTTTTCGCCGCCGCCGCTGTGGTGGCTCATGATCCAGTGCTGGAAGTTGCGGCGCACGGTGTCGGCGTAAGGCAATAGCGTGTCGTCAATGCCGCAGGCCCTTCGTATCAGTGCCACCAGCGCGGTCAGTTCGCTGACGGGCTGCTGTCCCTTGTAGTCGTCGAGCAGGCTGTAGGCTTGCCATACCCTGAGCGGCGCAAGGCGCGGCTGATCGGTTTTCAGCTTGTCGAAGACCTCGCGGATCATGGCGTAGGTCAGTTCGCTGCACCGCTGCGGGGTCGAGTAGAAAATGGTCAGCGCCTCTATGGCGTCACGGTTGGCCGCCAGGTATTCGGCGAAATCCTGCGCCATCTGTTTTGCGTTCTCTTCGGCGTCGCCGGCCCACTCGGCGCGCTGGAGGGTATCCAGGTTCTCGTGGTCGATGGTCTGTTCCTTGTCGCGGCGAATGCCATCGAGCAGTTCGATGAATTCGCCGGTAAACACGTTGGCGGCCTCGTCGACCCGTTCATCGCGGGCCTGCTGGCGAGCATCCTCGCCCGGATTGCTGGTCTCGGGCAGACCGGCGATCTCGCAGGCGCGAATTTCGACCTTGTCCGGGTCGATGGCGTCGAGGAGATTGCCGACCACCTCCGTCAGTGTAACGCCGCCGGTCTTTTGCTTGATGCGCTGCTGTTCGCGGTCATCGAGCTGCTTGTTGAGGCGAGCCAGGCGGCCGGCCAGCGAACTGACGGTGTCCTCGTCCCGCGCGCCCATCATGACGCCCATGGCCAGATCCTTGAGCGGAACCGAAGGTTTGGTGATGAGCGGCTGGCTGTCGGTTTTCAGGGAGTTGGTGACGCCGACGGCGTCGACGATCACATAATGGGTCTTGGCGCTGGTGGCCGAAGGCGTGACCTTCTTGAGGTCGTCGCAGTCCAGCGTGCGGGTGCCACGGCCCTTCATCTGCTCGAAGTAGTTGCGGCTTCTCACATCGCGCATGAACAGCAGGCATTCCAGCGGCTTCACATCGGTGCCGGTGGCGATCATGTCCACGGTGACGGCGATACGCGGGTTGTAGTCATTGCGGAATTGCGCAAGGATGGATTTCGGGTCCTCCTTGGCCTGATAGGTGACCTTCTTGCAGAATTCATTGCCTTCACCGAACACTTCGCGCACGGTCTGGATGATATCATCGGCATGGCTGTCGGTCTTGGCGAAAATCAGTGTCTTCGGTACCTCTTTGCGGCCGGGGAAGATCTCCGGCAGCCTATCGCGAAAGGTGACGATGACGGTGCGGATCTGGTCCGGGTTGACGATGTCGCGATCGAGCTGTTTCGCGGAGTAGGCCTCGTCCTCGTCCTGCCGCTCCCATCGGCGCTTGCGGGTCAGCCGCTCACGCTTTTCCACCACCTGGTCGGCCTTCAGGCTGCCGCCCTGTTGCGTACGCTGCGTCTCGATCAGATAGATTTCATTGCCGACATTGACGCCGTCGGCCACGGCCTGTTCGTGGTCGTATTCGCTGACCACGTTCTTTTTGAAAAAAGCGTAGGTGCGATTGTCCGGCGTTGCGGTCAGGCCGATCAGGTAGGCGTCGAAATATTCCAGCACCTGCCGCCACAGGTTGTAGATGGAACGGTGGCATTCGTCGATGATGATGAAGTCGAAAAACTCGATGGGGATCTTCGGGTTGTAGACCACCAGCAGCGGCTGTTTCGGCTGCACCAGCTCGGCCGGGTTGATCTCTTCTGTGGCCTCGTCGAGTGCCTGGTCTTTCAGCAGGGAATACATGCGCTGGATGGTGCTGATGCAGACCTGGCTGTCTTTGGCGACATACGACGATTTCAGGCGCTGGACGTTATACAGCTCGGTGAACGTGCGGTTGTCGTCGTTCGGCAGGTAGGCCATGAACTCCTGTTCGGCCTGCTCACCGAGGTTACGGGTATCGACCAGAAACAGGATGCGTTTGGCATCGGCAAACTTGAGCAGACGATAAATGGCGGTGATCGCGGTATAGGTCTTGCCGGAGCCGGTGGCCATCTGGATCAGGGCGCGCGGGCGGTCGGCCTTGAAAGAGGTTTCCAGGTTTTCGATGGCGGTGATCTGGCAGTCGCGCAGGCCGGCAGGGTCCAGGGCAGGCAGGTCGTGCAAACGCCCACGAAGGGATGCAGGCTTGGTCAGCCATTCAGCCAGCGTTTCAGTCTGATGAAAGGAGAAAACTTCACGCGAACGGGGTTTGGGATCATGCCCGTCGGTAAAACGCGTCACCACGCCGGTGCTTTCATAGACGAAAGGCAGCGGTGCGTTTTTGTTGACCCATTTGAGTTCCGCCGCGGCGTATCCTTGGGACTGATCTTCGACCGTGGTGATCTTCTGACCCCAGTTTTCGGGTTTGGCCTCGATCACGCCGACGGCCTGTTTGTTTACGAACAGAACATAATCCGCAGGACCGACATCGGTTTCGTACTCCCGCACGGCAATGCCAAGGCCAGCATTGAAATCGATCTTCTTCTTGGGCTGCACGTTCCAGCCGGCCTGCTCCAGCATCCCATCGATGTTGTCGCGGGTTTTTTGTTCCGGTGTCTGGTTTCGGGTTGCCATCATCAGTCTCGTCTCTTGCCGGTTTTGCAGCGTTCCCATGCGCTGCGGTCTGCATCGTCGCCGGCATCCGATCATCGAGTCTCATGCTCGATCACGTATTCGCGTAGGATTCAGGGAGGGTTTTTCTGTTGCTTTTGCAAATCCTGCTGCGCCTTTCTCTGGGAACGCGGGCGGCACGCCTGCGCTCCCTGCTGCGTTGGAGTCTATAATAACGGATTCATTGGTGTGAGCAACCAAAGCACTCCGAACACTCCACCATAAGAATTGCGGCATGACCGCCTCAACTTGACAAAACCGCCGCTTACCCGTAGAAATTATATAGTGTTCCACTAGACTGGCATCTTACCCTCCTTGAACGACATTCCCTTAAACGTGCTGTTTTCAGCACTCGGCTTGCTGATCGTCCTGTCCGCTTTCTTTTCCGGCTCGGAAACCGCTTTGATGACGCTCAACCGGTATCGCCTTCAGCATCTCGTCAAAACCAAACACCGCGGCGCCATCCGCGCTCAAAGACTATTGCAGCGTCCGGACCGGCTGATTGGCCTGATTCTGTTGGGCAATAATTTCATCAATATTCTGGCATCGTCATTGACGACGGTCATTGCCATTCGCCTGGTCGGAGAAGCGGGCATCGCACTGGCTGCGGGTATCTTGACTATGGTCATTCTGATTTTTGCAGAGGTCGCTCCGAAAACGCTTGCCGCCATGCATCCGGAAAAGCTGGCTTTTCCGGCATCGTGGGTATTCATACCTTTGTTGAAATTGCTTTATCCGATCGTGTGGGTCGTCAATGCCATCGCCAACCTGCTCCTCAAGATGGTCGGCTTCAACCCCGCCAAGCATGAAAGACCTTCCCTGGGCAAGGAAGAGCTGCGGACCGTTGTCGCGGAAGCGGGCGGATTGCTTCCCGAAAGATACCAAAACATGCTGCTGGGCATACTGGATCTCGAGTCCGCGACCGTCGAAGACATCATGATTCCCCGCAATGAAATTATCGGCATCGACCTTGATGATCCTTTGCCTGAAATCCGTGCCGTCATAAAAAACAGTCCCCATACACGGCTGCCGGTGTTCTACAAAACCATCGATCAGGTCATCGGCATGGTTCACCTGCGGCAGATTCTTTCACTCGTCGATGCCGATGATTTCGACAACAATACGTTGCGCGCTCACCTGACCAAGGCCATGTTCATCCCTGAAAATACGCCACTGGACCGGCTGCTTCTGAATTTCAAGACGGAAGGTTCTCGAATCGGGCTGGTGGTCGATGAATACGGCGATGTGGTAGGGCTGGCGACGCTGGAAGACTTGATGCAGGAAATTATCGGTGAAATCGCAACCAACTCGCTCGATGTACAGAAGCAAAGCGATGGCAGCTATCTCGTCGACGCCAGCATTACGATCCGCGAACTCAACCGTATCACCAATTGGTCGCTGCCGACGGAAGGCCCGAAGACGTTGAACGGGGCCATCATAGAGTTCATGGAAACCATCCCCGAAGCAGGCACAAGCCTGAAGCTCTACGGTCATCCGCTGGAAATCGTGAAGGCCAATGGCAACGCGGTCAAGCTGGTGCGCTTTTATCGGGATGCATGAGCCGGAGCCACATCATCCAGGGCCAACGCCATCGCCAGTTTATTCTATACTTAGAGAAGACCTTTGTAACTTCTCAATAAGTCGGAGCAAGAAGCGGGCGGGCCGATACAAAACACGCGGTGAATACGATCCCTGTACGCTCGGCTGCGGCATCCCTGCCGCAGGCGGTCTTGTATCGGCGCACCCGCTTCCTGCTTGAATTCATGCGTCGCCCAGAGTAATTGAGAAGTTGCAGACCTTTGATATCCAGAAGGAATCGATGTCGTGGCAAAACTGACCCTTACATTCAAAAACAAAGTGATTCGATCCCATCGTCTGGAAACAGACGTACCGATTCATATCGGCAGAGAGGAGTCAAATGAGATATGCATCGACAGCCTGGCGGTTGCGCCCACGCACGCGGTCGTGGAGTGCAACAAACAAGGAGAAACGATCATCAAGCAATTGAACGACGCATTTCCATTGACGGTCAACGACCGAACAGGTCATCAACATCAATTGAATGAGGGAGACCGCATCAGCATCGGCAAACATGTGCTTCAATACAGCGATGCCACAATCCCGCAAGAGTTATCACAGAATTCACAGTTCCAACCCGCCTGGCTCGATCAGGAAATAGAGCTCTCCGGCAAAGCCCCGGAAGCCAATTTACAGATTTTGAACGGGAAGCACATCGGTCGACTCATCCCCTTGAAACGCGGCCTGACGCGGTTGGGAAAAACCGGTTCGGGCATCGTGGTCATTGCAAAAAGGAAAGGCGGCTATTTCGTCTCTCCTCTCGAAAGCGAACAGGCGATCAGAGTCAACAGCCACTCCCTGGGCCAACAAACGATCAGGCTGTCGCATGGCGATACGCTTGAAATCGACGAGACAACCATGCAGTTCTTTGTCGGGCAATGAAATTTCGGTCCGGCTAGTGGCTGCCAGACAGAAAAGGAACGAAACTGACCCGTCCGACAACATCCATTTCACAGCCGTCATCGGTCCGGATGACTCTTTGCAAAGCCTGCTCCCTGCCACGGCCAACCGGAATCACCATGATACCGCCGACCGCCATCTGCTCCAGCAACTTGTGCGGAACTTCGAGAGGCGCTGCCGTTACCAGAATGGCATCATACGGCGCATGCTCTTCCCAACCCCATCCGCCGTCACTGTGTTTGTAGATGACGTTCCGCACCTGCAGCTCCAGCAGCCGCTGGCGAGCTTGTCGCTGCAAGGGCAATATTCGTTCGACTGAGTACACTTTGGGAACCAGGCGGGCCAATACGGCCGTCTTATAGCCTGACCCCGTTCCGACCTCCAGCACTTTTTTGGGTTGCCTGTTTTGCAGAATCAGCTCGGTCATCCTGGCGACGATATAGGGCTGGGATATCGTTTGGTTATAGCCGATCGGCAATGCCGTATCTTCATAGGCCCGACTGGCGAGCGCTTCTTCCACGAAGATGTGGCGCGGTGTATCGCGTATCGCATCGAGCACCGCAGCATTCCAGACACCTTGCTCCATCAACCGCTTGACCATCCGCTCCCGCGTTCGGCGCGACGTCATACCAATGCCCTGATGACGCCTGTTCATGATTCCGTGTCCTTCGGCAGCCACTGTCGCAGCCCTTCCAGGGCATCATAGCGGGTCAGATCGATCTGCAACGGCGTCACCGAAACGTAGCCGCTCCGCACAGCGTAAAAATCGGTTCCCGGCCCCGCATCTTGTTCCGGGCCGGCCGGTCCCACCCAGAACATTTCACGTCCTCTGGGATCGAGGGATTTAACCACCGGCTCAGCCTTGTGACGCTGCCCGAGCCTTGTGGCCTGATAACCACACAGTTGCTGCAACGGTACATCCGGAACATTCACATTCAGAATCGTGTCCTTGGGCAAGGGCCTCGATAGAATGTTTTCCACCAAGCGGATCGCAACATGCGCCGCGGTTTCGAAATGGCAGTGAGTGGTCGAGGCAAGAGAAATGGCAACCGCCGGCAGCCCCAAAAAGCGCCCTTCGGTCGCAGCCGCAACCGTTCCGGAATACAATATGTCGTCCCCCATGTTGGCGCCGTGATTGATTCCGGCGAGCACCATGTCAGGCTCCGGTTGCAGCAGCCCGGTAACAGCGAGATGAACGCAATCGGTCGGAGTCCCATCCACTTTGATGACCCCTTTATCGAGCTCGGTCGCCCGCAAAGGTCTTTCAAGGGTCAGCGAGTTGCTTGCACCACTGCGATCCCGTTCCGGCGCCACGATCGACACCTCGGCCAACCCTCTCAAAGCGTCGGCAAGACAAGTCAGCCCGCGCGCGGAATAGCCATCATCGTTACACAGTAAAATATGCATGCCTGTTTTGATTCCGCTCGATTCCCGGTGCACAAACCGATTAATTATACACTAGAAAGCTCTCAAAATGGCCTTATTCCGTTATACTGACACGCATTCCAACAATTGGCATGATTGGATCTCGTGACATCCGACACCGTAACCGACAACGACCGGCAAATCTTCCGCGAAGCGGTGGCTGACGTTCGCCCGTTGTCCACTGACAAGCATCATCTCAAGCCGGCAAAGAGAAAACCGGCGAAACGGCGGAGGTCGTCGCCAATCGACGATCCACCACTGCATTATGAATCACCGCAGATGGATGAAGTCGGTATGAATCAAGTCGTGGCTTATATCGGCCCGGGCCTGCAAAAAAAAGTCCTGCGGAAACTGCGTCACGGCTTTTTCGACATCGACGCCGAACTGGACCTGCATGGACTGAATGCTCACGAAGCGCGACATCGGCTGTCTGAGTTTTTGACACGCTGCGTGCGGGCCGAAATGCGTTGCGTACACATCATCCACGGCAAAGGGTACCGCTCGCCCGACAACAGACCGGTACTGAAGAACAAACTCAATCTGTGGCTCAGACAGCACGACGATGTGCTTGCATTCTGTTCGTCGAGCCCGGATGACGGGGGCACCGGCGCCGTCTATGTGTTGCTCAGATCCCATTGACCGCAGCAGACACATCGACAACGGAAGTCAGGCACGCCATCATGGAACAGCGCGAGTGATCGAACGTCCTTTCTCATCGACGGTGTGCAGAATAACGGGTCGTCGCCAAACATTATGAACATAATTGAGGACCTTGTCGGCGCGGACCAAATCCAGGCCCCCATGATCGGTTTCATGCTCATGGCGAAGCAACAGTGTGCCGTCGCTTTGCATCGATTTGACGCAGATACGGGGAGCGCCGAAATTAAACTTCTTCATCAGCAGAGATTCCCGCAATGAATCGATGTCGTCATCCAGAACTCTTATTTCGCCATTGGCCGTTTTTTTGTATTCGAACAATTTCAGCTCTTCCGCCAGTTCCTCTGTCAGATGATTGCGGATAAAACTGAAATCGTCGTCCTGTTCCATGATCGTTCGCGCTCCATCGATCCCTCGTTCTTTGACAATTTCACTCCATATGGCAAAGCCGAGGTGATAGGGATTGATGTCCAGCGCAACCTGCTTCTCCGCCGCATAAGGCCTGACAACGTCGGAATGGGTTTTCATCGCATCCAGAAACTGTTCCTGCGGCAGAAAGTCCGCCTCCCGCAACAAAGTCGTGTGCCACAGACAGGCCCAACCTTCATTCATGATCTGACAGGCAAAAACAGGATAGAAATAGAAGGATTCTTCGCGTACGGCAAGGAAAATGTCCCGCTCCCAGTCATCCATCAGCGGTGCATAATGGGCGATAAACCATAGCAGGTCATACTCCCGATGAGGCGGAATGGGCGCGCGCCGAGGCTCCGCCGAAACATCATGCGCCGTTTCATTACCCGGCAATGCCCGGAACCGCTGCAGAAACGGGTCAGAGACGTTTTGCGATTTTTCCTCTTCATACAAGGGGTAGAGCGGACGCTCAAGACCCAAATGCGGATCGATATACTGCTCCAGCGCCAGCGCCGCATCGAGGACCTTCTCGACCCGCGATTGGCCATGCATATCGATGGCTTCGCTGATCCTGCGCGCATGCGCTGCCGCCTGTTCCACGATATGGTAGCCGACCTGCTCTTGACTCTTGCGAAACAGGGCATTGTTGCGGGAGAAATCGGCATGCCCGAGCACATGCGCGGTGACCAGTGTATTTTCGGCCAGGCTGTTGGTGTCCGCCATGAACGCTCTCCCGGGGTTGCCGGGAAAGACCACTTCGAACAGGTGCGAATGACCCATCCGATGTTGAATCAACTGGTAAATGTAACGCACGCCGAATGACCAATGTGGCATGCGAACCGGCAACCCGTAAACAGCCACCTCCATCATGAAACTGGTCGGCACCAACTCGAAGTCGACCGGAAAATATTGCAAGCCCTGCTTCCGGGCGAGCGCCTCGAGCTGTTTCGTATATTCACGCAATCGATCGGTCATGATACTAGTGCAGCACCTATTTTATTTAGTCAGGTGACTAAGCAGGTAAGCAATTGAAACAAAGATATGTTGTGGCTTTTATCCATCAGTCGAAAATAGGTGCTGCACGAGTTCAACCGCCGGCTTCAGCGTCCGCCTGGCTACGGAAGAAACCGCCGATCGCCGCCCACACATCTTCCTGCACACGCAAAGGATAGGCACCGACTGGCAAGCCATCGATCTGCAGTAATTTGAACAACCGCGACATGCTGCTCGGAGAATCGACCAATCGGCCCGTCAAGGTTTCCAGAAAACCAATAAAATTCGCGTGCCGTGCAAGCTGCTCCAGAGCGGTCAATGCCGAGTCCCGGTCTTGAGGAAAGTTTTCACCGTCCGATGCATAAAAAAGATAAATGTTGTAGCGTTCCGGGCTGTAGCGTTGCTCGATGATCTCATTGACCTTGCGGAAGGCGACCGAAGCCACTGTTCCACCATGGGCCGTCACCTGAAAGAACTCCTCCTCCGAAAACTCCCACGCCTCGATGGTATGAGCGACGAAAACTGTCTCGATCTGTCGATATTGACGGCGCAGCCCCTGCAGTGCCCAGAAAAAGAAGCTTTTGGCCAGCTTGCGATCGTCCTCGATCATGCTGGAGGAAACGTCCAGGCAGCAAAACACCACCGCTTCGGTATTCGGACGCTGATGCTTGACGAGTTGACGGTAGCGCAGATCTTCGTCGATAAAGGGGATATCCTTCTGGTACACGGCACGGCGTTTGACTGCTTCCTTGAGTGTCCGGCGCCGGTCCAGACGGGCTCTGGCTCCCCGCTTGTCCCAGCCTTCCCTGATATACTCGTCTTCTTCCACCGTACCCGTTTTCGCCGTCAAATTGGGAAGATTCAGCTCTTCCCAGAACCAGTCGATGATGTCATCGACTTTCAATTCCAACAAAAATTCCGGCCCGCCCTCACCGCTGTCGCTCCCTTCGCCTCGGTCGCCTCGCCCTTGTTTCCCCGGCCCCGTCTGCATCACGTCGCCGGGCTTGGCATCGCCCTGACCGACGCCCTGCGCTTCCCGCGGACGACTCAGAACGAACCGGTAGTGCTCCAGAAAACGGACCGGCACACGCACCGTACGGTTGTGATGACTTCCGGAAACATCCAGATCGGAAACCAGGTCCGGCAGGTGCCGAGTGACCGCCTCGCGGATTTTTTCATTATGCCGCAGCCAATCCCGTGCGCCGCGTGAAAACAATCCGTACCATTGCGTCTCTTTTCGCGTCGCAGCAAAATCGGCCCGTTTCTTATCACTCATCGTCTTGACCCATAAACTCGCGAGACCACACTCCGCCGCTATTCCAGAGCGAGCAGAGTGGTGACATATTTGAGCGCCTCATCGGCGCTGTGCTTGTCGTATCCGTACTCCCGGATCAGACGCTCCTGCACCGCACTGATTTTCTGTTCGGCCTCTTCGTCCGGACGGGCGGAAGAAGTCACCAGCCGCAGCACATCGCGCCGTTCGGCAAACAGATAATGTTCGATCGCTTCATGCAGCCGGGCATGGTTGTCCAAAGTAAATTTCTCGCCCTGTTTATAGGCGACCATCGCCTTGCGAACCACCTCCTGACGAAAAGAGAGTTTTCCGGAATCGGAAATATTGATCTTCTCCTCCACGCCGCGCAGGAACCGCTCATCCGGAGGACGCTTTTCTCCGGTAATCGGATCGGTGATTTCCCGATGATCCAACGACGATTCGATTTCGTCGAGATATTTGTCCAACAATTCCTGAGACTCCTCTTCGAACGAGGAAAAGAGCGCCTTGTGCACATCTTCCTTGACCCACCGGTTATAGAAATCCTTGCGAACGGTCACCAGAAAATCGAGCCAGGTGCGCTTTTGTTTGGCGTCCATACGGGCATCGGATTCGATCCCATCCTTCAAGGCCAGCAGCACCTCCATGCTGGTCAGGCTGTCGATTTCGCTGCGGGTGATCGCGCTCGATACGGCGTTGATCACGAACCGCGGGCTGACGCCGGACAACCCTTCCTCCGGCGTTTCCGCGCGGATGCGCTCGACTTCCGACTCGGAGATGCCTTCGACATCCTCGCCGGCGTACAACCGCACCTTCTTGGCGAAATCGAGATCCTCGCGTTCGACCTGGTGCAACCGGGACAAGATCGCAAAAACGGCGGCCACTTTAAGCGCATGCGGATCGAGATGTATGTAGCGAAACGCCGACGCCGTGGAGATCAGCTTTTTATAGATTCGAGCTTCTTCCTTATACGAAAGCGTATAGGGCACCTGGACGATCACCATTCGGTCGAGCAACGCTTCGTTTTCCCGTTCCTGAATGAATTTTCGAAACTCGGCCAGATTGGTGTGTGCAATAATCGTTTCATCGAGATAGATCAGCGGAAAGCGGGCAACCTTGACATTTTTTTCCTGCGTCAAGGTCAACAGCAGATAGAGAAACTCCCGTTTGACCTTAAGAATTTCGATCATCTCCAGTACGCCCCGGCTGGCGGCATAGACAGCGCCCGACCAGGACCAGGCCCGCGGATCGCCTTCGTCGCCATACTCGGCCACTTTCGACAAATCCACCGAACCGACGAGATCAGCGATATCGGCCGTGGTAGGATCATGCGGCGCATAGGTTCCCACGCCGACGCGGCTGGATTCGGATATGAAAACGCGCTCCACCGGATATTTCATGAAATCGCCTTCGAATTCATCCTCGAGGAGCGCCTGGCAGTAGGGACTGAGTTCGCCCTTGATATCGACCCCATAGGTTTCACGAAACGAACCGCGCAGGCTGTGCGGAACCAGATTCAATGGAGATTCATGTACCGGACTCCCTTTCAGCGCATAGAGCGCACCTTCCTCGGTCTGACTGTATTCCTCGAGACCGCGCTTGAGCAGAATGACGAGCGTGGATTTTCCTCCTGACGGCGGCCCAAGCAGGAGCAGCAGCCTGCGTCCCACCTCGGAGCCGGCGCTCGCCGCTTTGAAATATTCGATCACCCGCCCGAGCGCATCATCGATGCCGAACAGTTCATGTGAAAACACACCATTGATTCTGGGCCCGCCAACCGACTCATCATTGCCTTCTGCATACCAACGCAGCATGTCCCAAATATATTCATGACTGCTCCGTGTCATCAGTCGCGCATTTCTTGCAACGATCTCCTCCAGAAACTGCTCGAAAGTCCCCTCCCAATGGCGCGCCTGATGCTGGTGCGTATAGGCGCTCAACTGGCCGATAAAGCCGGCGCGCTGTTTCGAGTCGTTCTTGTTTGATTGATTACCCATTCGCCTATTCCCCATTTTGTCTTGCTGTCAGAATCGCAACTTCTCAGCCACGCCGCCAAAGAAGCAATTCACAACCGTCATGCCGCCCCGGTTTTCGAAACCTTAGTGCATGACGAACAGGCGCGACCGACTTAATTAGCAATACCCTACGGGATTAGAAGTGCATATCTGCCAAATGTTCCCTGCAACGCCAAAACCGAACCCGAACGGATTGTCAATGCTCGTCACTGTGGTAGAATCGACCACTTGGACGAAAAGATCTTTCCGGATCAGTATCCCATCATACGCCTCTTCCAGGCCCCTGCAATCAGGTGCAATTATGGCACGTCAATTATTGATCCTCCGCCATGGAAAATCGGATTGGGACACCGGCACGAGCGATATCGACCGGCCTTTGAAGGAACGCGGAAAACGAAACGCCCGGCGCATCGGTTTGTGGCTGCAGCAGCAGAAACTGATTCCCGACCATATCGTGACATCGCCGGCAAAACGCGCCAGGCTGACCACAGAAAGCGTCTGTCAAAGCATCGGTCAAAGCGTCGCCGGCATCATCCAGGACAGCCGGATCTATGAGGCCGGCGTGTCCAACCTCCTCGACGTTCTGGCAGATTGCCCGGACGATGCTCAGTGCGTGCTGCTGGTGGGGCACAATCCGGGCTTGGAGATTCTGCTCAGCTATCTGTCAGGCAACACGCTCACCCGCTCCGGGAATGACAAACTCCTGCCCACAGCGGCACTGGCGCAGCTCGAGATGCCCGATCGATGGAACAATCTCCACAACGACAGCGCTCAACTCATCACACTCATACGACCTCGGAGCCTGCCTGACACCTGATCAAATTCTTTACAATTCGATGGATACCCGCCCCCAACGTGAACCAGCGCATATTTTGAACACGCGATTCACACAGTTATCCACAGGAACTGTGGATAACCTAGCGTCGCCACAATCCGTCGACAGCCCGGCTTGCCGGAAGAATGCTCGAACAACGATCCGGCACCCGGATTATTCCAGCGCGATCGTCCCTTCCATCGTATGACGGATCGCCAACTCCGGCGCTTCCAACGTCATCGAAACGCTGATCTTCTCAGAGCCGGTCAGCCCCCCATTTTCGACGGCTTTATAGATTGCCTGCTCGATTTCACGTTGTGAGGTCACGCCGACCCGTTTGAGAAATTTTCTGATTTCAATGTTCAAAGTCTCTTCGTTCATAACAAAAACCCTCGGCATCAATGTTTCGATCGGTGGGATATCCGCGGATATCATCTTAGGTTTATACCACATTCGCGTCTCGATTGCTTTTGGGTGGCATCAGCTGCAGTGCCGCCAGCCTCGCATAAAGACCGCCCTGTTCGATCAGCTCTTCGTGTGCACCCACTGAAACGATGCGGCCCTGATTCATCACGACGATGCGGTCCGCTTTCAAGACGGTCGCCAGCCGGTGGGCGATCACCATGGTCGTCCGCCCCGCCATCAGATGTTCGAGTGCTGCCTGAACCAGTCGTTCGCTTTCGGCATCGAGCGCGCTGGTGGCTTCGTCGAGCAGCAGAATCGGCGCATCCTTGAGAATCGCGCGGGCAATCGCGATACGCTGTCTTTGCCCGCCGGACAGGCGGATTCCACGCTCGCCAAGAAACGTGCTGTAGCCGTTCGGCAATCTTTGAATAAACTCATCCGCGGCAGCGGCGCGGGCCGCCTCGTAGACCTCCCGGTCAGCGGCATCGGGGCGGCCGTAGCGGATGTTTTCCAAAGCACTGGCCGCAAAAATGACCGTCTCTTGCGGCACCACGCCGATCCTTCGGCGGATTTGTTCGAGATCGGCTGCTGCGATATCGACGCCGCCGACACGAACAACCCCGAACTGCGGATCATAAAAGCGCAGCAGCAGATGGAAGACCGTGCTCTTCCCCGCTCCGGATGGACCGACCAGCGCCACCGTTTCACCCGGTGACACGTCGAGTGAAAACCGCTTCAAAGCGTCCGCTTCGGGACGTGATGGGTAATGAAACGAAACCGCATCGAACTGAATCCGATCGGTTCCTGTTGCCGACAGCGACAGGGGACGGTCCGGCGTGACGATGTCCGGCTCGACTGCCAGCAATTCCATCAGCCGTTCCATGGCGCCTGCCGCCCGCTGGATTTCCCCCCAGATTTCACTCAGCGCGGCGGTGCTGACCGCGACGATGATCGCATAGAGTAAAAACTGACTCAAAGCACCCGCCGACAGCTGCTGCGTAATCACAAGCTGCGCTCCGATCCACAGCACCAGCATGATGGCGCTGAAAACGATCATGACCGCAAACGCAGTCAACAGCGCGCGGGCACGAACCCGGTTTCGCGCCATTTGGAACGCTGCCTCGACCGAATTGGCGAAGCGCGCTCCCTGCCATTTTTCAAGCGTAAAGGCCTGAATCATCTGAATCGCATCGAGCGACTCGCCGGCAATCGCGCTCGAGTCCGCCACGCAGTCCTGGCTGGCGCGCGACAACCGGCGCACTCTGCGCCCGAAAACCACGAGCGGCAACACGACAAGCAGCACCAAAACCAGAATCAGGCCGGTCAGATAGGGACTGGTGAGCAGCAGCATTACCAAACCGCCGATCAGCATCAGCGTGCTGCGCAAGAGAATCGACACACCGGCGCCGGCCACCGACTGCACCAGCGTCGTATCGGTGGTCAGGCGGGACAGCACTTCGCCTGTCGGCGTGGTTTCGAAGAAAGCAGGGCTCATGGTGAGGACATGCCGATAAACAGCGCTGCGAATATCCGCAACGACCCGCTCGCCCAGCCACATGACCAGATAATAGCGCACGGTCGAAAAAATGGACAGCAGACAGACCAGCCCGAGAAGAACCAGAAAATAGTGATCGATCGCTGCGACCTCGTCGGCGGTCATCGCCGCATCGATCATCCGTTTCACCGCCACCGGCATCGCCAACATCGTCCCAGACGCCACGATCAACGCCAACAATGCCGCGGCGACCCTTCCGAGATACGGCCTGAAAAACGATAAAGCGCTCACCAGTGCGCCGCGGTTGTCGTTTGTCATTTATGCACCATCAAAGGACACGCAGCACCCTCTCAAATTACCCGCCAACAGGCGAAATGCCATATGTCAGGCAGCGCATCGAGTCGGAGCATGGAAGAAAACTCGGCGGCCTGGAAATGGCCAACGACTTGCTTCCGGACAAACAAGCGCTGGTCGTGCAGCGAAGGGTGCGAATGGGCACCCGACTGCAAAGAGCTGGCAGCGTTGAACCAGTCAAATGCGTAAGATGCGGTGAGCTCCGCGAACCGCATCGGTTTTGTCGGCGATCCCCCGAAAGATGCGGTTCGTACCTCACCACATCCTACACAGATCGTCCCGGCTTAATGGAAAGCCAAAAGATAAAAGATACCCTGCCGGCCTTACGACCGGTTGTCGCTTTGTGCCTGCTCATACAGCCGCAGATACTGTTCGGCGCTGAGCTTCTATGAGAAATCTTTTTGCATGCCGCAGCGTTGAATCCGCTCCCATTGCGGTTTGTCGGCAAACAGCAGCCAAGCCCGTTTGATTGCTTCCAGCAACGCGCCGCTCGACGCCTCGTCGAAAACGACCCCGGTGGCGCTGCCCTCGGCGAGCGCTGCAGGGACCGCATCGACAACGGTGTCCGCGAGCCCTCCGACTTTGCGCACGATCGGCACAGTCCCGTACCGTTGGCTGTACATCTGATTGAGACCGCACGGTTCGAAGCGGGAGGGCATCAGAAACATATCCGAACCGGCCTCGATGCGATGGGAAAGCGCTTCGTCGTAGCCGATCGTGACAGCAATCCGCTCAGGGTAGCGGCGCGCCCAGTAGGTCAGGCTCTGCTCGAACCTGCTCTCGCCGCTGCCCAGCAGTATGAACTGCAATGGCAACTGAACGAGCTCCGGCAATAGGTCGAGCACCAGATCGATGCCTTTCTGAGTCACCAGACGACCGATCAGGCTGATGATAAAAATATCCGGGTCGGTAGCCAGATTCAACTGCGTCTGCAAAGCCATCCGGTTGGCTTTTTTTCGATTGAGCGTTTTATGCGTGTAGCCCTTCCCCAGATAAGGGTCTTCGGCGGGGTTCCACTGATCCTCATCGATTCCATTCACGATGCCGCTGAGCCTCTCCCGGCGATGATCCAGCAATCCTTCCAGTCCGCAACCGAATTCCACGGTCTGTATTTCACGGGCATAAGTCGGACTGACCGTATTGATGCGGTCGGCAAAAACCAGCCCGCCCTTGATAAACGAAACCTGATCATGAAATTCCAGAGCATCAAGCGCCCAAAGCCGGCTTGGCAGCCCCAGACGGGCGAATGCGGAAAAGGGAAAAACACCCTGATACGCCAAATTGTGGATGGTGAAGACCGTCGCCGGGCGTTGCGATTCCATGGACAGCAGGGCAGGAACAAGCCCGCTGGGCCAGTCATTGCAATGAACGATCGTTGGCTGCCAGGAGAGGCCGGCCCGATTCATCGCCACTTCGACAACAGCGCGCCCGAACAGAGCGAAACGCTCCGCGTTGTCCGGCCAGGCTCGACCATCCTCTCCCACATAGGGATTGCCGGAACGATTGAACAATCCGTGACAATCCACGAACCACACGGTAACATCGGACCCGGGCAGCCGGCCTTCGACCAGAGTCGCTTCCGTTCCGTGCATATGGAAAGTCGAGCGAAGGTGGCAGTCGCCGGCCGTTTCGAGCGCATCCGGATAGGCCGGCAGCACGATGCGGACATCCTGCCCAATCGCTGCGAGTGCACGCGGCAGGCTGCCGGACACATCGGCCAATCCCCCGGTCTTGATCAGCGGATGCACCTCGCTGGTCACAAACAGAATATTTTGCATCGTGCCAGCGAACCGTTATTTTTTTACTTTTTTCTTCGCCGGTTCCGGTTTGGGCCGATGCACCAGCACGATACCGGCCAGCGGCGGCAGCGTCAGATCGATGGAATGAGGCCGGTCCATCCACGGAACCGGTTCGGAAGAAACCGCACCGTTGCCGGTATTGCTTCCTCCGTAGTATGTGGAATCCGAATTCATCACTTCCTCATATTGCCCCTCGAGCGGAACGCCGATTCGGTAGTTGGTCCGCGGAACAGGAGTAAAATTGAGGACCACCACGGCGAATTCATCGCCGCCTTTGCGCAGATAGCTGAGCACCGATTGTGAACTGTCATGGCAATCGATCCATTCGAATCCCCGTGCTTCGAATTCGTCATGGTAAAGCGCGGGCGATTGGTAATAGAGGCGATTCAAATCACCGAGCAGCGTTTTGATGCCCTGATGATTGGGATATTCCAGAACATACCAATCGAGCGCTTTTTCACAATCCCATTCGGTGCCCTGCGCAAACTCACACCCCATGAACAGCAGTTTCTTGCCGGGATAGGTAAACATGAAGGTATAGAGCAGCCTTAGATTCGCGAAGCGCTGCCATTCATCGCCCGGCATCTTGTTCAGCATCGACTGCTTGCCGTGGACCACCTCGTCATGCGAGAAAGGCAGAACGAAGTTTTCGCTGAACGCATACAACAGACCGAAACTGAGCTGGTCGTGGTGGTATTGGCGATGGATCGGCTCGTGACTCATAAAGGCCAAGGTATCATGCATCCAGCCCATGTTCCATTTCATGGTAAAGCCCAGGCCGCCGGTCCAGGTGGGCCGGGTCACCTGTGGCCAGGCAGTCGATTCTTCGGCGACGATCATGGTGCCCGGATTCTGTTCCTGGGTGATGCTGTTCAGCTCGCGAAGAAATTCAATGGCTTCCAGATTTTCGTTGCCGCCATGGATGTTTGGAATCCAGTCTCCCTCTTCCCGCGAATAGTCCAGATAAAGCATCGATGCGACCGCATCGACCCGCAATCCGTCGAGATGGTACTCCTCCAGCCAGAACATCGCGCTGGCAAGCAGGAAGTTTTTCACTTCGTTG
>Ga0114931_10002871_pt1 | contig 21925 bp, 29 predicted proteins | sample 2SBtaG_FD_89579 | JGI IMG/M metagenome (GOLD analysis project Ga0114931, IMG submission 89579) | Deep subsurface microbial communities from Kolumbo volcano to uncover new lineages of life (NeLLi) - 2SBTROV14_V59a metaG | ecosystem: Environmental > Aquatic > Marine > Volcanic | place: Kolumbo... | reverse complement strand
TAAATATTTTTTATAGAAATACTTGGCTTTAACTAGTCACCGACGACGCCCAAAGACCCACAGTTCGGCACTCAGTCACCGATATCGGTTGTTTCTGGAGGAAACGTCGGCGGCATGGATGCCCCACCGAGCCTAAAGGGACCTATCTACGGCGTTTTCCGGAAGAAACAGCCAATAGCGGTGGCGGCTCCTGGGGGGTGTGAGTAGCGACCATCCAATAAGGCATTCCGGGGATCGATGCGGTGGCATTCTGCCGCTGGCTGGATACACGGCTCGGACCCGCGATACGGGTGCGTTTCGGGGCCGAACATGTCATCCGCCTGCCCACCGAGTGGGAGTGGCAGCAGGCGGCGACGGGGTGGATTCGAGGAATGCATGCCCCTGAGGGGGGGCGAATGGGATCCACGCCGGGCGAACACCTACGAGAACGGCCTGAGGCGGGCGACGGCGGTGGGGATGTATCCGCGGGGCGCCCTCCGTGGGGCGATGGACATGGCGGGGAACCTCTGGGAATGGTGCCTGAACGAGAACCAGACTCCTGGCAAGACCAAACCGAAGCGTACGAACCACCGGGTGGTGCGCGGCGGCTCCTGGAACAACAATCAGGACAATGCGCGCGCGGCGTACCGCAACAACAACGCCCCCGACAACCTCAACAACAATCAGGGTTTTTGGTTGTTGTGTTCGTCCCACACCTTTGTCTCCCTTCAACGGCGCAGGGGCCGGCTAGTGAGTGACCCACCGGCCCCTGCGCGGGCGCACCCGCCTTGATGGCGAGGATAGAGCCTCCGGCATTGGCCGCCGACCACGGTTTGCGGCCCGAGGCGAAGGGATGAAGATGGCGCAGGTGAATCCCGTCCGCGCGGACTACGGCCTCAAGCTGTCCGTCGGGCCTATACAAAACCGAGGCGCCTCCTGGGCCCTGCCCTGAGGCGCCTCACCCTGCCTTCAACCACCCACCCAGCAGCCGTCCGATCTCGGCGACCATCAGGCTGACGTGCCGGTACTGCCCGTCATTCAGCCACCGCCAGCGGTGCGCGAGCCGCAGGTACAGGCACAATTTGTCGAGCGCGGCATCCGCCCCCGCAGATGCCGCTGGCGTGTGGATCCCCCCTGGCTCTGGGCGTCGTAGAGCGCCTCCTGAAGGTCGAGCGCCGCTTCATCTTCGACAGCTACGCCAACCGCGTGGGCAAGGGCACCCATCGCGCCATAGACCGTCTGCAACAGTTCGCCCGGCATCATCGCTACTGCCTGCGGATGGACATCGTAAGACACTTCCCCTCCATCGACCATGCGATTCTGCGTAAGACCCTGGCGAGGATGATCCGCCAGGACGATGTCCTGGGGCTGACGGACACCATCATCGCCAGCGGAGCGGGTGTGCTGGAAGACGAGTACGACACGGTCTGGTTTCCAGGTAACGACCTGCTCGCGGCCTGCCGTCCCCGCGGTCTGCCCATTGGAAATCTGACCTCCCAATTCTGGTCGAACTGCTACCTCGATCCCTTCGATCATTTCGTCAAGCGCAGCTTGCGCTGCCCGGCCTACCTGCGTTATGTGGACGACTTTGCCCTGTTCAGCGATGGCAAGCAGGTGCTTCGAGACTGGCGTGAGGCGGTCATCGGATTTCTGGCGCGCCTCAGACTGACGGTACACGAGAACATCAGCCAGACCCTGCCCACCCGTTGCGGGATCCCCTGGCTGGGATTCGTGAGCTATCCCGATCACCGCAGACTCAAGGCGCGTAATGCACGGCGTGCGACGCGCCGGCTCTCCGCACGCTTTACGGCCTGGCGGGCCGGAGAAATCAGCTTCGCGGAACTGGATGCCTCGTTTCAAGGCTGGATCAACCACGTCCGCTACGCCGATACCTGGGGGCTGAGGCGCGAGGTCTTGCGGCGCGCCGCAGGATTTTGAGAAAAGATCCCGATATCGGTCGGCACTCCTTTGCCGCCAAGAGGCGGGACAGGGATTCCGGCCCGGCAAGAGCGTGATCGAGGACGTGCCCGTCTACGTGATCGCCGAGCGGGTGCAGTACTACGGCAGGGACGGCAAGCTCATCACCGAGTCCCTCAAGGACCACACCCGCCGCAACGTGCACCATGCCTACGCCTCGCTGGACCAGTTCCTAAAGACCTGGACCGAGGCCGGCCAGAAGAGGCTCATCATCGAGGCCCTGGAACGACAGGGTGTCCTGTGGGAGGCCCTGGCGGAGGAGGTGGGCAGGGATCTGGACCCCTTCGACCTCATCTGCCACATCGCCTGCGACCAGCCGCCGCGAGCGGGCCGAGAAGGTCCGCAAGCGGGATTACTTCACGAGATATGGGGATCAGGCCCGCCTGGTCCTGGAGGCCCTGCTGGACAAATACGCCGACGAGGGCATCGAGGACCTGGCGGTGCTCAAGGTCCCGCCGATGAACCAGCTCGGGACTCCAGTGGAGATCGTCAGGCTCTTTGGGCAAAGAGGGGTTCGAGGCCGCGATCAAAGGGCTTGAACGCGAGCTATACACATGATATCTATCCTTATATGTACCGACTACCGACAAGGCCCCGCTATGGCATCCGATACCGTGCGCACCAATATCGTCCTGGACGCCAAGCTCGTGGAGGCCGGACTCAAGGCCACCGGCCTGAAGACGCGCCGTGAGCTGGTGGACCTGGCCCTGCGCGAGCTGCTGCGCCACCACCAGCAAAGACGTCTCCTGGAGCTCAAGGGCCGGGTGGAGTGGGAAGGTGATCTCGAGGAGATGCGCGAAGGACGGGGGTCTGGTCGCAGCGGGTGATCCTGGTCGATACCAGCGTCTGGATCGACTTTTTCGCGGGTCGCGGGCTCGCTGAGGCCACGTACCTCGAGCAGGCGATCCGGGAAGGAGAAGACCTGGCGCTGTGCGGGATCGTACTGACCGAAATCCTTCAGGGTATCGGGGACGACGCGGTCCATGACCGCGTGCGCCGATACCTGCGTCCCCTGCTTTTTCTGCCCATGGAGGAAGCCGGTGTTCGTGCAGGCGGCCGCTATCTATCGACGTCTGCGCAGTGAGGGCATCACCATTCGCAAGACCAACGACTGCATCATTGCGGCCACCGCCCTGGAGCACGGCTGCGCGCTGCTGCACAACGACAGGGACTTCGTTCCCATCGCAAGCCACTTCCCATTGGAACTGATCCGCCCATGAGCCTGACCGCCACCATCAAATCCATCCAGGACATCATGCGCAAGGACGCCGGCGTGGACGGCAACGCCCAGCGCATCGGCCAGCTCGGGTGGCTCCTCTTTCTCGAGACCTTCGACGACCAGAAGCAGGACCTGGAGCTGACCCACGACGACTACCGCTCGCCCATCCCAGAGCGCCTGCGCTGGCGCACCTGGGCCGCGGAGGCGGTGTGTGACCGGGGCGGCAATGGACGACCCGAACTCGTCGTATTACGCCGGCTGAGCGTGAGTTAGGTCCCGCAAAACTCCCGCACGTAAGTGCGGGAGCAGCGGGCAAAAGACGCAACTGATTGATTTTGTGGTGGGCCGTGAAGGACTCGAACCTTCGACCAATGGATTAAAAGTCCAGTGCTCTACCAACTGAGCTAACGGCCCGAAAGGCGCCGTATTTTACTTGCGCGCACCGAAGGAGCTCAAGTGGTTTTTTCGGCCTCGGGTGCCGCGCCTGCGATCTCAGGCGCGGGATATCGGCACATACCTTCCTGTCGGGGTCTCCCCGTCCGGCCCGCAGTGGACTGATTGCGTACCCCGACAAGGGCGGGACGGAGGGGTCAGACCCTCGTCTGGTAGCGGGTGGGGTCGACCACGCCGGCCTGCGCAAAGCCCGTGGCACGCAGGCGGCAGGCGTCGCAACGCCCGCAGGCCCGACCCTGCGCGTCGGCCGCATAGCAGGAGACCGTCAGGCCGTAGTCGATCCCGAGTCCGACCCCGGTGCGGACGATCTCGGCCTTGCTCAGATGGATCAGGGGGGCCTGGAGTCGGAAGGGCTCGCCCTCCACACCGGCCCGGGTGGCCAGATTGGCCATCCGTTCGAAGGCCGCGATGAACTCCGGCCGGCAGTCAGGGTACCCCGAGTAGTCGACCGCGTTGACGCCGATATAGATATCCCGCGCACCCAGGACCTCGGCCCAGCCCAGGGCCACCGAGAGGAAGATGGTGTTGCGTGCCGGCACATAGGTCACGGGGATACCGGCGGTGGGTCGATCCGGCACGGCGATGTCTGGGTCGGTCAGCGCCGAACCGCCAAAGGCGGCCAGATCCAGCGGGAAGACACGGTGCTCGGCGACATCGAGCGCCCGCGCCACCCGTTCTGCGGCCTGCAGTTCGGCCGTATGACGCTGACCATAACGGAAGCTCAGGGCGTGACACCGATGGCCCGCGCGCCGGGCCAGCGCCAGGGCCGTTGCCGAATCCAGTCCGCCCGAGAGGAGGACCACTGCCTTGCTCATCGTATCCGCCAGTCCGCCGGGTCAACGCCCGGGTTCTTCGCCCCACAGGTATTTGTGGAGCTGAATCTGGAAGCGCACGGGCAGCCGGTCCGCCACCACCCAGTCCGCGAGCTCACGGGGCTCGAGCCGGCCCTGGGCAGGAGAGAACAGGACCTCACACCGCCCGGCCAGATCGAGGCGACCCAGGATGGAGCGGGCCCAGTCGTAGTCCGATCGATCGCAGATCACGAACTTCACCTGGTCCCGGGACCCGAGATATTCGACATTGGTGTAGAGGTTGTGTTCCATCTCACCGGAGGCCGGCGTCTTCAGGTCCATGACCTTGACGACCCTCGGATCGACGCCGGACAGGTCCAGGGCCCCGCTGGTCTCGAGGGAGACCTCGTACCCCCGGTCCGCCAGCCGTTCCAGAAGCACCGTGCACCCCTTCTGGGCCAGCGGTTCCCCCCCGGTGACCGTGACATGGTGGACCCCGTAGTCGGCGACCTGGGTGCAGATGGCTGCGATCTCCATCGGCCGCCCGCCCCTGAAGGCATAGGTGGTGTCGCAGTAGCCGCACCTCAGCGGCAGCCGGTCAGGCGCACGAAGACTGTCGGAAAGCCGGCGCTGCGCGACTCCCCCTGCAGAGAGAGAAAGATCTCGGTGACGCGCAGCGCTGCGAGGCCATGTCCTCCACGCCTGTCTCCCCGCCTCAACGACATCCGGGTCGTATTCAATGTCCCTCTCGGTCCATCCGGCGCAGGCGTTCCGCCGCCAGCCGCGCCACGGTCGTGTCCGGATAGCGCGTGCGGACCTCCTCGAGGACCTTGCGCGCCTGGTCCCAGTGTCCGAGTTCATACTCGGTGAATCCCAGCTTCAGGGTCGCATCCGGCACCTTGTCGCTGTCAGGATGGCCCTTGACCACCTGCTCGAAACCCGCCCTGGCCGCCGGGAAATCGCCGATGACATAGTAGGCCTCGGCCCGCCAGTACTGGGCCCTGGCCGCATAGGGGCTCTGCGGATAGGTCTTCAGGAAACGGGAGAAGGCCTCGATCGCCTGTTCGTAGCGGCCTTCGCGCAGGATATCGAAGGCCTGCCTGTAGGCCTTCTGTTCGGCCCCCCTGGGAACGGGCGGTGGCCGCTGATAGGCGGATGCGCTGGCTGGAGGCGATGGCGCCCGCTCGACGGGCCCCGCGCCCACCAGCGCCGGAACCGCTCCGGAGGCCGGGTATGCCCCCGGCACGCCTTGGGCCCCCGGCACGCCCTGGGCCGCCGGCACGCCCTGGGCCGCCGGCACGCCTTGGGCCGCCGGCACGCCTTGGGCCGCCGGCACGCCTTGGGCCGCGGGCACGCCTTGGGCCGCGGGCGCCTCCTGCTGGAGGCGGCGGTCGATGTCGAGGTAGAGATCTCTCTGGCGGGCCTTGATCAGATCCAGTTCGTGGGTCAGCTGCTCATTCTCGCCCCGCAGTGCCTGGATCTCCTTCTGCAGCGCCTCCACGCGCCGATACATGTCGACCAGGCCCTGGCTGTCCAGCAGTCGTTCCACACGGGTCAGGCGCGCGTCGAGCTCCCGGAGCCTGGACTCCGTCTCCGAGCCGGCAGCCAGCCCCACCCCGTTGGCCACCAACAGCAGGATGGCCCACCCGAGTATCCCGTAGCGACCCACCGGATCTCCCCCGCCTATTCCGGATACACGAGTTCGACGCGGCGATTCAGGCGCCAGGAGGCCTCATCATGGCCAAAGGCGGCAGGCAGTTCCTCGCCGAAACTGACCACCTCGATCTGGTTCTCGTTGACCCCCTGCAGCTTCAACAGATCCATGACCGCCCGGGCCCGACGCTCCCCCAGCGCCAGGTTGTATTCCCGTGAGCCCCGCTCATCGGTATGGCCCTCCAGACGGACGTGCTGCTGCGGATACTTGGTTAGAAACCGGCCGTGGGTGGCGATCACGTCGACGAACTCCGGTCTGACCGTATCACTGTCATATTCGAAGTAGATGATCCGCTTGGCGAGAGGACTCTCGGGGTCGTTCAGGGCATCCAGGGTCAGGGCCTGCTCTGCGGGTAGCGGGATGGCCTCGCCGGCACCGGCGCACTGCCCCGTCCCCTGCCCGGCCCCGGCGGCCTGTGCCCCTCCGGCCTCGGGGCCCTCCCCTCCGCCTGTAGTTGCACATCCCCCCAACCCCAGCAGGATCACGATGGACAAGAATGAAAACCAATGGACTGTTCGCATCATAGGGCTCCTTTAGGAAAAGATGGGGTTCGGGCTGACGGATTCGCGGTGCTCAGCTCCAGGGCCGAGCACCGCCCCGGAAGATGCCGGCTTGATTGAGGGTCCTGAGTTCATTGCAAAAACGGAGACCAGGCGGGCTCGCGCACGTCGCCGGTGCCTTCGGTGAGATGCTCCTTTACCCGACCGTCCTCGCTCACGGTGGCGAGGATGCCACGACCGCGGAACTCGATGCCATAGATCAGCAGGGTCCCATTGGGTGCAAAACTGGGAGACTCGTCGAGGAAGCCGTCGGTCAACACCTGCAGGGCCCCAGTGCCCAGATCCAGGATCGCGATCCGGAAGCCCGAGCCCGTGCCGTGGACCATGGCCACCCGCCGGCCGTCCGGAGAGACCGCCGGAGCGGCATTGTACTTCCCCTCGAAACTCACCCGCCGCGCCCGGCCGCCGGCCGCCGGGATGCGATACAGCTGGGTCTGACCGCTGCGGTCCGAGGTAAAGATCAGGCTGCCGCCATCGGGCGTCCAGGCCGGTTCCGTATTGACGCCTGGCCCATGAGTGAGGCGCCGCAGACGGGCACTGTGCAGATCGAGGATGTAGATCTGGGCCCCCCCGTCTATGGACAGCACCAGGGCCATGTGCCGTCCGTCCGGGGACCAGGCCGGTGCACTGTTGATGCCCGGTCGGCCCGAGAGCCTCTCCCGCTTCCCGCTGAGCACATCCTGCACGTAGATCTCCGAGCGCCTGCGCTCGAAAGAGACATAGGCGATCCGCCTGCCGTCAGGAGACCAGGCCGGGGACATGATGGGTGCCCCCGAGGCGTAGATGGTCCGCGGATTGTAGCCGTCGGAGTCCGCCACCTGCAGCAGATATCGACGCCCGCCGTCGCGTGCAAGCTCGGTCCGCACATAGGCGAGCCGGGTACTGAAGGCACCGCGCCGGCCCGTCAGGGCCTCGAACACCAGGTCGCTGATCTTGTGGGCCGCCTTGCGCAGCTCACCGGCCCGGGCCGGGATGCGGTAACCCAGCAGTTGCTCACCCCGGATGGTGTCGTAGAGCCTGAAGCTCACCGCATAGCCTCCGGACTGGGCCGGAGCGGTCTCTCCCACCAGTACCGCCTCCACTCCGGCATCGCGCCAGGCCCGAATATCGATGGCGCTGAGACCCTGGGGGGACTCGGGATACACCGAGCGGGCGACCGGAGAGATCGATCCGCTGCGCGCCAGGTCCCTGGAGACCACGGCGCCGATCCTCACCGGCGCGCCACCCGAACCGCTCCGCCACTGAAAGGGGAGAATGGCCACGGGGATGCCCCCGGAGGTCCCCTGGGTGATCTCGATGTTCAGAACGGCATGGGCCGGCACTCCGCACAGACACAGGAGTATCAGGCTCAACAGGGGCCTCAGGGCCAGTCTCATCATCCCTCCGGTTCGAATACGAATCTGATCTCCCGGTCGAACACCTCCGGATCCGGCGCCCGCGGCAGCGGCTCTGCCTTGAGGACGGCCGCCCGGACCGATCGCCGGAAGCGATCGTCGCCCCGACAGTCCAGCAACTGAATCTCCCGGATATATCCGGTCGGGGTCTGAATGACATGCACCACACAGGACTCGCCGGCCTTCGTCCCCGAGGGCCGGCGCCACATGCGCTCCACCTTGTCGGTGATGGCGCTGCGATAACGCTGGGTCAGCGAGGCCAGCTCCCGCTGGCGTCGCCTGAGCTCGGCCGCCTCGTTGGCCGCGGCCTCGGCGGACATCGCCGCCGCCAGCCGTTCCTGCTCGGCCTTGCGACGGGCCGCTTCCTGCCGTTTCTGCTCCGCCAGGCGTGCGGCCTCTTTCTTCTTGCGCTCGGCCTCTTTCTTCTTGAGCTCGGCCTCCTTCTTCTTGCGTTCCGCCGACTTCTTCTTGAGCTCGGCCTAGCGCTTGCGTTCGGCCTCCTGGCGGGCCTTTCTCTCGGCCAGGCGCCGCTTCTCCTGTTCGGCCTTGCGTCGCTCCGCCTCGCGGCGCTGGCGTTCCTGCTCCTTCTTCAGCTCGGCCTGCCGACGTGCCTCCTCTGCCCGCCGGCGCTCGGCCTCCTCACGCCGCCTGGCCTCGAGGACCTTCTGCCGCGCCAGTTCCTCGGCTCGACGCTTGGCCTCGCGCCGGCGCTCGAGCTCCTGCACGTCGATGATGCTGGCCTTGACGACCTGGATCCCGGGTGGGGCGGCGGCCCGCGAGGAGGGTGTGGACTGAAAGCCCCAGGCAAGCAACCCCAGGACCAGGCCGTGCACGGCCAGGGATCCGAGAAGGGAGGTGGGCATATGGCGTCCGGATCCCTCCATCGCTCAAGGGGCCGCCTCCGCGTCCCCGGGGGGCTCGGTCAGCAGCCCCACCCCATCGATTCCCGCATTCTTCAGGGCCACCAGCGCATGCACGACCCGTCCATAGCCCACCTGCTCGTCACCCCCCACATAGACGGGTCGGGAGCGGTCGGCGGCCAGCCGGGAACGCACTGCCTCGCCCAAAGAGCGGGCATCCACCGGGACCTTACCCTGTTCATCCACCACCAGATAATCACCCGCTGCGGTGACCTCGACGATGACCGGCTGCTGCTCTTCGGTGCCCTCGCTCAGGGTCTGGGCAGGCTCATTGGGGAGATCCACCTCCACGGCCTGCTGCAGCAGGGGGGCGGTGACCATAAATATCACCAGCAGGACCAGCATCACGTCGATGTAGGGTACCACGTTGATCTCGGACATGGGCCGGCGCCTGCGGCTCCGGGACAGGGGCATCAGCGCACCCTCCGGCCCATCGGCCGCCGGCTCACTCCGCCTCCCCGGTGGCTGCGGCCTGGCGCTGCAGCAGGGCGGTGAATTCCTCCATGAAATTGTCGTAGCGATTCACCAGGCGATCCACCGTCCGAATAGCGATTGTAGGCGATCACCGCCGGAATCGCGGCAAACAGCCCCATGGCCGTGGCCACCAGGGCCTCGGCGATACCCGGGGCCACCAGCGAGAGCGTGGCCTGGTGCAGCCCGGTCAGGGCACGGAAGGCGTTCATGATCCCCCACACCGTCCCGAACAGCCCTACATAGGGGCTGGTGGACCCCACCGTGGCCAGGAAGGAGAGATAGCTCTCCAGCTGATCCACTTCCCGGGAGAGGGCCACCCTCATGGAGCGGTGGGCGGTCTCCACCATCACCGTCGGGGAGGCCTGTTTCTGGTACATGCGCACATATTCCTTGAACCCCGAGACGAAGATCCGCTCCATGCCACTGAGGTTGCGCCTCCTGCGCACCTGATCGAAGAGCTTGGAGAGGTCCGAGCCGGACCAGAACCGCTCCTCGAAGCTGTCCGCGTGGCGTCGGGCATCCCGGATGATGCGCCACTTGCTGAAGATCATGGTCCAGGAGACGACGGAGGCGACCAGCAGTAACAACAACACCAGTTGCACCAGTAGGCTGGCATCCAGGACCAGCTGGAAGATACTCAGATCAGTGTGCACGCTTGAGGGCCTTTGCTAATTGCGGGGGAAGGGGTTTGGGGCGGAACGAGGTCGCACAGAGGCTCGCCAGTTTCACCTCACCATCGGCGAGCAGGGTCTCCTGCCCCGTGTCACACGGCCGGGTGACCCGCTGATACAGTTCCAGACTGGCTCGCCCGGACCTGGAGATCGCCACGCTCACCTGGAGCAGATCGTTGAACCGGGCGGGTCGATGGTAGCGCACCGCCACCGACTGTACGGCGAACAGCAGATCCTGCTCGCGGATTAGGACATCCTGTTCGTAACCAAGTTCGCGCAGCCACTCGGTCCTCGCACGCTCCATGAATTTGAGATAGTTGGCGTAATACACCACGCCGCCCACGTCCGTGTCCTCATAGTAGACCCGGACCGGCCATCTGAACTCACAGTCATCGCTAATCATAGGCATCGGCCCTGCGCACGGCCGCTCAGCAAGGACGATGAGCGGCGACCGTCTCGGGGTCAGTCCTCCTCCGTGAACAGGTCGGGGACCACCCCGGCAGCCGGCTGCGCACGGGGGGCGCGGATCCCAAAGTGGCGGTAGGCGTTTCCAGTCGCCACACGGCCGCGGGCGGTGCGCATCAGAAAGCCCTGCTGGATGAGATAGGGCTCGATCACGTCCTCGATGGTACCGCGTTCCTCGCCGATGGCGGCCGCGAGATTCTCGACGCCCACCGGCCCCCCATCGAACTTCTCGATGATACTCAGCAGCAGGCCACGGTCCAGGTTGTCGAATCCGTTCGCATCCACCTCGAGGAGATCCAGGCCCGGCCGGCCACCTGCTCCGTGATCGCCCCCTGTGCCTTGACCTGGGCAAAGTCGCGCACCCGGCGCAGGAGTCGGTTGGCGACCCGCGGGGTCCCCCGTGAACGCCGCGCGATCTCCTCGGCCCCCCGGGGGTCGATGCCTATGCCCAGGATACCGGCCGAGCGGGTGACGATCTGGCCCAGTTCGGGCGTGGTGTAGAACTCCAGGCGCTGCACGATGCCGAAGCGGTCGCGCAGGGGTGAGGTCAGCAGGCCCGCCCGGGTGGTGGCCCCGACCAGGGTGAAGTGCGGCAGATCCAGCTTGATCGAGCGCGCGCTGGGGCCCTCGCCGATCATGATATCGAGCTGGTAGTCCTCCATGGCCGGATAGAGGATCTCCTCGATCACCGGGCTCAGACGGTGGATCTCGTCCACGAACAGGACGTCCCCCTCCTCCAGATTGGTGAGCAGCGCCGCCAGATCCCCGGGACGTTCCAGCACGGGGCCGGAGGAGTGCCGCAGGTGCGCCCCCATCTCATTGGCGATGATATGGGACAGGGTCGTCTTGCCCAGGCCCGGGGGGCCGAAGATCAGGACATGATCCAGGGTCTCCCGGCGCTGGCGGGCCGCCGAGATGAAGATCTCCATCTGCCCGCGCACCCCCGCCTGGCCGATGTAGTCACCCAGGGATCTGGGGCGAATGGGATTGTCCGTGACCGTCTCACCGATCTCGGGCTCGGGGCCTATCACTCGCTCTGTCGTCATCGCCGCTCCGGGCCTGGCCAGATACGCCGCGCAGGGCCGCGGGATCCCGCCCTCGGACGTCGCAGCAGACACTCAGGAGAGGCTCTCCCTGAGCGCCTGGCGAATGATGTCCTCACTGGACCGACCGGCCACCTCGATCCCCTTGACCATCCGTTGGGCCTCCTGCGGCCTGTAGCCCAGCGAGATCAGGGCCTGGCGCGCATCCTCCAGGGGATCGACCGCCGCAACGCCCACCGTGCTCGCCGGGCGCAGCCCCGCCTCCCCCTCGAGGCGCCCGCGCATCTCCACCACCAGGCGCTCGGCTGTCTTACGGCCGATCCCCGGCAACCGCACCAGCGCGGCCGTATCCCCCTCCTGCACGCAGCGCTGGAAGGCCGCCGCCTCCATCCCGGAGAGGATGGCCAGGGCCATCTTGGCCCCCACGCCGCTGATCCGGATCAAGGTGCGAAAGAGCTGGCGGTCCGTACCGCTGACGAAGCCGTACAGTATATGGGCGTCCTCCCTCACCTGGGGGTGGGTGAACAGGGTGACCACCTCCCCGGGTTCGGGGAGGTGGTAGAAGGTCGACATGGGGGCCTGCAGCTCGTACCCGAGCCCACCGACGTCCACCAGGAGGTGGGGAGGACTCTTTTCGACCAGCCTGCCCGTGATCCGCCCGATCACCAGAGCCTCCGTGTCCTGCGGGCACGCACCCGGCTCAGGGTCGAGCCTGTATGGGCATGGCACAGGGCCACCCCCAGGGCATCCGCCGCATCCGCCTGGGGACGGGCGTTCAGTTCAAGCAGCTGGCGTACCATCTCCTGCACCTGTTCCTTATCCGCAGCGCCATAGCCCACCAGCGCCAGTTTGACCGAACGCGCACTGTACTCGCTGACCGGAAGCCCGCGGCATACCGCGGCGCAGATCGCCGCGCCCCGGGCATGACCGAGCTTGAGTGCCGAGGCAGGATTCTTGGCCATGAATACCTCCTCGATGGCCAGTTCCTCGGGCGCATATTCCGCGACGATGGCCCCGACCTCGCGGAATATGACACCCAGCCGTTCGGGGAGTGAGGCACCAGGCAGCCGGATACAGCCATTGTCGACGTGGGTACTGCGCCGACCGTTACTGTCGATGACCCCAAAACCGGTGACCCGCGACCCAGGGTCGATACCCAGGACCCTCATCGGGCAGTCTCGAGACGGTGGTCTGGCATGGAAGGATGATCGGGCGGCAGGGAGTCCAGACACATCATGGCGGGCTTTGGACCGCCGGAGCGGGACCAGGGTCGGCCGGGGGACCACGCGATCCATGGATACGACGGCCTAGGCCATCTTCTCGAGTACCTCATCGGGGATATCCGCGTTGGAATAGACCTCCTGGACGTCCTCCAGATTCTCCAGAGTATCCTCCAGGCGGAGCATCTTCTCGGCATCGCTTTCCGACAGGGTGATGGTATTCTCGGGACGCATGGTCAGCTCTGCCTGCTCGGGTTTGAGGCCCTGTGCCGCCATGGCCTCCTTCACGACCATGAACTCCCCCGGGGTGGTGAGCACGTCGATGCTGCCATCCTCGTTGCTCACCACATCCTCGGCGCCCGCCTCGAGCGCGGCCTCCATCACGGCGTCCTCATCGGTACCCGGCGCGAAGGCGAGCACCCCCTGCTCCTTGAACAGATATGCCACCGAGCCGGACGTCCCCAGATTGCCCCCCGCCTTGGTGAAGGCGTGACGCACCTCGGCCACGGTACGGTTGCGGTTGTCGGTCATACAGTCGACCATGATGGCCACACCCCCGGGCCCGTATCCCTCGTAGCGGATCTCCTCGTAGGTGACGTCTCCGAGCTCGCCGGTGCCCCGCTTGATGGCTCGATCCACGGTATCCTTGGGCATGTTGGCCGCCAGCGCCTTGTCCACGTCCAGGCGCAGACGCGGATTCGAGCCCATGTCCGATCCCCCCATGCGGGCGGCGACGGTAATCTCGCGAATCAGCTTGGTAAACAGCTTGCCCCGTTTTGCGTCCTGCGCATTCTTACGATGCTGGATATTGGCCCACTTGCTATGTCCTGCCATCTGTCCTCGCCACTGTGATCGGTATGCCCGTCACACCCGGGCATATGCTACTCGATGAGTCGTTCCTGTCCCGGGATTCTACCATCCCCTGCGCCCAGGGGTATCGCCCCTCAGAATTCGCCCTCACGCAGGTAGTGACATACCGCCTCCGCCACCCGCGGGGACCACAGCATGCCCAGATGGCTGTAGGGGACCTCCAGGTGATCGTGGACCGCGGCGGACCGTGTCTCGGTGAGGGCGACGGTCCCGTCGTTCGGTCGGTCCAGGGATCCAAACAGGAGGTTACCCATCCCGAGCCCCCGTGTACCTGCGATCATGCCCAGACGCCGGCCCCCGCGCCAGACCGGCACGTCACCCCGCAATCCGCCCTCCATACTGCGTCCCAGGAGCCAGCGCAGCACCGGAATACCTTCGAGTTGGCGCGCCACGGCGCTGCCCCCCAGGGGGGTGCCCAGCATCAGGACCCGGCCCGGAGGGGGATGGGGGTCGACCTCGAACAGGTGCAGCACGACCAGCCCGCCCAGGCTGTGGGCCACCAGATGCACCACGTCGGCGTCCATGGCCGCGAGGAGGCGGGCCAGGCGCAGGGCATTGGCACGCGGCGAGCGCAAGACGCTCGGGTAATGGAACAGCCTGCAGGCATAGCCGCAGGCCCGCAGGCGCCGGCGCAGGTACCACAGCTCCCAGCCGGCCATCCACAGGCCGTGGATCAGCACCACGCTCTCACGCACCGCCCTGCCCCGATGCCTGCGGGACGCACTGCTCGATCGCCTCCCGATTCGTGTAGGACACCACGAGTCGCAGTGCCTGTGCCTTGCCCACCCAGCGAAACTCCTCGTGCTCTTGTGGATCGATCTGTATCCACTCCGGTCGTGCGAGTCGGCATCGGAACACGTATTCCAGGTTACACCACACGCCCGGGGCATAACGGTGCCTGAATATCGGGTAGATTGCGAACAACCGAGACCGGTGGCAGTCCTCCACCGGCCGACCGCTCAGGCCGGTCTCCTCGTAGAGCTCGCGGCGGGCCGCCTGCAGCGGGGTCTCACCCCATTCCAGGGCACCGGTGACCGACTGCCAATAGCCGGGCGGGTGGCGGCGGCGCAGCACCAGCACCCTGTCCGGCAGGGCATAGACGATGACCAGTACAGACTCCGGACGGCGATATATCAGCATGGCCCGGCCAGGGCCGGCGCAGCCAGGTCTTCGGCCTTCTCCAGCGATTGGTGCGCTACGAGCGCACAATGCGACCGAACAGCCAGGAGTGACTGGTATATAATTGCGTTCTGGCGTATCTCTCTTGCCCTCATCTCATCGCCACAGGACACCGCAACGGACAGTGTTAAGGACAGTGGAGAACCCGCACCGCATCACCCCCTGGATTCTGGTTGCCGTGCTACTCAGTGCCTGCGCGAGTACCGGGAAGGTGCCCCATCCCGGCGAACAGCGCCTCACACCTGCGCAACTCAACGTCCAGTCCAGCAAGGAACTGCTTGCCGCAGGCAACCCTGAACTGGCCCTGCGCAAGGTCCTTCAGGCCCTGGAGTTGAACCCCAGGCTGCCCAGTGCCTACGAGGTGGCTGCCCGCATCTATGCCCAGACCCAACAGCCCAAGCTGGCGGAGAAATATTACCGCCGGGCCGCAGAACTGGATCCCGACAATGCCGGGATCCGGATCGAGTACGGGACCTTCCTGTGCCGGCAGGGGCGCTATAGAGAGGGGGAGGAGCAGTTCCTCACCGTCACCCAGAACAGCGACCCACACATCAAGGCGATCGCCTATGCCGACGCCGGTCTGTGCGCCCTGCGCGTCCCGGACCCCGACGCGGCCGCACAGTATTTTCGCGCGGCCCTCGAGGCGGAGCCCGAGATGCCGGTACCCTACTATCAGCTGGCACGCATCAACTACGCCAAGGGCCGGTACCCCCAGGCCCAGCGCCACCTGCAGAGCTACCTAAGCTACGGCAGACCGACGCCCAAGGTCCTGCTGCTCGGTGTGAGAATTGCCCAGGCCCGCGGGGATCGTACCAGCTTTGCCTGGTACGCGAAGCAGCTGGAGAGTGAGTTCCCGGATTCCGAGGAGGCCCGGCTGGTCACCCGACTGTCCATCGAGCCCCCGCCTCAAGCGCGCCAGACGGCGGCCTCGAATTCCGCCTCCGGCGGCCTGGAAGACCTCTCCGGCGAGGAATGGATCCTCGCCCGGGATCCGGCGCACTACACCATCCAGCTGATCCGGAGCCTGAATCCCCAGTCCCTGGACTACCTTCGCAGGCACCTGAACTCCCCGCCCCCCCTGGCGACCTACCGCTCCAGGGGCGGGGGCAAACAGTGGCATGCGCTCATCTACGGAAATTTTCCCGACCGGCGCAGCGCCGAGGCGGCCTTGTCCGCCCTGCCGGCACGGATCCGTCAGGCCGGGGCCGTCATCAGGCCCTTTTCCAGCATCCAACGGGCGATCCTGGCCATCCCCTGACGGGTCAATCCGGGGTCGGCGGGCGGCGCACCCGGATGTTGAGCTCGCGCAACTGCGCCTCGGAGACCTCCGACGGCGCCTCCGTCAGGGGGCAGGCGGCGGTCTGGGTCTTGGGAAAGGCCATCACCTCGCGGATGGAGGAGGCCCCGGTCATCAACATGACCAGGCGATCCAGCCCGAAGGCGATCCCGCCATGCGGCGGGCACCCATAGCGCAGGGCGTTGAGCAGAAATCCGAACTTCTGTCGCGCCTCCTCCTCACCGATCCCCAGCAGGGCGAAGACCTTCTGCTGCACCTCGGGGCGGTGGATTCGGATGGAGCCGCCACCCACCTCGGTACCGTTGATGACCATGTCATAGGCCCGCGAGTGTGCGGCACCCGGCTCACTGTCCAGCAGCTCCAGATGGGCCGCCTTGGGTGCCGTAAAGGGGTGGTGCAGGGGGTTCCACCGGTCCTGGCCCTCGTCCCACTCGAACATCGGGAAATCCACCACCCAGAGAGGGCGCCACCCGCGTTCGATCAGGTCCCGGTCGTGTCCGAGCCGCTCGCGCAGTGCCCCCAGGGACTCGTTGACCACCCGAGCCTTGTCGGCCCCGAAGAACACCAGGTCACCGCTCTGCGCCCCGGTGCGCGCCATGATCGCCTCCACGACCTCCTCGGGGAGAAACTTCAAGATGGGCGACTGGAGACCGGCCATGCCCTGACCGAGTTCGTTGACCTTGATGTAGGCCAGGCCCCTTGCCCCATAGATCCCTACGAAGCGGGTATATTCGTCGATCTGCTTGCGGGTAAGTTCACAGCCGGCCGGCAGGCGCAGGGCCGCCACCCGCCCCAGGGGATCGGTCGCCGGCCCGGAGAAGACCTTGAACTCGACATCTTGCACGAGATCGCTCACGTCCACCAGCTGGAGTGGATTCCTCAGGTCCGGACGGTCCGTGCCATAGCGTTCCATCGCCTCGGCATAGCTCATGCGCGGGAAGGGCTGCGGCAGGACCTCCTCCAGGGTGTGGAGGAATACGGCACGAACCATCTCCTCGGTGATGTCCATGATCCGCGCCTCGTCCAGAAACGAGGTCTCGATGTCCAGCTGCGTGAACTCGGGCTGTCGATCGGCCCTCAGATCCTCGTCACGGAAGCAGCGTACGACCTGGTAGTAGCGATCAAAGCCTGAGATCATCAGAAGCTGCTTGAACAACTGGGGTGACTGAGGCAGAGCGAAGAACTTGCCGGGATGGGTGCGACTGGGCACCAGATAGTCGCGCGCGCCCTCCGGGGTCGCCCGGGTGAGCATGGGGGTCTCGATATCGAGAAAGCCATTCGCGTCCAGAAAGGCACGGAACCGACGCACGATCTCCGAGCGCAGGCGCATGCGCTGGAGCATCTCCGAGCGCCGCAGGTCCAGATATCGGAAGCGGAGCCGGGTGTCCTCGTGCACGTCCTGCTCATCGAGCATGAACGGTGGGGTCTCGGCGCGATTGAGGACCTCGAGCTCACTCGCCAGGACCTCCACCTGCCCGGTCTTCAGGTCCGGATTCTCTGTCCCCTTGGGGCGGTGGCGCACCGTCCCGGTGACCCGCAGGACAAACTCGCTGCGCACCCGCTCCGCCGCCTCGAAGATCAGGGGGTGATCGGGATCGAATACCACCTGCACGAGACCTTCACGGTCACGGAGATCGATGAAGATCACCCCGCCATGGTCGCGCCTGCGGTTGACCCAGCCACAGAGAGTGACCTGTCGGTCCACGAGGGACTCGTTCACTTCGCCACAATAGTGAGTGCGCATAAGGCTGTAATCCTAACTGTCGAAGTGCGCCGCCGGCCGCCTATGCGCCTTCCGAAGAGACGGTGGGTGTGCCCGGCCTCGGGCAGGACATGGCGCAGGGCTGCACCGTGGTCCGCACGGCAGGCCCCTGCCAAGGGCGGGAATCTTACGGATTGACCTGCCCGGGCGCAAGCTCCACGCGCCAGGCCCACCCCATGCGTACGGATTCACCGGCCACGCCGACCGTACTCAGGATTTGGCAGCCGTCTTCGGTCCGGAATCGGCGGCCTTCTTGGTCCCTGCCCCGCCGGCCTTCTGCTCCGCCTTGGGTTTGGCCGGCGGTTTGCTGTCCTTGTCGGCCACGTTGCGCCGCCCCTTGACCTTGAAGTCCGTCTCATACCATCCGGTACCGCTCAACCGAAAGCCCGCGGCGGAGATGAGTTTCTTCAACTCGGGTTTGCCGCAGGCAGGGCACTCAACCAGTGGCGCATCGCTCATCTTCTGGATGACCTCAAGGTGATAGCCACAGGCCTGGCACTCGTATTCATAGATCGGCATTGCTGTCACTCTCCCTAGAAAAGACTCATGGCCGTATGATATGGGGGCACCCGCGACCGATTCCAACACCCAGGCCCGTACCCGCAGGCCGACGACACCCGCCGAGATCCACGAGCCATGGCCACAGCCTCCTCCCCGCCGCCCCCAGGGGCCGCAGTCCTCATCACCGGATGCTCCAGCGGTATCGGTCATTGCGCGGCCCACGGGCTGCATCGGCGCGGCTACAGGGTGTTCGCCACGGCACGGCGGCCGGAGGACGTCTCACGCCTGGCCGCGGAAGGGCTGGAGAGCCTGCAGCTGGATCTGGATGACTCAGACTCCATCCACCGGGCCGCAGAGGAGGTCCTGTCGCGTACCGGCAATCGCATCTATGCCCTGTTCAACAATGGCGGCTACGGTCAGCCAGGTGCCGTAGAGGACCTGTCCCGGTCGGCCTTGCGGGCCCAGTTCGAGACCAATCTGTTCGGTGGGCTGGAGCTGAGCAATCTCCTGATTCCGGCGATGCGTAGACGAAGGCAGGGGCGGATCATCCACAACAGCTCGGTCCTGGGGCTGGTGGCGCTGCCCTATCGGGGGGCCTACAACGCCGCCAAGTTCGCCCTGGAAGGGCTCAGCGACACCCTGCGCCAGGAGCTGCACGGCAGCGGGATCCATGTCGTTCTCATCGAACCCGGCCCCATCGAGAGCCGCTTTCGAGCCAATGCATGGCAGGCCCTGCGCCGGGAGATCGACATGGAGGCGAGCGTCCACAGCGACAGATATCGGCGCATGGCTCGACGCCTGCAGAAGACCGGTCCCGTGGCGCCGTTCACCCGGGCGCCGGATGCGGTACTCGAGCGGCTCATTCGTGCCCTGGAGAGCCGCCGCCCCCGCCCGCGGTACTATGTGACTCCCCCCACCCACCTGCTCGGTCATTCCCGCAGGATCCTGAGCAGCCGCGCCCTGGACCGCCTGCTCCGGTGGCTGTCACGCCGGGAGGACAACTGAGTCCCGCAGGGTGGGGAGCGGGGCGGCACGATCCCGCCCCGGCAGATCACCGGTCGTCCCACCGATACGACGAGACAGGAAGGACCGCGCCGTTCGGGGCGGCGCTTTCATGTAGTCTCCACGCGCCCTCCTCACTCCCCTGAACCCAAGGCACCTGACGACCACCATGCATCTGAGCACCGTCCTCTATCACGACCAGGAAGACCTGACCCGACTCATCGAGGAGCAGGAGATCGAGGACGATCCCGGGCTTCTCGTGCTGATCTATACCGGAATCCCGGAACAGACCTATATACAGGGGCTATTGACCACACTGAGCAAACGGTTTCCCCGGGCCACCTTGTGCGGCACGACCACCGGCGGTGAGATCGCCAGGGGACATGCCCGTGAACATACGACCCTGCTGTCGTTCTGCCGCTTCGAGGATACGACGCTCCACAGCTCGATCGTCGCCGACCACGACCTGGACAGCCGGGCGATGGGGCGGCGCATCGGGCAGGCCAACGACACACGGAACGCCCGGCTGCTGATCACCTTCGCCACCGGCCTTTCCACCGATGGAGAGGCCTTCGTGCAGGGGATCGAGGACACGGCCCCCGGGGTGGCGATCGCCGGCGGACTGGCGGGGGACAATCGCCGCTTTCGCGAGACCCTGGTCTTCACCCGCGACGGCATACTGAACCGCGGCGCGGCAGCCGTCACGCTGCACAACCCGGCACTGGCGCTGGCATCGCGCTATGCCCTGGACTGGATGCCCCTGGGCAGACCCCTGGAGATCACTCGCGCCGAAGGCAACCGGGTCTACACCATCTACGGCCGCCCGGCCGCAGAGAGCTATGAACGTTATCTGGGCAAGGACATCAGTGCGCGTCTGCCCGCCCTGGGCATGCAGTTCCCTCTGATCGTCGAGCGCGACGGACTGCCGATCGCACGCATGTGCCTGGGGATGCAGCAGGATGGCTCTCTCGTCTATTCGGGGCGACTCCACGAGGGTGAGCAGGTCCGCTTCGGCCTCGGAGATCCGAACTCGGTGGTGAAGTCGCTGCGGCAGACCCACCGCGAGCTGTCCGCCGAGGCCTTCGAGGGCATGCTGGTCTTCTCCTCGGTGGCGCGCAAGCGCATGATGAAGAACTCGGCCGATCTGGATGCGCACTACCTGGACTCGATCGCACCCACCAGCGGATTCTTCTCCTATGGGGAGTTCTTTTCGATGCCCCGGGGAAACCGCTTCTTCAACCACACCATGACGGCCTTCGGGATCTCCGAGACGAGGGTCGTGCAGGCCGGCGCGCCCACCGACACGGGCACCCCATCCACGACAGACACCCACCTGGAGTTGCGGGCCCTGTCCCATCTGGTCAGCGTCACACAGGAGGAACTGGAGCACGTCAACGCCTCCCTGGAACACCTGGCCACGACCGATCCACTGACCTCGGTCCTGAACCGCCGCAAGCTCAACGAGTTGATGGACAAGGAGATCGAGAGATGCAGACGCTACGAACGCGGGGCCGCGGTCATCCTCTTCGATCTCGACGACTTCAAGAAGATCAATGACCGCCATGGTCACGAGATGGGCGACGTGGTCCTCAAGACCGTGTGCACCACCGTCTCGGAGGTGATTCGCAATACCGACTTCCTTGGCCGCTGGGGTGGTGAGGAGTTCCTCATCCTGAGCACTGAGACCTCGGAGGAGGAGGCACGCAGTCTCGCCGAGCGTATCCGCAGGCAGATCGCGCAGCGCCACGCCACCGAGGCCCTGGAGGTAACCGTCAGTGTAGGGGTGACCGCCGTCCGCCCCGACGACACCCTGAGATCATTGATCACACGCGTCGATCACGCCCTCTACTCGGCCAAGCACGCAGGCAAGAACCGGATCTACGTGGATACCACCTCGATGCTCTCCCTGGTCTCCGCCAGCGTGAAAGGTCCCCTTCAATAGCACGGCGCCCTCGCCACGCCCCCCCGGGCATTCACTGCAGGCCCCAGGTGAGAGACGCGGGTTGGCCCGCCTACAGGAAACTGGGCTAAGATACCCTCCTCAACCACAACAGGAGGAGACATGACGGAACCGGTTATCGCGAAGAAGGGGCCATACGACGTCACCCTGGAGGCGGGCAAGACCTATTATTGGTGCCGATGCGGACGCAGCAAGGACCAGCCCTTTTGTGACGGCTCCCATGAAGGCACGGGCTTCGAGCCCCTGGAGTTCACCGCCGAGGCGACCGAGACGGTCTCCCTGTGCGGCTGCAAGCACACCCAGGACCCCCCCTATTGTGACGGGACCCACGACACCCTGTGACACACCCTCCTGCTAGGAGTCTGTCGGACTTAGGGCCAATCTACTGCGCCGGTGGGAGAAGGGCCCAAATATCCCCGATTTCTCGTTGCGTAGTCCCACTATGCGCCTCGAAATCGTGAATATTTTGCCTCC
>Ga0114931_10002870_pt1 | contig 21926 bp, 25 predicted proteins | sample 2SBtaG_FD_89579 | JGI IMG/M metagenome (GOLD analysis project Ga0114931, IMG submission 89579) | Deep subsurface microbial communities from Kolumbo volcano to uncover new lineages of life (NeLLi) - 2SBTROV14_V59a metaG | ecosystem: Environmental > Aquatic > Marine > Volcanic | place: Kolumbo... | reverse complement strand
TTGGGCTAGAATGCCCCCCTCAAACTCACGCTGGAGAGGCAATCGGATGGTAAACAAGAAGCTGCTCAGACCGGTGTTGCTGTTGGTCATCGTCGGGGGGCTGGCGTTCGGGCTCTGGTGGTGGCAGGGCCGATCCACTCAGCAGGAAACCGGCCATCTCACCCTCTATGGCAACACCGATATCCGCGAGGCACGGCTGACCTTCAACGCCAGCGAGCATATCCGCGAGATGCGTGTACAAGAAGGCGACCGGGTCGAGCGGGGACAGGTGCTGGCGCGCCTCGACTCCAGCCTGCTGCAACTCCAGGTGGCGGTGGCCGCGGCCCGGCGCGAGGCCCAGCAGCAGGTCCTGACGCGCCTGTTGGCCGGCAGCCGCCCGGAGGAGATCCGCCAGGCCCAGGCCAACCTGGATGCGGCCAAGGCCAAGGCCCATGCCGCCCAGCTGACCTACCAGCGGCTCAACAAGCTGTTGCCACGCAAGCTCGCCTCCCCCGAGGACGTCGACGACGCCCGCGCCGCGGCGGATGCGGCGGCCGGCGCGCAGCAGGCGGCGGAGCAGGCCCTGGCCCTGGCGGTGGCGGGACCGCGCCAGGAGGATATAGCCCAGGCCCGGGCGCAACTGGCCTCTCTGGACGCGGAGTTGGCCCTGGCCCGGCAGCACCTGGAGGACGCCACCCTGCGGGCCCCGGCGGACGGGGTCATCCGTGAGCGGATCCTCGAACCGGGGGACATGGTCACCCCCCAGACCCCGGTCTTCACCCTGGCCCTGGCCGATCCGGTATGGATACGCGCCTATCTGCCGGAGCCCGACCTGGGGCGCGTCGCCCCGGGCATGCAGGTCAGCGTCACCAGCGACAGCTTCCCCGGCAAACGTTACCGGGGCTGGGTCGGCTACATCTCGCCCACCGCGGAGTTCACCCCCAAGAACGTCGAGACCCCACAACTGCGCACCCGCCTGGTCTACCAGCTGCGCGCCTTTGTCTGCAATCCCCAGGACGAACTGCGCCTGGGGATGCCGGCCACGGTGAGCATCGACCTGCGGCAGCCCGGGCCGGGGCCGGCCAAGCACCGTTGTGGTGACCAATAGGGTGGGGCCCGCCCCCAGCAGCCCGGTCCTGGTCTTCAGCGGGGTCAACAAGCGTTTCACGGTGGGCACGCGCCGGGTCGACGCCCTGCAGCAGATCGATCTGGAGATCCCGGCGGGCCAGGTGACCGGGCTGATCGGTCCCGACGGGGCCGGCAAGACCACCCTGATGCGCCTGGCCGCGGGCCTGCTGCGGCCGGACCAGGGCCGGATCCGGGCCCTCGAGATCGATGTCCTGGCCGACCCTCTGGCGGTCCAGTCCGCGGTGGGCTACATGCCCCAGCGCTTCGACCTCTATGAAGACCTCAGCGTACAGGAGAACCTGGACCTCTACGCCGACCTGCAAGGGCTGGCCCGCGACCGGCGACCGGAGCGCTACCGGGAGCTGATGCACATGACCGGCCTAGCGCCCTTCACCGGCCGCCTGGCCGGGCGCCTCTCTGGGGGCATGAAACAGAAACTGGGGCTGGCCTGCACCCTGGTGCGCCCGCCCCGGCTGCTGTTGCTCGACGAGCCCACGGTGGGGGTGGACCCGGTGTCACGCCGCGAGCTGTGGGCCATCGTCTACCGCCAGGTGCGGGAGGCGGGGATGAGCGTGCTGCTCAGCACCGCCTACCTGGACGAGGCGGCGCGCTGCGACTCGGTGGTCCTGGTACACGCCGGGAGGCTGCTGGGCCACCAACCCCCGGGGGCCTTCAGCGAGCCGCTGCGCGGACGCAGCTTTCATGTCGCCATCCCCGGCCTCACCAAGCGCCGCCTGCAGACCTACCTGAGCCGGCAGCCGGATATCCTGGATGCGATCATCGAGGGGGAACAGGTGCGGGTGGTCACCCGCCGGCCCGGGCCGCCAAGGCTGACGGGGCCGGCCAGCGACCAGGCCCAGGTGACGGGGGTCGAGGCGAGGTTCGAGGACGCCTTCATCGCCGCCCTCAAGGGGGACGAGGCCCCCGCCACCCCGCCACCGGAAGCCAGCCCCCCCAGCACCGGCAGGGATCGGACCAGGCCCGGCGAGGTGATCCGTGTGGAGCAGCTGAAGCGTCGCTTCGGCGACTTCTACGCCGTCAAGGGGGTCAGTTTCGCGGTCCAGCGAGGGGAGATCTTCGGCCTGCTGGGGGCCAACGGGGCAGGCAAATCCACCACCTTCCGCATGCTCTGCGGCCTGCTGCCGGTCTCCGAGGGCCACGCCTGGGTGGCCGGTCACGACCTGCGCCACGCCGCCGCCCGGGCCCGTGGCAGCCTCGGATACATGGCCCAGCGTTTCTCCCTCTACGGCAACCTGAGCGTGCGCCAAAACCTGGCCTTCTTCGCCAACGCCTATGGCTTGCGCGGCGCCCGCTACCGGGAACGCACCGCCTGGGCCCTGGAGGCCTTCGAGCTGTCGGACTATGCGGAGAGCCCGAGCGGCAACCTGCCCCTGGGCTACAAACAGCGCCTGGCGATGGCCGCCGCGCTGATGCACGAACCCGAGATCCTGTTCCTGGACGAGCCCACCTCCGGGGTCGACCCCCTGGCCCGCCGGGAATTCTGGCAGCGCATCAACGCCCTGGCCGAGAGCGGGGTAACGGTGCTGGTGACCACCCACTTCATGGACGAGGCCAACTATTGCGACCGCCTGGTGATCATGGCCGAGGGGTAGGTCCTGGCCCAGGGCACGCCCCATGAGATGAAGGCCCGCTTCCGTTCCGAGGAGCGCCCGGATCCGACCATGGAGGACGCCTTCATCGCCCTCATCGAGGCCCATGAACAGGGTCGGGAGGCGGCGGCATGAGGGGCGGCGCGCGCATGCGCCTGCGCGGCATGATCCGCAAGGAGAGCCTGCAGATCCTGCGCGACCCCTCGAGCATCGCCATCGCCTTCCTGATGCCGGTGGTGTTGCTGCTGCTGTTCGGCTATGGCGTTTCGCTGGATGCCAGGCATATCCCCCTGGCCCTGGTAGTGGACAACCCGGACACCCACACAGCCTCCCTCACCGGCGCCTTCCAGCGCTCCGAATACTTCGCCCCCAGGCCCTTCGACAGCATCCAGGCCGCCCAGGCGGCCCTGCAACGGCGCCAGGTGGACGGCATCCTGTGGCTGCGCAACGACTTCAGCCGGCGCCTGCTGGCCACCGGGAACGCCCCCATCAGTGTGATGGTGAACGGGGTGGACGCCAACCAGGCGCGCATCACCGAGGGCTATATCCAGGGGGTGTGGCAGGCCTGGCTTGCCCACTACGCACGCACCATGGGGCGTCCACTGAAGGTCCCGGTGGTGGTGCAGCAGCGGGTCTGGTTCAACCCCGCCCTGCGCAGCCGGGACTTCCTGGTGCCCGGGTTGATCGCGGTGATCATGACTCTGATTGGCGCCCTGCTCACCGCCCTGGTGATCGCCCGGGAGTGGGAGCGGGGCACCATGGAGGCGATGATGGTCACCCCCATCCATATCCGGGAGGTGATCGTAGGCAAGCTGGTGCCCTATTTCGTGCTCGGCATGGGCGGCATGCTGCTCACCGTGGCCATGGCGGTCTGGCAGTTCCAGGTGCCCCTGCGCGGCTCCTTCTGGCTGCTCACCATCGCCTCGGCCCTGTTCATGCTCACCGCCCTGGGGATGGGCCTGCTGATCTCCATCGTCACCAAGAATCAGTTCGTGGCCGGTCAGTTCGCCATCGTCATGACCTTCCTGCCCGCCTTCATCCTCTCCGGCTTCATCTTCGACATCGGCTCCATGCCGGGGCCCATTCAGCTGATCACTCACCTGGTCCCGGCCCGCTATTTCGTGGCCATCCTACAGACCCTGTTCCTGACCGGCGATGTCTGGCCGATCCTGCTGACCAATGCCGGGGCCCTGCTGATCATGCAGCTGATCTTCCTGGCGCTGATCCGGCGCAAGGCCCACAAGCGCTTGGAGTAGCCAGATGTTTCGACATATCCTCGCCCTGGCCATCAAGGAGCTGTTGGCCCTGCTCAAGGACAATAAGAGCCGCTTCGTGCTGATCGGGCCGCCCATCGCCCAGTTGCTCATCTTCGGTTACGCGGCCACCTTCGATCTCAACGATGTGCGCATGGCGGTCTACAACGAAGACCGGGGGGGCGCCTCCCGGGAGCTGGTGGCGCGCTTCGTGGGCTCGCCCCACTTCCAGCCCGTGGCGTTCCTGGACCACGACGCCCAGGTCCCTCCCCTGATCGACGAAAAGCAGGCCCTGATGGTGTTGCACATCGGTCCCCGTTTCAGCGCCGACCTGGCCCGGGGGGAGAGCGGACAGGTACAGGTGATCCTGGACGGGCGCAACTCCAACACCGCCATGCTGGCCCTCAACTATGTGCGCACCATCGTTACCGACTTCAATCTGCGCTGGGCGGCGGAGCATGGTGGGGCGAAACCGCCCGCTCGCCTGCAGATGCGCCCCTGGTTCAATGCCGACCTGGCCTCTCGCTGGTTCATCGTGCCGGGCATCGTGGGCCTGCTGACCCTAGTGGTGACCACCATCGTCACCGCCCTGTCGGTGGCCCGGGAGCGTGAGGCCGGGACCTTCGACCAGCTCATGGTGACACCGCTGCGCCCGCTGGAGATCCTCATCGGCAAGGCCATACCCGGCCTGCTGGTGGGCCTGGTGGAGGGCAGCTTCATCATCTTCATGGCCGTCTGGTGGTTCGAGGTGCCCCTGCGCGGCAGCCTGGGGGCGTTGTATCTGGGGCTGTTTCTGTTCCTGCTGGCGGCCATCGGCATCGGCCTGATGATCTCCTCCCTGTCGGTAACCCAGCAGCAGGGTCTGCTCGGGGCCTTCCTGTTTCTGGTGCCGGCGGTGATCCTCTCGGGCTTCGCCACCCCCATCGCCAACATGCCGGACCTGGTGCAGGGAATCACCTACGCCAACCCCATGCGCTATTTCCTGATCATCCTGCGCGGGGTCTTCCTGGAGGGGGACGGCTATGCCCAGCTGCTGTCTCAATACTGGCCCATGGCCCTCATCGCGGTGATCAACCTGCTGCTGGCCGGCTGGCTGTTCCGCCACCGCATGTACTGATCCAAGCAGCCGGGAGAGTCAGTTTTTGTGTCTCACCTGGTAGCGCCCTTGTGTGAAACCGGTGAAGTACTCCTCCAGGAGCGGGTGATCGATGGCCTTGCCGACCGGGTCGGGCTCCAGATTGCGCTGGGCCACGTAGGTCTCCTGGGCCGAACCGTCCACCAGCACGCGATACCAGGGCTCATCCTTGGGCGGACGGCTGTGGGCCACCTGCTCGTACCATTTGTCGGAGAGCATGAACACCGGGTCCACGTCGTAGACGACTCCGCGATAGTCGAACAGCCGGTGATGCACCAGCTGGCCGATGTGCCACTTTGCCTCGCTTATGCCATGCATCTCAGTCGTACCTCGGCCGGCCATGACTCACAGCCCCTTGAGGGCCGCCTCTTTCTGCTGCTTGTCTAGGGCATTGAGATAGTAGGCGATGGAGATACCCAGCTCACGGTTCCAGCTCAGCTCCACCCGCCAGGGCTGACCCGGCGACTGCCAGAGATATCTGATCTCGCCGTCACCCCGGCGTACCGAACTGAGTTGGCGCGCCTTGTTGTGGGTATCGCTGGGAAAGTGGCTGTAGTCACGATGCAGTCCATACTCCCTCTGCAGGAGCCGGCGCAGCTTATTGAGGGTCGAACGGGTCCGGGGTTCAAAGGTATGCAGCACCTTGTAGATCACCCCCTGATAGGCCATGACATAGATCCGTTCGTTGTCCGACTGATAGACGACCCCGCTGCGCTCCCCCTTGGTGCGTGGTGGCATGCTTGTCGGGGTCGCCTTCAGCTGTTCGCTGAATCGACCACCCAGGCAGTATTTGCCGAACACCTGGCGGACACAGGCGTCACCGGCCTGTCCCGGGCCAGCGAGGGGGATGAGGAGCAACAGCAGGATGATCCGGCGCATGGTTGTCATGGTTCTCGCGTCTTGGGGTATGGGCGCTCGCGCCCACCCTGGGCCAGTTCGCTTTGCAGGGTCTCGATCCATGCCTGCATCGCCCGGTAGTGGTTTCCCTTCCAGTAGATGCGCCGGCATCCGGGACAGCGCCAGAAGGCATTATAGTGATCCACCACGCCTTTGGGCAGTTCCGCGGCGATCCCTTGCCTGGCGACCGCTTCGAGGGGACCGTTGCACTCCATGCAGCGGCTGAAGGGGCGGATCTGACCCAGCAGGTCCAGCCGCAGGATCACCTGTCGCAGTTGCGCCCTGGGCTCCCGGCTGCGGATGTAGCAGCCGTGGGTGACCCGCTTGTGCATCAGCAGGGCCCGATCCCGGGTCAGCAGCACCCGCCCCTCGTCGGCACTGATCTCGGCCAGGCGGGCATCCCCCAGATCGTTGAAATAGAGGGTATCGAAACCGAGCATGCGCAGCAGGTGGGCCAGCTTGCCGAGGTGGGCATCGGCAAGAAAGCGCGGTTCACGCAGGGGCCGCGGGCGGATGCGCAGCAGCGGGGTGACGTCGAGGGCCTCGAACATCGGATAGACGCTGATCCGCTCCCCGTCCCCCGGGCGGGCGTCCAGTCCCACCGAGACCCCATTCAGCAGCACCAGTTCGACCTCGGTGTGGGGCACCCCCAGCCCCTCGATCAGGTGGCCGACCGGCGTCGGCGGAGCGAACTCGACCGGGATGTCGCACTGACGCCTTGTCGGTGGCAGGAAGTCGTTGAGTTCCGCGTAGAACCGCAACCAGGCTCGGGCCATGGATCAATAGTCGAATTCCGCCCACACCGGACAGTGGTCGGAGGGGCGCTCCATGGCCCGGATATCATAGGCGATGCCGGCATCGATACAGTGTTCATTGAGGGTGGGGGTGGCCAGCATCAGGTCGATGCGCAGGCCACGCTTGGGCTCCCGATCGAAGCCTCGGCTGCGATAGTCAAACCAGCTGAAGCGGTCATCCACCTCTGGGTGGCAGGTCCGGTAGCTGTCCTGCAGCCCCCAGGCCTGCAGCTGTGCCAGCCACTCCCGCTCCTCTGGCAGGAAGCTGCACTTGCCCGTCCTGAGCCAGCGCTTGGCGTTGTCGTCGCCGATGCCGATATCCCGATCCAGGGGGGCGATGTTCATGTCGCCGATCAGCAGCAGGGCCTCTTCCGGGTCCTGGTTATCCCGCAGGTAGTCCAGCAGGTCGGCGTAGAACTTGCGCTTGGCGGGGAACTTGACCTGGTGCGCCCTGTTCTCCCCCTGGGGGAAGTAGCTATTGATGAGGGTGAGGCGGCCCCCCTTGGGGGTCTCGTAGCGGCCGACGATCAGGCGCCGCTGGGCCTCGGGCGGGTCGCCCGGGAAGCCCTTCTGGATGCTCAGGGGCTCCTGCTTGGAGAGCAGCGCCACCCCATAGTGGGTCTTCTGGCCATAGTAGTGGGCCCGGTAACCCAGGCGTTCGACCATCTCCAGGGGGAAGTCCGCATCCTGGACCTTGGTCTCCTGGATACCGATGATATCCGGGTCGTAGCGCTCGCGCAGGCGCGCCAGCTGGTGTTCGCGGGTACGGATGCCGTTGGTGTTGAATGAGACGATCTTCATGCTATCCGCCTATTGCTCGTCGATCCCCGCCAGGGCCGCCCGGATCTCCCCCGCTCCCTTTTCGAAGCCGTGCCGATAGGCCTTGCCCCAGGGCAGAAACTCTTGGCCGGCGATAAGCCCCGGGGAATCGGGCCGGACTAGGGCCCGCACCCGCTCCCGGTAACCCAGCTCGTCGCACACCTGGATCATGCCGTTGGCATAGCCCCGGTTGTACCAGGACTGCAGGTCCCCATCACCCTCGGCCAGTCCCTCCGTTTCGGCATAGAGGCGCTGGATCAGTTGCAGGAGTGTGTGCAGGCGATGTTCGCTGTCCGGCTGGTTCATAGGCGCTGTTTCAGGGTTGTCTTTCCGCCCCGCCCTGGGGAAGATGGGGGGTATATTAACCTCAATGCAGGTCATTTTACCCATGCTGATCGTCATCTCCCCCGCCAAGACCCTCGACTATGCCACCCCGCCGGTCACCCGGACCCATACCCAGCCGGGGTTTCTCAAGCAATCGCAGCAGCTGATCGATCGCCTGCGCAACTATTCGGCCCTCGACCTGGCGGAGCTGATGAAGCTGAGCATCAAGCTGGCGGAGCTGAACTTCGAACGCTATCACGCCTGGAAGCCGCCCTTTTCCCCGCGCAACGCCAAGCAGGCGGTGCTGGCGATGAAGGGGGATGTCTATACCGGACTGGATGCCGAGACCCTGAGCGAGGAGGATCTGGCCTACGCCCAGGACCACCTGCGCATCCTCTCCGGACTCTACGGCCTGCTGCGCCCTCTCGACCTGATGCAGCCCTACCGCCTGGAGATGGGCACCCGCCTGCCCAATCCCCAGGGCAAGGACCTCTACGCCTTCTGGGGCGACAGCATCACCCGGGCCTTGGACAAGGTCCTGGCCCGGCAGGGGGACGGGATCCTGATCAACCTGGCCTCCAACGAGTATTTCAAGGCGATCAGACCCAAGCTCCTGCAAGGGCGCATCATCACCCCCCAATTCAAGGAGTACAAAAACGGCGCCTATAGGACGATCGGCGTCTACGCCAAGCGCGCCCGGGGGCTGATGAGCCGCTATATCATCGAGCAACGGCTCTCCGATCCCGAGGCCATCAAGGCCTTCCACCGGGATGGCTATGCCTACCGGGAGGAGCTGTCACAAGGCGACCAGTGGGCCTTCGCCCGCGGCTGACCCCGGGTCTGCTTCCATGGCCCTGTCCCTGATCGACGCCCACTGCCACTTCGACGACCCGCGCCTGGAGCCGGATCGCGAGCAGGCCTATCACCGCGCCCGAGCGGCCGGCGTCGAGGCCATGGTGGTCTCCGGCATCCAGGCCGCCTGGTGGCCACGCATCCGCCAGACCTGCGCCGCCTATCCCGGCCTGTATGCCAACTACGGGCTCCATCCCATGTTCATCCCCGCCCACCGGCCGGCCCATCTGGAGGAACTGGCCGAGTGGCTGGAGCGGGAGCGGCCGGTGGCCATCGGCGAGTGCGGCCTGGACTTCTATATCGAGGACCCGCAAGCGGAGCGACAGTTGTACTACTTCGAGGCCCAGCTCACCCTGGCCCGGCAGTTCGACCTGCCGGTGGTGATCCACGCCCGCCGGGCGGTGGAGCAGGTCATCGACAGCCTGCGCCGCTTCCCCGGGGTGCGCGGCCTGCTGCACAGCTACTCCGGCAGCGAACAGCAGGCCCGGCGGCTGATCGATATGGGTTTTTCACTGAGCTTCGGTGGTCCGCTCACCTATCCGCGGGCCAAGCGTCTGCGCCGACTGCTGCAGGCCCTGCCCCTGGAGGCGATCCTGCTTGAGACCGACGCCCCGGACCAGCCGGGCAGCCGGCACCGGGGGGAGCGCAACGAACCGGCCTATCTGCCCGAGGTGCTGGAGGCATTGAGCGGGCTGCGTGACGAACCGATCGAACAGCTGGCCGGGCAAACCCACGCCAACAGCCGCCGGCTATTCGGTCTCGATGCCCGGGGCGGCAGATGACGCCCACCCCGGCAGCCGGTATGATTGGCGTGTTTTTCATATCAATCACTTGATTTCAGAATGGAGCGATCAACTGAGGAATCTAGGTTCAAGCCATCCTCCAGGAGCAGACAATGAGTCAGAAAGGGATACTGGTGACCGGCGGCGCCGGCTACATCGGCAGCCACACTGCCCGCCAGCTGGGCGAGGCCGGGGAACGCCTGGTGACCCTGGACAACCTCACCACCGGCTTTCGCCAGGCAGTGCTCTATGGCGACCTGGTGGTGGGCGACACCGGTGACCGGGAGCTGGTCAGCCGGGTGCTGCGGGAGTACCAGGTGGACACGGTGCTGCACTTCGCCGCCCACACCATCGTCCCGGAATCGGTGGAGCTGCCACTCAAGTATTACGCCAACAATACCTGCAACACCCGCAACCTGCTGGCCTGCTGCGCCGAGGCGGGGGTCAGGCACTTCGTCTTCTCTTCCACTGCGGCGGTCTACGGCATCGCCGCCACCGATGTGGTCCACGAGGATGCGCCGACCCAGCCGATCAACCCCTACGGCACCTCCAAGCTGATGTCCGAGTGGATGCTGCGGGACCTCTCGGCAGTGAGCGAACTGCGCCACGTGGCGCTGCGCTACTTCAACGTGGCCGGCTGCGACCCCCAGGGACGCATCGGCCAGTCCACCCCCAAAGCCACCCTGCTGACCAAGGTGGCCTGCGAGGCCGCGGTGGGCAAGCGCGAGGCGGTCTCCATCTTCGGCACCGACTACCCCACCCCGGACGGTACCGGGGTACGCGACTATATCCACGTGGAGGACCTGGCGGCGGCCCACGTCAAGGCCCTGGACTACCTGCGCAATGGCGGCCCGTCCACCACCCTGAACTGCGGCTATGGCCACGGCTACTCGGTACGCGAGCTGCTGCGTGCGGTGGAGCGGGCCAATGGCGCCCCCCTCAACATCATCGAGGCGGAGCGGCGCGCCGGTGACCCGCCCTCACTGATCGCCGGGGCCGAGCGGGTACGCGAGGTCCTGGGCTGGCAACCGGCCTACGACGACCTGGCGGTGATCGCCGAGTCGAGCCTGGCCTGGGAGCGCAAGCTGCTCGAGCACCCCTGGCTCTAGCCCTGCTCGCTCAAGTGGACAAGGGACGCCGGCTCAGCATCGCCCCGATGCTGGACTGGACCGACCGCCACTACCGCTTCTTCGCCCGCCTCATCTCACGCCACACCCGCCTCTACAGCGAGATGGTCACCACCCAGGCCCTGCTGCGGGGGGACGCGCGGCGCCTGCTCGCCTACCACCCCAGCGAACACCCCCTGGCCATCCAGCTTGGCGGCAGTGACCCCCGGGCGCTGGCCGAGTGCGCCCGCCTGGCCGAGGCGCAGGGCTACGACGAGGTCAACCTGAACCTGGGCTGTCCCTCCGACCGGGTGCGGAACGGCCGCTTCGGCGCCTGCCTGATGGCCGAACCTGGGCGGGTAGCGGAGTGTATCGGGGCGATGAAGGGGGCGGTGGCGATCCCGGTGACCCTCAAGACCCGCATCGGCATCGACCACGACGACAGCTATGCCGCCCTGCGCCGCTTCATCGGCGCGCAGATCGAGGCCGGCTGCGACCACTGCATCGTGCATGCCCGCAAGGCCTGGCTGCAGGGACTCAGCCCCAGGCAGAACCGGGAGGTCCCGCCCCTGCGCTACGATCGGGTGATACGCCTGAAGCGGGACTTCCCGGACCAGGGCTTCACCCTCAACGGCGGGATCAAGGGCCTGGGGCAGGCCCAGGAGTTGTTACAGGAGCTGGACGGGGTGATGATCGGCCGCGCCGCCTACCACGACCTCTGGCTGCTGGCCGGGGCCGACCGCCTGATCTTTCACGATCGACAGCCCCCTCCCAGCCGCCGGGCGGTGCTCGGTGCCTACCTGCCCTATGTGGAGGAGCAGCTCTCCCTGGGCGTCCCCCTGCACCATCTGACGCGACACATCCTGGGGCTGTTTCACGGCTGTCCCGGGGCCCGGGCCTGGCGGCGCCTGCTGAGTGAGCAGGTCCACCGGCCCGGGGCCGGTCCCGAGCTGCTGCGCGAGGCCGCCAGCCAGGTGGGAGAGTGCGATGGTTAACTAGCGGGGCCTGCCGGACGGCAGGCCCCCTGAGGGTGGATCACCAGTGATGATGGCGCTTCAGGCGGTGGTTGATGCGTGCCCCACGGCGGTCCAGGCGGTAGTCGATGCGACTGCCACGGCGGTCCAGGCGATGGTCGATCCTCGCTCCCCGGCGGTCCAGGCGGGTATCGATACGGTCTCCCCTGCGATCGAGGCGCAGCGCGGCCCTGGGGTGGCCATGGTCATAGGCCCACGCCGAGCGCCGGTCGAGGCGGTCGTTGATGCGATCACCGCGGGCATCCAGGCGATCTTGGATGCGATCCCCCCGGGCGTCCAGGCGGTCTTCGATGCGGTCACCGCGCACATCCAGGCGGTGCTCGATGCGATCGCCTCGATCCGCCTGGGCCGGCAGGGTGACGACGCCCAGACCGAGCAGGGCGAAGAGGATGGCGATGGGGTGTTTTTTCATGGCGTGTCTCCTGTGAGTTTTAGGTATATTGAGCGAGTCTCACCCTGATTAACGCCATGCCCCGGGATCGGTTGACGCGCGCATGGAAAAAAATTGCCCGGGCCGTCCATCCACCACCAGGAGCCGCCTTGGACTGGCTGTTCATCACCCTGCTCAGCGCCTTCAGCCTGGCCTCCGCCGATACCCTTACCAAGGCGGCGCTGGCGGACTATGCGGCACGCGAACTGGCCTTCGTGCGCCTGACCCTGGCCGGGCTGCTGACCTCGCCCCTGCTGCTGAGCCAGCCCCTTCCACACCTGCCACTGGCGTTCTGGCTCTGGGTCGGGGCGATCGTGCCGCTGGAGATCCTCGCCATGCTGCTCTATATCCGGGCCATCCGTGACTACCGTCTCGCGGACACCCTGCCCTATCTGGCCTTCACGCCGGTCTTCGTCACCCTCACCGGCTACCTGCTGCTGGGGGAACGGGTCTCCCTGGAGGGGCTGTGCGGGATCCTGCTGGTGGTGGCCGGGGCCTGGCTGCTGAACCACCGCCAGGCCTCCCTGTGGGCCTGGCGCAGTTGGCTGCGCCCCCTGCAGCACATCTTCGAGCAGCGGGGTTCCCTGACCATGCTGGGGGTGGCCCTGTTCTACAGCCTGACCGCCGTGGGGGGCAAGGGCGCCCTGCGATACATGCCGCCCGAGCAGTTCGGTCCCTTCTATTTCCTGCTGGTGGGGTTGGCGCTGATCCCTCTGCTGGGCCTGGCCAGTCCCAGCGCCCTGCGACGCATCTGGCGCCGCCCGCTCCCGGTACTGAGCACCGGCGGGCTGATGGGGCTGATGCTGGTGACCCACTTCATCGCCCTGCAGCAGGTGGAGGTGGCCTATATGATCGCGGTCAAGCGCACCAGTCTGCTGTTCGGGATCCTCTACGGCGCGCTGGTCTTTCGGGAGTCCGGTCTGGGCGGCCACCTGCTCGGTGGCCTGGTGATGCTCTGCGGGGTGGGCTTGATCCTGCTCGGTTAGCCATTGAGCAGTCTCAACAACGCCTCCAGGGAGACGCGCCCGGCCGGGTCGGCCAGCTCGGTGACGGCCTGCCTGAGCCCGGCGCGGTAGTCGTCCAGCCATGCCTGGCAACCAGCCTGGTCAGCGGTTTCTGCCGGGTTCGGCGGCCGGGGATCGGCAGCCAGGGGCTCCATCTGTATGGATTTTCGCATCAGTCGCTCCGCCCCCGTGGCCTCGTCACGGGCGGTCAGGGGGCCGGTCTTCAGATAGTTGATCCCTCGGTGGCTAAACCGCTGGCCGATGGCGAGTTGGGGGAAGCGCATGGGCTTCACCCTGCCAGTCGCTGGCGGAGCCGATCCAGCAGTTTTTCGCCAGGTGACTCGCGGCTCTCTATGGTGAGGGCCTGGGCGCGCTCCGCGGGACCCAGGGACTGGCGGCTCGCCAGTTGCATCTCCAGGACCTCCAGCCCCACCTCCGAGGCGTCCCCGCCCTGGCGAAGGCGCGTGCTCACCCGTTCCCGCAACAGCGGGACCGGGGCTTGGAGATCGAGGATGATGCAGGGCAGGCCCAGTTCGTCGGCCAGCTCGCGAAACCAGCGGCGCTGCCCCTCCTTGAGGAAGGTGGCGTCGCAGATCACGGAGTAACCGGCCCTCAGCAGCCCCCCGGCCAAGGTCCGCAGCCGCCCATAGGTGGCCTGGGTCGCCTGGGGCGTGTAGATGCCCTCTCCGATGGCCCCTCCAGGCCCCTCGGCGGGGCTGAACAGGCGCTGACGCTCCACGTCGGAGCGCAGCCGGATGGCCGGCAGGCGCTCCGCCAACCAGCCGCTGTAGAGGCTCTTGCCCGAGCCCGAGAGTCCATGGGTGATCAGCAGGACCGGGGCGACGGCCCGGGTGTAGCGCTCCGCCAGGGTGAGATAACCGTTGAACTGCTCGCTCAGGGCGCTGCCTTCGTCCTCCGGCAGGTCCGCCTGGGCCAGGCGGATGGCCGTCACCTTGGCGCGCACCATGGCGCGGTAGAGCTGATAGAAGCGCAGCAGCGCCACTCCCTCATAATCGCCGGTCAGCTCCAGGTAGTCGTTGAGCAGGCCCCAGGCCAGGCCCTCCAGACCGCGCTGCTGCAGGTCCATGACCAGGAAGGCGATCTCGTTGAGGGTGTCGATCCAGCGCAGCTCGGGGTTGAACTCGATGCCGTCGAAGATCTCCAGCCGGCCCCGGTAGCGGGTGATGTTGCCCAGGTGCATGTCGCCGTGACACTCGCGGATGTGACCCTCCCGGTGACGGCACTCCAGCAGCGGGGCCAATTGCCCGGCCTGGGCGCGGGTCCACTCCTCCAACCGTTGCAGACGCGCCTGCGCCGTCTCCACTACTCCGGTCGCACGAATCTGGACGAAATTCTCCAGCATGGGCTCGACCACCCGTTGGGGCGTGCCATGGGGGCTGTTGGGCCCGGCCACCTCGATCTCCCGGTGGAAACCCGCCACCCGTTGGGCGATCTCGGCAATGGTCGCCCGGTCCGGGGGATGAACACTCAGCAGCGCCTCCTGGTCGAAGCGGCGCATGCGCACCGCATACTCGATGGCCGCCCCCGGACCTTGCAGGCGGGGCCGTTGCGGGCTGCCGGTGATCGCCACCCGATCCAGGTAGAGCCCCGGCGCCAGGCGGCGGTTGAGACGCAGCTCCTCCCCGCAGTAGAAGCGGCGGCGCTCCAGGGTAGAGAAGTCTAGAAAGCCCAGGTCGAGGGGTTTCTTGATCTTGTAGGCGAACTCGCCGTGCAGGATCACATGGGAGATATGGGTCTCGATCCAGCTCGCCGGCCCCTCCGCCCGGGACCTCTCCAGGCCAGCCACCAGGGCCTGCAGCATACGCCGCTGCTGTGCGACATCCTGTGGTTCGGGTGCACTCATTACTTTGTTTTGTCCTTGACTAAATATATTAGATGGCGCTAATATCGGTGGCCTGGATTCCGGCTCGCCCGCAGTGAGTGGCGACACTTCGTTTCTTACCTTCAGCGAGAGGCACTCAGATGAATATCGACCGTATCGTGCTGGCGTTCGCCGGCTTCGCCATCCTCCTCAGTCTGGCCCTGGGCGTGGCGGCCAGCCCCATCTACCAAAGCGAATACTGGCTCTATTTTACCGCCTTTGTCGGCCTCAATCTGCTGCAGTCGGCCTTCACCGGCTTCTGCCCCCTGGCGATGATCCTCAAGAAGTTCGGCAAGAACAGCGGCTCGGCCTTCTGACCCTGCCAATCGGCCATCGACCAAGCAGTCTCCGCAACCCGGAGCACAGCGCGAGGTACCGGAGATCCCGATCCTTCAGGGGAATCTGGGAGGTGGAGCGGTGGAATCTTCCGGAGTGGGCCGAAGCAGCGGGTTGGCCATTGGGCGCCAGCACCCTATGCCGGATACGCTGCGCCTATCGGCCTACCACCGCATTGCATCCAAAAGGCTCGATCCAGCCGCCATGGATGGCGGATGGCGGGTTTGAGGGTCGTTTTGGTGAAGTCTGAACTTCACTGGGTTTCGCGCTTCAACCCAACCTATCGTTCTTTTCGTACTTCAACTGAAGGGTCTTTTGAGGGAAACGGCCTAATCCTGCGCTACCGCCAGTGGCCGCGCGCGCAGGTCGTGGGCGGTGGCGGCCTCGATCCGGACCTCGATGAAGTCTCCCGGTTCCAGCTCCCAGGCGCCGGGGATGAAGACCCGGCCATCGATCTCCGGGGCGTCCGCCGGGCCACGCGCGATCACCTGCTTGTCCCTGACCTCGTCCACCAGCACGATGGTCTCGCGCCCCACCCAGCGCTGCAGCCGGGCCCGGCTGATCTCCGCCTGCACCGCCATGAAGCGGGCCCGCCGCTCCTCCCTGACCTCCTCAGGCAGAGGGTCCGGCAGGGCGTTGGCCTGGGCCCCCTCCACCGGGGAGTAGGCGAAGCAGCCGACTCGATCGAGCCGGGCCTCCCGCAGGAACTCCAACAGCTCGGCGAACTCCGCCTCGCTCTCCCCGGGAAAACCGACGATGAAGGTGCTGCGCAGGGTCAGATCGGGACACTCCCGGCGCCAGCGGGCGATGCGCTCCAGCACCTTCTCGGTCGCCGCCGGGCGCCTCATCAACCGCAGGATCCGCTGGTTGCCGTGCTGTAGGGGCATATCCAGATAGGGCAGGATCCGCCCCTCGGCCATCAGCGGGATCAGCTCGTCCACATGGGGGTAGGGGTAGACATAGTGGAGGCGGATCCAGGCCGGCAGCTCCCCCAGGGCCGCCGCCAGGGCCTGGATGCGGGTCGGCAGGGGCCGGCCCCGCCAGAAGTCGGGACGGTACTTCAAATCGACCCCGTAGGCGCTGGTGTCCTGGGAGACCAGCAGCAGCTCGCGCACCCCGGACTCCACCAGACGTTGGGCCTCCTCCAGCACCCCGCCGATGGGACGGCTCACCAGGGGGCCACGCAGCTCAGGGATGATGCAGAAGCTGCAACGGTGGTTGCAGCCCTCGGAGATCTTCAGGTAGGCATAGTGACGCGGGGTCAGCTTGAGCCCGGCGGGTGGCAGCAAGCTGCTGAAGGGTTCGTGGGGGGCGGGTAGCTGGGCGTGTACCGCCTCCATCACCTCGGCATAGGCGTGGGGACCGGTGACCGCCAGCACCTGCGGGTGGGCCGTGCGGACCCGTTGCGCCTGCTTTCCCAGACAACCGGTGACGATCACCCGACCATTCTCTTCCAGGGCCTCGCCGATAGCCCCCAGGGACTCCTCCACCGCCGCGTCGATGAAGCCGCAGGTGTTGACCAGCACCAGGTCGGCCCCTTGATAGGTAGCGGATAGTTCATAGCCCTCCGCGCGCAGGCGGCTGAGGATGCGCTCGGAGTCGACCAGGTTCTTCGGGCAGCCGAGGCTGACGAATCCGATGCGTGGGGCCTCGGGGTGCATGGCTTCAGTAGTCGAGGCGATAGAGTTCGCGCCGGTAGCGGGCCACTCGCGGGTCCTCCCCATCGAGCCGTTCGAGCACTGCGCGCATACCCTTGCGGGCGATGTCCTGGCGATAATCGGAGTGATGGCGCGTGAGATAGAGCAGCTGTTCCAGTGCCTCCTCCAGGTGGTCGGCCATGAGCAGGCTGGCGGCCAGCTGGTAGCGGGCCGGCGCATCCTCCGGGTCGTCCTCGACCTGGCGTTGCAGGGTCTCCAGGGGTTCTGCCCGGCGGGCCGTGAGGATGAAGTCCAGGTGGGCCAGCAGGCCACTGACCTGCGGTTGCACCTGGGCCGCCTCCGGCAAGGCGCTGAGCAGGGTGTGGGCGTCCTCCTCACGGCCTTCCCGCATCAGGATCTTGCCCATCAAGGCCGGATAGGCGAGATTCTGCGGGTCGTCGACCGCCGCCTCCGCTAGCAGTTGCAGGGCCCGCTCCGGCTCTCCCGCCTGCCAGGCGGCCACCGCCCGGGCGCTCACCGGGTCGAGCTGCCTGGCGATCTGCTGCTCGATGATGCGGGGATAGTCGGCCTCCGGCTGGACCCCGTGATACTCTTCCACCAGCTGCCCATGACGGAACAGCTTGAAGCTGGGGAGACTGCGCACCCCGAAGCGTTCCGCCAGGGGTTTCTGCTCATCGGTGTTGACCGCCACCAGCAGGAAGCGCCCCTCATAACGGCGCGCCAGATCACATAGGATCTCCCGCTGACGCAGCGACGGCCCGGCCCAGGGGGCCCAGAAATCGACCAGCACCAGCCCCTTGCGGGAGTTGTCTATGACCAGACGATCGAAATTCTCCGTGGTCCCTTCGAGGATGTAGCGGGATGAACTCATTGCTGGTCCAGCAGGCTCATCAGGGAGTCACTGGAGTGATCGCGGCCGATCTCGACGATGATGGTCTCACGCAAATCCAGTTCGCCCTGTTCGATATGGGGATAGAGCTGCTCGGCGATCTGCTGCACGATCAGCATGCCGGCCCGGTCTCCATCGTCCTCGGGCAGGCCGGCGATCCCCTGATGCAGCTCCTGCAGATAGCCGGCAAACGCCGTCCCCTGGGCCTGGGGATCGAGGGCCTGAAATTCCTCCGCAAAGCGTAGATGGAGCTCACGACCGGGTTGTCCGGCTTCATCCAACACACTGATTTTCAACGGGCCTTCGATCAACATCAGATGGGTTCCTCCTCACTGTCCAGGACCCATGGTAATACGTTCAACCCATAGGCAAAAGGCCTTGCATTGGCAAACACAGTCGCACAAAACATCGGGTTTTACAGACCGGGAGCAGGTCAGAAACCTCTTTCCGTCCCTGCCTGGCGGATTGAGAGCCGCTGTCGAAACACGCAAGTGTGACCGAATCGGCCTTGTCAGGGTCCCAAACTCTGTGGGAATATGAGGAAATTAGTTTCAGTCTTAGGCATCGGCAGGCCTGACTGCCAGGGACGACCGGTCCGCCACCCATTCCTGAACTCGAAGGGGTAACATGGGGTGTTCCCTCGCTGAGGGGCAGACCCCCTTACCCCCGCCGTGAGCCTGTATCGCACGGCCCTCCGCCCTTCTCCCCAAGGGTTGCCGGCCTCTGTAGTGATTTGAGGTGTGAAATTGAGAAACTGTAAACTCTGCCGTTTCAGCAAGGTCTGCAACGACTTGCCAGGTATCTGCATCATTCTCCAGTACGCTGCCGTCGCCATCCTGATCGGCGCCCTGGGCTTCCTGTTCGTGAGCCAGCAGCTGCTAACCTGAGCCGGCCGTTCGGGCTACTGCAGCCGCTGCCTGATCCCGGTCAGTTGCAGCCGCCTGCCTGCGCGGCTGATGAGGGTCTCGGGTTCATACTCTCGCTCTGGCCTGAGCAGTCGCAGGGCCTCCTCCACGCTCACCTCGTGCACCTCATAGAGCGGGAGGGCGTTGTCCTCTATAATCTTATTATATATCATAGTGTTAATGATCACTATTAACTCATTACATTAAAACTATGATAGACCTTTCGCGATCGATTGCAAATCCGTTATCCTTAACGTGAAAATCGCGCCGTCAGGCACTCCACCAGGGCGGCCTATCGCCCTTTGATCCTTGACCTTGCCAATTGACACCCCAACAGGGACAGACCATGTACAAGCACAGCGTTTTGATCGGCGTCGGTGAAATGGGCGGCGTCTTCGCCCGGGGGCTGTTGCGCCTGGGCCATGCCATCTATCCGGTGACACGTCATGTCCCGCTGGCAGATGCCTGTCGGGAGGTCGGCGACCCGGAACTGGTCCTGGTGGCGGTGGGCGAACAGGACCTGTCAGCGGTGCTTCAGCAGATGCCGGCGCCCTGGCGCGAACGACTCTGCCTGTTGCAGAACGAGCTGCTGCCCAGTGACTGGGAGGGTATTGCGGACCCCACTGTAATTTCGGTCTGGTTCGAAAAGAAACCGGGCAGGGAGGCCAAGGAGATCATCCCTTCGCCGGTCTACGGCCCCCAGGCCGAGCTGATCGGGCGGGCCCTGGGCACCCTGGATCTCAACACCCGCCGGCTGGCCTCGGCGGATGAGTTGCTGTTCGAGCTGGTACTGAAGAATGTCTACATCCTCACCAGCAACATCGCCGGTCTCTGCTTTGACGGTAGCGTGGGTGAACTCTGGGAACGACACCCGCAATATACCCGGGATCTGGCCATGGAGGTCATTGATATCCAGCAGGCATTGACCGGCAGGACCTTCGACCGGGAGGCGTTGCTGCAGGCCATGCTCACCGCCTTCAGGGGCGATCCAGAACATCACTGCCTGGGCCGCAGCGCCCCGGCACGCCTGCGCCGGGCCATCGCCCATACGGACCGTTTCGGGCTGGAGGCGCCCCTGATGCGCAAGCTGCAGGCGCGCCTCTCCATCGCCTGAGGCCATGGCCACCGAGACCCTGCAGATTGTCCCGGGCAGCCGGGTCACCTTGCACTTCTCGCTGACCCTGGCGGATGGCAGTGAGGCCGTTGCGACCTTCGGCGAGGCGCCATTCAGCTTCACTCTGGGTGATGGCAGCATGGTGGAACTGCTCGAGCAGTCGTTGATAGGTCTGTGCCCCGGGGATGAACTGGAGACGCTGCTGGCGGGAGATGAGGTCTTCGGCCCCGCCACGGAAGAGAATATCCAGCGGCTGCCCCGCAGCGATTTTCCCGCCGATATGGCGCTCGCCCCCGGTCAGGTGATAGCCTTTACCACCCCTGGAGGGGAGGAGACCGCCGGCACCCTCCTCGAACTGAACGCCGACGAGGCCCGGATCGACTTCAACCACCCCCTGTCGGGTCACAGCCTGCTCTTCAAGGTACAGATCCTCGAAGTCGGACCCGCTAAGACCAGCGACTGAAGCAACCATGCAAAACATCCTGCTCGCCAACCCTCGTGGCTTCTGCGCCGGAGTCGATCGTGCCATCGAGATCGTCGAACGGGCGCTGGACCAGCTGGGGACACCCATCTATGTCCGCCACGAGGTGGTGCACAACCGCTTCGTGGTCGAGAGCCTGCGCAAGCGCGGCGCCATCTTCGTCGACGAACTGGTGGACGTACCGGACGGCAACACCGTCATCTTCAGCGCCCACGGGGTCTCCCGGACGGTGCGTGAAGAGGCCGAGCGGCGCGGTTTGCGGGTATTCGACGCCACCTGCCCGCTGGTCACCAAGGTCCACCTGGAGGTCGCCCGATATTGCCGTGACGGCTACGAGGTGATCCTCATCGGCCACCGGGGCCACCCGGAGGTAGAGGGCACCATGGGCCAATGCCACTCGCACGAGCAGGCCCGACACATCCACCTGGTCGAGACCCCGGAGGATGTGGAACAGTTGTGCATCGGCCAGCCGGAAAGGATCGCATTCGTCACCCAGACCACCCTCTCCATGGACGACACCGCCCAGGTCATCACAGCCCTGCAACGCCGCTTCCCCAACATCTCCGGCCCGCGCAGGAACGATATCTGCTATGCCACCCAGAACCGCCAGGATGCAGTCAAGGCGCTGGCGAAGAAGTGTGACCTGGTGCTGGTGGTCGGCTCCCCCAACAGCTCCAATTCCAACCGTCTGCGGGAGATTGCACAAAAGCAGGGCACCAGAGCCTATCTGATCGATGGCGGCGAGGATATCGACCAGAGCTGGCTGCGGGGGGTCTGCCAGGTCGGCGTCACCGCCGGGGCCTCGGCCCCCGAGGTGCTGGTGAAGAACGTCATCAGCCAGCTGCGACAATGGGGCGCGCTCGAGGTACGCGAAGACCAGGGGACCAAGGAGTCGGTGGTGTTCGCCCTGCCCAAGTCCCTCGTCACCGAAGGTTAACACACCGTCCTCCCGGCGCCCTCGGCGCACCACCCCAACCGATAAATCCACCACCTCGCAGCATAGCTCCCAGAGTCGCAAAATGTGACGGTGACACTCAAGATCCTCCCTGGAATACCGATAGGGTCTGTGGTGAGGAGTAGAACGAGGCAGGGGCCCGAGGCGACCTACCGTTCATCGGCCAATCCCTACAGCTCGTCGTCCCCCACTACCGACCCGACAGATCACCGCTTATAGTGGATCACATGAAGAGAGATTACGGCTTTACCCTGGTTGAACTCATGGTCACCCTGGTTATCGCAGCCATTCTGCTGACCGCCGGTGTGCCCAGTTTCACCACCCTGATCAAGAACAACCGCCTCACCACCAGTACCAACGAATTGGTGGGCGCCTTGACCCTGGCGCGCAGCGAGGCAGTGAAGCGGGGGCTTCGTGTCACCGTCTGCAAGAGCGCCGACCAGGCCAGCTGCGACACTTCGGGTACCGGCTGGCAACAGGGCTGGATCGTCTTCACCGATGAAAACAACAGTGGGACCTATAACCCCACCGGCACCCCGGCGGAAACCCTGCTGCGGGT
>Ga0114931_10002869_pt1 | contig 21930 bp, 16 predicted proteins | sample 2SBtaG_FD_89579 | JGI IMG/M metagenome (GOLD analysis project Ga0114931, IMG submission 89579) | Deep subsurface microbial communities from Kolumbo volcano to uncover new lineages of life (NeLLi) - 2SBTROV14_V59a metaG | ecosystem: Environmental > Aquatic > Marine > Volcanic | place: Kolumbo... | reverse complement strand
GCGTAGATGTCGAGCAGCTCGGCGGCCGCATCCCGGGCCCGCTCGGCCGCCTTGCGGCGCAACTGCTGCCATTGACCGCTGCCCAGGCGGTGGAGCGGGGCGTGCTCGGGGCTCGCCCCGGTATAACGACTGACCAGGTGCAGGGAGGAGACGGGGACATAGAGCTTGTCGCCCCCGGCATACTCCAGGGTGAGGAACTCCGCCTCCATGTGCCCGACCTCCAGGGTCTGCAGGCCCAGGTAACGGCCGACCCCGTGTTCCTCGTAGACCACCGGGCTCCCGGGGTGCAGGTCCGTGAGGTTGCGGATGACGGCCTGACCCTCGGCCGCGGTGGCCCTGCGCCGGCGCCGCTGCTGGGCCCGCTCGCCAAACAGTCGGGCGTCGGTGATCACCACCAGCTCGGGGTCGTGCAGCCACATCCCCTGTTCCAGGGGGGCCACTGTCACCGCCAGGCGTGAATCCGATTCCAGGAACTCCTGCCAGCCCTCGACCGGGGTGGGCCGTATCCCGAATCCGTGCAGGGTGTCGGTGACAAACTCCCGGCGGCCTGCGGATTCGGCCGTGAACAGGACGCGCCCCGGGATCTCGTCCAGAAAGCGCTTCAGGGCTCCCGCCGGCTCCTGGGCGCGGATCTGGATGGCCACCGTGGGGAGGGCCGATGTGGAGAAGTTGAGTTCGATCCCGGGGCGCGGTGATTCGATCTCGAAGCGCCGGGTCGTGATGCCCGGTCGGGCCTGGAGGGTCTCGTTCAGCTCGGCGCAGCTCAGATAGAGGGCCTGCGGCGCGAGCACCGGCCGCTCCCGGTCGTGACGCCGCTGCTCGTAGCGTTCCAGGGTCTCCTGTTCGAAGCGTGCCGCCGCATCGCGCACCTCGTCGGCCTCGATGACCAGGGTGTCGCGGGGCAGGTAGTCGAAGAGCGTCTCCATGCGCTCGAAGAACAGCGGCAGGTAGTATTCGATCCCCGGGTGGGGGATCTGTTGACTCACGTCCCTGTACACGGGACTGGCCTGAGGGTCGCCCGCGAAGGTGGCCCGGTAGCGCCCCCGGAAGGCCTTGATGGCGGCCTCGTTGAACGGGAACTCCCGGGCGGGCAGGAGCCGGATCTCGTCGATCTCCCGGGCCGAGCGCTGGGTGTCGGGATCGAAGGTGCGGATGGACTCGATCTCCTGGTCGAACAGGTCGAGACGATAGGGCAACTCGCTGCCCATGGGATAGAGATCGATGATCGACCCGCGCAGGGTGTATTCCCCATGGGTCACGACCTGGGAGACATAGCTGTACCCCGCCTCTTCCAGACGGGTGCGAAAGCGGTCGCGGTCCAGGTGCTGCCCCCTTTCGAGCAGGAGACTGTGTCTGTCGAGAAAGGTGCGTGGCGCCAGGCGTTGCAGGAGGGTGGTCACCGGGACGATCAGGATGCCACGCTGTAGATGGGGCAGCCGGTACAGGGTCTCCAGACGCTGGGAGACGATATCCTCGTGGGGTGAGAACACGTCATAGGGCAGGGTCTCCCAGTCCGGCAGGTGCAGGACCTCCGTCGCGCCCTCCGGCAGGAAGAAGCCCAGCTCCTCCTCGAGCCTCAGCGCGGACTGGTTGTCCGGGGTCACCAGGAGGATGAGGCCCCGATGGGCGGATCCCGCGCGGGCGATGGCCAACCCGAGGCTGTCACCGTACAGACGGCCCCAGGTGGCCCTGCGGGTGCCGCGGGCATCGAGCGGAGGGTTGAGGACGCCGAGTGGGGCTGTGGAGGGGGGTGCCGACATGGATTTCCGAGTCTTGATCTGCATTTGCGGGTGGGCATTTTCCCACAAGCGGGCGCGGGTTGCAGCAAGTGTGCCCGACGGATAGACACCTCGGCCGGGAAATCGTTTCCCACGGCCGTCCCGAGCGCGGGGGGCGCCGACGATGACGGCGGCCATCTATGCCCTCGCACCTGGATTGTCGGTTTTTGGTGCGCGGACCCGGGCGCAGGGCAAGGCAGGCCTATCGCATAGGGCAAGTGTCTTCGACACCGCCATGCGCTCGGAGAGGGGGCCCTGGTGGTCGACACGCGTCCGCCAGGTATATTAAGAGTCGGCTCGACACGGGGGCTGTGAAGGGCCTGGGTCGGCTGTCCAGTGGCCGTGGAGGCTACTTGAGGAGGGATAAAGACCCGTGGACTGGAGCCCTTGGGTGCTATGGGCGGTGGACCACCGTATGCAGGACGTGGCCGCCCTCGAAGTAGACCGAGAAACCCGGATAGTCCCAGCGGCTGATCGGCGGGTCTCCCACCGGACCGGCGGTGAGGCGTGGTGCCCCGATCCGTTTCAGCACCTGTTTTCGGCTCAGTCCGCGGGGGGGCTCAGCGCGGACCCGGTCGACCGCGACCGTCCCGTCCGGGCGCACCGTGAGATCGGCCAGCACCGCACCCGGAAGCATCAGGCAGGCCGTCAGTGCGCAGAGGGCGAGGTGAGGGGTAACCATGAGGGCTCCGCAAGCAGAAGGGGTTCCCGTCCCTGGGGGACAAACTCCATGGGCGCCACCATGGCCCGGCGGGCCGGCCCTGTCAAAGCCCGGTGGGATCGGCGGTCCAGGGGGAAGGGCGTGCGGCGGTGCAGACCGTTTATACCCGATGGCCCGCGCGTGAGTGGTATATACTCCCGGCCCATGTTTCGACCTCTCGAGCTCTTCGTCGGCCTTCGCTACACCCGCGCCAAGCGCCGCAATCACTTCATCTCCTTCATCTCCCTGGCCTCGATGCTCGGGGTGGCGCTGGGCATCACCGCCCTGATCACCGTGCTGTCGGTGATGAACGGATTCGAGCAGGAGCTGCGCACGCGCATCCTGTCCATGACCTCGCACCTGGTGGTGACAGGCCCGGGAGGCAAGCTGGCGGACTGGCCCGATCTGGTGGCCCGGCTGGAGGGTCATCCGCAGATCCTCGGGGCGGCGCCCTATATCCAGGGACAGGCCATGCTGGTCAACGGCGGCCTGGTCAGTGGTGCCCTCGTGCGCGGGGTGTTGCCTGCGGAGGAGCCCCGCGTCTCCGAGATCGGTGCCCATATGACGGCCGGTGCCCTGGACGATCTGGTGCCAGGGGAGTTTCGCATCATCCTGGGTTCGGAGCTGGCCTCTGCCCTGGGCGTAGGACGTGGCGACCGGGTGGTGCTCATCACCCCCAAGGCCACCGTGACCCCCGCGGGGATACTCCCCAAACTGCGGCGCTTCACGGTGGCCGGCATCTTCGAGGTGGGGATGTACGAGTACGACCGCAACACCGCCATCGTCCACATCGAGGACGCCGCCCGCCTGTTTCGCCTGGGCAAGGCGGTCAGCGGGGTACGCCTGAAGGTGGCCGACCTGTTTGCGGCACCCCGCCTGAACCGGCAACTCTCCGCCGAGTTGGGTCGCGGGTACTGGGTCACCGACTGGACCCAGCAGCATGCCAACTTCTTCCGTGCCATCCGGACCGAGAAGACCATGATGTTCATCATCCTGATGCTGATCGTCGGGGTGGCCGCCTTCAACATCGTCTCCACCCTGGTCATGGTGGTCACCGACAAGCGCGCCGATATCGCGATCCTGCGCACCCTGGGCCTGACCCCGGGGCGGGTGATGGCCGTATTCATGATCCAGGGTGCAGTGATCGGCCTGGCGGGCACCGCCCTGGGGGTCATGGGCGGGATCTCGCTGGCCCTCAACGTGGAGACCCTGGTGCCCGCCCTGGAGCAGCTGATCGGTCACAAGTTCCTGTCCCCGGATGTCTACTACATCAGCGAGCTGCCCTCGGAACTGGAGCTGACGGACGTGATCCGGATCAGCGTGGCGGCCTTCTCGCTGACCCTCCTGGCAACGATCTATCCGGCCTGGCGGGCCGCGCGCACCCAGCCCGCCGAGGCCCTGAGGTACGAATGATGGCGCGGGCGCGGGAACGGGCCGGGGCGGCCGTCATCGCCTGCGACGGCCTGAGCAAGACCTACGGCGAGGGCCACACGGCGGTCAGGGTCCTCTCCGGCGTCAGGCTGGAGCTGCGTCCGGGGGAGAAGGTGGCCATCGTCGGGGCCTCGGGCAGTGGCAAGAGCACCCTGCTCCACCTGCTCGGTGGCCTGGACACCCCCGACGACGGTCAGGTCCTGGTCAAGGGTCGGGACATGGCCGCCATGACCGACGCCGATCGCAGCCGCCTGCGCAACGAGGCCCTGGGTTTCATCTACCAGTTCCATCACCTGCTCCCGGAGTTCACCGCCCTGGAGAACGTCGCCATGCCGCTGCTGATCCGCGGCCTCGGGGCGGCCCTTGCCAGCACCCGGGCCACGGGCCTGCTGGAGCGGGTCGGACTGATGGAACGCATCCATCACAAGCCCTCGGAGCTCTCCGGCGGAGAGCGTCAGCGGGTGGCCATCGCCCGGGCCCTGGTCACCGAACCGGACGCCGTGCTGGCCGATGAGCCCACCGGCAACCTGGACCGCAGGACGGCCGACCAGGTCTTTGAGCTCATGGTGCGGCTCAACCGTGAGCTGCACACCACACTGGTGATCGTCACCCACGACACCCGGGTGGCGGAGCAGATGGATCTCACCTACGTCCTGGAGGACGGGGCCCTGCACCGCTCTGAGTAGACGGCGGTGGTCATGGCTGAGACCCGGATGGTGGCAGCGGCGTCGGACCGCCCCGGGCCGTCGCGGCGCGACCGAAGACCCGGGTGCGGCGCGCAGCTGCCGCTCCCCCCCTCGACCGGCGCTCCCGGGCGGCCGGAAGAGGGGGCCACGACCCACCTCAGGTCGGCTCCCGGTCTCCGGGCCGCCCGTGCCGCCGCCCCCAGCGACGGATGACATACAGGCGCCAGGCGAGGCGTACCAGGGCATAACCGAGCCCGGCCGAGACCGTCCCCATGATCAGGCACCCGAGGAGAAAGGGCTGCCACTTGTCCGCGAACTGGCCCGTGAACCACTCCAGGGTGGGTTCGAAGTTCAGCGCTTCGGGGGCGTAGCCCATGACCCAGGCCCCGACCCGGTAGGCGGCATAGAACATGGGTGGGATCGTCAGCGGGTTGGTGACCCAGACCAGGGCGACCGACAGGGGCAGATTCACCCGCACCAGGATCGCGATCGCCGCTGCGACGAGCATCTGGGCCGGCAGCGGTATGAAGGCGCAGAACAGCCCCACCGCGAAGGCGCCGGACACGGAACGCCGGTTCAGGTGCCACAGATTGGGGTCGTGCAGCCGGTCGCCAAAGAGCTTCAAGTGCCTGTGATCCCGAACGTGGTGCGCTTCGGGCAGGTAGCGTTTGATGAGCTTGCGGGGCATGGTATGGAGGGGCTAGGAAGCCACTGTGCGGGCACGGAGCATTATGCATATTCTGGGGGAGAGGTCTATTACGGCCGTGGCCTGGGGCTTTCTGGGCGGGGTACTGATTCTGTTCCAGCTCCCGAGCCTGCCCCCGCTGTGGCTGGTGTGGCTGCTGCCGCTGCTGGTGGCGGGCGCGCTCCGGTTTGGGGCGCTGCGTCCCTGGATCGCCGTGATCTGTGGCCTGCTGTGGACGCTGGTCCAGGTCCACGGTCACCTGTCCTCCTCTCTCCAGCGGGGCTGGGAGGGCCGCGACCTGCAGGTCTGGGGCACGGTGGCCTCGATCCCGGAGCAGCGCGGACGGATGACCCGCTTTGTGTTCGATATCGACAGGCTCACCGAGCCCCAGCGGCACGCCTTCACCGGGCTGCCGGTGCGGGTCCGTCTGGCCTGGTATCGGGACGTCCCGCAGCTTCGATTTGGACAACGCTGGCGACTGGCTGTGCGCCTCAAGCGTCCCTGGGGGTTCAGGAATCCCGGAGGCTTCGACTATGAGGCCTGGCTGTTTCGGCATGGGATCCGGGCCACGGGGTATGTGCGCGAGGCTCAGGTCCGGGAGCCGATCGATGGCGGGGCGGGCGGGTGGGGCGTGGGGACTCTGCGCCAGTCCCTCGCCCTGGCGCTCGCCCATGCCCTGAGGGGAGACCCCAACGCCGGTGTGATCACCGCCCTGGCCATCGGACTGCGCGCCGGCATCGAGCCCGGGCGCTGGGACAGCCTGCTGATCACGGGAACCAGCCACCTCCTGGCCATATCCGGTCTCCATATCGGTCTGGTGGCCGGATTGAGCCTGTGGCTGGCACGCCGCGCCTGGCGGTGTTCGGCGAGACTCTGCGCCTGGCTGCCGGCACCGCGCGCGGGCGCCCTGGGGGCACTGCTCGGGGGAGGCTTCTACGCCCTGATGGCGGGCCTTACGGTCCCCACCCAGAGGGCGTTGATCATGCTCGCAGTCGTGGTGGGGGCGGCATGCCTGGACCGGCCGGCCCGTCCGGTACCAACCCTGTCCCTGGCCCTGCTCCTGGTGTTGGTGTGGGATCCACTGTCTCCCCTGGATCCCGGTTTCTGGCTCTCGTTCGGGGCAGTGGGTGTCCTGCTCTATGCCATGGGCAGGGAGACCGCCGGAGGGGTGTGGTGGCGCTGGGGTGGGCCCCAGTGGGTGGTCGCGCTGGGACTGATCCCCTTGACCCTGTGGCTCTTCCAACGGGTCTCCGTGGTGGCCCCGGTGGCCAATCTCCTGGCCGTGCCCTGGGTGGGTCTGCTGGTGGCGCCGCTGGTCCTGGCTGGGGCCTCCATCCTGATGCCGGTACCCAGCCTCGGGGGCGCCCTGTTGAGTCTGGCCAGCGCGCTGCTGAATGCCTTGTGGTTTGTCCTCGACGGGCTGGCCGGGCTTCCCGTGGCCCTGTGGTACCACGCCCCTCCGGCGTGGACCCTGGTGCCGCTGACCGCCGGGGTGCTGTGGCTGCTGGCCCCGCGGGGATGGCCGGCACGCTGGCTCGGCCTGCTGTTCGCGGCCCCGGCCCTGTTCGTGCTGCCTCAGCGCCCGGAGGAAGGGGCCTACCGCATGACCCTGCTCGATGTGGGGCAGGGGCTGGCCAGCGTGATCGAGACCCGCACCCATGTCCTGGTCTTCGATACCGGGGCCCGGTTCTCCCGGTACTTCGAGGCCGGCGAGGCGGTGGTGGTCCCCTTTCTGGTCCAGCGGGGGATTCGACGGGTGGATACCCTGGTACTGAGCCATGGCGATAACGACCATTCGGGGGGTGCTGCGGCCCTGGTCTCCAGGCTCACGGTGTCGAGGGTGCTGGCCGGAGAGCCGCAGGCCACTCCGGCCCTGGGGGCGCAGCACTGCCTGGCCGGCATGCGCTGGTTCTGGGATGGCGTGACGTTCGAGGTCCTCCACCCGCCCCCGGGCTGGGAGGGTTCGGACAACGACGGCTCCTGCGTGATCCGGGTCAGCGGTCCCGGCGGGAGCGTGCTCCTCACCGGTGACATCGAGGCGGCAGCCGAGCGATATCTGGTCCAGACCCGCGGCCCTGCACTGGCCAGTGACGTCCTCCTGATCCCCCATCACGGCAGCAAGACCTCGTCCTCTCCCGGCTTCCTGAGCGCCGTGCACCCGACGACCGCCCTGGTCTCCACCGGCTACCGCAACCGGTTCGGATTCCCCCGGCCCGCGGTCGCGGCCCGCTACAGGGCACTCGGTGCCGTGATGCGGGACACGGCCCGCCAGGGTGCCATCTCCCTGTCGGTGGAGCCCCGTGGCGGTATCGTCCTGGAGCGCGGGGCACGGGAGGGGGACCCTCGTTTCTGGGTGAGCAGGCCCTGAGTCGGAGGGGGCGCGCCGCCTCGTTCGCTGCTCAAAGGTGGGATATGGGCATACAGGCGGTCGCCCAAATCAAGTATCATTCAGTCTTTGCTTGTATTCAGAGTCAGTGGGAGGCCCCCTCAGGGTGTTCGAAATCATAAAGGCGGGTGGTTGGCTGATGCTGCCGATCATCGCCTGTTCCATCATCGCGATGGGAATCGTCATCGAGCGTTTCTGGTCCCTTCAGACCAAGCGTGTCATACCCGCCCAGCTGTTGAACCAGATCTGGCAGTGGTACCAGAAGGGCATGCTGAGCGACAAGCGGGTCGCGGCCATACGCGAGGCCTCACCCCTGGGGCGCATCCTTGCCGCCGGCCTGGCGAACCGCAATCACGAGCGTGAGGTGATGCGCGAGGCGGTGGAGGAGACCGGGCGCCATGTGGCCCATGAGCTGGAACGCTACCTCAATACCCTCGGGACCATCGCCGCCATCACACCCCTGCTCGGTCTGCTCGGCACGGTGCTGGGCATGATCCAGGTCTTCAGCGTGATCACGGCGGTGGGCGTCGGGGATCCCGGCCAGCTGGCCGGTGGCATCTCCCAGGCCCTGCTGACCACGGCAGCGGGGATCTCCGTGGCCATCCCCAGCCTGATCTTCCACCGCTATTTCCGGGGTCGGGTGACGGAGTTGATCGTCGCGATGGAGGCCGAGGCGATCAAGCTCATCGAGGTCCTCCATGGCGAACGCAGCCGGGCCGGGACGCCGTCGTGAGATTCCGGGAGCGTGCCACGGAAGAGGTCGACATCAACCTGACACCGCTGATCGACGTGGTGTTCCTGCTCCTGATCTTCTTCATGGTGACCACCACCTTCAACCGCCAGGCGGCCCTGAAGGTGGATCTGCCGGAGGCCACCGCCGCGGCCCTCGAACAGCCCGACGACAGGCTCGAACTGGTCATCGACCGCGAGGGTCGCTACTACCTCAATGGCAGTCCTCTGGTCAACACCCAGGCCAAGACCCTGGTCGCTGCGCTGCGGCAGGCGGCCCAGGGCAGGACCGAGCTGCCCATGGTCATCCGCGCAGATGCCCGTACTCCGCACCAGGCGGTGGTCACCGCCATGGACTCCGCTGCCCGAATCGGTCTGACCCGCCTGTCGATCGCCACCTCCAAGTCCGGTGGACAGGACTGAGGCCGGCCCCCTGCGGTGGACTGGCCTGAGGCGCCCACTGCTTGCAGTCCTGTTCATCCCGGTGGCCTTTCTGCTCATGCTCAACGTGCACGAGCTCGGCCACACCGCCTTCGCCCACCTGTTCGGAGACGGCAGCGCCGTCTACTATCTGTACCGGCTCCTGCCGGGCGGGGGCTACTGCGTGGGTTGCAACGTCTACGACCCGGATGCCCTGTCCCTGACCGGCAATCTCGTCGTCACCCTGGGCGGGCTGATCTTCACCCAGCTGCTGGCCCTGGGGCTGCTCTTTGCGAGATCCAGGGATCGGTATTGGTTCTCCGGGCGTCTGGTCCATATCCTCATCGGGGTGTGCCTCCTCGATGTCGCCTTTCAGGCCTTCGGCGGGCTGTCGCGCAACGTGATGTACCAGTCCGCCCTGAGCGGGACCGACATGGCGGACTTCATCTATCTGTCGATAAACGGGGTGGGGATGGGCCAGGGGACGGTGAAGCTGGCGATCCTGGTGTCCTCCGTGGCCTATCTCACGTGGGTCGTCAGGGCCCTGGTGGCTAAGCGTCGGTCCGAGTCATGACGGGGCTGCCGGGAAAGGGCCACATGACTGGGACCGCCTCCCAGCGCAACCACGCCCGGCATCACCCCGTGCCGCCTCCGCTCAGCTTCCGCGGGTGGGCCCCGGGCCGTCTCCGAGCAGGCCGCGTTTCGGTCCTGGCGCCTGGACAGACGGTACTGTGGCGGTGCACGCCTGGGCGCCGCTATCAGCCGGAGCAGCTCTGACCGAAGCGCGAGGTGTCGCCGGGCCGCCTCGGTGGCGGCGGACGAACGGAGCCAGTCCCCATGCCGGTGCGAGAAATGACCCAGCCGCGAGGGCAATGGCCGTGCCCGCGGGGGGCCTACTGCCGCGAGGGGCCTGGCGTGCGGGCGCTGCGGCGGCGTTTGCGCCCGGTGCGGGGCCCCTTCGTTGCGGGCCCGTGGCCTCCTCCGGTGTGCGGATCTGCAGGGTGCAGGCCGGTATGCTGGGTGCGGAAGGGTCTTGCCCCCTGGGTCCCCGCCAGGCGCGTCCCTTCCCCGGCTGCGCCGGTTCCAGCGGGCTGCCAGGGCGGGATCAGGTGGCGCTTCCCGGAACCGATCAGATCGGCCCGGCCCATGCGCATCAGGGCCTCGCGCAGCAGGGGCCAGTTGTTCGCGTCGTGGTAGCGCAGGAAGGCCTTGTGCAGGCGCCTGACACGCAGACCGCGGGGGACGTGGACCGCCTCGCCGCCGTCACGCAGGCCGCGCAGGGGGTTGCGCCCGGAGTGGTACATGGCGGTGGCCGTGGCCATGGGGGAGGGCAGGAAGGTCTGCACCTGGTCGGCACGGAAGCCGTTGCGCTTCAGCCACGGGGCCAGGTTGAGCATGTCCTGGTCCGTGGTCCCCGGATGGGCCGCGATGAAGTAGGGAATCAGGTACTGCCTCTTGCCCGCCGCCTGTGAGTATCTCTCGAACAGGACCTTGAAGCGCTCATAGGCCGCCATGCCCGGTTTCATCATCCTGGACAGCGGACCGGGCTCGGTGTGTTCGGGTGCGATCTTGAGGTAACCGCCCACATGGTGAGTGACCAGCTCCTTCACATACTCCGGCGAACGGACCGCCAGGTCATAGCGCAGGCCCGAGGCGACCAGCACCTTCTTGATGCCGGGCAGCGCCCGTACCCGCCTGTACAGGTGGACCAGCGGGGTATGGTCCGTGTTCAGATTGGTGCAGATGGCGGGATAGACGCAGGAGGGGCGGCGGCAGGCGGCCTCGATCCGGCGGCTCTTGCAGGCCAGGCGATACATGTTGGCGGTGGGCCCGCCCACGTCCGAGATGACCCCGGTGAAGCCCGGGACGCCGTCCCGGATGGCCTCGATCTCGCGCACCACCGAGTCTGCGGAGCGGTTCTGGATGATGCGCCCCTCGTGTTCGGTGATGGAGCAGAAGGTGCAGCCCCCGAAACAGCCGCGCATGATGTTGACCGAGAAGCGGATCATGTCGTAGGCGGGGATCTTCGCCCCCCCATAGCGCGGGTGAGGCTGGCGGCTGTAGGGCAGTTCGAAGACCCGGTCCAGCTCCTCCGTGGTGAGCGGGATGGCCGGCGGGTTCAGCCACAGGTCGCGGTTCCCGTGTCCCTGTACCAGGGCCCGGGCGTTGCCCGGATTGGTCTCCAGGTGCAATACCCGGGAGGCATGGGCATAGAGGACCGGATCGTCGCGCACCGCGGCGTATGAGGGCATCCGGATCACGCTGCGGCTACGGTCCACCGGCATCTTGGGATGCATCCGTACCGGCCGGGCCGTGGCGGGGTTGTGGGTGCAAGGTTCGGGCGGTGCCTCGGCCGCGTAGGGATCGGCATGCGGACCCGTCGGGCCGGGTGTGTCGAGGGCGTCGGAGCGGATCTCGGTCCAGCCCTCGGGCAGCCCCTTGCGTATCAGCGCCGTGCCGCGGATGTCGTCCAGGTCTTCGATCGGCTCGCCGGTGGCTAGCCGGTGGGCGATCTCGACCACCTGTCGTTCCCCGTTGCCATAGACCAGCAGGTCTGCCTTGGCATCCACCAGCACCGAGCGTCGGACCTTGTCCGACCAGTAGTCGTAGTGGGCGACACGCCGCAGGCTCGCCTCTATGCCGCCGATGACCAGGGGCACGCCGGGACAGGCCTCCCGGCACCGCTGGCTGTAGACCAGCACCGATCGGTCGGGGCGGCGTCCGCCCTCACCGTCTGGCGTGTAGGCATCTTCAGAGCGCCGCTTGCGGTCGTCGGTGTAGCGGTTGACCATGGAGTCCATATTGCCCGCCGTGACCCCGAAGAACAGGTTCGGGGGGCCCAGGGCGACGAAGTCTTCGACCCGCGTCCAGTCCGGCTGGGCGATGATACCGACCCTGAATCCCTGGGCCTCGAGGACCCGGCCGATCACCGCCATGCCGAAGCTGGGGTGGTCCACATAGGCGTCGCCGGTCACCAGGATCACATCGCAGGAATCCCAGCCCAGGTCCTCCATCTCCTCCCGTGAGGTCGGGAGCTGGAGTGCGGTCCCGAACCGCCTGGCCCAGAAGGGCCGGTATGAGAACAAGGGCTTGGGCGTCGACATGGGATCTGTGGGTCCTCGTGGGCTGTGGGGTGGCGCCGACCCAGGGCCCCGGCGCCGTGGGCGTCTGTTGGGGCCGGCGGGACCGTCGGGTCTGCACCCCCGGCCGTGGCTAGGGAGCGAAGGGCGCGCCGTGGACGACCCTGAGGCCATGGGAATTATGCTATGTTCTCGGCCATGATATCCAAGATCATACTGACAGCGGTAGTCATTGCCGGGCTGGTGCTGTATCTGCGTTACAACGCGGCACGCCAGGGCGATCGGCGCGAGGCGGTGGTGCCAGGGCCAGGTGCGGAGGATGGGTCGCGGCTCCCCTCCCCCCGGCTGCTCGCAACGATACTGGTCGCGTTCATGATCCTGGTCTCGTGCGCGGCCCTGCTCCTGGAGTGGCGGGACGCCAGCGAGCGGGTCACGGTCCATGTGATCAACACCAGCAGCGGGGTGCGAGTGTCCTATGAGGCACGGCGCGGGGATATCGAAGACGGTGCCTTCACCACCGTGGACGGCCTGCGTATCACCCCGGCCAAGGTGGAACGTATGGAGATCGAGCCCGTGCATTGAGCGGCCCGGTCCTGGGTTGCCCCGGCCTCTCGCACCCCGTTCCCTGTGCCCTGGGGCGGGCAGCGGAAGGCGCCCGCGAACACCGAGGACATACCCCCTCGCGCCTGGGTCTTCGGCCTCTCTGCGGGGCGTGGATCCGGGGGCAGGACCAGGCGGACACCGCCGCCTGTCATCCATGTGCCGGACAGTTCCAACGCCGTCGCGCACCCACGGGCGCGGGACCTGGAGACCGAAAACCCCAGGTGCGAGGGGTATAATTGCATCACCGCTCGTGGCCCTGAACAATAGGGTGCATGAACACCCTGGAGCAACTGCGCTTCGACGATACCTACGCCCGCCTGCCCGGGATCTTCTGGTCCGAGCATCGGCCCGTAGCGCTGGACAGCCCCTTTCTGATCCACTTCAATCGTCGTGCCGCCGATCTGATCGAGCTGGACCCGGCCGAGGCCCGGCGCAGGGGCTTCCTCGATGCCGTCTGTGGCAAGGTCCCCTTGGCCCAGTGCCGTCCCATTGCCATGTGCTATGCCGGCCACCAGTTCGGCCACTACGTGCCCCGGCTGGGGGACGGGCGGGCGATCCTGCTCGCAGAGGTGCGGACCGCGGCCGGGGCGAAGTGGGACCTGCAACTGAAGGGTGCCGGACAGACCCTCTATTCACGCGGGGGGGATGGTCGGGCGGTGCTGCGTTCCACCTTGCGTGAGTACCTGTGCAGCGAGGCCATGCATGGCCTCGGGATCCCGACCACGCGTGCCCTGTGCTTGATCGGGGGGCGGGAGGAGGTCTACCGTGAGCGTATCGAGCCCGGAGCGATGCTGTTGCGCATGGCGCCCAGCCATGTCCGCTTCGGCACCTTCGAATACTTCTATTACCAGAACCGCTTCGAGGACCTCAAGGTCCTGGCGGACTATGTGATCGGTGAGCATCTTCCAGCCTGTCTCGAGGTCTCGAACCCCTATCTGGCGCTGCTCGAGGAGGCCATCCGCTCGACGGCCCGGCTCATCGCCCAGTGGCAGGCCGTGGGCTTTGCCCATGGGGTCATGAACACCGACAACATGTCGATACTCGGCCTCACCCTCGACTATGGCCCCTATGGCTTTCTCGACCGGTTCGAGGCGGGTTTCGTCTGCAACCACTCGGATCACACCGGGCGCTATGCCTTCGACCATCAGCCCGAGATCGGGCTGTTCAACACCCGGTGCCTCGCCCAGGCGCTGCTGCCCTTGATCCACCGGGACCCGGAACGGGCAGCCGAACTGGCCACGGCGGCGCTGGGGGCCTATGAGGGGCACTTCAGGGCGTGCCACGCCGAACGGGTACGGGATAAGCTCGGGTTTAGGGAGATCCGGGACGGTGACCTGGCCCTGTGGAACGGCCTGCTCAAGCTCATGGAGCAGGGCGGGGCGGATTACACCCTGATGCTGCGCACGCTCTCGCAGGCCGACCCCGTGCAGCGCGACAGCCGCTGTCGGGAGCTGTTCCGGGAGCCGGCGGCCTGCGATGCATGGTTGAGGGACTATCAGGCGCGCCTGGACAGCGAGGGCAGGGCCCCGCGGGAACGCGCTGTGCAGATGAGGCTGGCCAATCCGAAGTTCGTCCTGCGCAACTACATCGCCGAGCTCGCGATCCGCAAGGCCGAGGACCATGGGGACTACTCCGAGATCGACCGATTGATGGACCTGCTCCAGACGCCCTTCGATGAGCATCCCGAGTCCACAGACTATGCGGGACCTCCCCCCGATTGGGCCGCAGGGATCACGCTCAGCTGCTCATCCTGAACCCGGTCCCGGCACACTCCAGGCAGGTGTGCCGGTCTCACCCGACTTCGGCCCGCGGGTCCCGTCTGTGCGGGCGCAACGGCGCTGGAGATGTCTGCCGAGTGATGGGGCGCGCAACTCAGCCTCGTCTTGCACCCGGACTTACGCACCGGACAAGAGCGTCACCCCGAGTGCGAGGGCCCTGCAGCCGCGTGTCGCACGGGGCCGTGTTCACGCTGTGACGGGCCCTGCCACCCGCTGTTCAGGCCGCGTGGCACAGGATGCTGTTGTCCGCCTCGGCGTTGCGGGCCATGTGCTCGAGGGCCGCAACGACCTTGAGGCTGGCCTGCTCAAGCTCCTCCAGCTCCTTCAGGGCACCGCTGATGTCACCCTTGGCGGCGCAGTTCAGACACTCCGTGCCGTGGTCGTGGACGGCCTTGTGGGGCTCCTCCAGCCTGGCAAAGCCGTCCAGGCGGGCGAAGCACTCCCGGCCCTCGCCCCGGTAGTACCACTGGCCCAGGCGGCACTCGGTGTGGTCGAAGAAGTCCGCCGCCGATTTGTCCGAGACCCCCATGAGGGTCTTGTAGATCTCGAACTTGTAGACCAGATGGTCGGTCTTGGCCAGCTCTACGAAGCTGCGCAGGGCACCGGCGGAGATCGCACCCTCCATCTCGCGGGCCAGACCCAGGACCGAGCCGATGTCGGAGATCGCACCGTCCCCCGTATCGCCGAGCTGGGAGGACTGCTCCGCCATGGTGCGCATCTTGTCCTGGGTCAGGCCGGTCTGCTCCTGGATCTTCGCCACCTGGGATGCGATCTCCTGGGTGGCCTGATTGGTGCGCTGGGAGAGATTGCGCACCTCGTCGGCGACCACCGCGAAGCCCCGGCCATGCTCCCCCGCGCGGGCGGCCTCGATGGCCGCATTGAGTGCGAGCAGATTGGTCTGTTCGGATATCTCGGTGATCAGATTGACGATATTGCCGATGGCCTTGGTCCGCTCGTTGAGGTGGTCCACGTTGACCACGGTCTCGTCGACGGTCGATACGGCCTGTTTGAGATTGGTCACCATCTTGTCGGTACCCTGGCGGGCCTGAATGGAGACCTGGGCCGCCTCGATCGCCATTTTCTTCTCCTTGGCGAGGTTGCTGGCGAGCTCGGCGAGCGTGCGCTGCAGATCCTCGAGGCTCTCTCCGAAGTAGTTGAAGTTGGTGTACAGCCCCTGGGCCAGCCTGAGCCGGCCGTGAGTTTCGGCCTGCGTCTTACGGAGGGTGTTGAGCTCCTGGTCCATCTCGGCGATCTGCCGATCGCGTTCCTGCACCGCCCGCTCGAGTCGTGCGAGCTCCTCGGTGCAGTCTTCAAGTGTCTTGTGCCCCCCCTTTATCCATCCGAACATGTCAGGCTCCTTTAGCGAGATTCAATTGGACTGCCTGACGTAGCGGCAGAATCCCTGATTTCTTGAGGCCGTGGCGGTGCGCGGATGCAGGGGTATTCAGATGACGTGGTGGGCTGCAAGGAAGGCGATGAGCCGGTCGCCGTAGTCCTGGGTCTTGGCCGCCGAGTCGTGATCGGCGCCGGGGACGACAAAGACCTCGACCGTCGTCCGATCGCAGGCCGCCTTGATGGCCAGGGTATCGGCGACGGGGACGGTCCGGTCCCGTTCCCCATGGACCAGGAGGACCGGACAGCGGACGTGACAGATGGTGTGGATGGGGGCGATCTCGTCATAGGGGTGGCCGATCACCCATTGGACATAGCGCAGGATCCATTCGATGAGTGGGCCCGGGATATGCAGCCGGCGCAGGTGGCGCTGCATCATCCATCGCGGGTGGGCGAAGGCCGCAATACTGATGACGGCGGCGATGTCGCTGCGGCGTGAGGCGGCATACAGCACCGCCCCGGCCCCGACCGAGTGACCGAGCAGGACGATGCGCCCGCCCGGGGTCTGGGTCCGCACCCAGTCCGCGGCACGGCCGGCATCCTCGGCGAAACGCGGAAATGAGGCGAAGGTGTCCCGGTCGCTGCGTCCGTGACTGCGCGCATCGAAGAGCAGTACGTTCATCCCGGCACTGTGGAAGGGTCGTGCCAGGGGCAGCATCATCTCGGCATTGCCGCCCCAGCCGTGCACGATCACGACGCTTGGCGCCTTGGGGTCTATCGGCAGCCACCAGCCGAACAGCTGTCTGCCACGCACGGTCGATATGCGGACTTCGCGATAGTCGAGTCCAAGATCCCCCGGGCTGCCGCGCTCGGGAATCTGTGGGGCGCGGAACATGAGGTGCAGGAGTACGAGGACCGCGGCGAGCAGCAGGCCGGTCGCCAGGATCGTGCCGAGCAGATACATGAGCAGCAGACTCATGGGGGGCCCAGGCACCCGGGGCGGGACCCAGGGGCGGGCCCCTGGGCCGTCACCGGCTCAACGAGGCGGGCGGCCACGGCGGTACAGGCGTGTGAATATTCGCCGGCTCGGCACGACGCTGAGCACAGCGGGGCCTGCCAGGAGCACCAGGACGGTGAGCACAGCCGCCGCGATCCATGACTCCCGGCGCCACAGGTAGATGAAACTCTGACGGTATCCACCGGACTTCAGGAGATCGACGGCATATTGAAACTCCTCTATCAGATCGCCCTCCGCCGCGGGGTGGGTGCCCGGGACCGGTGGAGGTCGATAGGGCGGGTAGCCGCCCGCAGGGCCACCGCCATAGCGTGGGGCTGTCGGCTGGGATGCAGATCCCGGCCCGGCCTTGTCCAGCCAGAACCACAGGGCCCAACCGGCCAGAAACACCACCGCATAGGTACGCAGCAATCCCATCTGGAGCCACCTCGTCGAGGTTCATTGTCCGCCTGGCCCGCAAGCGGGCCGGCGCTGCCGGATCGTATGCTCCTGCGGTATGATGGGCCCACTGCCACACTCCCACCCAGGAAGGACTATGACTCTGGAAGCCAGCAACGCGCCCGGTCAGGGCTGTGAAGACGATCGTACCGGGCTCGTCGTCGAGACCCTCAAACGTGCCCTGATGGACAACCTGTTCTATGTACAGGGGAAGTTTGCGGCGAACGCGACCCGCAACGACTATTATATGGCACTCTCCTATACCGTGCGCGACCGCCTGCTGCACCGCTGGATCCACACGGCGCAGACCTATCTGCAAGGGGAGGCCCGGCTGGTCTGCTACCTCTCCGCGGAGTATCTGCCGGGGCCCCACCTCGAGAACAACCTGATCAACCTCGGCATCCGGGATCAGGTCCGGCAGGCCGTCGAGGCGCTGGGTCTGGACCTGGGAGAGCTGATCGACCAGGAGGAGGAGCCCGGTCTGGGCAACGGTGGCCTGGGCCGGCTGGCGGCCTGTTACATGGACTCCCTGGCCACCCTGGAGATCCCCGCCGTCGGCTATGGGATCCGCTACGAATTCGGGATCTTCGACCAGGAGATCCATGATGGCTGGCAGGTGGAGATCACCGACAAGTGGCTGCATCTGGGCAATCCGTGGGAGATCCCGCGCCCGGAACGGACCTACCGTGTCAGCCTGGGCGGGTATACCGAGCCCTACACCGACGAGCATGGGCATCAGCGGGTGAGCTGGGTCCCCGGCCGCGTGGTGAAGGGCGTGGCCTACGACACCCCCATTCCGGGCTACCATACCAATACCGTCAACCTGCTGCGCCTGTGGAGTGCCGAGGCCTGTGAGTCCTTCGATTTTCAGGACTTCAACAAGGGAGACTACCTGGGGGCGGTGGAGGAGAAGCTGGTCTCGGAGAATATCACCAAGGTCCTGTATCCCAACGATGAGTCGGCCCAGGGCAGGCGCCTGCGCCTGGAACAGCAGTTCTTCTTCGTCTCCTGTTCGCTGCAGGACATGATCGCCGTGCACACCTTCCGCGGGGGGCGCCTGGATGACTTTCATGCCGGCTTCGCCGCCCAGCTCAATGACACCCACCCGGCCATCGCCGTGGCCGAGCTGATGCGGCTACTGGTGGACGAGCACCGGATGGACTGGGACCGCGCCTGGCATATCACCCGCAACACCCTGGCCTACACCAATCACACCCTGCTGCCCGAGGCCCTGGAGACCTGGCCTCTGCCCCTGTTCGCCGATGTACTGCCCCGGCACCTGGAGATCATCTATGAGATCAACCAGCACTTCCTCGACGAGGTGCGCCTGTCCCATCCCGGGGACAGGGCCCTGGTGGCCCGGGTGTCCATCATCGGCGAGGCGGGTCGGCGCTCGGTACGCATGGCCAACCTCGCCTGTGTCGGCAGCCACGCCATCAACGGGGTCGCCAGGCTGCATACCGAGCTGCTCAAGACGCATACCCTGCGCGACTTCTATGCGCTCGCCCCGCAGAAGTTCAGCAACAAGACCAACGGGGTGACGCCAAGGCGCTGGATGCGCCTGAGCAATCCCCGCCTCAGCACCCTGATCTCCAGCCGTATCGGCGAGGACTGGGTCTGTCACCTCGAGTCACTCGGCGAGCTCGAGGACCATGCGGACGATCCGGACTTTCTGGCCCAGTGGCGGGAGGTGAAGCTGGCCAACAAGCGCGAGCAGGCCGCCTTTGCCCGCGAGCGTACCGGGATCGTGGTGGATCCGCACAGCCTGTTCGACGTGCAGGTCAAGCGCATCCACGAATACAAGCGCCAGCACCTCAACGTGCTCCATATCATCACCCTCTATCACCGCCTGAAGCGCGACCCGGGCCTGGATCTGTTTCCTCGCACCTTTGTATTCGGGGGCAAGGCCGCACCGGGCTACTTCATGGCCAAGTTGATCATCAAGCTCATCAATGCCGTGGCCGATGTGGTCAACAACGATCCGGCGGTGAACGAGCGCCTGCGGGTCGTGTTCGTGCCCAACTTCAGTGTCAAGCTGGGGCACCGCATCTATCCCATGGCCGACCTGTCCGAACAGATGTCCACCGCCGGCAAGGAGGCCTCGGGGACTGGAAACATGAAGTTCTCCCTGAACGGAGCACTGACCATCGGGACCCTGGACGGGGCCAACGTGGAGATTCGCGAACGCGTGGGTGCGGACAACTTCTTTCTGTTTGGCCTGGACGTGGACGAGGTCCAGGCCCTCAGTGCACGGGGATACGATCCCCGGGTCTACTATGAGACGAACCATGAACTGCGCGATGCGATCGATGCCATCGGTTCCGGGTATTTCTCCCGCGGGGACCAGGGCCTGTTTCGGCCACTGGTCAGCGATCTGCTGCATCGTGATCCGTTCATGGTCCTGGCCGACTATCCCTCCTACATCGAGGCTCAGCAGTGGGTGACCGAGGCCTACGCGGATACGGAGCGTTGGACGCGCATGTCGGTGCTCAACGTGGCCCGCATGGGGTGGTTCTCGTCGGACCGGGCCATCAAGGCCTATTGTGACGAGATCTGGAAGACGGCGCCGATGCCTGTGAGTCTGGACAGTGGAGCACGGTGAGCCGGTGGCCCTGTCTGCGCAGATCCTCTCCGGGGCCGGCATAGACCGGTCACAGCCAGACCTGCGGCCTGCGGTCTTCCTCGGCGCGCGGATCCGGGGGCAGGGCACGGCGGAAACACGCAGACCTATGACAGGCATTGCCCACGCGGTCACACACCCCGGGACGCCGGCCGCCGTACCGGCTGTACTGAGGCGCATGCCCGATAGATCCCTGGCATGCCGGGTGCAGACCGTCTTGTTCCTCGTGCTCCTGATGGCCTGCCATGTTTCGTTGGCGGACGTGCCCGAGCCGGGCTCGGTGTCCGTAGAGCAGAGGGTGGACCCCGCTAGGCCTGACAGTTCGGGGCAGGCTCACGGGGGCGGGCATCACTCGGACCCCTTTGCTCATATCCTCCTGCAGCTGGCTCTGGTGATCCTGGTCGCCATGCTGGGACGCTGGGGCGCGGGCCTGCTCAATCAGCCCTCGGTGCTGGGGGAGCTGCTGGTCGGCGTGGTCCTGGGCAACACGCTCTACTGGCTCCATGTGCCCCTGGCCTCCATCGTGATGCACATGGACAGCGCCAGCGAGATGTTCGAGCTGGTCTGGGGTACCAGGCTCTCGGTGACGGAGGCGGCAGCCCGCGTGTTTCCGCCGGAGGCACTGGGCCCGGACGGCGTGGGGACCCGGGTGGTCGAGGCGATCACCGGCCCCCTGGGGGCCAGCCGGGTGGAGGCCGCCATCGCGCTGTGGATCTTCTCCAGCCTGGGCGTGATCCTGCTCCTGTTCCTCGTCGGGCTGGAATCCAGCGTGGATGAGATGAGGCGGGTCGGAGGCAGGGCCTTGATGGTGGCCATTGTGGGGATCCTCGCGCCCTTCGCGCTGGGTTATGGGGCCAGCGCCATGGTGCTGCCAGAGTCCGGAGTCACGGTGCACCTGTTCATCGGTGCCACCCTCACCGCCACCAGCGTGGGCATCACCGCGCGGGTGTTCAGGGACCTGGATGCGCTGCATACCCCGGAGGCCCGATTGATACTCGGGGCCGCCGTGATCGACGATATCCTGGGTCTGATCGTGCTGGCCGTGGTGGTGGGTATCGTGGTCGCCGGCGATGTTCAGCCCCTGGAGATACTCAAGATCGTTGTCTTGTCGGCCGTGTTTTTCTCCGCGTTGGTCTACCTGGGGGGGCGCCCCATGTTCCAGTTGACGAGTTTCTTCGCCCGACTGGACAGACGCAATCTGAGCCTGCTGTTTCCGCTCGTGCTGGCCTTCGTGGTGGCCTGGGTCGCCAACCTGATCGGGCTGGCGACTATCGTGGGGGCCTTTGCCGCCGGACTCATTCTCAACGAAGACCACTTTCGCGCAGGGAGAGAGGGCGAGGCCACGCCCATGACCATACTGGCCCCCCTCGAGGCCCTGTTCGCCCCCGTGTTCTTTGTGCTCATGGGCATGCAGGTCAATCTGTCGACCTTTATGTCACTGGACACCCTGTGGCTGGCCCTGCTGTTCGTGGTGGCGGCGGTCGCAGGCAAGCTGTTCTCGGGGCTGGCCGCCGGGGGCGGAATGGACCGGATCTCCGTCGGGATCGGCATGGTGCCGCGCGGTGAGGTGGGGCTGATCTTCGCCAGCGTCGGCAAGGGCCTCGGTGTGGTCACCGACGCGGTGTTCTCGGCCGTGGTGATCATGGTCATCATCACGACCTTCTTCGCCCCGCTGGGCCTGAAGTGGTCCTTGGTGCGGGGCAGGGACTGATGGCCGTCTCTGTCTGCAATCGGGCTGCTGTGGCCGACGCTCACTGCAGGCGGTAGACCATGGAGACGGCAAAGACGTCCACGTCGTAGTCGGGGCTCTGCTGGCCCTGACTCAGCACCTGGTCGATACTGTTCGGCGCCACTCCGTCGATGGCCCAGTCGTCGGAGTTGAAGTTCGCATGCAGGTAGCTGAGCTTGAGGTCCAGGTCCTTCTTGAGGTGGTATCGGCCATAGATCTTGAGTGATCTCAGCCGGTTGCTCAGGTTGGGATAGTCCCCGGCCGAATGCAGGCCGACCTTGCCTTTGGCTCGGTTAAAGACGTAGTCCGCGCCCAGGTCGAACTTGCTCAATATGGCGTCCCATTTGAGCCCGACCCCATAGGTTTCGCTCATGTCGTCGGTGTTTGCAGTCCAGTCCCTGACGGCTCCCGTGGCGCTGCCACGCTGCTTGCTGTCGGTGCTGTCACGTGTGTAGAAGGCGTAGGTGGTGACATGGTCCAGCGGCATATACGCGGCATCCAGACTGTAGCTCAGGTGGGC
>Ga0114931_10002868_pt1 | contig 21940 bp, 20 predicted proteins | sample 2SBtaG_FD_89579 | JGI IMG/M metagenome (GOLD analysis project Ga0114931, IMG submission 89579) | Deep subsurface microbial communities from Kolumbo volcano to uncover new lineages of life (NeLLi) - 2SBTROV14_V59a metaG | ecosystem: Environmental > Aquatic > Marine > Volcanic | place: Kolumbo... | reverse complement strand
TTGCTGCCGCCGAGTTCTTCCAGCCCGTCACGCAACTCCTGAAGCTCGCTGCGATAATAATTGCCGCCGATCTCGTCGACATAGTTCTGCGGCACGTCGAAATAGCGCGCATAGACATTCGGAAACATCAGCTTCCACATGCCCGAGAGATTGCGGATAACGTCGCAGATCGAGGGAAACAGCATGCCGTCGACAAAATCGAGCCGGCCCGATACGCCCAGTTCGATGGTCGAGCGCGGGATCCGGCAGATATAGCTCTGGTAATAGGCATCGCCATGGATCACCTCGAGCTGATCGCCGCCGCCGAGCACACCCAGCGGCAGCATGCCGGCGGCGTGGATAATCTCGCGCGGCACGTAGATCGGCAGATAGCCAACCACCTTGCGGCCGGGCTCGGCATCCTTCCACGCGCGCGCGGCGGTGAAATCGAGGTCATCAAACAGCGCTTGGGCGCGATCGACAATTTCCTGCGCTTTGGACATGATTATCTGTTCTCCCACTTCACGGAACGTTTTTCGACAAAGGCGGTGAGGCCCTCAACGGCATCATGTGTCGCCATCAGGTCTTCAAGATATTGCCGCTCGACTTCTTTCAGCCGGGCTTCCAGCCGGTCCGCCAAGGCGCCATGGGCGGCGCTGACCGCCTGGCGCAACGAGGCCCCTGAGAGGCCGGCAATATGGTCGTCGAACCAGGCCAGGGCGGCTGTTTTAGGATCTTCGCTGCAGTCGTTGGCGAGGCCCCATGAGTCGGCGTCAGCGGCCGATATGCTGCGCCCTGAAACCAGCAGATCGAAAGCGCGCGCAGGGCCGATTTTTTCCGGCAGCAGACAGGACGCGGCGGGTGCAAAGACCCCGAGCCTGATTTCCGGCTGGCCGAGTTTTGCATCATCGGCGACAAACATCATGTGCGCCGCCATGGCGACCTCGAGGCCGCCGCCAAGACACTGGCCCCCGACACAGGCGATGATCGGAATCTCGCTGTGCGCCATACGCAGGATCAGCCCGTGCAGCGCCTGCAGCATGGCCGTGCAGTTTTCCGGCATGTGTTCTTCGACACTGGCGCCGAAACTGAAATGCGGCCCTTCCGCATCAAGCAGCACAGCGAGCAGGCCGGAGTTGGAAACATGTTCGGCCAGCGCGCCGTCGAGCGCGGCGATCATTTCGGCATCGACGATATTCGCCTTCGGCCGCGCCAGCCGCAGCCGCAGCAGCTTGCCATCACGCTCGAACCAGATTTTGAGCGGCGTGCTCATTGCGCCGCCTTCGGGCTGCCCGGCATCACGCTATCGGTGAGCGCATCGGTCCATGGTGCACCTTGCGCCAGCGCCTGACGCAGCGCGACGAAGTCGATTTCACGACCCGTTTCCCGGGTACCCTCGTTGAACGCCCGGAAGCCGGCGCGCGCTTCCGTCATCATGTTGAGCGACAGCCAGGCGCGCGAGTTTTCCTTGTTGCGGTTCCATGCTTCAAGTTTGGGCTTGCGCAACTCCTCGAGCGACTTGGTGACACAATCGGGGAAGGTCAGCAGCAGCTTGGCGCACAGGTCCTCAACCTTTTCGTCGAGTTGGGAAAGGTCGACCTCGCCTGATTTCAACAGCGCCTTGCCGTCGGCCAGCGCCGGGCCAGTCTTCGGCTTGCCGAAAATGATGCGGCCGTATTCATCGAACATCCGGTCGGTGACGACGGTCGGATTGGCGACAAATTTGCCGTCCACCTTGAGGGCCGGGACAATGTCCATGGTGATGCCCAGCCGATAGGCCTCATGAGCCGAAAACGGCTCGCACAACAGACCTGACACCATCGCCTGTTCGGCGCCGATCATCAGCGGCAGGAAATCGGTCGCGCCGCCGATTGCCGCCGAGCCATGCTTGGGTCCGGCCTGGCCGAAACGGGCGAGATCCTGGGTCAGCGTGAAGTCGCACGCCATGCCGATTTCCTGGCCGCCGCCGATACGCATGCCGTTGACCCGGCATATAACCGGCTTGTCGCAGCCGAGGATCGCCGACACCATATCGTTGAAGAGCCGCATATATTGCCGGTATTCCTGCGGATTGCCGGCGTAATATTCGGCATATTCCTTGGTGTTGCCGCCGGTGCAGAACGCCTGGCTTCCGGTGCCGGTGAAGACCACCGCCACCACATCGCGCGAGACCGATGCCTCTCGGAACGCCAGAATGACGCCCTTGACCATTTCCGTTGTGTAGGAATTGAACTGCTTCGGATTGTCGAGAATGATCCAGGCGTTGTAGAGCCCGTCCACGGTCGATCCGTCGGGCGCACGGGCGGGACGTTTCTCGAATATCACGCCTTCGAATTTCCCGCCGGCGACCAGACGATGGTCTATCAGGTTCGCCGGTGCGGTTTTTTGCGCGATCGTCGCGGTGTCACTGGTCATTGAAGCAGTCTCCCTCGTGTAGTGTGCTCAACCGCCCGGCAACAGCACGGCGCGGCGCTTGAGGCGCCCGGCATGAACGTCATCGAATACGTGGTTGATCTCGCCGAGCGGGCGATGTTCGACAAACGGCAGCACGTCGACCTTCTTGTCCAGAACGAGGTCGAGCGCTGCCGGATAGTGTTCCGGCAGGCAACCCCAGTTGCCGAGCAGGCGGGCATGAAACGCCATCAGGTTCGACAGTCTGACCTCGACCTTGTCCATGGTGAAACCGACCACCGCCATGGTCGCGCCATGGTTCAAAAGACCAAAGGCTGAAAGCTGGCCTGCGGCCGTGCCGGAGCATTCAAAAATGAACCATTCCGTGGTTGCCAGCCCCTGTTCGCGGGCAAATTCGCGAATCCGGTCGCGCAAGCTGCGGCCGGGAAATTCCTGGACATTAAGTGTCAGCGCCGGGCCGTGACCGGTCAGGTTGTCGAGTTTGTCCTGATCGATATCGACGGCAACGACCTTCGCGCCAAAGGCATTGGCGATCTGCACGGTGTAACCGCCAACCCCGCCGGCGCCGATCACCACTGCCAGCGCGCCGGGTTCGACACCGGCCTGTACCACCGCCTGATAGGGCGTGGTGATGGCATCGGCGACGATGGAAACATCGGCCAGGCCAAGGCCGGCGCCACGCAGCCGGGTTTCATTGACCGGGCACAGGCCGCTGGCGGTGACCACGATGTGGCTGGCAAAACCGCCCTGAATATCGTTGCCGGGCATTTTCTGGTTCGGACAGATGGTGCCCCTGCCGCGCCTGCACTGATCACAGACGCCACATGGAATGACGGCGGGAATGATAACCGCCTTGCCGACCCAGGATTTGGCACCCCTGCCGGCCGCCACCACACGGCCGCTGATTTCGTGTCCCAGCGCCAGCGGCAGCGCGTGATTGGTGCGCACGCCATCATAGAAGTAGCCAAGATCGGTGTGGCAGACGCCACAACCGGCGATTTCAACCGAGACCTCGCCCGCGCCCGGCGACAGGGCGTCGAAAGTTTCACGAACCATGGGCGCGCCCGGTTCGGTCATCATCCAGCGATAGGCTTCAGTTGTCATGTTTCCTTGTCTCCTCCCAGCAGGCGCCGGCCCCGTCCCGGGCCGTCTGTCCCTAACATCGAAACCGTGCCACGCCTTCCTGCGACCCAGTCATTTTGCCGCATTGACTTCGGTGTGTTCGCCGTTCATATTCTTAAAACAGTACCAAAATGCTTAATTAGGAGCAAGGGGGCTCGGGTGCGACGTTTTGGCACCCTTCGAAAGGCGGGCCCGGACATGCCGGCACAGATGCAAATGCGCATTTTCAGGCTTGCGAGAACAAGGGGAGTTCATGACCGGTGAGCAGCAATCATAAAGGCAGGCGGCATCTGTCGCTGGCGGTGACCGGGTCCGGTGGCGCCGGTGTCATGACGGTCGGCGGGCTGGTCCTCGAGGCGGCGGCCGATGCCGGCTATTATGGCGTGCAGACCCGTTCGGTCGGCCCGCAGATCCGCGGCGGCGAAGCCGCATCAATGGTCCGGCTGTCGACCACGCCGGTCGATATTCACGACGGCCCGTTTGATATTCTTTTTGCCCTGGACTGGCGCAATCTCGAACGATTCTCCGCTGAAATCCTGCTGGCGAAAACCTCGCTGGTGCTGTTTGACCCTGAAGCCGGCGCGCCTCCCGAGACGGTATCCGGCAGCGGTGCCCGGCTCCACGAAGTCGCGGTCAAGGACATCACCGGCACGATCACCGGCGGGCGCGCCAACATGGTGGCGCTCGGCGTTGTCGCCGCCGCTGCCGGCATCGCCGCCGACAGTCTCGAACGCCTTGTCACCCAGAAACTCGACAACAAGGGCGAACAGGCGGTTTCCGCCGGCATGGCCTGCATCGAGGCCGGTTACGCGGCGGCCGAGCCATTTGCCGCCGAAATGTCACTGGCGCCGTCGGATCCGGGCGGCAACGGCCGCTGGATCGTCACCGGCAACGAAGCGGCGGCCCTCGGCGCGGTGCGCGGCGGGATCCGTTTTGCCGCGGCCTATCCGATCACGCCGGCAACCGAAATTCTCGAATGGCTGTCATCCGCCCTGCCGAAGGTCGGCGGTTCGCTGGTCCAGGCCGAGGACGAACTGTCCTCGATCAACATGGCGATCGGCGCATCCTATGGCGGCGTTCCCGCGCTCACGGAAACATCCGGACCCGGACTGGCGCTGATGAGCGAAGCGCTCGGCCTTGCCACCGCGGCCGAAGTGCCGGTGGTGGTGGTCGACGTCATGCGCGGCGGACCCTCGACCGGCATTCCGACGAAATCGGAACAGACCGATCTCAATATCGCGGTTTACGGGCTCCATGGCGATGCGCCCCATGTGGTGCTGGCACCGCTTTCGATCGGCGATTGCCTGTTTACCACGCAGTGGGCCGCCCATCTGGCCGATGCCATGCAGGTTCCGGCGATCGTGCTGTCGGATCAGTTTCTCGGCCAGACCCGCGCCATCATCGAGCGTCCGGCGGATGTCGCCTTCCTCGCCACCCGCGAGCGGGCCGAACAGCCTGGTGCCGACTTTGCCCGTTACGCGGTCTCGGCGTCCGGTGTATCGGCGATGGCTGTGCCGGGAACAGCCGGCGGCCAGTATACCGCCGATGGACTCGAACACAGCCCGCGCGGCCTGCCATCGACAGCGGCGGCCGACCACCAGACCCAGCTCGACAAGCGCGCCCGCAAGCTCGCCGGATTCGAATTCGGCACGCACTGGGCGGAAATAGACGGCGATGGCGACAGCGAGCTGGCACTTGTTGCCTGGGGATCGACGGCGCCGGCATTGCGCGGTGCCGCGGCGCGGCTCAGGGCGGACGGGCGCAAGGTAAAGACCATTGCACTGCGACTGCTGGCGCCGAGCCGGCCCGAACACATGGCGACGGCCCTTGACGGCGTCGAGAAACTGCTGGTGGTCGACCAGAGCCATTCCGCCCAGTTCCACCACTACCTGCGGGCCCATTACGACCTTCCGGCCGGGACCCGCTGCCTCAACCGTGCCGGGCCGCTGCTGTTCAGCGCCGGTGAAATAGCCGCTGAAGCCGAACAATGGAGCAGCTCATGAACATCGTCTCACCGCCTCTCAAGGCCAGCGACTACAAATCCACCCTCAAACCGGTCTGGTGTCCGGGGTGCGGCGATTATCACGTCTTGTTGTCGCTCACCAAGGCGCTTGCGGAACTCGGCCTGCCGATGGAAGACGTCGCCGTGATATCCGGCATCGGCTGCTCGTCACGGATACCCGCCTATCTCAACTGTTACGGTTTTCACGGCGTCCACGGCCGTGCGCTGCCGCTTGCGACGGGTCTGAAGGTGGCCCGACCCGATCTCACCGTGCTGGTGGCCGGCGGCGACGGTGACGGCTTTTCGATCGGCGGCAATCATTTTCTTCATGCCTGCCGGCGCAATATCGACATCACCTATATCGTCATGGACAACCGCGTCTACGGCATGACCAAGGGCCAGCCGTCACCGACGACCGAACCCGACTGGGACAGCGCGCTGTCGCCGGGCGGCACCGGTCTGAGCCCGTTTCATCCGTTGGTGATCGCGCTGGCGTCAGGCGCCAATTTCGTCGCCCGGGCGTTTTCCGGCGTGCCCAACCGCACCGCCGAAATCCTGGTCGAGGCGATCCGCCATCCCGGCTTTTCATTCGTCCAGATCCTGAGCCCGTGCGTCACCTTCCGCCCCGATGAACGCGAATGGAAGTCAATGACCCACCCGGCCCCGGTCGAACCGACCTCCGACCCGGCCCAGGCGGCGCGGCGGATCATGACCGACGACGGTTTCAATGTCGGTATTCTCTATCGCGGCGACCGCAAGGCCTATGCGCCTCACGTCGCCGCGAACCGAAGCGATATCACCCAACTGGAAACGGCGTTCAGCGTATGACCGAACAGGAAAAACAACCGACCTTCACCGATCTTCGCGATCTCCTGGCCCATGCCTATGCGATCGAGGTTGACGCCATCGACCGCTATAACCTGCTGGCCGACCAGATGGAGGTCGCCAACAGCGACGAACTGGCGGCGCTGTTCCGCAAGCTCGCCTCGCACGAGGAACATCACGCCCGGGAAATCCTTGAGCGTGCAGGCGACATGGAGTTGCCCCAGTTGAAACTGTCGGAGCAGAAATGGACCGATGCGGAGAGCCCCGAAGCGGCTGCCATGGAGGACGCCCACTATCTGATGACGCCGTGGCACGCGCTGCAGATGGCGCTCAAGGCCGAACAGCGCGCGTTCGATTTCTTCGACCGCATCGTCAACACCACCACCGACAACGACGTCCGCAAATGGGCCGAGGAATTCCGCGAGGAAGAGGCCGAGCATGTCCGGCTGGTCGAAGATCTGCTGAAGCGCTACCCGGCGCCTGATCCGGACTGGGACCACGACGACGATCCGCCGGTCATTCTCGAGTAATGCAGCACAGGGAGTGAAGGAATATGGAGATTCTCAAGCCAGAAGGCTGGGCGCCGCCGATCGGCTATGCGAACGGCATTGCGGTGCCGGCCGGAACGATGGTGTTTGTCGCCGGCCAGGTCGGCTGGAATGCCGAACAGGTGTTCGAGAGCGAAGACCTGGTGCCGCAATTCGAACAGGCGCTGAAAAACGTCCTTGCGGTGCTCGCCGAAGCCGGTGGCGAGGCCCGCCACATCTGCCGCATGACCGCCTATTGCACCGACAAGCCGGAATATCTGAAGGTTCGCGGGCAACTCGGCGCCATCTGGAAGCAGCTCATGGGCAGGCATTTCCCGGCGATGAGCATGATCTTCGTCTCCGACCTGCTCGATCATCCCGGCAAGATCGAACTGGAAGCGACTGCCGTCCTGCCGGCGGGATAGCGCTTCTGTCGTCACCGGCTGCCACATTCACACCGGCACAAGGCGGTGATAACGCTGCGGGTTGGTTATCGTGCAATCAAGACCGCAAGGTCTCTGACCTTCTGTTTGTCCAGCTTCTCATATGACGCCGGCCAGGATGGTCCTGTTTCGTGCCGAAACAACTTCAGCCGACGCACATTGTGCCTCGACATTCATGACAACGGACCGGGCCTGCCTGTTCTCTCGACTGCATCGCGAACATCACTATATCGGGCGAGATCTGAGAGTCGCTCAGCGGCAGATTGTCGATGCACTTGTTCGCCTGGTCGAACAGGCCAGGTTTGCAGAGCAGGCTGGCCGCGACAAGTCGAGCGCCCCGCCACTTTGCGGTCGGTGCCGATTTGGTGCTTTCGAAATATTTTTCGAAGTGCCTCAGCCCAACACCCGCTCACCCCGCCGAGCGCAGGGTATCACCATCGTTCGGGACTTCGGCGAGGCGGTCGGGAATGATGATCCGGAAGCAGGCGCCGCGTTCACTGTCAACGAGCGCGATCTCGCCATGATGGGCGCGCACCAGTTCGGCCGCGATCGCAAGGCCGAGCCCGGTGCTGCCGGCCCGCGCGGAGCCGCGAAACGGCTCGAACAGATGTTCGCGCGCACGCGCCGGCAGGCCCGGTCCGTTATCATGAACCTCAATCACCGTCGCACCGGCGTCGCGCCACGCCCTGATTTCGACGGAGCCGGGCTCCGCCGTGCCGGCAAGCGCCTGGGCGGCGTTGCGGCACAGGTTCAGCAACACCCGGAACAATTGGCCGCGGTCGGCGTCGATTTCGAGATCCGGCGCAATTGCAACCCGCCATCGCAGGCCGGTCCCGTCGGGCTGGACGATGGTTTCCAGGGTCTCCTCAGCCAGCGCGCGCAGCCGGAACCTCGAGCGCCGCGGCGACGCCTCCTCGACCTTGCCGAACCTGAGCGTCTGTTCGCAGAACTGGATTGCCCGGTCGAGGGTCGCCAGCAGTTTCGGCGCCAGCCGCTTTACGGTCGGATCATCGACGATGCCGAGCCGGTCCGACAGCAACTGGGTTGATGCCAGCATGTTGCGCAGGTCATGGCTGACCTTGCTGACCGCGAGCCCGAGTGCGGCGAGATGGTTTTTCTGTTGCAGCGTGTTGGCCAGATCCTGCTGCATTTGCGCAAGTTCGAACTCGGCGATGCCGATTTCGTCACGCCGCCGGGACGGCTTGATGATCAGGCTGCGATCTTCCGGGTCATCGCCATAGCGCACCATGTTGCCGGTCAGCCGGCGCATCGGCCGCACCAGCACGGCATGAAGCGTCACGAAGACCAGCGCCGCGGTGATCAGCGAAATGATGATCGACAGCCGCAGGATGTTGACCGAAAAATCGAACATAGCGGCGCGCAGCGGGGTTTCATCGATCACGATGTCGATGAAATCACCGCCCTTGAAACGGGCCTGATCGGTGATGTGGATTGTCCGGCCGTCGCCGACGACGAGCACCTTGAACGCATCCAGTATCCATTTCGGCCAGGTCTCGCTGCGCAGATCGAAATGTTCGTCGATGGTAATCTTTTCGTTCGAGCGCAGCATCAGTTCGCGGGTGCGCCCGCGCTTCAGCGCGATCGTCTTGGCCCGGGCGTTGGCCAGCAGTTCCGCCGCCAGCTCGTCGGACACCATGTTGTCGGGCGTGGCCTCGACCACCAGCGAGGCGATCTGGGCGGCGGCCAGCCGCTCGCGCAGCCAGTTGATGCGGAAATTGGCGATCGAAGGAACGAAGATCAGCACTTCGCCGACCATCACAAAAAGTGCGGTCAACACCAGAAGCTTGCCTGACATGCCGCGAAACAGACTGCTGCGGGCAGGCTGGCGGGTTGCCCGTTCGCGACGGTTACGGTGCGGCATTTCGGTGTTGGTCATCAGGTTTTCTAAAGTTTCCTTCGCCGTGCGCCGTCCTGACCGTGCCCGCGACGTCGTTTAGCCGAAACGGGCGAGAAGCCGGATCAGCCGGCCGAGCCAGGGATTTGTCAGGCTGGAGGCATAATAGCCATAAGCGACCCGTTTGTTAATCTCGCCCAATGTGGGATAAGGCGCGATGATCGCCGTCATCGCCTTGATCTTCAATCCCGACGTCACCGCCAGCACCCAGGGCTGGATCAGTTCGCCGGCGTTGAGGCCGACGATGCTGGCGCCGAGAATGACACCGCGCCGGCTCGTGATCACCTTGATCATGCCCTCGGTGCAGCGCTCGGCCTGGGCGCGGTCGTTTTCGGCATAGGGCCAGCGCAGCACCCGGACCTTGCCGAGCCGTTTGCGGGCCGCTTCCTCGGTGAGGCCGACATGAGCCAGCTCCGGATCGGTAAAGGTCACCCAGGGAACAATATTGGTATTCTCGCGGACCGGCAGCCGGAAGATCGCGTTCCGGATCACCAGCCCGGCGTGATAATTGGCCATATGGGTGAACTGCAGGCCGCCGGCGATGTCGCCTATCGCGTAGACCTTCTTGTTGCTGGTCTTGAGGCCACGGCTGACCTCGATGCCGCGACGCGAATATTTGATGCCGGCGGCCTCGAGATTGAGCTTGTCGATATTCGGCTTGCGGCCGGCGGCCACCAGCAGATGCGATCCACTCAATGTCGTCGTCTCGCCGTCCTTTTCAATATCGACCTGGATTTTGCCGCCGTTTTTCGAAACCTTCCTGACGGCGACGCCGGCGCGGATATCAACGCCGTCGGCAGCCACCTGATCAAGCACCACGCTGGTCAGTTCCGGGTCGTCCTTGGCGAGTGGCACAAACATTTCAAGCACGGTCACTTTCGAGCCAAGCCGGCAATGGGCCTGCGCCAGTTCAATGCCGATCGGGCCACCGCCGATAATAATGAGATGCTCGGGCCGCTCGGTCAGATCAAAGATTGTTTCATTGGTGAGATAAGGAACCCGGCTGAGACCGGTGATCGGCGGCACCGCCGGCGATGAACCGGTCGCGAGTACAAAGCGCCGGGCCGTGATCTCGTGATCGCCGGCAACGACCGTATCGGCGTCCCGGAAAGCGCCATATTCCTCGACCACGACGACACCGAGCCCGGTAAACCGTTCCACTGAATCGTTCGGCGCGATCGCCGCGATCACCTCGTGGACATGATCGTGGACCTTGTCGAACTGCACCTCCGGTGCAGCACCTGTGATGCCGAACGCCGTGCTGTCGCAGGCAATATGGGCATGCTTGGCGGCCGCAATCAGGGCCTTGGACGGAACACAGCCGTAATTCAGGCAGTCGCCGCCCATCTTGCCGCCTTCGACCAGCACCACGCTGACCCCGAGCTGCGCGGCGGCGACGGCCACCGACAGACCGCCCGACCCGCCACCGATAACGCAGATGTCCACTGAGTGTTTGGTCGCCATATTGTCTCTTTCCCGGATCTTGATGCCGCTATTTCGCGACGTTCCGTTTGCGCAGCTTCTTGATGATGACCGGCAGTATCGCTACCACGCCGAGCGCTGCGAACGCACCCAGCAGTTGCGGTGTGAGCAATGCGGCGGGATCGAGTGTAAAGGTGCATGGCTCGGTGCCACCGGCCTGTTCGCAGGCGATGAAAATCTGTTTCTGCTTCTCGATGATGCTGTCGAGCCCGTAACCAAGATAGGAGAATGCAAAAGTGCCGGGAATGATGCCGACAAAGGTGCCGATAACAAAGACCGGCAGGGTCACACCAAGAAGGGCGGGCGCGATATTGATCAGCCAGAACGGAAATGCCGGCACCAGCCGCAAGAACAGCAGATAGTGCAGGGCGTTCTCTGAAAACCCGCGGCGCAGCTTTTGCAGCCAGGGCCCGGCGCGCGATGCAAGGGTTTCGCCGAACGATGTCTTCGCGATCATAAAAATCAGCGTGGCGCCCGCAGTTGCGGCAAACACCGTGACAACACCACTCGTCAGCCAGCCGAACAGGAACCCGCCGGTGATTGTCAACAGTGCGCCGCCGGGCAGCGACAGCGCGATGATCACAACATAAAGCGCGGCGTAGATCGCCAGCGCCAGCACGAAATTTTCGGCGACGAAATTACTGAGCAAATCCCGGTTGGCCGCGATCTGCTCAAGCGAGAGATATTTGTGCCAGCCCTGGGAGATCACCAGGATCGCCACCGCGGCGACAACGATCAGGGGCAGATAGCGCTTGAGCACGCTCCCGCCGGCTACCCCGCCGGTCTCGTGATCCGTGCCCGCCATTAGCTGTACCTCTCATAGTTCGAATTCAAATTAACACAGTACGGATGATCTGTAATCGGCCACCATTCCCGGTCCGTGCCGGTAGCACCGAATTGTGCGGATCCACGCTCGATCCTCACGCAGAGCGGCATGCGAATACCGACCTGGCGGCGCGGCAGGATTTTTGTCATGGTTCGGGAATCCTGTCGCAGACTGTTCTATTGTATCGGCGGCGCGCGGGCGGGGTGCGGCAGTATACGACCCCGGCGGGCGCAACATAAGCGAAGTGACGGCAGGAGAAACCGGCGCTCAAGCGCATGTGAACGATCGTGCAAATTTGTGACGATGTCTTTTTTCCGCAGTGCGGCGAATTGACTTCGCGGCGGCGGAGCCGTATAAGCCCCGGCGAACTATGGCGGTTTCGCGACGATCGGGCAGACTTCGCCTTTTACGCCAGCGGACCTCGGGGCACACGCGCTCGATGAAGCCGGCAATTCAACTCATGGCTTGCGGAGAAGACTAGTGAAACGAACCTTTCAACCCAGCAGACTGGTGCGCAAACGCCGCCATGGCTTTCGTGCCCGCAAGGCCACCAAGGGCGGACGCAGGGTGCTTGTCCGCAGGCGCGCGCGCGGCCGCAAGAGGTTGTCTGCATAGGGCTTTAATCTGCCGGCGGCACCTGGGACCCCTATCCTGTTCGCAAGTTCATGGCCTGAGGAGTTGATCGCATGCCAGCGTCGGGTTGCGGCGACCACGGGCTCAATTGCGGCCTTCTTCGTCTCAGGAAACGGCCGGACTTTCTTAGCGCGGCAAAAGGTCGCCATTTTGCGGCGAAGGGCGTCGTGCTGCAGGCGCGCTGTCGCGATGGCGAAGGCCCCCCGCGCGTCGGCTTCACGGTCACCAAAAAGGTCGGCAACGCGGTGGTACGAAACCGGGTTCGCCGGCGGTTGAAGGAAACCGCGCGCGTGGTGCTGGAAAAGCGCGCCAGATGCGGTTACGACTACGTGCTTGTCGGTCGCGCCGCGACCAGATGGCGCCGCTTTGGCGCGTTGATCGATGATCTTGAGAATGCGATCGAAAGAGTGCATGGAAACTGATCAAAGACCGGCCGCAAAGGTTCAGACGTCGTCGCTGATGCGCGCTGTCGTTCGCACGGCGGACTCGATGGACCGTCCCGGGCGAATCGGCTGCTGGAATCGGAAGGACATCCCTTAGCATGGGCAACAATCGGGAATTCATCCTGGCGATCGTACTTTCGATCCTGGTGCTGGTGGGCTGGCAGTTTTTTATCGGCGTCCCGCAGCTCGACAAGAACAAGACGCAGCAGCCGCAGACCAGCCAGACCACGGACGCGCCCAAGGGCTCGACAGCGCCTCCGGCGCCCTCCACCGCACCGGCGAGCACGCCTGCGCCGACCGCCGGCACGCCGGCCCCGGTGGTGCCCGGAGCAGTGCCCGCCGCGAGCACGTCACGCGAGGCCGCGCTTGTCGCTGCGCCCCGCATCAGGATCGAGACGCCGAGCCTCACCGGGTCCATCAACCTCGTCGGCGCACGGCTCGATGATCTCAACTTGCGAAAATACAACAACACCGTCGATCCCGACAGCGGCACCATTGTGTTGCTGTCGCCTGCCGGCGGGCCAAATGCCTATTATGCGGAATACGGCTGGACCGCGGCACCCGGCGCAAAGCTCACGCTTCCCGGCAAGGATACCCGCTGGAAGGCGGACCGGAATGCAAAGCTCACCCCCTCGACTCCGGTCACACTGACTTATGACAACGGCGCCGGTCTGATTTTCCGGCGCACCCTATCAGTGGATGAAGACTATCTGTTCACGGTGCGCCAGGATGTCGAGAACACGACCTCCACGCCCGTTCATCTCTACCCCTATGCCCTGGTTTCGCGTCACGGCACGCCGAAAATACGAAGCTATTACATTCTCCACGAGGGACTGCTCGGCGTGCTCGGCGAGGAAGGGCTTATCGAAATCGATTACAGCGACATCCGCGACGAAAAGCTGCAGCAGAACAAATCAACCGGCGGCTGGCTCGGGATCACCGACAAATACTGGGCGGTTGTGCTGGTTCCCGACCAGAAAGCCCGGATCACCGCGCGATTCGCCGACAATCCGGCGGGTGGCAAGGACATTTACCAGACCGATTATCTGGTCGACGCGGGGATAACGATCCCGGCGGGCGGCAAGGCCGGAGTTGACGCAAAACTGTTCGCCGGCGCCAAGGTCGTCTCGGTGGTCGACCGCTATGTCGCCGATTACGGCATCAAGAATTTCGATCTTCTGATTGATTGGGGCTGGTTTTACTTCCTCACCAAACCGCTGTTCCAGGTCCTCGACCTCCTGTACCGGATGATCGGCAATTTCGGCGTCGCCATCCTGATCGTAACCGTCGCCATCAAGGCGCTGTTCTTCCCGCTTGCCAACAAGTCCTACGTGTCGATGAGCAAGATGAAGAAACTGCAGCCGGAGATGACCAAGCTCAAGGAGCGGTTTCCCGACGACAAGGCGCGTCAGCAGGAAGCGATGATGAAAATGTACAAGAAGGAGAAGGTCAATCCGGCATCAGGCTGCCTGCCGATCCTGATCCAGATTCCGGTTTTCTTCTCGCTCTACAAGGTCCTGTTTGTCACCATCGAGATGCGCCACGCGCCATTCTTCGGCTGGATTCGCGATCTGGCCGCACCCGATCCGACCACCGTGTTCAATCTGTTCGGTCTGCTGCCGTTCGATGTGCCGGCATTCCTGATGATCGGCGTGTGGCCCTTGCTCATGGGCATCACCATGTTCCTGCAAATGCGGCTCAACCCGACCCCCACCGATCCGGTGCAGGCGCAGATTTTCACCTGGATGCCGATCATCTTTACGTTTCTGCTGGCACGCTTCCCCGCCGGTCTGGTGATTTACTGGGCATGGAACAATCTGCTGTCGATTACCCAGCAATATGTGATCATGCGCCGACAGGGGGTCAAGGTCGAGATGTGGGGCAATATCAAGTCAACCTTCGCGTTCCTCAAAAAGAGCAAGCCGGGCAAGACCTGAACGAGAGGCTTGCGCCGGGTCTTCTGGTGGCGGGCAGATTCCATGACCGGCGACGTTAGTGATCATGACATCGACGATGCGGCGGAACTCGAACGGGGCCGCCTGCTGTTTGCGGGCCCGATCGGGTTTGTGCGCGGTGTCGTGGCGCTCGATGGCCTGCCGGACGGTGACCGCACCGAAGTTACTTTCGCCGGGCGTTCCAATGTCGGCAAATCGTCCCTGCTCAACGCGCTCACCGGCCGCAAGACCCTGGCGCGGACCTCACGCACGCCGGGTCGAACCCGGGAAATCAATTTCTTTGCCGCCGGCGACGTGCTCTATCTGGTCGACCTGCCGGGCTATGGCTATGCCCGCGTCGAGCGCCGTCGGGTCGAGACCTGGACGCGGCTGGTGAGGAGCTATCTCCAGGGCCGCGCCAGTCTCCGGCGGGTGTTTCTGCTGATCGATTCCCGCCACGGCCTGAAGCCCTCCGACACCGAATTCATGGATATGATGGACGTGGCGGCGGTATCCTTTCAGGTCGTCCTCACCAAGGCCGACAAGCCAAAGCCGGCAATGCTCGCACGGATCACGGACGAAACCGCCCGGGCGATCGCGCGCCGTGCCGCGGCATTCCCGGAGGTGCTCGCGACGTCGAGCGTTACCGGGGCCGGGATCGCGCGGCTGCGCGCCGAAATTGCGGCGCTGGTCGACGGCTGACCTTTGCGCTATAAACCGGCGCGAAGCGAACCGCTGTTCGGGCATCTACCAAGGACGGTTTCTCGTGACAGGCAGCAAACAAGACGGCCACGGCCGGGTGCGCCCGGATCATGCCAGGAAGGCGCGGATTCTGGCCGAGGCGCTGCCGTTCATGCAGCGTTACGACCGCCAGACCGTGATCGTCAAATATGGCGGTCATGCGATGGGTGACCAGGACCTTGCGCGCGATTTCGCCACCGATATCGTTCAGCTCAAGCAAAGCGGCATCAACCCGATCGTGGTCCATGGTGGCGGTCCGCAGATCGCCGAAATGCTGGAGCGCCTGAAAATCGAGAGCCGTTTCGCCGATGGCCTGAGAATTACCGATCGGGCAACCGTCGAGATTGTCGAAATGGTGCTCGCCGGATCGATCAACAAGCAGATCGTCACCGCCATCAACCAGGCCGGTGGCGAGGCCGCGGGACTGTGCGGCAAGGACGGCAACCTGATAGTCGCGCGCAAGCTGGAACGCCGTGTCCGCGATCCTGACTCCAACATCGAAGAGGTCCTCGATCTGGGCTATGTCGGCGAACCGGAAACCGTCAATCCGGGCATTCTGAAGACAATTCTCAACAGCCACATCATTCCGGTTATCGCGCCGATCGGCGTGTCACGGGACGGCGAGACCTACAACATCAATGCAGATACCGCAGCCGGTGCGATTGCCGCGGCGATGCAGGCAAAGCGCCTCTTGCTGCTGACCGATGTCGCCGGTGTGCTCGATGCCGAAGGCAAACTGATTGAACGGCTGACCATCGCCATGGCCAAGGCATTGCTCAAGAAGGGCGCCGTCACCGGCGGCATGATGCCAAAGCTGGAAACCTGCATCAATGCGGTCGAGGGTCAGGTCGAGGCGGTCGTGATCCTCGATGGCAGGGTGCCCCATGCGGTGTTGCTCGAACTGTTCACCGAGCACGGCGCCGGAACCCTGATCGAGCGCTGAGAGGCCCCGGCGCTGCTCGCAAGCTAACTGGCGAGGCGGTGCCGGTGCTCAACGGGACCGGCGCCTTCAACGATGTCCGATCCGTCACCAACGTGGTACGGCGCCAACAGCCAGCGCATCAGCGAGGCGGCCAGCGGATAGGCGCCATCCTGCCTGAGCTGGGTGCACTGGTCGGGTGCAATGCCGGCCGTGGCACGCTGCAGGACAACTGCGGTCTGCGCCGACAGACCGGCCTGCCAGGCAAGTGCCATGATCGTCCGTGGCGCCTTGGTGGTCATGATCCGGTGAACCACCGCAACACTGGCGCCGGTCAACAGCGACAGCGTCACCCATATATTCGCGTGCTGCCCGAGACTGGCGGTTTCGGCGATCGTGGCCTCCGTCAGGGTGCCCTCGGCGAGCCGTTCGCCAAGATGGCGCTCGAGCCCTGAGAATACCGCTTCATACGGCTCGAGCGGATCCGTTATTCCAGGCAAATCGGCGCGCGCCGCCGGATCATGGCCGGCATCGCCATCGGCCGCCATCAACGCTCGACCTGCCGCAAGGTTGCGCAACAGCCGCGCGGACACACCGGGCCGGCGCGCCAGCGCGCCACGCCAGCTTTTGATTTCGACGGCACGGCTTGCCAGGTGATTGATCATATCATCGCTGAGAGCGGCACTGTGGTTGTTGATCAACACTGTCAGGGTGGCTTCGTCGCCGGTGGCGACGAGGCGTGCGCAGAGCATCTCGTCAAGGTCTTCGCGCGAGGCGATTTCGTTCTGAAACGGGCGGTCCTGGCGCTGCTTCATAAGGGCCGCGAGGTCAGGCGTGCTCAGCACGGTCGACCGGCGCACGACCGGTCCAAAGACACCGGCATCGTGATCGAGCGCAAGGCGGGCCAGCAGGTCACGCGGCGCCGACAGGCTGCCGGCCAGAGCCCGGCTGAGGGCCCTGCGCACACGCGGCTTTTCATCGCGCGACAATTTCTCGATCAGGCCATGGCGGATTTCAAGGTCGCCATCCGGCGATGCCCCGTCCACGGTCAGATCGAGACTTCCGAGTTTTCCGGCAAGGGCGGCCCGCACACCCGGCTTCATGTCGTCGGCCAGCATCATATCGGTTTTCGTCGATGCCGACGGATTGGCCGCCACCCTGGCGCGGATTTCGCTCAGCGGCGCACCAGCCAGGAAATACAGCACATCGTCGGGCGTTCGCAGATCATCGGCAAGCGCCCGCAGGGCACCGCTGTTTCTGTCGTCGAGGATCTGGTGGGCGCGCTCAAGCCTTTTGCCGCCGCCACGAGCACCGGCCGCATCGCCCGACATGACAGCAACCGGTCGGGAATCCGGTGTCGAAGCTGGTGTCTTGACTTCGCAGGACATGGCGTTTTGCGGATTCCCAGGCCGAAATATCCAATATGCCGCTTACCGCGAGTTTGGTTAAGGGCGGGTTAAGCCCTTGATTGCAGGTCGACCTGATCGTGGGGATCGAGCCCTGACGCCGGTCATCATCTTGTTGGGCCCGCCATCGGCGAACTTCAGCGCTGCTTGCATTTCATCAAGATATGCTCATATTCTGCTTCTCGGAATTTCTTCTCCGCACAGGAATCAGTCAACAATAACAAGCGTGTCGCGGATGGATACGATCAGGGGGTAGACATGAGGCGCCTGGTCAGATGGACTGCGGCGGCGGCGGCCGTCTTGATATTGTGGATCACCGCCCTGGTGCTCAAATCCGGCGCCATCGAAGATGATATCGCAGCCCGTGCCGAGGCCGCGCTCAGGCGGGCTGGCCAGCCATGGGCGCGCGCCGCGATCAGTGCCCGTGATCTGTCGCTCAGCGGAGACGCCCCGAGTGACGATGCCCGCGCCATTGCCCGCGATATCGCCGGCAGCATATGGGGCGTGCGCAAGGTCACGGACAACACCGCGCTGGTGGCACCGGTCAGCCCCTATATATTCAATGCCGGGCTCGGTGCCGACGGACTGGAGTTTTATGGCCATGTCCCGGGGGACTCAGAACGTGCAGCCATTCTGGCCGCCGCCCGTCAGCAATTCACCGATCGCAAGATGCGCCAGCAGACAAGGCTTGGCGGCGGTGCGCCGGCTGGGTTTCAGCGCACAGCGATTTATGCCTTGAGCCAGTTGGCCCGTCTCAGGTCAGGTGCCATTGAAATGCGCGACCGGCGCGTCTCAATTGCCGGTGAAGCACGCACGCCGGGCGACTATCTGGCGGTTCTGGCGGCACTCAAGGCTCTCCCCCGAGGTTATGAGGCCGGAAGCGTCGACGTCAGGCCACCTCATACCGGGACATTCTTCTGGACGGCGGAGCGAACTGCCGATGGTATCCGTCTCGGCGGCTCGGTCCCCGACGTGGCGTCGCGGCGCAAGATGCTGCAGCTTGCGCGCGCGATGTTCCCCGACGCCGCCGTCAGGGATGAAATGATCTATGCCGGCGGCGCGCCCGATGGTCTGATCGCAAGTGCCGGCTATGCCCTCGAAGCCTTGTTGCAGTTCTCACGAGCAAGCGTCCGGATTGAAGCAGGGGCACTGACCATAAACGGCACGGCGCGCGACGCGGCGGCCTATGGCGCCCTGCGCCGGTCACTGGCAGCGCCGCCGGCCGGTATCGTGTCGGTGCGGGCTGACATCGCGCCGGTGGTCGTCCGGCCGTTTCGCTGGCAGATTGCGCGCAAACCCGATGAAATCATTCTTTCCGGCTACATACCCGCCGAACCCGACAGGAACCGCGTCATCAGGTTCGCCAGCCAGCAGTTTCCGGATATCCGTCTGGTCGACACCATGGTTGTGGCCGATGGCGCGCCGGCAAGCTGGCTGAGCGCGGCAAAGCGCGCGATCGGCGAGGCAAGCCGGCTTGAATTCGGCACCGCGGTCCTGAGTGACCGGGCCCTGACCATTACCGGCCGGGCGGCTTCGGCAACGGCGGCGCGCAAGATCAGAACCGGCCTTGCCAATCTCACAGGCGGATATGTCGGATCAGCTGTCTTGACAGTTGAACCGGCGCCGGTCCACGAACAGTCCCGCAAGCCGGAGATCGCCAGTGTAGCGGCGCCTGTTGCGGAAACGGCGAGACCGGCAGTGCCGGATTGCCGGGCGCAGGCGACGGCACTGCTGGCCTCTGACATGATCATGTTTGACAGCGACAGCGCCGAGATCCGGACAGACAGTGCGCAGGTGATTGCCCGCCTCGCAAAAATACTGACACCCTGCGGCGATGCCCGGATCGGTGTTGCCGGCCACACCGATGCAAGCGGCGACCGCGACAGGAACCTCGTATTGAGCCAGCAGCGCGCCGACGCGGTGGCAGCGGCACTCGCGGCGGCCGGTGTGCCCCGCGACAGGCTGATCGCGGCGGGCTTTGGTGACACCCGCCCGATCGCCGACAACAAGACAGCCGAAGGACGAACCCGGAACCGGCGCATCGAAATACTCGTGACCCGCAACGATACACCGCTGTTTACCGGGACCGTGCCGAAAATTCCTGATCTGGCGAAGCCGGCAAGACATTCAAGAAAGGTGCGTCGCCGCCGCCCGGCGCGGGCGATCCAGAATTTTACGGCGGAGACAAGGTAGCTGCGCAAACGCTGGCGCGCGGCGCGCAATTCGCAAGACGGCAGGGACGCAGGCTCATGGGATACCTGATTTATCAACTGGGCTTTTACCTGGTGATCGCCTTTGTCATCGGTGTTGCTCTCGGCTGGTCCTCGCAGGGTTTTCGTTAGGCGCCCGAGCGCCACCCCAGGAGAAAAAAGCGATGCTGATTTACGGATTGCAGGCGCTGTTTCTGCTGGTGGCCGCAGTCATGCTCCGCTACATGTGCGGCCGTTTTCTGCGCTGGCTGATCAAGGGTGTCGACCACGATACAACGATGCCACCGGTGGGGTTTTCGGCCACAACGCCGCTTGCCGCCGGCGAGGCCGAAGCGCCGGCGCAACCCGCCGCCCGCGGCGGCCATCACGGCGCGGCGATCACCCCTTCTGAACGGGCCCGTGCAGTTGCGCCGCTGGTGATTCAGGACCGGGCCGCGCGCCCGTCTGATCCTTCCTTCGGTGCGACCACCGCAGATCCGGCGACGCAGCGGCCGCAGGCGGCAACAAAGCAGGCCGCGCCGGCGACAATGACGCCACCGGCCCGACCTCGGGCGGAACCGTTTGGCCTGACCAGGCCGCGTGCCGGCGGCGCCGACGATCTCCAGCAGATCAGCGGCATCGGTCCGAAAATCGAGCACATGCTCAACAGCTTCGGGGTGTTTCATTTCGACCAGATCGCGGGCTGGACAGAGGCCGACATTGCAGCCATCGACAACAAGCTGAATTACAGCGGACGGATCAGTCGCGAAGGCTGGGTGGGGCAGGCAAGAAAACTCGCCGGGCATTGAGCCCCGCGCCGGGGACAGGCTGCAGAAGGGTCCTTCTCATTCAAGATCGTGCCGGCGAACCGACAGGCCGATGGCGCCGCTGCGGCCCGGGCCTTGGGCATGCTTGAAGACATGAATCATGAAGGCGGTTGCAAACAGCGGCAGGAACAGATTGACGACCGGAACCATGGCAATCGCCGCCAGCAACATACCGGCCAAAAACACCGCGCCACGGTTTTCGCGCCGGAACGCCCGCGCCTCTCCGTAAGGCATGTGGCGAAGCGCCGCCAGTTCGAAATATTCGCGTCCCAGAAGATAGCCATTGCCGACCACGAAAGCCGCGATGTTGACCCCCGGTATCAGCATCAGCAGCAACACAACCAGGTTGATGAGAACCAGGGGACCGAGGAATTTCAGGGCGATCAGGATCGACTGCATGACCGGCAGTTCCGTGCCGCGCGCATCGTCAGGGTAATAACGCTCCTCGACGGCTTGCGCGACCTCGTCCAAGAACAGGCCGGCAAAGATCGCGCTGATCGGAATCACCAGAAATGCCATCCCGATAAACAAGCCAAAGCCGGCCAGGACCGCGATCGCCCAGTCAAGCCACGGATAGGGGGCGAAGGTGAAGGAGGAAATAATGGCCTCAAGACCGGCCCAGACCACCAGCAGCAGACCGATCGTCAGGGCCAGTGACTTGAACAGCACGCTGCGAAACTCCGGCGCGAAAAATTGTTCAAGAGTTTTCATTACGGCCGGGATCATGGCTGCGGTTCCTTGCTGGTGATGTCGATCAGTGCCGGTCTGCAGATAAAGCGTGGCAGCGCCGGGCGCAAGTGGAGAAGGTGCCCGGGGTTTCAGTTTGACACGCGCCCGGCCGGCCCGCTATGGCAGCCTGACACCGCCCCGTGCGCAAAGGAAATTCCAGACCGATGTCGAACAGAAATTTTCATGTTGCCGGGATCGGCAATGCCATCGTCGATGTGCTGAGCCGTGCCGACGATGATTTTCTCTCCGCCAACAGGCTGGCCAAGGGCACGATGCGCCTGATCGACGAAAACGAGGCGGCAGCACTTTACGATGCCATGGGCCCGGCGGTTGAAGTCTCCGGCGGATCGGCCGCCAACACCATCGCCGGCCTTGCCTCGTTCGGCGCTGATTGCGTCTTTATCGGCAAGACCCGGGACGACCAGCTCGGTCGCGTGTTCGCCCATGATATTCGCGCGCTCGGGGTCGCTTACGATACGCCGCCGGCAGGTGTCGGACCGGCGACGGCGCGTTGTCTGGTGCTGGTCACACCCGATGGCGAGCGCACCATGAGCACCTATCTCGGCGCCAGTGCCGCGCTTACACC
>Ga0114931_10002867_pt1 | contig 21943 bp, 16 predicted proteins | sample 2SBtaG_FD_89579 | JGI IMG/M metagenome (GOLD analysis project Ga0114931, IMG submission 89579) | Deep subsurface microbial communities from Kolumbo volcano to uncover new lineages of life (NeLLi) - 2SBTROV14_V59a metaG | ecosystem: Environmental > Aquatic > Marine > Volcanic | place: Kolumbo... | reverse complement strand
GGTGGTGGACCGGGTCTTCGTCTACGGCACCCTGCGCAGCGGGCAGACCGCTCGCTCTCTCATCGGTGACCACGTCGCCGCCTCCGAGCGGGCGACCCTTGCCGGCGCCATATACGCCATGCCGGAGGGCTATCCGGCAGTGATCCCGGGCGGTGAGGGGACCGTGCACGGCGAGCTGGTGACCCTGCGCGACCTGGCCGCCGCGTTCCTGCTCCTGGACGCCTACGAGGGCGACGGCTACCGGCGCGTGCTCGCGCGCGCCCGCCGCGGCGACGGCAGCGACTGCTGGGCGTGGGTCTACACGCTGGCCGACCCGGCCACCGCCGACCGCGCCGAGCTGATCGAGCACGGCGACTGGGCCCGATACCTGACCGCCTGATACGCCAATCGTCGGTTACCCCAATCGTCAGTTACCCCAATCGTCAGTTACGATCGCACCGTGCAGTTCTCCTGTCCCAGACACCCCGAGGTCGAAGCGCGCTACCACTGCCCGCGCTGCGGACAGGACGCCTGCGAGGCGTGCATCAAGAAGATGTCGTCCGGGGTCAACCCGGTGCGGGTCCACCTGGGCTGCGACGGCATGGTCGTCGACCTCGGCGGGATGACCGACGCGGCGGCGGCCGCGGCCCGCGGCATCGTCATCCCGCTGTGGCGGCGACTGCCCGAGGTCGGCGCGTACATCGCGCGCCCGGCGATCCTCGCGTCGCTGGTCGGCCTGGCCATCGCCCGCTGGTTCCTCGGCTTCGTGCCGATGATCGGCGGCTGGATCGCGCTGGCGCTGGAGGCAGGCGTCTACTTCCGCATCATCGAGACCAGCGCCCACGGCGATCCGGATCTCACCCCGCCCGACTTCACCGACATCAACGACGCCATCGCGCCGCTGTTCCGCTACCTGGCAGCGGTGGCGCCGATCGTCGGCGCCTTCATCTGGGCCGGTGTGTCGCTGCTGGGTGGCAGCTCGGTCCGCTCGCTTACCGATCTGCAGGGGCCGCTGATCCTGCTCGTCGTCGGCGTGCTGTTCCTGCCCCTGCTGTTGGCCGTCGCCGCCCTGACCCGGTCGGTCGTGGCCATGTACGACCCGCGGGTGTGGGTGCGCACGCTGCGCCGCTTCGGCGCCGACTACCTGCTGGCCGTGGTGCTGTTCTACGCGTTGCTCCTCGGGGAGCAAGTCACCGGCTTCTTCGTCGCCCTGGCCATCATCCAGTCGCCAATCCCGGTGCTGCCGGTCATCCTCGGCCAGGCCCTTCTCTACGTGCCGATGGCGCTGCGCGGGCGCCTCCTCGGCGCCCTGTGCGAGCCGTACATGGGCCACCAGTTGCAGCGGCAGCCGGCGCCGCCGCCCCAGGCCCGCGTCGTCACCAGTGCCCCGTCAGCCGCGCCCGCCGCCACCGCGCCCGCCGCCGACGCACCGGCCACCGATCGCGATCTCGTCGCCGCCGCCCGCGCCGCCCGCGCCGCCGGCGATGACCGTCAGGTGCTGACCTGCGTCAACCGCCTGATCGCCGAACACCCGCGCAGCGACCTCATCCCCGGCGCCCTGTGGATGGTCGCCGACGTCCAACAGGCCGCCGGCCGCGCCGACCTGGCCAGCAAGACCCTGCGCCGCCTGATCGACAACTACCCCGCCGACCCACTAGCCGACGCCGCCCGCGCCCGCCTCACCTAGGAGTCTGGTGTCAAACGTCGCGTACCTCCGCGAATTTGCAGCAGATTCAATCCGTCCCAGGACGTTCGCCGAGGTCGGCGCATGGTGAAGCCGAATTCGCGTGTGATCCCAAATGGGTGCGGAGCGCAAGTTTCAGAAGTTGGCTCCGACCCCGCTCAGGGTTGCGATTCGATGAGGGCGCGCATGGAGCCGACGGCTTGCTCTTCGACCTGTGGCCCGACCGAGTTGGTCTCTTCGTAGTGGTCGCCCGGCGCCTCTTCGATGTAGGGGGTGTTGTCGTCGAGCTGGTAATTGTAGCCGGGCACGATGTAGCCGATCATGTCCTCGGCCAGACCCATGCAGATGGCGTGGTCGACGCCGGGTAGGTCGGTCATCAGCTGGCGCAGGTACGGCGGCTGCGGCGCGTTGGCCAGCATCGGCGGGTTGGGGTTGTTGGGATCGATGATCGGCGCATCGTAGCTGAAGGTGCCGTCGTAGCCGCCGATGAACAGCTCCGGGTGGAGCTCGCCGGGGGCGGTGATCACACCCAGGGTGCCGACGCGGAAGTAGGTCACCCGCGAGTCGATGTACGGGACGTTGGTCGGGCCCAGCGGCTTCTTCGGATCGTTGCCGTGGAACTCCCGGTCGAAGACGCCGACCACGCTGCCCACCTGATAGAAGGTGTTCTCGACCGCCAGCTCGATGGCACCGGTGCGGAACTCCAGCGACGGGCTGTCGACGTCGACCACCTTGTCGGTGCTGGTGATGGCGTCGACAGCCAGGCGGGCGACGTTGCGGCCGACGGCGTCGGCGCGCTCGAGCCCCCCGTCGGTGATCTCGGTGCCGTCGGCGGCGATCGGCCGGGTGCCGTGCTGACCGATCTGCCCGCCCAGGGTGCCCTGCAGGAACAGCACCTCACCGCCAACGCCGTCGACGGCGGGCAGGGTGCGGTCGGGCTCGGCGGGCAGGCCGCTCTCCACCCCGTCGCGCAGCATGTAGATGTAGTCGGGGGTGATGGCGTCGTTGCTGCTGCCCGAATACTCGGGATGCGCCGACCAGTGGATCAGCGTCGCCACCGACCGATCCGGCTCGGCCACCGACTTGAACTGCACCACCGTCAGGGTCGGATCGAGGATGTTGGGGTCGCGGCCGTCGCCGACGTACGGGCGGGCGGAGCCACCCGGGTCCAGGGTCTGGGTCACCGCGTACGACATGCTCACCGGCTCGAGGGCGTCGACCGCGTTGCTGACCGCCTGCACCGACTTCTCGCGGATCGACTGCATGTAGTCCGGGTCGAGGCCGGACTCCAGCTCCTTGCGTCCCCACAACCCCAGGGTGTCGGGTGCCTCGTGGACGTGGGTCGCCTGCATCAGCAGGTGGTCGATGCCCAGGGACGCCGGCAGCATGTCGCGGGTCGCGTCGATCGCGTTGGCCATCCAGCCGACGCAGTCGACGGTGACGATGGCGAAGCGGAGGTCGTTCCACTCGAAGACGATCGAGCGGACCCAGATCGGCGCGTGGACGCTGGTCGCCGGGCGACCGTTGCCGAAGCCCGCCAGCCAGACGGCGTCGAAGACGTTGTTGCCGTTCTTGTCGACGAACGCCTCGCCCGAGTCCCACTCACCGTTGCCGTTGTCGTCGGTGTACTCGGTCTCGTAGTCGGCGAGGTTGGGGGTGATCTCGACCTGGGCGGCGCCGACCTTCAGCACGCCGTCACCATGGCCGGTGCAGCCGTCGGAACCGGGGCAAACCTGGTCGGGGAACGGATCGCGCGGCCCGCCGAGGCCGGCATCCACAGATCCGGCATCGCCGCCTCCACCACATGCGACCAGCGCGCAAACCAGCGATACTCCGGCGATTCCTTTCACTGAGCCCAGGCGCATACGTTCCCCTTCTGCGGGCCGCAGTCTAGCTCAAGTGGAACCGGACTCAGCGGGCAGTTTGGACCGTTCGGGCGCGGCCGAGACCGTCGCCGCGCGACGCCGGGGCGACCCCGGTCAGGTCAGGAAGTAGGCGGCCACGGCCATCGTGAAGGCGGCCAGCGCGGCCACGATGGCGCCGGCCCCGATGGGCTCATTTTGCGGACGGTACGACACGGGCCGGAGCATGGCACCGCCCCAGCCGGAGTCAAGTTGTCCGCGCTCCCGATTGCGACTCACCGGACGATTCCAACAATCCCAATACATTTTAGCTAGTTGCCGTCTGCGCTCCCCGGTGTATGGTGGGCCACATGATGCTCCGAGAGACCTTTCCGGCCGGTCCCCTGGCGTGCAACTGCACCATCCTGGCCTGCGCCGACACCAAGGAGACGGTCGTGGTCGATCCCGGCGGCGCCACCGATCGCATCCGCGAGATCCTCGAGCACTACGACCTCACCGTCACCGCCATCGTCCACACCCACGCGCACCTCGATCACATCTTCGCCACCCGCGACGTCAAGGAGACCCACGGCGGGACCATCTGCCTGCACCGGGACGACCTGCCGCTCTACGACGGCATCCAGATGCAGGGCGCAATGTTCGGCATCCGCGTCCGCGACACCGTGCCGGTCGACCGGTTCGTGAGCGACGGCGACACGGTCACCTTCGGCAAGCGCAGCGCGGTGGTCATCCACACCCCCGGACACACCCCCGGCTCGGTCTGCTTCGAGGTCACCGACGGCAGCGAGCGGGTGCTGTTTGCCGGCGACACCCTGTTCCGCCGCGGCATCGGCCGCACCGACCTGCCCGGCGGGGACTCGCGCGCCATCGTCCGCTCGATCCGCGAGCGGCTGTACACCATGAATCCGGACACCGCCGTCATCCCCGGCCACGGCGACTTCACCACCATCGGCGACGAGTCGCTGAAGAACCCGTTCGTGACCGTGTGATAGCGTCCCGCCCATGCGGGTGAATCCCGGGTCGGGTTGGACGGTCGCCGCACTGGCGGGGCCGCTCGGGGGCGTCGCCGCACGCCGTCACGCGGCCGCCGCTCCCACGACGCCCGCGGCCGCGCCAGGGACCGGGACGAGGGCGGCGGCGGTACCATCGCCAAGTACATGGCTGATCGCGGCATCGACACCGTCGACATCGGGATCGCCGTGATCAGCATGCACTCGCCGATGGAGCTGTCGGCCAAGACCGACGTGTGGGCGGCCTACCGCGGGTTCGCTACCTGGCTCGCGGAGTGACCGCACCGCGCGGCTGTGCGATCATGCGGCCATGACCGCCATCGACTACCCGCCGCGGGTCGAGCTGGCGCGGGCGCCAACGCCGCTCGAGCCGCTGCCGCGCACCGGCGCCGAGCTGGGGGTCGAGCTGTGGATCAAACGCGACGACCTGACCGGCTTGGAGCTGACCGGCAACAAGGTGCGCAAGCTCGAGTTCCTGCTCGAGGATGCCCGTGCCATCGGCGCCGGCCACCTGATCACCTGCGGCGGCGAGCAGTCGAACCACGCCCGCGCCACCGCGTTTGCCGCCGCCCGCGCCGGTCTCGGCTGCACGCTGCTGTTGCGCACGCGCGACCCGGCGCAACCCCCGCCGCTGGGCGGCAACATCCTGCTCGATCGCCTGACCGGCGCCGACATCGTCTGGATCAGCTACGAGGAGTACGGTCGCCGGGCCGAGCTGATGGCGCGCGAGGCCGACCGCCTGCGCGACCGGGGCCGGGTGCCGTACGTCATCCCCGAGGGTGGGTCGAACGCGGTCGGCGCGTGGGGCTATGTCCGCTGCGCCGCCGAGCTAGCCGCCGACCTGGCGGCGTTGCCGCCGATGCCGACCACGGTGATCCACGCCTGCGGCTCCGGCGGCACCAGCGCCGGGCTGGTGCTGGGCGCGCGCATCACCGGTCTCGACGCCGGCCTCGCCTGCGTCAACGTCTGCGACGACGCGGCCTACTTCACGCGCATCATCGATTCGATCTGCGCCGACTTCACCGAGCGCTACGGCCACGGTGCCGGCGCCAGCGCCGACGACGTCGACCTCGTCGACGGCTACGTCGGCCGCGGCTACGGCAAGTCGCGGCCGGAGGAGCTCGAGCTCCTGGTCGCGGTGGCGCGACGCGAGGGGCTGATCCTCGACCCGACCTACACCGGCAAGGCGTTCTTCGGGTTGACGCGAGAGCTCGCCGACCATCGCGAGCGGTTCGGACAGCGGGTGGTGTTCATCCACACCGGCGGTGCCTTCGGGACCATGGCCGCCGGCGGCGTCCTCGAGCCGTCGCTGGGATGAGCACCGGCTCCCGGTTCGAACGCCTGCACCGGATCGGCGGCGGCGCCAGCGGCGTGGTCTACGACGCCGTCGACCACGCGCGCGACAACGCCCGCGTTGCGCTCAAGGTGCTGCACCGAGTCGACGCCGAGGCCGTCTACCAGCTCAAGTGCGAGTTCCGCGCCCTGGCCGACGTCGCGCACCCCAACCTGGTCGTCTTCCACGAGCTGTTGACCGAAGGCGACGACTGGTTGCTGGTGATGGAGCGGATCGACGGCCAGGACGTGCTGTCGTGGATCCGCGACGCGCCGGATCCGGGAGCGCGCGCCGCCCGCACCCTGCGCGCGATCGAGCAGCTGACCGACGGACTGTCAGCGCTGCACGCCGCCGGCGTGGTCCACCGCGACATCAAGCCGTCCAACGTGCTGGTCGCCGAGGGCCGCCTGGTGATCGTCGACTTCGGGCTGGCCCGGCCCGCGCGCGACCGCTCGACCGACGACGACATCGTCGGCACCGCCGCGTACATCGCGCCCGAGCACGTGCGCGGCGAGCCGGTCGGCCCGGCTGCCGACTGGTACGCGGTCGGCGTGATCTTGCACCAGGCACTCACCGGCGCCACGCCGTTCGAGGGCTCGGTGATGGACGTGCTGGCAGCCAAGGAGTGGCACGAGCCGCCGCCGGTCAACGCGCCCATGTCGCCGGCGCTGGCAGCGCTGTGCGATCACCTGCTCGCGCGCGACCCGGCCGCGCGTGCCGGCGCCGCCCACATCGGCGCCGCGCTCGGCTCGGACGCGCCGAACACCGCCGGTGAGGCCGAGGTCGAGCTGGTCGGCCGCCACCACCAGCTGGACGCACTGGAGCAGGCCCTGCGCCGGGTCGAGCGCGGCACCTGCGTCACGGTGCAGCTGCGCGGGCAGACCGGCATGGGCAAGACCGCGCTGGCGCAGGCGTTCACCGACCGCGCCGCCGCAGCCGGGCGCGCGCTGGTGCTCGAGGGCCGCTGCTACGAGCGCGAATCGGTGCCGTACAAGGCGTTCGACAGCCTGATCGACGACCTCGCCGACACGTTGGAGGAGCTGCCGCCGGCCGAGGTCGACGCGCTGGTGCCGAGCGGCGCCGGCGCCCTGGTGCGCCTGTTTCCCGTGCTGCGCCGGGTCGACGCCCTGGCTCGTGCGCCGGCACCTGACGCCGCGGTCGATCCGTTCGAGCTGCGCCACAGCGCTGGCGCCTCGCTCCGCGAGCTGCTGTCGCGGCTGGCACGGGCCAGGCCTGTGATCCTCTGGATCGACGATCTGCAGTGGGGCGACAACGACAGCGCCGCGCTGCTGGCCGAGCTGACCCGTCCGCCGGATCCGCCGCCGGTGCTGATCTGCGCCACCGTGCGCACCGACACGGACGACGAAGATCTGCTCGACCGCACCGTGCGCCAGCGGCTCGAACGGTCGGCCGCCGGCCAGGTGTTGCGCATTCCGGTCGGCCCCCTCGACCCGACCTCGGCGCGCGAGCTGGCGCTGGCGCTGCTCGGCGATCACCCGGGCGCTGACGACGCCGCCAACGCCATCAGCTGGGAGGCTGCGGGCAATCCGCTGTTCATCCGCGAGCTGGTGGCGTTTGTGCGCAGCGGCCGAATACTCGAGCGCGGCGGCGATGCGCCGTCGGTGACGCTCGAGGAAGTGCTGCACCACCGCTTCGAGCGTCTTCCCCACCGCGCCCGCGAGCTGCTCGACGTCATCGCGGTTGGCGGCGGACCGCTGCGCCTGCGCGACGCCGCCCGCGCCGCCCGGCTGCCCGACGACGGCGCCGGCGAAGCAGCGATCTTGCGCGCCGCCACGCTGGTCCGCGGACGCGCGGCGCTGCCCGACGACTTCATCGAGATCCTCCACGACCGGGTACGCGACGCCGCGCTCGCGGCGCTGTCGCCGGAGCGCACGAGCGAGCTCCACCTTCGGATTGCCCTCGCGCTGCAGAGCGATCCGCGCGCGGACGCCGAGGTGCTGGCGCACCACTGGCGGGACGCCGGCGAGCCAGAACCGGCCCAGCGCTACACCCTGCGTGCAGCGCAAAAAGCCGCCGACGCGCTCGCCTTCGACCGCGCGGCGGCGCTGTTCGGCGAGTATCTCGAATACGCAGCACTGCTCCCCGCCGAGCGCTTCGACGCCCAGGTCGCCCGTGCCGAGGCGCTGGCCAGCGCTGGCCTCGGCGCCGACGCCGGGCAGATGTTCCTCGCCGCCATGGACAACGCGCCCGACCAGACCACCGCTGCCGACCTGGAGGGCCGTGCCGCCAAACAGCTGTTGCGCGCCGGTCGGGTCGACGACGGCCTCGCCGTGCTCCGACGCGCGCTGGCCGCCCACAGCCAGAAACTACCGCACACGCCACGCACCGCCCTGGCGTCGCTGCTCTACCACCGGGCGCGCTTGCGCCTGTCCGGCCTCGACTTCCATCCGCGCGACGCCCGCGAGGTGCCGGCCCACCAGCTGGCCGCGGTCGACGCACTGTGGGGCGCGACCAGCGGGCTGGCGATGATCGATCCGATTCGCGGCGCCGAGCTGCAGACCCGCGCGCTGCGCCTGGCGCTGGCCACCGGCGAGCGGTCGAGGGTGTGCCGGGCGCTGGTCGCGGAGACCGCCATCGTCGGCACCGGCGGCACCCGCACGGCGAAACGCACCGATGCGCTCGTCGCGCGCAACGAGGCGCTGGCCGCCGAGGTTGGCACGGCGTATGCCCGGGCGACTGCGCGCACGGGCCGCGCCTACGCCTGTTTCCTCCGCGGCGAGTGGCGCGACACGGTCGAGGCGGCGCTGCCGGCCATCGGTCTGTTCCGCAACCGCTGCACAGGCGCGTGGTGGGAGATGATCAGCGCGCGGCACCTGATGCTGTGGTCGATGGCCTACCTCGGGCAGCTCGGGGAGCTGGCACGGCGCGTGCCACCGGCGCTGCGCGAGGCCGAAGCCCGCGGCGATCTGTACGCGTCGACCATGCTGTCGACCGGCCTGCTGAACTGGGCGTGGCTGGGCAAGGACGACTACGACGTGGCCCGCGAGCGGCTGGCTTACGCCGAGGACCGCTGGTCGATCGAGCGCTACCACCTGCAGCACTACAACCACATGCTCGCGCGCACGCAGCTGGACCTGTACGTCGGCGCTGCGGCCGCCGCCGCCCGCCGGGTCGAGGACGGGTGGGCCGGGCTGGCCGCGTCGATGCTGCTGCGCACGCAGCAAATCCGCCTCGAGGCGGTGGCGCTTCGCGCGCGCGCATCGCTGGCCGCCGGACTGGCCGGAGACGGCGGCGCCCTTCGCGGAGCCCGCACCCACGCCCGCGCACTGATGCGCGAGAAGGTCGGCTGGAGCACGCCCCTCGGTGGCCTGGTGATGGCGGCGCTGGCCGTCACCGACGGCAACGACGACGGTGCGCGGAAGATCTTGCTCGAGCTGCCGGCCGCGTTCGAAGCCGCGGAGATGCCGCTGCACGGCCACGTCGCCCGCGATCGCCTCGGTCGCCTCGAAGGTGGCGACGCCGGCACCGAGCGCGCGGCTGCGGCCGAAGAGGCGATGCTCGCCGCAGGCGTCGGCGACCCGGCGGCGTGGGCGCAGATGATCGCGCCGTGGCCGATCTAGACAATGGCGCATTGGAAATGCGCCATTACGGAAAGACGACCATGGTGGAGAACAAACGCACACGCCCGGAAAGCAGCCGAATTTCGTCCGCCCTCACCGATGACGGGCGGCGAAATTTGCCTCGCGATCCAGGCGTTCGTGTTCAGATCAGATCTGCTCGTCGAGCAAGTCGGGGAGAATGTGCTCGAGGTCGGCGTCGCGCAGGGCACCCAGGCGGTTGACCCGCAACTTGCCGTGACGATCGTAGATGTAGGTCGTCGGCAGGCGGTCCGGGTAGCCGAACGCCTCCAGCAGCTCGGCGTCGACGCGGATCACCGGGTAGTCGAGGTGGTGCACCTTGGCGAACCGCTACAGCGCCGGGTTGTCGACGTCGTCGGTCATGATGCCGAACAGGACGAAACCCTTGTCCTTGTACTTCTGGTAGGCGTGGGTGAGGTTGGGCACCTCGGACTGGCACGGATGGCACCAGGTCGCCCAGAAGTTGATCATCACCACCTTGCCGTCGAGCTGCTCGGGAGTGATCGCTTCGCCCTCGGTATCGACGAACGTCATGCTGGGCAGACAGTCGGAGCTTCCCTTGTCACAGCGCGCGGCCTCGGCCTGCTTGACGCCGACGCCGGTGCCCTCGGGACCCGAGGTGCGCAAGAGAATGATCACCGCTAGGGCGGCGCCGATCGCAACAACTGCTCCGATGACCGGGCCTAGTTTCATTTGAACCTCAACAGCGATGGCTCGTAGTCATCAGGTGAGCGAAATCCGAGGAGCTCCAGGCAGGTCGCCGTGACGTTGGCGATGCCGGCGGCCTCGGCCCGGGCCGGATCGATCTCGTACTGGTCGCTGCGTTTGGGATCGTAAATCACGAAAGGGACGGGATTCAGTGTATGGCTCGTCTTTACCACAGGCACGCCCGTCTTCTTCTCGCGGACCACGTGGCCGTCGCCGCCGTGCTGGAACATCTCGTCTGCGTTGCCGTGGTCGGCTGTAACTAGCAGAATTCCTTGGAGTTCGTCAACCACCCGGCGCAGCCGGGCGAGCATGAGGTCCATCACCTCGACCGCAACGACCGTGGCCGCAAAGCTGCCCGTGTGCCCGACCATGTCGCCGTTGGCGTAATTGACGCGAACGAAACGGTGGGTGCCTGTGCGCAGCTCGGCCACCAACCGGTCGGTGATTTCGGCCGCCTTCATCCACGGCCGCTCGTCGAACGAGACCCGATCCGAGGGGACCTCCAGGTAGGTCTCGAGGGCGTCGTCGAACCGCCCGCTGCGGTTGCCGTTCCAGAAGTAGGTGACGTGGCCGAACTTCTGCGTCTCCGCGATCGCCAGCTGCGACACCTGGTTGTGCGCCAGGTACTCGCCCATGGTCCGGTCGATGGCCGGCGGCTCGACCAGGAAATGCTCGGGCACGTGGGTGTCGCCGTCGTACTCCATCATGCCGGCGTACAGGACGTCGGGCCGGCGGCCGCGGTCGAAGGCGTCCAGGTCGTCGTCGTCGAAGGCGCGGCTGATCTCGATCGCCCGGTCGCCGCGGAAGTTGAAGCAGATCGCGCAGTCGCCGTCCTGCATCGGCGCCAGCGGCTGGCCGTCGCGTTCGATGACGAACGGCGGCAAGTTCTGGTCGCTGATCTCCGGGTTGTCGCCGCGGAAGCTCTCGATCGCCCGGCGCATCGACGAGAACCGATGCGGCGCCTCGCCGTGCACGTGAGCGTTCCACCCTCGCTCGACGATCCGCCAGTCGGCCCCGTAGCGATCCATGGTCACCAGCATGCGACCGCCGCCGGAGGCAAAGGCCGCGTCGACGCCGTTGGCCCGCAGATCGCCGAGCACCTCTTCCAGCTGGTCGACGTAGATCAGGGCGCTCTGCGCGCCGACGTCGCGGCCGTCGGTCAGGGCGTGGACGTAGATCTTCTTGACGCCGTCGGCGGCAGCATGGCGGATCAGCGCGATCAGCTGGTCGATGTGCGAATGCACGTTGCCGTCGGACAACAGACCGATCAGGTGCAGCGCGCCGCCGCGGCCACAGCGGTCGAGGATCGCCTTCCAGGTGTCGCCCTCGAACAGCGCGCCGGTGGCGATGGCGCGGTCGACCAGCTTGGCGCCCTGGTCGAACACGCGGCCGCAGCCGAGGGCGTTGTGGCCGACCTCGCTGTTGCCCATGTCGCCGTCGGTCGGCAGGCCGACGAAGGTGCCGTGGGCGCGCAGGGTGCAGCGGGCGCCGGGAGCCCACATGGAGTCCAGCGCCGGAGTGGCCGCGATCTTGACCGCGTCGGCTTCGTCGCCGGCGCCGACGCCGACGCCGTCGAGGACGACCAGGACCACCGGCCCCTTGGCGCCGCGGAAACGTTCGTTGGGAGAGAGTGTGAAGGCAGTCATGAACGCTGCGCAGCGTACCGCCGACACCGGTCGCAGCCAAACCTCAACCGACAAACGAACGCTCGTGTTGCGAATCGCAACACGAGCGCTGTTCAAGGGCGGGGCGCGGTGGCCACCGGCCCGCTACTTCTTCGGGTTGATCTTGCGGAAGTGCTGTTTGCGCAGGGTCTTCACGTTGACCGCGAAGGTCGAGTCGGCGATCACCTTGCTGGTGTTGGGGGTGTAGAAGCGGAAGTGATTGATGTTGCCGTTGCCCTCGATGACGGCCGACTCCTTGACCCGGTAGTTGCCGGGATCGACGACCAGGAACAGCCGCTTGTACTGCGCCGACGGGGTCCTGGGGGTCAGCTCGAGCACCAGGTCCTTCTTGCTGCCGTAGTGGCCGGAGGTGTCGATGGTCGGCACGAAGTCCCTGGTCAGGTCGCCCTTGCCGCTGAGGAAGGTGATGGCCACCGGCAGGACGCTGTTCTCGAGGCTCTGCTGCGCATACTGCTTGTTGTCGTACTCGACCATCCACGCGGTGTTGCCGTCGGCGATGAAGCTGGAGCGGGGACCGCGAGCACCCTTGTAGTCCCAGCGCATCTTGCCCGGCTTCTTGATGTAGACCTTGCCGTCCTTGGTGGTCTTCTGGCCGAACGCCTTGTTGGTGTAGGTCTGGCGAAAGGCAGCGCTGTAGCTCTTGGTGTCGTTGTAGAACGCCTGCACCTTGCCCACCAGCGCCCTGGCGTCGACCTGGGCGACGCGGGTCGGCGCCAGCGGCAGGGCGAGGTGGAGCAGCGGCAGCTCGAACGGAGAGGCGACGCTCTGCGGTTCGATCGGCGCGGGCGCGGGGGTGGCGACCGGGGCGGGCGCGACGCGAGTGACGGCGGGGGCCTTCGGCGGGGCCTTTGCAGGCGCCGCCGCGGGCGTCTCCACCATCATGGTGGCGGCGAGGATGAAGGCTTGTGCAAACATGGGCGGGTTCTCCTTGTCGGTGCCGGGAAGCGCCGACTGTCTCTCGTACTGACGCGCGACGGCACCGCGGGATTCATGCGCCGTTTCCCCCGTATTTACGCGTCGATGGAGCCAATGTAAAGGCGGGGTGAGGAGCTGTCGGCGGCGCGGCGTCCGGTTTCCTCTAGGATGTGCCGCCATGAGCGAGACGCCCGCGTTTGCCCGCGATTACACTCGCCCGGATCTGGGCGCCGTCCGCACCCAGGTCAACGACATGGCCCAGCGGCTGGAGGCCGCCACCAGCGCCGAGGCGGCGATCGAGGTCGTGCGCGCCTGGAACCAGGTGCGCTCGCGGGTCGACACCGGCTTCAACATCGCCGAGGTCCGCTACCACCAGGACACCAGCCGTGACTGGGCCAAAGGGGAGAAGGCGTTCTGGGACGAAGCGGCGCCGGCGCTGCGCGAGCTCGACGTCATCCACGCCCGCGCGCTGATCGACAGCCGCCACCGCGAGGCGATCGAGCGCGCCTTCGGCCCGCAGATCTTCCGGCTCAAGGCGTGCACCGCGACCACCTTCGCGCCCGAGATCGCCGACGCGCTGGCCGAGGAGGCCAAGCTGGTCACCCGCTACATCGAGCTGACGTCGAAGAAGGAGTGTGACTTCCACGGCGAGAAGATCACCATGCCGGCGCTGCGCGGCTACTTCGGCGTCGCCGATCGGCAGACCCGCCTCGACGCCCACCGTTCCCGCGACCGCTTCCTCGCCGCCAACGCCGCCGAGCTGGACCAGATCTTCGACCGCCTGGTCAGCCTGCGCGACGGCATGGGCCGGGCGCTGGAGATGGACGGCTTCACGCCGCTCGGCTACCAGCTGATGACCCGAGTCGACTACGACGCCGGCGACGTGGCCCGCTTTCGCGACGCGCTGCGCGAGCAGCTGGTGCCGGCCTGCCAGGAGATCGTCCGCCGACAGGCAAAGGCGCTGGGAATCGACCAGGTGATGCTCTACGACGAGCCGGTGTTCGATCCGCGCGGCAATCCCCAGCCGACTGGCACCCCGCGGGAGATCCTCGAGACCGCCCGCGGCATGTACCACGACATGGACCCGCGCATCGGCGCGTTCATGGACCACATGCTCGAGCACGACCTGCTCGACGTCGAGCCCCGCGACGGCAAGGCGCCCGGCGGCTTCTGCACCATCTTCGCCGACCTGGGCTGGCCGTTCGTCTTCGCCCAGTTCACCGGCACCACCGACGATCTGCAGGTGGTCACTCACGAATGCGGCCACGCCTATCAGGTCTGGTCGGCGCGCAAGCTGCCACTGATCGAGTACCACTTCCCCACCTACGAGGCGTGCGAGGTCCACTCGATGGGGATGGAGCTACTCACCTTCCCGTGGATGGACCGCTTCTTCGGCGACCAGGCCGAGCGCTATCGCCACGGCCACCTGGCGCTCGAAGTGATCCACCTGCCGTACATCACCCTGGTCGACCATTTCCAGCACCGGGTCTACGAGCAGCCGGCGATGACACCGGCCCAGCGCAACGGCACCTGGCTCGAGCTCGAGAGCCAGTACATGCCGTGGCGCCGCTATGGCGACCAGCTGCCGTATCTGGCCACCGGCACGCTCTGGCAGCGCCAGCGGCACATCTACGGCCTGCCGTTCTACTACATCGACTACGCCCTGGCGCAGGTCTGCGCGCTGCAGATCCACATGAAGGCCGAGCGCGACCGCGACCTGGCGCTGCGCGACTACATGAAGATGTGCGAAGTCGGCGGCAGCGTGTCGTTCACCGAGATGCTCGAGGTCGGCGGCCTGCGCTCGCCGTTCGAGCCCGAGGTGCTGGCCGACGTGGCCAACCACGTGCGTCGCGTTCTGCTGAGTTAGCAGTGCGCGGCAACCTGGCCGCCCCCGGGCGGTGTCGCACCAGCCAAGACCCGGGTGAGGAGCGCGGGGCCCGGGGGCTCGCTCAGGCGGCCGGGGGCAGGAGGACTTCGCGTTTGTTCTGGTGGTCGGGTGTGCTGACGACGCCCTCGGTCTGCATGTGCTCGACGATGCGGGCGGCGCGGTTGTAGCCGATGCGCAGGCGGCGCTGGATCATGGAGATCGACACCTGGCGGGTCTCCTGGACGATGGAGACGGCGTGGTCGTACATCTCGTCGAGCTCCTCGGACGGCGTGCTGCCCGGCTCGGAGCCGTCGTCGTCGCGCGGCTTGAGGATCTCCAGGTTGTAGACCGGGCGCCCCTGCTGCTTGAGGAAGTCGACGATGCTGCCGATCTCTTCCTCGCCGATGAAGCAGCCGTGGACGCGGCGGGGAGCCGCGCCGCGGTTCGAGAAGAGCATGTCGCCGGCGCCCAGCAGCCGCTCGGCGCCACCCTGATCGAGGATGGTCCGCGAGTCGACCTTGGCGGTCACGTGGAACGCCGCGCGCGACGGGAAGTTGGCCTTGATGAGACCGGTGATGACGTTCACGCTGGGCCGCTGGGTAGCCAGGACCAGGTGGATGCCGGCGGCGCGGGCCTTCTGCGCGATACGCGCCACCGAGGTCTCGACCTCCTTGGGCGCACACATCATCAGGTCGGCGAACTCGTCGATGATGATGACGATGTACGGCAGGTGCTTGGGCGGCTCGGCGATGGCCGGCAGATCCATCTGCCGCTCCTCGGTGACCTCGACCTCCTCGTCGTCGTCGTTCTCGGCGATCCGCCGCGCCTCCTCGGCCGCCGCCTCGAGCCGGTCGGCCTCGTACTTGGCCTGCAGCTTGGCCTGCTTCTTGTTGTACGTGGCGATGTCGCGGACGCGCATCTCCGACAGCAGCTGGTAGCGGCGCTCCATCTCGTCGACCGCCCAGCGCAGAGCCAGGTTGGCCTTCTTCGGGTCGGTGACCACCGGCAGCAGCAGGTGCGGGATGCCCTCGTAGATCGACAGCTCCAGCATCTTCGGGTCGACCATGATCATGCGCACGTCTTCCGGCGTGGCGTTGTACAGCAGGCTGGTGATCATCGAGTTGACCGACACCGACTTGCCCGAGCCGGTGGTGCCGGCGACCAGGAGGTGCGGCATCTTGGCCAGGTCGACCACGACCGGCGCGCCCTCGATGTCCTTGCCCATTGCCAGCGGCAGCTTGGCCTTGGACGCGCCGTAGGTATCGTCGGCGAGGATCTCCTTGAGGAAGACGGTCTCGCGCTCCTTGTTGGGCACCTCGATGCCGACCGCGGCCTTGCCCGGGATCGGCGCGACGATGCGCACGCGCAGCGCCTCCAGCGCCAGCGCCAGGTCGTCGGCGAGGACGACGATCTTGTTGATGCGCGTGCCCGGCGCCGGGGCGAACTCGTACATCGTCACCACCGGGCCGGGGCGGATGGCGACCACCTCGCCCTTGATCTTGAAATGCTCCAGGGTCTGGGTGAGCCGGGCCGACAGCTCGAGCATCGCCGCGCGGTCGACGTTTTGCGCCTGGGTCTCGTCGTACTGCAGCAGGTTGATCGGCGGCAGCTTGTAGTTGCCGTCGCCCAGGGGGATGAACTCCAGCCGCTCGGCGTCGAGTACCTTCTCCTTTTCGGCCAGCTCCGCGGCCGCCCTGTGCTTGAACTTCGACTCGACGATGACCGGCTCGGGGGTGGTGGCGCGCTTGCGCTTGCCCTTCCTGGGCGCGGCCTCCTCGTCGGCGATCTCGGCCTGGGGCGCGGCGCCGTCGGCCTCCTCCTCGTCCTCTTCCTCGGCGGCAAGGGCGGCGTCGATCCGCTCGGCCGCGGCTTCGGCGGCGGCGCGGGCGGCAGATGCCTCGACGCGCGCGGCCTCGGCCTCGGCGCGGGCCTCGGCCAGCTTCTTCTGCAGCTCTTCCTCGTCGATCCGCTCGGTGTCACCCGACAGCTCCGCGCCGGGCACCGCGCCGCTGTGCGGCGACTCGATGATCGGCGGCTCGGGAACCGCCGCCTGCTCCTCGTCGTCGATCTCGTAGACGTCGTACTCCTAGTCGGGATCGAGGAAGGCGGCCTCGCGCTCGAGGTATTCGTCGCGGTCGCGCTCGGGCAGGATCGCGCGCACGACCTCGCCGCAGAAGCGACCGACCGCGCACAGGCCCTCCCACGCGGCGTCGGTGCCGCGCTGCATGCCCGACCAGATCACCCGGCCGACCCGCGCCAGCGCGCGGCCGGCACCACCGACGACCTGGCTCATGCGCAGAGGTGTCGCCACCACGGCGGCGACCACCAGCCCCATGACGCCGACCAGCGCGGTGCCCGCGGTCGAGATCACCGCGCGCAGGATCTCGCCGACGTGCTCGCCGAGAATGCCGCCCGGCCCGTAGCCGGCGACGCGGTAGCTGTGCCCCGCCAGGTGGGCGAGGGTGGCCAGCGAGGTCAGGCCGATCGCCGCGCCGAGCAGCTCGGAGCGGGCGACCACCGGCTCGCGGTCGGTGAGCAAACGAAGGGCGATGACCACCAGCCCGGCGGCCACCAGGTAGCTGCACATGCCCCCGAGGGCGTAGACGGTGGCCGCGATCGACCGGCCGAACGGCCCCATGAGGTGGCCGTCGCCGATCTGCAACGAGAGCAGCGCGGCGACGATGAAGATGCCGCTGCCCAGCCCAAGGATGCCCACGATCTCGCGGCTCCGGCCGGCGTCGGCGGGCCGGCGTCGGGATCTGCTCTTGATTGCGGACTTGGCGGGGCGAGCAGTGCGCTTAACTCTGCGATTTTTGGACATCTTTCTCCAGGCTGCCTACATCGAGCACTCTATCCTACTCTATCCTACATCAGCCACCAAATACTCGACATCCGCGGCCGACCGACATGCATCCTCGCTGGAGTTTCGATACCTTGAGGCCCTCGCGTACCCAAGCGGAGGATGCCAATGCTGAGGACTCGTTTCTTGCTGGTTGCCCTGGCGGTCGTGATGGCCGGCGGCTGTGGGGTCAAGAAAGCCACCCACCAGAGGGCTCTGGATGCGCTCGCTGCCTGTCAGGGCGAGCTGTCCGGGACCAAGAACATGCTCGACACCCAGAAGAAGAAGGTGGCCCAGCTCGAGGGCGAGCTCGACGCCACCCGCTCGGAGCGCGACGCCAAGGGACAGGCCGCGGTCGAGAAGGAGAAGCGGATCAAGGATCTGCTGGCGTCGATGGGCGACGCCGAGCAGGAGCTGCTCAAGCTGCGCAAGCAGCGCGAGCAGGACGAGAAGCGGCTGACCGCCTACCGCGCGCTCAACGACCGGCTGCGCCAGCTGATCGACACCGGCAAGCTCGACGTCGCCTTCCGCAACGGGCAGATGATCCTCAAGCTGCCATCGGGCGTGCTGTTCCCCAGCGGCAAGGGCGAGCTGTCGAAGAACGGCAAGGCGGCGCTATCCGAGGTGCTCAACATCCTCCTCGAGTTCAAGGATCGCCGCTTCCAGATCGCCGGCCACACCGACAACGTGCCGATCCGCAGCCACCGGTTCCACGACAACTGGCAGCTGTCGACGGCGCGCGCGGTCAGCGTGGTCGAGGCGATGGTCGACGCCGGCTTCGATCCCAAGAACCTGTCGGCCAGTGGCTACTGCGAGTTCGATCCGGTGGCGCCCAACGACACCTCGAAGGGTCGCGCGCTCAACCGGCGCATCGAGATCATCCTCGTGCCCGACCTGTCCGAGCTGCCCAACCTGACCAAGAACCCGTCGTGATCTAGCGGCGGCGCAGGCCGATGACCCGGAGGCGATGGGTCGCCGGGTCGTCGGCCAGGTGGGCTTCGAGCGGGGGCAGCGCGCGTTTGCCCCGCCAGACGGTGATTCGCGCGATGACGTAGCCGCCGCGGATCGGGCCCGGGCGAACGCCCGACACGCAGGTGCGGCCACCGGGCGCGGCGGCGGCCCACGCTTCCCATCCGACGGCGCGGCTGCGGTAGTCGAACAGCTCGACCTGATAGCGGGTCGTCGCGGCGCCGCCCAGGCGATAGGTCAGCAACAGGTCGTCGAAGCAGAGGGTGCCGGGCTGCGCGACCGCGAGTCGATCCAGCGGCGCCACGCGGGCGAACCAGTAGCGCGCGATTCGGCGCTGGCGCGCGCGCAGGGCCGACACCACGTACGCGGTCGAGTCGGCGTGGCTGTACCCGGCAGCCTCGGCGATCGCCTGCAGTTGCGCCGGCGTGAACCGCGCCACCAGCCTCGCGGCCCAGAAGCCGTCGAAGCGATCGGCGTCGCCTGCCGGCAGGTACGGCGTGCGGGTGGTGAACCGCGCCGGGTCGAAGCGGTCGGCCTCGAACAGGCCGACGCCCGGCCGGTCGGCGCGCCGGATCCCCTCCCACGGCCGCAGCCACGCCCCCAGCGACACCAGCGAGCCGATCGCGACCGACAGATCCGTCGACCGGGCGAAGCCGGCGTCGGGCCGCCGATCGACGTAGGCGCGCGCGCCCAGCGCGGTGCGGAAGTCCCACAGGTAGTGGGCGACGTAGTGCCGCGCCGGGTCCGTGGCGTCGGCGACCCACAGATCGCGGGTCGTGGCCTCGCCCAGGTCGACGTGGCCGACCCACGCGGCGACCACCCCCAGACCGCGTACGGCGCGCCGGTCCTCGTGGGCGATGACGTCGTTGGGATCGCCGGCGCGCACCCCTTCGCCAGCCCACCCGCCGAGGGCGACGCCGTCCGGGCCGCGCCGGGCCACGGCGCGCAGCGGTGCCGACGGGTCCAGGAGCAGCGCGCCGAGGAGCTGGTCGAGCGCGGCGCGCGACAGCGGCCGGCGGGACCCGCGCCCGTCGTCGACCGTCGCGCCATCGGCGACCACCAGCTGCCGGCGCCGCACGGTGACGATGCGATCGTCGGGCACATTCCATCCGCAGGCCCAGAAGATGCGCTGGGCGATCACGTCAGCGGCGGTCTCCAGCTCGGGGTAGCCGCGCCGGTCGAACAGCAGCGTGTACGCGCGGCCGCTGGCGTCGCGGATCGACAGCGACAGCGACGCTCCGGCGCGCGCGCCGATGACCGTCCACGGTAGGTGCCCGTCCGGCCCGTCGGCGGCGCCCGGCCCGCGCCGCAGCTCGTCGGGCGACAGCGCGCGGACGCCGATGCGATTGTGGAACCAGGTCGAGTCGGGCAGCTCGTCCATCGCGTTGACGTCGGTGGCGCGGTGGGGATCGCGCACGTCGAGGGCCCGGGTCAGCGCGCGCACATAGAAGGCGTCCAGATCGTCGAGGTGTGGCCGGCGGATCGACGCCGGCGGCGGAGCCGGCACGTCCGCGCGATCGTTCACCCGCGTGACCGGTGGCTGGTTGGCAAAGCGCAGCGCGCCGACCGGCGACGCAGTGGCGCAACCGACCAGCGCCGCAGCGCAGGCGACGAGCACGCTCCTCATCGCGCCCTCGCGCGCGGGTCGCCCGCCGGGTCGAGGGTCAGCGCCACGAACAGTCCGCCGTCGATCGAGGTCGCCAGCTCGAGCCGGGCGAGGAAGCTGTGGTGGCCGTACAGCTCGACGCCGCCGCCGTAGCCGACGCGCAGCCCGCGCAGGGTCGCGTCGCCGACGCTCGCCCACACCCGCCCGGCGTCGGCAAACAGAAATGCCGACGCCCGGTCGAGGAGCTCGAAGCGGTACTCGGCGGTGGCCACTGCCGCCGCCCGATCGCGAAAGCGGTCGGTGGCGTAGCCGCGGAGCAGCTGCGCGCCGCCCAGCGCGGGCAGCTGGGCGAACGGAAGGCGATCCAGCCGTCCGGCCAGCGCCTCGCCCCGCGCGCGCAGCCACAGTACCCGGGTGCCGCCGTAGAGATCGAGGGTGCGCTCCAGCCACAAGCCGTAGCGCAGGTAACGGGCGCGATCGCGGCCGAGCCCGCGGCCGACGCCGGCCCAGCCGGCCAGCCGCCAGCCGGTGGAGAACAGCGCCTCCGACAGGGTGTCGCGGCGCTGGCGGTCGTCGAACGTCACCGCCAGCTCGCTGTAGCTGGTGGTCTCGCCGCGGTCGAAGCCGACCAGCGACGACGGCTGGTAGACGCTGGTGATCGGCACGTCGCGGTCGACATCGTTCGGGTCGTCGTAGCGACCGACGATCAACCCGGTCGACAGTCGCGCGTCGACAGCCGCCGCGAGCCCCAGCCCGACACCGACCGACGCCGAGCCGCCGCGGCGGCGGTAGCGTGTGGCCGCGGCGAGGTCGCCGGCCAGGGCGTCGACCGGCATCGGCGGCGCCGCGGCGACGGCGCCGTTGCCCAGTCCGAAGAAGCGCTCGGCCGGGCGGTCGTCGAACGCTGCCGCCAGCTCGAGGCGCGCCGGATCGAAGCGGGTGCCGGTGTCGGCAGCCAGCTGGTAGCCCTGAGTGACCCGGCCGCCGAAGCGCGCACGCGCCGTGGCCGCCTCATCCTCGCCGAAAAGGTCGCGGCCGATGGCGCGAACGCCGGCGCCGGCGCCGAAGCCACTCTCGACCTCGACCACCGGAAACAGCCCGAACGGGCCGCCGGTCGCCAGCAGCACTCCGCCGGTGTGCGCGTCGAGGTCGTAGCGATCCCACGCCCAGGCGGCCCCGCGGACCGGCTGGGCCAGCGCCCACGCCGTCCATCGCGGCACGAACAGCAGCACGCGAGGCACCCAGCGCAGGCTGTCCCGGCTTGGGTTGTCGTCGGGCACGACCACGCCGGAGGCGCGATCGGCGCGGGGCGCCGGCTGCGGCCGTGACTGAGCCCACGCCGGGCCGGCCAGGGCTGCGCCGACGAGCGCGGTGGCGATGAGAACCCTGACTCGGCCCACGACCCGCCCACTATAGCGGGGCTGGCGACGACGCGCGCGCGGGAGCCGGCGCTACTGGCAGGTGCCGCTGGTGCAGCTCAGGCCGCTGTCGCAGACCATCGCCTTGTCGCCAGTGGTGCAGCTGCCACCCGAGCCGATGCGGCCGACGATGCGCAGCTTGTACGCCCCGCCCAGGTTCGACTTGCCGTCGACGATGGCATAGTAGACGGCCGGCGCCGGGTCGGCGATCGACACTCGCGAGGTCGTGCCCAGGGTGTCGTCGTCGCACGCCGCCAGGTCCCCGGCGGTGCCGCAGTCGTCGCCCCGCACGTAGAGCACGGTGTCGAGGGCCGAGCCCTCGGTGTCGAAGTCGAGGCCGACCAGGTCGTTGCGGGTGAGGACGTAGCCGTAGACCACCTCGCCGGCGATCCCGGTCGATCCGCTGCTCTCGCAGCCGTCCGGAGCCTGCAGGTGCGACGCCGCGTCGGTGGTGTTGCCGCTGACCTGG
>Ga0114931_10002866_pt1 | contig 21947 bp, 19 predicted proteins | sample 2SBtaG_FD_89579 | JGI IMG/M metagenome (GOLD analysis project Ga0114931, IMG submission 89579) | Deep subsurface microbial communities from Kolumbo volcano to uncover new lineages of life (NeLLi) - 2SBTROV14_V59a metaG | ecosystem: Environmental > Aquatic > Marine > Volcanic | place: Kolumbo... | reverse complement strand
GCAATAGGCGCCGGTACAGATGTAGCTGTTGAGACGGCAGATATAGTTTTGGTTAAAAGCAATCCGCTGGATGTGTTGGCAATAATCAAATTGGCTAAGGCAACTTATAAAAAGATGGTTCAAAATTTAGTTTGGGCAACAGGCTATAATGCATTTGCTATTCCACTTGCCGCAGGTGTGCTTTATAGTTTCGGTATTCTATTAAGTCCAGCTGCGGGTGCAGCGCTAATGTCGCTCAGTACTGTAATTGTAGCTATAAATGCGAAATTATTAAAGATATAAATAACATAAATAATCACTAATAAATAAAGGGGCATATTATGCAACGATTAAATTTCAAATACATATTAATTCTCATTCTCTATTTTATGATAGGAACACAAACTAACGCACAAACGTGGGATGACGGTATGTACCACATGGGCAGACAAATGATGGATTGGCGCGGTTCTGCATCATTAGATTCGTTAACCGGTAAAGTTATTATAGATACTTCGATGGTGACAACATTTAGAATGGGAAATCTACGACCGGCAAATTATTATCTTGATACTGTGGGAAACGGAAGTAGAAATTATCAATTATTTTTCGGACCATACTGGTATAAACCTGATAACGGAACATTAAAACCTGCGGACGGACAAAATGTGAATTTAAAGGGAGTTCTACTTAACCAAATGACTCCGCCAATGTTGGTTGTCTACATTATTGACGGGAAACTGTGGCGAGATACTACTGGAGTTGCTTCCTGGTCAGGTAATTGGATCCATAGAAACAATACTGATTCTACAGATATATATTGTACAACAGACAGTATATCTTTTATGAATTTCCCTCCAAATGTAATGGGCAACGGAATGATGGGCGGCGGCATGTTCTGGCCTGATTCTATCTTTTGCCAGTTTGAACAAATGGAGCCCGACAGCATTCAAGGAGCTAATTCAGAAAATGCATTTATGGGATTTCATGTCAATATGTATAATCCCTCAGGTAATTTTATGATGCAAATGGGAAATATGAATAACGGAATGATGACAATGCAGCGTGGAGTTAATATGGAATTTCACATACCAAATGATAGCTTGACTAATAGAGGTCTTTCTTTATCTCAAGTAAAAATAAAATATCTTGATAATACCGGCAAATGGAATGATGCTACTGTGTTATCAACAAACAATTCAAAAAATACAGTTACAATCGCAAATGCAAATTTATATTCGTTTTATATAGTTACACCTCAGACAGTTACTTCGGTCGAGGATAATAAAATTCTACCTTCTAAATTCGATTTAAGTCAGAATTATCCAAACCCATTTAATCCCTCAACTACTATTAGCTTTCAATTACCTAAAAGTAGCTTTGTAACGTTAAAAATTTACGATGTAATCGGCAGAGAGGTAAGGACACTAATTAATAATGAAATGAATGCGGGAAGCTATAAAACAGTTTTTAATTTTAATGGTTTTGCCAGTGGAGTTTATTTCTATAAATTGAAAGCAGGTAATTTTTCTCAAATTAAGAAAATGGTTCTTCTAAAATAATTTTTCTTAGTTTTCTCTGCGAACTCTGCGGTTAATTTTTTTTATTAAACTGCAGAGGAAACAGAGATAAAATAAATTTAAAAAAATAATTATAGTATATTTATTTATGAAAATATTAATATTAATCATTCTGATAGTTTTTGTAGTTGGAATTGTTGTAAGGAAATTTAGAAATTCACAAAAAGATAAAAGTTGCTGCAGATAAATTTATTACATTAAAAGTCTTCTTCAATAATATTAAATAATTGTTAAATTCATTAAAAAATGAAGACTTTCAAATTAATTCCTTGCCCTGAAACATAACTTTTATTATGTTGTCCAATGTTGATTAAGAAATTTTGAGAGACTATCAGTTCAGCTCAAAATTAAATAAAAAAGTATCTTTAATAACATAGAAGAAAATTATTATAAAAAAATTGATACAAACTTTTTACAACATTTTTCATCTCTCTTTCAGAGAGAATTCTATATCATTTCACAGAAACTATCTCATTTTATATATGAGTGAGAGTTTAATTAATTGTTTTATCCATAATAAATAAGGAGTCATAGCAAATGGCTAAGCTATACAAATTTCTCGTTTTTGCCTTTTTATTAGCTTCTACTACCTTGTATGCACAAAGCTATTCTGTATCCGGTGTAGTAACTAACAGTAAAACAGGCGAAAAATTAGTTGGAGCTAATGTTTATATGAAATCATTAAACATTGGCGGTGTTACAAACGTTGACGGCAAATATGTTATTACTAACGTACCTGCCGGAACTCACACACTTCGTGTAAGTTATCTAGGTTTCGCTACTCAAGAAACATCCATTACTGTCAGCGCAAATGTAGAACTAAATTTTAAATTAGTTCCTACATCCGTATCACTAAAAGAATTAGTAGTTGAAGTAAACAGAGCTAAGGAAAGAAAAACTCCTGTTGCGTTTACTACTATGGACAGAAAAAAAATACAAAAAAACTACACAACACAGGACGTTCCTGATCTTTTAAAAGATATTCCAGGTGTATTTACAAGTACAGCAGGTCTGGGAGAATCTGAAATATACATCAGAGGATTTGATGCAGAGCATATTCAAATTCTAATTAACGGTGTACCGGAAAACGATCCTGAATCTCAGGTTGTTTATTGGTCAAATTGGACTGGAGTATCAAGTGCTGCTACTTCTATTCAGGTTCAAAGAGGTGTAGGTGCTTCATTGGTTGGTTCAGGTTCTTTTGGTGGTTCTGTTAATATACAAACCGGACAATTTTCTTCTGTTCCAAGAGTTATTATTAGAGGATCTGCCGGTATTTATGCAACTGAAGGCATTGTAGGTGAGGTTTTAGACGGTAAATCAGCTGACGGACTTGGGGGTTACGGTAACTTATCACCTTCAAATTCTAATTTATCTTTCGATTATACTTCCGGTCAATTATATGGTGGTCTACTGAATATACATATAATGTATGAAAGAAAATCGGGAGACTCTTATATAGCCGGTACAGGATACAACGGTCACTCAATTGCTTTTGGTGCACAAAGTATAATTGGACGTCATCTATTAACATTAAACTTTATCGGCGCTCCTCAAAGACACAGACAGGCTCGTACATCTCAAGATTTAGACCTTCTTCCTATTCTTGGTAGAGAATACAACAGAAATAACCACCCGTATCAAGAAAATTATTATTTCAAACCTCAATATGAATTACACGATGACTGGAGTATAAACGAGAATTCTCACATTAACACAAATTTCTTTTATACTACCGGAAGCGGTGGTGGACGTTATTTAAGAAATGATAACTTTGATGTTAAAACAGGAGCAATTGGTTTTAAAACTGTTGATGATTTTACCGATGCTAAATATTTTGGTCGCGATGCCAGAAATATTTATGAAAAAACCGGTATTGTACTTACAGGTTATGACCCTGTAGCTAAAACTTTTACATACAACGGTGTTGTAAGTAATGTAAGTTACGGTAATGATTTAATCTCAGGCTCATTTAATCATTCATGGAAAAATGACTCACAAAATAATCATAAGCAGGTAGGTATTAATACAGCTTATACAAATAAATTTAACCAGTATGTAACTATTTCTGTTGGTGGTGAATATCGTCACTGGAGAGCAACACATACAGCACAAAGTTTCAATTTTAGAAAATCTAACGGTGCCGGCGGTGTTACTATTTTACCGGAAGTTCAAAGACGATATAATTATGACGGTATAGTTAATAATGCTTCTACATTCGGTAGAGTATTAGTAAATCCAATTCCGGCTCTTACTTTAATGCTTGACGGACAGTGGGCACAGTCTAAACAAAGTATTGAAGAATTGCCAATTAGTATTTACGATTTTGCTGCTGAAAAATTTCTAAACGCTACATTTTTTGCTACTAAAACTTCGGGCAAATTTAAATCAAGCGATTATGAAAGGACTTACAGTTTCTTTATGCCTAAAGTTGGTGTAAACTATAATGCAACTGATAAAGTAAACTTATATGCCAATTACAGCATTTCAAAGAAAGAGCCTAAAACAGGTGACTGGTATAGCAGATCATCCGGTCCCCGTACATCTCAAATATTGACTGAAGAAACTTTGAAAAACTTGGAATTCGGTTTTGGTTATACAACAAGAAACTTCACGCTTACTGCAAATTACTACTACATGAAGTTTGAAGATAAAATTGAAAGTGTAACTGACCAAGGCGGCAACAGAGTTACAATTAACGCAGGTAACGCAATCCATAAAGGTTTAGAACTTGCCGCTAACGGTAGATACGGAATTATTGATGGTGCAGTATCCTTCACTATTTCATCTAACAGATGGGACCAAATGAATGTGGAAAAAATCTTTGGTATTAATGCATCTGACGTTATAGATAAGGTTGTACCTTTCTCCCCGGAGAATTTATCACACGCATCATTTGGTGTTAGTTTTGCACCTAATTTCCGTATAGGTTTGTCCGCTGATGCATGGAACAAATACTACGGCAATTATGACAACACAGCTGTTTTACCTAATTATTTTACTCTAAATGCTGATGTTAGTTACAGTTTTAAATTGCATAATTCAAATGTACAACTTAGGATTAATGTTAACAATATTTCCAACAGAGAACAGTTTTCAAGAGCTGCTTGGTCTAGAGACTTTAACAGAAATGATTTTAAAAGAGCCAGATTCTTTATGAATGTACTTCAGGCTCCTTTAAGATCAGCTTTCTTAACTGTTTCAGTTACTCTATAATGAATCTATAAAATATCTATAAAGATATTTTTTGAAATTCAGGAGGATCAGAAATGGTCCTCCTTTTTTTTGTTATTGCATTCTTAATTATTTAATAGCGGTATGAGTGTATGGTTGAATGATGAGATAGAAATATATCCATACATCCTTAAAATCATACATTTTATCTATTAATGAAAAGTAAGGTTTCTTGAAATTAAAATGGAGTAGATAACTTTTATACAGCACAGACAACTGCCGTTTCTGCACGAAGCATATTAGGAGCTAAATTATAGTTAGAAATGGATGGGGAGATTCCCGAAATCTCTTCCCACAGAAATTATAAAGCTAAAAATTAAGTGGTTCTTTATTATCAAAGGGAAACCTGTAGTTAAAGATTTCGGGAATCTTATTTTTATATTTTGGACACAGCACAAACCACTGCCGTTTCTGTTCGTAGCCTGTTCGGTGCTAAATTAAAATTTGAAATGATTAAATTATTAGGTATCTCCTCTTTTTCAAATCCCCCTTCGGGTCCAAAAAGAAGATAATATTTTTGATTTGGTTTTAATGAAGGATTACTAAATTTATTTTTAACATTTTGTTCAAATAAAATTATTTCGGAATTAGTATTATATAAAAATGTAGTTGAATCAAAGAAAGTAATTTTAGGCAAATAACTATTTAGTGATTGTTTCATTGCCGAAAGGACAACCTTGTTTAATCTTTCAATCTTAATTTTTTTATTAATAGTTCTTTTCGAATTAAATATTATAAAATTGGTAATACCCAGCTCAGTGGCTTTTTCAATAGCAAACTCTAATCTATTCTGTTTTTTTATATTTGGTATGCAAACAGTTAGGTTCTTAAACCTCTCATTATATTCTCTTACTTTGGTTGGTTTAATTTTAACCGTGTCATTATTTATATTTTTTATTTCACCCTCGTAAATTTTACCTTTACCGTTGGTCACAAATAAAATATCCCCGATTTTATGTCGCATTACTTTTAAAATATGCTTAACATCCGAGTCATCAATTACAAGAGTGGATCCTTGTATATTCTCAGGCTTTGTGTAATATAATTCTATATTAGAAAGATACACCGACATCAAATATCCACTCCGGGTTTCCAAATTCATCCCAGGCACGTTCTAATCTAAAAACATCATAAGGTAAAATAAGTAATGTTAAACCTATACCGTAACCTGAGTTTAATTTATTTATTGATAAAGCTTCATTTTTATTTTGAGTCATACCTGTATCTGCAAACAATTGAAGATACAAGGCGACTCTATATGACACAAGACTCCTGGGTAAAAGTGGCAAAAAATCTAATTTAATATTGAAATCTTTAATTATCGGGATATCGGCTTCTACAGAACCCCAGTAATAATTATTGCCCTCCATTTCATCATAAAAGTGCCCTCTTATCCTTTCATTAAATCCCAAAAAGGACTTATCATAATAAGGGATTAAATTTCCAAACGTAAATCTTGAAGCAAATCTTCCCTTAAAAATAAACTTATTGAACAATTTAAAATATTTCCTAATATCAAAATTAAAAACTTGATAGGCTATCCCATCAATCCCCAAACCTTTTAATTGAAATAAGGAAGAAGTATAAAATCCTTCGCTCGGAAATTGACGTAAATCTCTGTTATCAAAAGAATAATTAAACGCTAATGAAAAAAGGTTGTCAACCCTGTTGTCCGAGGCAGAAATTCCTCTAATATAAAATGGGATTTCAATAGAACTGAAACTTGCAGAAAGGTTTACCTTGTTATAAATATTTAATCTTTTACCAACCGTTATATTTACGGAATATACATTTTTATCAAAATCATAACCTGCTAATCTTTTTGCTATATTACTTTGGCTTCTAACCTTTTGCAGATTTAGACTAATATCAAAAGAAATATTTTTGTCTAAAATTAGATATGGATTTCTATAAGAAAATTGTAAACTCGGATCATAGCCTAGAGCACCTCTAAAAGCTAATGTTTCGTTCCTACCTCTAAAATTATACATTAAGAATGCTAAACCATAAGAAAGTTTATTCCAGTCTCTATCTTTTAACTGTAAAAAAGGTACAGGATAAATATACCAGCTTTCTTCTACTTTAAATTCGATTATACTTTTGTTATTAATCTTGTATGGAATAGCGCGTACACTTGTAAAAAGTCCTAAGCTATATATTCGTTCTTTATTATATTCTAATATTTTTGAATTTACAGTATCACCAATATTACAAGTTATTTCTTTAAGTATTATTTCATTTTTTGTTTTATTATTACCGGATATATATATTGAATCTACAATAAAAGAATAGCTACCTTTGTAAAAAGTTGTATCGGTGTTTTGGCAATAGATAAGTGTACTACTTACAAAAAGATAAATAATAAAAAGAGTGTATTTATTCATCAGTACCTAGTATAGTTTTAGAAGTATAATAATTCATAATATTAATAATCTTCAATGGGATTGCAACTGCAAACCAAATTTCTATCACCATAAGCATCATTTATTCTTTTAACCGAAGGCCAAAACTTGTTACCTTTAACCCAAGCATTTGGAAATACAGCTTGTTCTCTTGTATACTGATGTTCCCATTCCGCAGATACGATATCATTCATAGTGTGCGGTGAATTTTTAATTACGTTATCTTTTTTATCAGCTTTACCTTTTTCAATATCTCTTATTTCTTCTCTAATTAAAAGCATTGCGTCACAAAATCTATCAATTTCTTCTTTTGATTCACTCTCTGTAGGTTCAACCATTAATGTGCCGTGAACGGGAAAAGATACAGTCGGTGCATGAAATCCATAATCCATAAGACGTTTGGCAATATCGCTTTCCGTAATATCAGCCGAAACTTTAAATGGATACATATCAAAGATTAATTCGTGAGCAACTCTTCCCTTCTCGCCTTGATAAACAACATTGTATGCATTTTCTAATCTTTCTTTAATATAATTTGCATTTAGTATAGCAATTTCACTTGCTTTCTTTAACCCATCAATTCCCATCATTTTAATATAGGCATAAGAGATGAGCAGAATACTTGCACTTCCCCAAGGTGCCGAGCTAACTGCCGTAATACCATCATCTCCTCCAATTTTTGCCATGCTGTGTCTGGGTAAAAATTTAACTAAATGTTCAGCAACAGCAATTGGACCAGCCCCCGGACCTCCACCACCGTGAGGGATACTAAAACTCTTATGTAGATTTAAATGGCAAACATCGGCACCAATTACTCCGGGGCTTGTTAATCCCACTTGGGCATTTAAATTTGCGCCGTCCAAATAAACCTGCCCGCCATAAGTATGAACGAGTTCACATATTTCTTTTATGCGGCTTTCAAATACTCCGTGAGTAGAAGGATAAGTAACCATAAGGGCTGAAATATTTTCTCTATTTTCTTCAAGTTTGATTTTTAAATTATTAACATCAATATTACCAAATTCATCACATTTTACAACTACAACTTTATTGCCCGCCATTACAGCACTTGCAGGGTTTGTACCGTGTGCCGAGGACGGAATTAGTACAATGTTTCTGTTTACATCTCCTCGGCTGTGATGGTAGGCTCTAATAACCATAAGTCCTGTAAACTCGCCTTGAGCACCTGAATTTGGCTGCAAAGATGTTTCAACAAACCCGGTGAGTTTTGATAAATCATTTTTAAGTTCTTTAAATATTTGTGTATATCCTTCAGTTTGGTTTGAAGGTGCAAACGGATGTAAGGAATTAAATTTTGGATTAGAAACATTCATCAATTCAGATGCAGCATTTAATTTCATTGTGCAGGAACCAAGGGGTGTCATAGAATGAACTAATGAAAGGTCTTTATTTTCAAGTCTTTTAATGTATCTCATCATTTCAGTTTCAGAATGAAAATTGTTAAATACTTTGCTCTGTAAAAACAAACTATCTCTCTTAAATCTATCGTTTATATTGCAATCTACATCAACTTTGAAGTATGAATCATTAATTTCTTTTCCCAATACCTTCCCAAAAACTGAGATAACTTCATTCAAATCATCTAAATTGGTTTCTTCACTTATAGAAATCCCTATTTTATTACCGGGCATATATCTAAAATTAATATCTCTGTTTTCAGCTTCCGATTTAATATTATTCAAAATATTTTCATTTTTTACATCAATTAGTAAAGTATCAAAATAGTTAGTATTCAGTTGAGCAATTCCAAGGCTTGAAAAAGCTTCACTTAAAATAACGGTTAATTTATTTATCCTTTCTGCAATGGCTTTGATGCCTTCGGGACCGTGATAAACAGCGTACATCCCTGCCATTATTGCAAGAAGCACTTGTGCGGTACAAATATTACTTGTTGCTTTTTCTCTTCTTATATGTTGCTCTCTTGTCTGCAGAGCTAAACGATAACCTTTATTTCCTGCTGCATCAATTGATTCCCCAATTATTCTGCCTGGTATGTTTCTTTTAAATTCATCTTTACAAGCAAAATATGCAGCGTGTGGTCCGCCGAACCCCATTGGGACACCAAATCTTTGAGTGTTGCCGAGTACAACATCAGCGCCAAATTCTGCCGGTGGTTTTAAAATTGACAAGCTTAATATATCAGCAGCGACAGCTTTATAAACTTTTTTTTGTACTGCATTATCAAATAATTCAGTGTAATCATAAATTTCACCTTCGGATGCGGGATACTGGACAAGTAAACCAAAAATATCCTCACTCAATTTAATGTTTTTATAATTATCAATTATCAACTCTACACCCAAAGGAGCCGACCTTGTTTTAAGGACTTCAATTGTTTGGGGAAAGCATTCATTAGAGACAAAAAATTTATTAGCATTTTTATTTTTACGTTTTGAAAAAAACATAGACATAGCTTCTGCAGCGGCTGTCCCTTCGTCCAATAAGGACGCATTTGCAATTGGAAGTCCTGTTAGATCTATTACAGCAGTTTGAAAATTTATTAATGCTTCCAACCTACCTTGTGATATTTCTGCTTGATACGGAGTGTACTGTGTATACCAACCTGGGTTTTCAAAAATATTTCTTTGAATTACAGGTGGAGTAATAGTAGGATAATAGCCGAGACCGATATAAGATTTATAACATTTATTTTTTTTACCAATCTTTCTTAATTTTTCAATTAATTGAAATTCAGAAATTGGTTCATCAAATTTAGGCAAATTTTTTAATCTTATGTTTTCAGGAATTGTTTCCTCTATTAATTCATTGATTGAAGAAGCCCCCACTGCTTCCAACATTAATTTTATATTTTTTTCTTGTGATCCAATGTGCCTATTAACAAATTTATCAGGATGATTTAGATTATTCATTTATACTTCTCAAAATATTTGGTGTAAAAATTATTAATAAATAAAAAATAAATTTACACAATAAAATAATAAATGGGATTGAAAATTTATGAATGGTTATTAGCTTTTAATTTTTTGCAGAGCAATTTTTGCGGCAATTTGTTCCGCACTCTTTTTATTTTTACCGTTACCTGTACCCCAAATTTTTTTGTTAATTTCTACTTGAACTGTAAATAATTTTTTGTGTTGGGGCCCTTCTTCCTTAATTACAATATATTCAAGATTCTCCAAATGTTTCTTCTGCACATATTCTAATAATTGACTTTTATAGTTATTGTCTTTCAAATAATCGGTTATTTCAAAGCTAGGTTCTAACAATGTTTTCATTAAAAATTTTTCAGTTTTAATTAATCCCTTATCTTTGAAAATTGCACCAACAATCGCTTCAAATCCATCGGATAAGACAGATTGTGAACCATCAGGCAGAGCCTTGGCAAAATTTTCACTTACAAGAAGATATTCATCCAAGTTTATCCTTTCTGCAGCGTCATATAAAGCACTTTTATTCACTAACATTGATCTTGTCTTTGTTAAATATCCTTCATCCTTATCGGGAAATTTATTAAACAAATATTTCCCTACAATCAGATCAATTACGGCATCACCTAGATACTCCAATCTTTCATTTGAAGGATTAACATTTTCGTTCACTTCTAGAAATGATCTGTGAGTTAAGGCTTTTAAATAATATTTAGGATTGTAAATTTTAAAACCAATTATTTTCTCTAATGATCGAAATTTTTTATTATCAATAAAGCAGGTAATGTTATACCAATTATTTCCCGTAAACAAATATTTTAGCTTGAAAAATAATAATCTCAGTATGAACAAAACTCATCCTTACTTAAGTTTATTAGAAACGTTGTGTCTGAAAGAATGCAGGGAAATGTTATTACTAGAGGGAAATAAAATTTGATTTGAAAACGAATAAAAATTCATCTTAAATATCTTAAGTTTTTAAGTATAGCCGAAGTGCAAACACTCCGGCTAAATTTATCTTAACCAACCTTTTCAGTTAAATAACTTATTGCGTCTCCAACTGTTCCGATCTTTTCAGCGTCATCATCAGGTATTGATATTGAGAAAGCACTTTCAAAGCCCATTACTAATTCAACAATATCCAATGAATCCGCACCGAGATCATTTGTAAAAGAAGCTTCCGGTGTTATTTGAGATTCTTCAACACCTAATTTGTCAATTATAATCTCTTTAACTTTAGCTTCAACGTCCATCTTATTTCTCCTATAATTATTTAGATTAACTGTATTTAATATAAAAATAAATTTATTATGCTTCTACATTTTTAAAAAAATTTAATTGCTTACATTGTCATTCCACCATCAACGGCAAATACCTGTCCTGTAATATAATCAGCAGAAGATGAAGCTAAAAATGTGACTACTTTTGCTATATCAACCGGCTCCGCAATTCTTTTAAGCGGAACTTGATTCATTATGGCTTCTTTTTGTACATCAGTTAAGTTCTTTGTCATATCTGTACTAACATACCCAGGAGCTACTGCATTAACTGTAATATTACGCGATGCTATCTCGCGGGCAAGAGATTTTGTTAATCCTATTACACCAGCTTTTGAAGCAACATAATTAGCTTGTCCGGGATTTCCGATTAATGCAACAACGGAAGCTATATTAATTATCCTTCCGAATCTCTGCTTCATCATGGGGCGAAGAACTAATTTTGAATAGTTGTACACACTTTTTAAGTTGGCAGAAAGAACCGAATCAAAATCTTCTTCTGTCATTCTCAAAATTAAATTATCCTTTGTAATTCCGGCATTGTTTACAAGAATATCTAAATTACCAAGTTTTTCTAATGTAAATTGAATAGATTTTTCGGCTTCATCAAATTTGGAAGCATCGGCTTTTATTCCCAATATTTTTACCTCAAATTTTTTAGATTCTTGTTCTAAATTTTTAGCAGCTTCATCAGAACTGTAATATGTAAAAACAACATCACAGCCGTTTGCAGCTAAGTCACGTACAATAGCCTTGCCAATACCTCTAGTACCGCCGGTGACTAATGCTTTTTTATTTTTTAACATTTCTTTTCTTTGTAAATTTTTTATTTAAAAACTCTTCTCTATATTCTTGTAATTTTTTATAATCTCTTTTCCCAAATAAATGCTGCAATTCTTCAGTACAATATTCAAAAATTGTCATTTCGGTTTTAGGATTTGGGTTACAAGTTTTTAATCTATCAATATGTTTATCATCTATTGTAAGTTCACCTTCATAAATAGTTAACGGAAACAATATACAATAAAGCGGTTTATACTTCCACTTATATTTGCCTTCGTCCAAAGCAATTTTTTGTAATGTACATAAACCATCTTTATCTAAAAACGTACATTTCCCGTTAATTACTTCCGTACCTATTGCTACACCCGATTCAAAGTCCTCATCATCTTCCGGTTCTTCAAACCATTTATCAACATCAGTGCATTGTGAATTATCAAAAAAATCAAGAACTTTTTTCTTAATCCTTAAAATCCTTTTTGCTTCAAAAGAATCAGTATAAACTCCATAATTACAACACTCACCTGTACAATCACAATTAAATTTGAAAGTAAATATTTTAGGATCAATTTTTAAACCCTTTATTACTTTCTTATTTTTTTTTGCCATTAAAGGTATTGCTCCAAGTCAGAATATTTATTAATACAGTGACATTTAACTTCAGGGTTAATTCTTTTAACTAATCCCTGTAGTACTTTCCCGGGACCAATTTCGTAAAATTCTTCAATCCCAGAAGAAATCATATTATTAATAATTTCTTCCCAACGAACGGGTGAAGTAACTTGCTGATAAAGCATCTCTTTAATTTCATCTTTCTTAGTAACAGGCTTTGCAGAAACATTTGCGTAAACAGGAAAACGAGCATTATAAAAATTTGTTTTACCTAAAGCATCCTTTAATTTTTCTTTTGCAGATTCCATTAACGGTGAATGAAAAGCTCCGCTGACAGCAAGTTCTTTCACTAAACGAGCACCCCTTTCTTTACAAAGTTCCATCGCTTTTTTTACTCCTTCTACTGAACCGGAAATAACAATTTGCCCTGGAGAATTAAAATTAGCAGGTTGAACTATCCCAACCTTAGATGCTTTTGCACAGCAGTCATTTACTTGTTCAGGTGTTAAACCGATAATGGCTGCCATTGTACCGGGATTATCAATTCCCGCTTGCTGCATTGCCATTCCTCTTGCTCTAACTAATTGAACAGCTTCATAATATTGAATTGCTCCGGCAGAAACTAATGCAGAATATTCCCCCAAAGAATGTCCTGCAGCAGCTTGTGGATTCAGCAATCTTATTAGACTACTTAAAACAACACTATGTATAAATATTGCAGGCTGTGTAAATTCGGTTTGCCTTAATTTTTCTACGGGACCATTAAACATGATTTTAGATAAATTGATGTTTAACACATCATCAGCTGTTTGAATCATTTCTCGGACCTCTACCGAATTTTCATAAAGGTCATTTGCCATACCTACATATTGAGCACCCTGTCCGGGGAAAAGGAATCCTACTTTAGTCATAATCAAAAAATAATTTTCTTTTTTTACATTCCCCAAGTTAAATAACAAGCACCCCAAGTATACCCGGCACCGAAAGAAGCTAGAATTAATTTATCCCCCTTCTTTAATTTTCCTGCTCTAAAATATTCAACAAGACAAAGAGGAATAGTAGCTGCTGTTGTGTTACCGTATTTTTCAATGTTGATCATTACTTTATCTTTATCCAATCCCATCCTTTGAGCTGTTGCATTTATTATTCTTAAATTAGCTTGATGAGGTACAAGGTAAGCAATATCATCAGATTTCAATCCGTTTTTTTCCATAATTTCGTAAGAAATATCAGCCATTCCTTTAACTGCAAATTTAAAAACAGTTTTCCCATCTTGAAAAATATAATGCATACCTTTTTCAACTGTATCATAAGAAGAAGGATTTAGGCTACCCCCGCCTTTCATATTCAGATTTTCTCTACCGCTTCCGTCAATATGTAATAGTGAATCATGAAAACCAAGAGATAAATCTTCCGAAGGTTCTAATAAAACTGCAGCCCCTGCATCACCGAATAAAATACAATTATTTCTGTCTGTATAATCAGTAATAGAGGTCATTTTATCAGCACCAATTACAAGTACTTTTTTATATTTCCCTGATTCAACCAAAGAACATCCTGTTTGATATGCAAATAAGAATCCTGAGCAAGCTGCTGAAAGATCAAATCCCCATGCATTTTTTGCACCAATATTATCTTGAACCAAACAAGCCGTAGCCGGGAAAAACATATCCGGTGTTACAGTAGCAACAATAATAACATCAATATCCTCGGGAGAAATATTTCTTGTTTTTAGTAAATCTTCGGCAGCTTTTGTAGCTAAATCACTAGTGGCTCCGTTTTCCATCATCCTTCTTTCAGAAATTCCGGTTCTCGTTCTAATCCATTCATCGTTAGTATCTACTATCGATTCAAAATATGCATTATCTAAAATTTTATCCGGTACATACATACCAACCCCAGTTATTACAGCACTAATCGTTTTTTCTAACATTAACTTCCTAACTTAATTTAATTTGGAATATTTGTTTATTGATTTACTAATTTTTTCAATAACATTTTTATTGTACATTTCATTTGCGCGCAGTACCATATTTTTTATTGCTACAGGGGAACTGGAACCGTGCCCAATGATACTAATTTTTTTTATACCTAATAAAGGAGCACCACCGTGTGTTTGGTAATCAAAATCCTTCATTATTTCACGCATAGCACCCCTTACCAATCCTACCTTTATTTTATTTGTCAAACTTTGGGATGCATAATTTTTAAAACCTTTTTTTAGAAAAGCTAAAACACCTTCCCCAAATTTTATCAAAATGTTACCGACAAAACCATCACAAACTACTACATTAGCAGTTCCTTTAAGTATGTCATTCCCTTCAACGTTTCCGACAAAATTTAAGCTTGTTTTTTTTATAAGCTCAGCAGCAGCAACAGCAAGTTCGTTACCTTTACCTTCTTCTTCGCCAACATTTAGTACACCTACAGTGGGATTTTTTATACCATTTATTTCTTCAGTATAAATACTACCCATAATTGCATATTCAAGTAAGTGCCTTGGCTTTGAATCTACGCTTGCACCGACATCAAACAAATTGCAAATACCGGTTTCATTTGGCATAGCAACGCTAATAGTAGGTCTCCCAACACCGGGTATCCTGCCTATTATAAGCGTAGAAGCAGCCATAACAGACCCTGTATCGCCGGCACTTACAAAAGCATCTGCATTCCCTTCGCTTACAAATTTAGTTCCGATAACAATTGAAGAATTTGGTTTCTGTTTTAATGCCTGTGTAGGCTTTTCACCCATTTCAATTACTTCATCAGCGTGCAAAATTTTATTCTCGTTAAAGGATAGATTTTGTGAGGTTAATACCTCTTTAATTGCATTAGTTCTACCGACAAGGTAAAGTTCAAAGTCAGTAGATTCTTTATAAGCTTGAATAGAGCCTACAATAGCATTAAGGGGAGAAAAATCTCCCCCCATTGCATCGACAACTATTCTACATTTAGAATCGTTCGTAAGAGTTGTGTCCATTTATAAATATATATTATTCAGCTTTTGGTATAAACATAGAACGGTCATTATAATAGCCGCAAGAAGGACAGGCACGGTGTGCCATTTTCATTTCGCCGCAATTTGAGCAAGTACTTAATGTTGGCGCTGTAGCTTTATAATGTGTTCTTCGTTTATCTCTTCTGCTTTTAGATATTTTACGTTTTGGATGTGCCATTTATTTTCCGATTATTTTATTAATTAACATTATTTTTCAATTTTTGAAGCGGTAACCATCTGGAATCAACTGCTTCTTTTTTGCAATTGCAGCTTCCTAAGTTTAAATTTTTACCGCAATTCATACATAAACCTTTACAATCTTCTCTGCATAATTTTTTCATTGGAATTGCAAGTATAGCATAGTCTCTAACATCCGGAGTCAGGTCTATTTTATCGGCTTCAAATGAAATATATTTTAAGTTAACTTGATTTTCATCATTTATATCAGAGCTAAATAAATATACAATTTTATATTTATTTGAAAGTTCTTGCTTGTACTCAACACCGCATCTGTCACACTCAAAATTTACATTTGCTTTAATATTAGATTCTACAATTACCTGTCTTTGTGATTTTTGTAGTTTTGATTCTACAATAATGTTACCAAAAAAAGGTTCAGATAATCCTACTTCCTCTACCTTTTTGTCAAAAGTATAAGAATATTCTCCGTCAGTCAGATTTGAGATTTGAATTATCATATTTTTAACAAAAAATATAGCAAAAAAGAAGTCAAAATATAAATATTGTATGTTTGATAATCAAATATACAAAAGTAGCTGACGTATCTACGATGCTACAAATTTCATCTTTGTACTATATCTACCATAGTGTCGCTTCTATGAAGTTATTCATCAGAAGTTTACATTCTTAAAATTTTTTTATTTCAATATTTTGGACAGATGCAAGTCATATTATTATTTTTAATATATTGAACGTATCTAAATAATTATTATTGAAATAGGCAAAATATAAATGATTATTGTTTCGGTAATTGTTGCAGTTATTCCAATGTTAATCTATCTATTATTAATTTGGCAATTTGATAGATATGACAGGGAACCAATCAGTCTTGTTCTATTAAATTATTTTTGGGGTGCTGTAGGAGCAATTTTTTTAGCATATATAGGTGCAAATTATCTGTTAAAATTTATAGGTATTTTTATTAATAATCCCCAAACATTGGGGTACGCTCAGTCTTTTATTGCAGCTCCTTTGGTTGAAGAAATTACAAAAGGCGCTTTTTTATTACTTACAATTAAGAGCATAAAATTTGATAATCTTACCGACGGTATAGTATACGGCGGTGCTATTGGGCTTGGTTTCGGAATGACGGAAAATTTTCTCTATTTTATAACTTATTCTAATACTCTCTCACAATGGTTAACGATAGTTATAATAAGAACTCTTTTTTCGGCTGTGATGCACGGGGTTTCGACAGCTACTTTTGGGGCTATGTTAGGTTATTCAAAATTCAAACCTACAAAAACAAAAATATTTTACACTTTTATAGGTTTAAACGCTGCTATTTTTATTCACTTTGTCTGGAATATTTCTGTTAGTTTTGAATCAACTGCATTACTTGGATTTTTGTTTCTTATATTTATATTATCAATTTTTATTGTAATTTTTTCAATTTCAATTAACAGAGAAAAGAAAATAATTTTTACCGAACTTCAAGGAGAAGCTAAGTTAGGACTTATACCTGAAGTTCATTTAAATATTCTTAATTCCAATAAGAGAACTAAAAAAGGATGGATCGAAGAAAATATAAGAATACCCTATACAAACGCTGCAACTATACTTGCATTTAGAAAATTACAATACAAAAATTCAGTTGGTAAAAGTAAAATATTTTATGAAAGTGAAGTTGAACACTACAGAAACTTTATAAAAAATTTATTAAATAACACACAATAAAATGAATAAGCGTCCTTGTATTTCATATTTATTTTCAGATATAACAGCTAATGGAAAATTAAAAGCATTAGCACCTATTACTAGTGAAGATTACAATTTACTTATTTCTGATTTATTTAATAATGCAATTGAGCAAATAAATAAAGTTAAAAATATTAGCAAAATTATAATCTCTCCTAATAGCCAGAATCCATTATTTGATGCTTCCCTTTCGTCACAGTTCCAACAAATAAAATATTCTTGTGAAGAAAATATTTTACATAAGTTAAATGAATTAATAACAAATGAAAATGGAAGAAATTTAATTTTAAGTCACAACACTATTGGATATTCATCGGAAGATATTAAACGAGTTTTTGATTTACTTTTAGATAACGAAGATGCATTAGTGATTGGTAAAACAAAGGACGGTAGAATCTGTTTTGTCGGAACAAATTTTTGGGATGCACAATTCTATCAAGATTTAGCAGCAAGTAAATTTCAATTTGATGATTTGTTAAAAAATATTAAAAGAGAAAATGTAAATTACTTTGTTTTAAATGGTTATTTAAAAATTAATAATCTTAATGATTTTAAAGAATTGTACAAACTACTTTCCAATCGCATAAGTGAAAATTTTTGTTCTGAAAATATTCATGAAAAATTTACAAATTTATTCATAGAATACAAGGAATTGCTACAATGAAAGGGGTAGGTATTTTCGGCGGCACATTCGATCCTATTCATTTAGGACATCTTATATGTGCAGAGTATGTTTTTGGAAAAAGGAATTTAGAAAAAATAATTTTCATCCCTTGTAAAACATCTCCTCACAAAACAAATATAAATTCTACTGAAAGTTTACATCGACTTGAAATGATAAAAATAGCAATTGCCGATATTCCCTATTTTGATTATTCAGATTTTGAAATTAATAATGACAAAATTTCTTATTCGATTGATACTTTAACCCACTTAAAAAAGGAATATGAAAATTTAGAACTAATAATAGGTGAGGACAATTTTTTAGGTTTAGACACTTGGAAAAACCCCGAAAAAATAATTGAACTTTGCACTATATTAGTCTTGAAAAGGAATTTACATACAAATAAAAACGAAAACAAATATGCAAAATCTGTTGTATATTTAGACTCTCCGAATATTGATATTAGTGCAACAGATATCCGGAACAGAATACAAAATAATCAACCGATAAATTTTTTAGTTACTGAAAAAGTAAGACAATATATTTATGCAAATAATCTTTATGAAAAAAAATAATTTATGAAAATTCTTATTACAGGCGGAGCGGGATTTATTGCTTCACAAATAGCTGATGAATATATAAACCTTGGACACAATGTTTTTGTTTTAGATAATCTTTCAACAGGTTTTAAAGAAAATATAAATCCAAAGGCTACTTTTATTAAAGAAGATATCTGTAACAAATCACTAACCGAATTATTTGAAGCTCAGCAATTTGATGTTGTTAATCATCACGCCGCACAAATGGATGTAAGAAAAAGCGTAGCTGATCCTACTTTTGATGCCACTACAAATATTCTTGGGACAATAAATTTATTACAGAATTCTGTAAAAACGGGAGTAAAGAAATTTATATTTTCATCAACAGGCGGCGCGGTTTACGGCGAGCAAAAATATTTTCCGGCAGATGAAATACATCCCACTTCCCCGCTTTCACCATATGGTATATCAAAATTGACTGTTGAAAAATATTTGTTTTTTTACAACAAACAATACGGACTGAATTATTCAATTTTAAGATACGCTAATATTTACGGACCCAGACAAAATCCTTTTGGCGAAGCAGGAGTGGTAGCAATATTTACAAGCAAATTACTTGTAGGCGAACAACCAATAATAAACGGAGACGGGACACAAACAAGAGATTACGTGTTTGTGAAAGATGTAGTAAAAGCAAATGTAAAAGTATTAGATGATAAGAGCTCGGACATCCTTAATGTAGGAACAGGAATTGAAACAAATGTAAATGAAATATTTAACACTCTAAACAAAATTATAAATAACGGGCAAGTTGAAAAACACGGACCGGCCGCCCTAGGTGAACAGTTGAGAAGTGTGATAACTTCAGATAAATTTTATAAAAAATTTAATTGGCGTCCTTCAACTAAATTAGAAGGTGGTTTAAAAGAAACCGTAAAATTCTTTGAAGCAAAATTAGTTAAATAGCATCATATAGATATGGATTTTCCCTTTCTATATTTAAACTGAAATATGAATATTGATAAACTTTTCAATAACAACAGAAGAACTCTGGCAAGAACTATTTCCAAAGTAGAGCAGGGAAATAACTTATCGGTAGATATTTTAAAATCTATATACAAAAAAGTCGGCAATGCTTACAGAGTTGGTATTACGGGACCTCCCGGTGCCGGCAAAAGCACAATTACAAATCAACTTACAAAAATATTAATACAGCAAAATAAAAAAGTTGGCATTATTGCAGTTGATCCTACAAGTCCATTTACGGGCGGTGCTCTTTTAGGCGATAGAGTTAGAATGAACGATATTGGAAATAACCCGAGTGTTTTTATTAGAAGTATGGCTACAAGGGGCAGCCTTGGCGGGTTAAGTAAAAAAGCAAACGATGTTGCAGACGTAATGGATGCAGCAGGTTATGATTTTATTTTATTAGAAACAGTTGGAGTCGGGCAATCAGAATTAGACATTGCACAAGCAGCCGATACCACAATAGTAGTTCTTGTGCCTGAATCCGGCGATGCTGTACAGGCAATGAAAGCAGGACTTATGGAAATTGCAGATTTTTTTGTATTAAATAAATTTGACAGACCAGGAGCCAACAGAGCTGTCTCTGCATTAAAAACCATTTTAACTTTACGCTATCACGACGAGACAACTTATATGCCTCAAATTATTAGTACAGTCGCATCTGAAAATCAAGGAATTGAAGATATATTAGAAGCTATAAATGATCATAAAAAACACTTGATAAATAAAGGCCTATTTAACAAACAAAGATTAGAAAGAATAAAAGTAAGAGTCAAGGAAATTGTTGAAGATCAAATTAAAAATGAGCTTTGGAATTCTGATACAGAAAAGACTTTATTCCAATCACTTGAAAAAGTAATTTCAGGCAGTATTTCTCCTTATCATCTCGCTGAAAATATTTTAGAACAATTTAAAATAAAAATATAATATTTTATGAAATTCAATTTATTGAGGATAAAATGGAAACATTAGAACAAACATTTAATATAGACTTAACAGAAGAACAAATTTTAATTAGAGATACTATTAGAGATTTTGCCGATAAGACTGTAAGACCGGTAGTAATGGAATTTGATGAATCTCAAGAGTTCCCTACCGAAATTATGCATCAACTTGGCGAAATGGGATTTTTAGGAATTTTAATTCCTGAACAATATGGAGGAGCCGGATTAGGTTACATTGAATATGCCATGGTAATTGAAGAATTAGCAAAAGTGGACCCTTCTTTAGCATTGTCTGTTGCAGCACACAATGGTTTATGTACCAATCATCTTTATACTTTCAGCAATGAGGAATTAAGAAAAATATATTTGCCCGATTTAACGTCAGGCAAAAAGTTCGGAGCTTGGGGATTAACAGAACCTTCTTCGGGAAGTGATGCCGGGGATATGCGTACTACTGCTGTAAAAGATGGAGACAATTTCATTTTAAATGGCACAAAAACATTTATAACTCATGGAACAGTTGGAGAAACAGCTGTTATAATGGCTATTACTGATAAAGAAAAAAAGAAAAAAGGAATATCTGCATTTGTACTTGAGAAAGGAATGGAAGGGTTTATAGTTGGTAAAAAAGAGAATAAACTTGGAATGAGGTCTTGCGATACGACTCAATTAATATTTGAAAATTGTAAAGTTCCTTCTGAAAATATGATAGGAAATGAAGGCGAAGGGTTTATTCAGGCACTAAAAATATTGGAAGGCGGTAGAATTTCTATTGCTTCACTAAGCATAGGATTAGCTCAAGGTGCAATGGATGCTGCCGTTAAATATTCCGGCGAACGCAAGCAATTTGGGAAATACTTGAATGAGTTTCAGGCAATCCAATTTAAACTTGCAGAAATGAATACAAATATAGAAGCTGCAAGATTGCTAACTTATAAAGCTGCAACAATGAAGGACAATGGAGTTCCAAACACTAAAGAAGCGGCAATGGCAAAATTATTTGCAAGTGAAATTGCTGAAAAAGCTGCCAACGATGCTGTGCAGATTTTTGGTGGTTATGGTTTT
>Ga0114931_10002865_pt1 | contig 21954 bp, 20 predicted proteins | sample 2SBtaG_FD_89579 | JGI IMG/M metagenome (GOLD analysis project Ga0114931, IMG submission 89579) | Deep subsurface microbial communities from Kolumbo volcano to uncover new lineages of life (NeLLi) - 2SBTROV14_V59a metaG | ecosystem: Environmental > Aquatic > Marine > Volcanic | place: Kolumbo... | reverse complement strand
TTGTCGGGGTGGGGAGATTCGAACTCCCGGCCTCTACGTCCCGAACGTAGCGCGCTAACCGGACTGCGCCACACCCCGTAAAACGGGGCTGCAAAAGTAACAATACCCAATAGAATTTCAAACATAAATTTGTTAGTTTTTTTTTCGCTGATTTTCGTTGATACTTTTTCTTATTTTTATCCAAATATTTAATACAGATAATATGGCAATAGAAAAATTTACGGCTTACAATCCCACGCGTTTGCATTTTGGCCGGGGTGTTGTTGGTCAATTGGGTGAAAACACTCTGAAATACGGAAAGAAAGCGTTGCTGATTTATGGCAGGGGTTCGGTTAAAAAATACGGCTATTATGATACGGTTGTTGATGTGTTAAAGGCTTCAGACATTGAAATTGTGGAATATTCCGGCATCAGGCCCAACCCTGTGATTGAAGATGTAAGAAAGGCAAAAGATCTTTGTCAAAAAGAGCATGTTGATGTGATTGTTGCTCTGGGCGGGGGAAGTGTCATTGATACGGCAAAGATCATCAGCCTGTCCCTGTCTTCAGGATTTGACGGCTGGGATATCATGAAGAATAAGGTAAGGCCTGAAAGCGCCACCCCGCTGATTTGTGTTTTAACCCTGGCTGCCACAGGTACTGAAATGGATGCGGCAGCGGTTGTCCAGAATGATGAAACCGGTGAGAAAATCGGCTATGTCAACGAATTGATTTTTCCGAAAGAATCGTTCCTTGATCCGTCTTTTACCACCACTGTTCCTAAAAATTATACAACTTATGGTATTGTTGATCTTATGGCTCATGCCCTGGAATCTTATTTTGGTTACGGGGAACCTGCCATAATTGATGATATTACTTTTGCCATTATCAAGGATGCCATGTATTGGGGCCCGCAACTTCTAAACAACCTCAATAATGTGGATTTGCGCGCCAATATAATGCTGGATGCCACACTGGCTTTAAACGGGCTGACACAGTACGGAAAAAAAGGTGGTGACTGGGGTGTGCATGCCCTGGGACACGAATTGTCGTTGTTGTACGATCTGCCTCACGGGGCAACTTTAAGTATTGCTTACATTGCCTGGCTGAAATTACAAAAAGAACGCATTCCCAAAAGGATTGAAAAACTGGGCAGAAACCTTTTTAACGTCAATTCCGTTGATGAAACAATATCTGAGTTGTCAGCCTTTTTCCAAAATATCGAATCTCCCGTAAATTTATCCGAAGTGGGTATTGGCGAAGACCAGAAACAAAAGATCATTGACCAGATGAACAGGAACACTGCATCAGGAATGCATCATCAGCTGAATGATGATGACCGTAAAAAATTAGTTGAATTAATGCTATAAAAAAATGAAAACCAAAAAGCGATTCGTAAAACATTATGAAAAGGGTTTTATGCCCTGGGTACATGAAAAACCTGATTTCAACCTCGTGGAGATAATTGACAGCTGGCCTGTCAAACCCTGTAAAGCCATCGAAATTGGCTGTGGTACAGGAACCGATGCCATCTGGCTTGCAAAAAAAGGATTTAATGTAACGGCTTGTGATGCTGTAGAAACCCCCATTCAACTGGCGAAGGAAAAAGCGGAAAAATCAAAAACAAACATACAGTTTCATGTCCTTGATTTTCTGAATGAAAGGTTAGACAATACCCCTTTTGATTTTGTTTTCGACCGGGGTTATTTCCACTCCTACCGAACCCAAAGCAAAAGAAACCGGTTGGCAAAAAGGGTTGCCGGAGTATTGGCGGAAGGCGGGCTCTGGCTGAGTTTGCTGGGCAGTTGTGACAGTCCGCCACGTCAAACCGGCCCACCTATGCGTTCGGCAAAGAATATTGTTGATGCTGTGGAAAAATATTTTGAAATACTCCTGCTTAAATCAAGTTATTTTGGTAATGAACAGGAAAACCCTGCCAAAATCTGGGTTTGTCTCATGAAAAAACGGCCTTCTTCACCAAAAATCTGATCATGTTTTCTACCTGATAAAAAATTTGTGCAACCATTTTGCAAAGGTTTTTGTCATAAAATTAATAACATTAAAGGTATTTTCTTATCTTGCAGGTTGGAATTTGTATGCCTTGTTGAGGCATGTGCAATCTTACCCGCATGAATTTTGATAAAGCCTTTATAAAAAAACTGAAGTCCAGGGATGGAAAAACGCAAAAGGCCTTTTATCAATACCTTGCCCCTAAAATGTATGGAATATGTCTCCGGTTTGCCAATTCAATACCAGAAGCGGATGATATGCTTCAGGAAGGGTTTATCCGGGTTTTAAACAATCTGAAGAATTTCAGGGGGGAAGGGTCGCTGGAAGGCTGGGTAAGGCGGACAATAATCAATACGGCAATTAATCTATATAAAAAAAGGGTAAGGCAAGGGATAAAAACCAATCTGGATAGCATCGGGGATCTGGCAGATGATAAATCTTTCATTATTGAAAAAATGACTGCCGATGAACTGCTGGAAGTAATCAGAAAATTGCCTGAAGGTTACAGGATGGTTTTTAACCTGAACATTATCGAAGGATATTCGCACAAAGAGATAGGAGAGATGCTGGATATTTCTGAAAGTACTTCAAAGTCTCAGCTATCGCGTGCCAGAAAAGTATTAAGAAACCGGTTGAAATCAAAAAAAGACTCGAAACAACGTGGAAAAAAACCAGACAAACATTGACCATCTGATCAAAGAAAAATTTGATGGGTTTGCCCCGTCCCCTCCCGGCCATATCTGGAACGGGATTGAAAAGGGGATAGCAAACCGTCCGGCTTTTTTTGTCCAGTATGGCAGGTATATCGCCGTTGCCGGTATAATTATCGCTATTCTCCTTCTCGGTATCTGGTATTTTACATCAAGGGCTTCAGTTTACAATTATGGACTTAGAATAACCGATTCGCTACCTGCACGGATATTGAATGAAATACAAAAGGAAAGCCTTCTGGCCAAAATGGATAAGAATACAAATGTTAAAAATGAAATACGTCAGTTGCAGCCGGAAAATACGCACAAACAATTAGCAGGGGCTACAGAAAAGAAAAACACGGCTAAAGCAACTGTTTTAAACCAAAAGCAGAAAACAACCAAAACAGAATATACTGAAAGCCAGGCCCTTTCACATCAGGCAAACGATCAATTTACGGCTAATGCTGCCGGTGAAACCGCCCAAAAGCCGATCAGCTTTGATGACATATCAAAGAATACTGCCGGTGAGGATATTAATACCATCCCGTCTGTGTCTTTAGCAATCAACAACAAAGGACCTGGTAAACAGGTCCGGTTTCAGGAAAAACCCGTTTCTGTTATGCCCTATTATAAAAAACCGGTGAATTCATCCTTATGGTCAGTCGGGCTCTACCTTGCCCCTGAGATGTATTTTGAGCATTTCGACTCCCTGAACATCCTCCCATCCTACACATTAAGCATTGAGCCAACCTATTACATCAATGATCATTTCTTCATAAGATTCGGATTGGGATATACTTACGCACATGACCGGGGATTTTCACAAATCAATTTCCTGAGTAAAGATATGATCGGCACGTATGAAGATGTTTATGATGTTACCTTTGACAGTGTTGACGGTCAGCTTGTGCCGACTTATTACACAAAAACAACCGAAGTTTGGGATACTACCCAACATATGACGGTTAGTGAACCCACCAACACCTATTTTTATCTTCAAGCACCCCTGTTGTTTGGATACAACAACCGCTCAAGGTATCTTAACTGGTATTTTTATGCCGGCCCTTCATTTAGTTACATGATTGATAAAAAAATTGAAAATCCTACCGGGGAAATTAATTATTTTGAGATACTTGGAATAAAAAATAATTTGCCTGAACGATCAAATTATTATGTACAACTTTGGCTCGGTGCCGGTATTGAAGTGAAAGCATCCAATCATATTTCGATTGCCCTGGAGCCTAATTACCGATTAAAATTGGGTAACTTATATCAGGACCAAACACATAAAAAAATATTATCCGGTTTTGCAATTCGTTTCGGATTAATTTATTACATCAAATAATGGAAACTGCCATATGAAAACAAAAATACTTTTAACAGCCGTTTTATTTGCCTCTCTTTCCATAGGGGTATTGCAACGGGCAAAAGCACAGCCGCAGGAAAAGACCTATTATGAAATTGATATCATGGGACAGGTAATTCATTCCGAATACGGCAGCCCCATTATCAACCATCCCGTTTATATTGTCAGCGATTCGCTGGAATCGAGTGTAATGGAATATTTTAAGGAAGTTATTACCGACGAAGACGGTTTTTATCACGATACTATCGTTACTACGCTTACTCATGGTGCGATGGAGGTTTATACTTATGATTATTATGGCGAAAAACAGACAGATACGATTTACTTCCGGTTTTTGGATGCTACAAACAGAAACATTTTCATCAACAATTTTTCAATCTTTATCCCTTTTCAGATCCCTTCGCTACAGGCACGGTTCCTGTTTGTTAAGACCACTACTGAAAACAAACTGATGTATACCTTTACTGATCAAACCAAAAACGAAAATATCCAAAGCTGGGAATGGGATTTTGGGGATGGAACAACTTCATCATTACAAAACCCGGTTCATATTTTCCCCAAAGCGGGCGTTTACAAGGTAAAGCTTACGGTAAAAGCCTGGATTGACGACCATATTGAGATTAACAGCCTCAGCCAATACGTTTATATTGCCAGTCGTAATTACTATCATCTTGGGGGACATTGTTTTGCAGACCACCAATTCCCTATTGACGAAGGAGTTGCCTATCTTTTCAGGAAAGATCCATCCAATCATTTTACACCCATTGATACGGCAAATTTTGACACCTTGGGATATTATTATTTTTATCAGATTCCCGAGGGCAACTATATTATTAAATCGCAACCCTCAAGGAATTCCGAATATTATGGTTTATTGATCCCCACTTATTACGGCGACAAAATTAATTGGGAAGAAGCCACGGTCATAAACCATGATCATACCGATTGGGAATATGATACCCACCTGTTTGTGGCATTGGGTATAAACACAGGAAACGGATCCATTTCCGGATCGGTAGTAAAAGGAGTATCGGTTATGGCTGCCCGTAACATTACCCCTGAAGATGTGAACATTATCCTGTATGACATTTTGGGAAATCCTTTGACATGTACCTATTCAGATGAAGAAGGTTATTTTAGTTTGTTAGAACTGCCTATCGAATCCTATTTTCTCGGTGCTGAAATTACCGGCATTTCGCAACAAAAGACCAAAATTGACCTTACGGAAGACAAACCCGAATATAATGATATCATTATTGACCTGCAAACGGGTGATGTTATGCTTGATGTCACAGAAAACATGACGGGTTCGAACATCATCGGTACGGTATATCCTAATCCTGCTTCGGGCACGGTTAATCTTATCGTTAAAGGGGGACGTTCTGAAAATGCCATTGTTGAAATTGTCAATCTTCAGGGACAGGTATTGTTTTCCAAACCCATTAACCTTGCGGGGGGAAATTCCAACAGGAGAAGGCTGGATATTTCCGGTCTTGAAAACGGGATTTATTTTATCAGGGTTAAAACTGATAAACAAGTAGGCCAGCAACGGATTGTTGTGTCGGGATAAGCTTATTTTTTAATTTCCCATTTTGCCCCCTCATGCGTATCTTTTATACGGATATCAAGTTTGTTTAATGCCTCACGAATATAGTCAGCCATTGCAAAATCTTTTTTCAGTTTTGCCTCTTGCCTGATTTTAAGCATAGTGTCAATCAGTTCATCCACCAAAACATCTTCCCCGCTGTCTTGCTTCTCTTGCTTTATACCGAGAAGTTCAAACAGATAAGTGGAAAACAGTTTTTTTATAAACGTCAGGTCTGCTGAAGTAAGAAACGCTTTTCCATCATTCACCTGATTAATGATCTTTGACAAATCGAACAGGTGGGCCAATACCACCGGTGTATTCAAATCATCATCCATTGCTTTTTTACAAAGCGCCTCAAATTGCTTTACTTCAAGGGAGGAATTGTCTGATACCTCAATGGAATCAAGTAAATTATAAGCGTCAAGTAGTTTGTTCATTCCTTTTTCGGCAGCCGCCAGGGCGTCGTTTGAAAAATCGAGGGTGCTGCGGTAATGGGCCTGCAGGATAAAAAACCGGATCGTCATGGGGCTGTATGCCCGGTCAAGGGATTCATGACTGCCGCTGAAAAACTCATTGAGTGTGATAAAGTTATTGAGCGACTTGCCCATCTTCTGGCCATGGACTGTTATCAGGTTGTTGTGCATCCAGTATTTTGCCGGATCGTGGCCGGTAGCTGCATTGGACTGGGCAATTTCACATTCGTGGTGTGGGAACAACAAATCCATACCGCCGCCATGAATATCGAATTGGTCGCCAAGATATTTTAAACTCATTACCGAACATTCAAGATGCCAGCCAGGGAAACCCTCACTCCAGGGCGAAGGCCAGTGCATAATATGTTTGGGATCTGTTTTTTTCCAAAGGGCAAAGTCAAAACTGTTTCTTTTCTCTTTTTGCCCTGACAGTTCACGGGTATATTGAAACAAATCCTCAATCTTTCGTCCCGACAGTTTACCGTAATGATAGGCCTTGTTGTATTTGTCCACATCAAAATAAACCGAACCGTCTTTTTCATAGGCGTAGCCGTTATTTAAAATGGCTTTTGCCAGTTCGATCTGCTCGATGACGTGCCCTGAAGCTATGGGTTCAATACTTGGATGAAGAACGTTGAGCTGGTCCATATTCTGGTGGTAACGGTCAGTATAATATTTTGCCACTTCCATGGGTTCCAGTTCTTCAACCCGGGCTTTTTTAGTGATCTTATCTTCCCCCTCGTCCGCATCATTCTCAAGATGGCCTACATCGGTAATATTACGGACATACCTGACTTTATAACCCAGGTGCAGCAGGTAGCGGAAAACCACATCAAAAGTGATGGCGGGGCGGGCATGGCCCAGGTGGGCATCGCCATAAACCGTGGGGCCGCAGACGTACATGCCCACATGTGGTGGGCTCAGGGGTTCAAAAATTTCTTTTTTCCGGGTGAGCGAGTTGTAGATTTGTAGCTGACTTTCCATATTTTCTGCTGTTTAAAATGCAAAAGTAGTAAATAGAACTTGTGTAAATGCTTTTTAAAAAGAAAGGATATTGGGAAAAATTATTCCGGGTTGTATGAGAATATTCCGGTGCCGTATGGCGAAAATCAAAGTTCTTTTACAAAACACCGGCGCCGTTTATGCTTAATATGGTCATAGTTTTTCCAGTGTGTTGCCCCTTTAACATTGGTTTCGAACATACCGGTAGTTTCCACATATTTAACACCGTTGGCGATCATTGATTTTTGTAATTCACTGATAAGGACAGCGGGTAGCCCCAATTTCTGATAATGCGGGTCAACACCGGTGAGCAAAAGATCCATTTCTTCAGGGTGTTTCAACGCTTTCATAATATGCCAAAAACCAAAAGGAAAAAGATATCCATTGGCTTTTTGCAAAGCTTTCGACAGGCTGGGCAAACCGACAATAAAACTAACTATTTTACCCTCTTTTAAAATAATAACAGTATATTTTGGTTGTAACACAGGCCCATATTTTTTAGATATGGCATCAATCATCTCATCAGTAAACGGAGAGACATAGGGCAACTCCTCAAATGCAACATTCAGAAGTTTAAACACTTCATGAAAATACTGTTTGATCTGTTTTTTCGATGATAAATGAATTACTTCCAGATTATTTCTTTTAACGATAATATCAGCAAGACGGGCGGCTTTTTCAGGAATCTTTTCTATCTTCAACCGGAATTCAACCCAGTCGGTTTCCTTTTCATAACCCAAGGCTTCAAAATGTTTTTGATAATAAGGATAGTGCATGACAGATGCCTGGGACGGGAGGTATTCAAAACCTTCGATCAACAAACCCTGATTATCAATATTGGTAAAGCCCAGCGGCCCGTGTACGGCTTCCATTCCCTGTTCACGCAACCAGTTTTCAGCAGTTTCAAATAACCGTTTTGATACTTCGGGGTCATCAATAAATTCAACCCTGGAGATTCGTCCCATTTTACGACCTATCTTTTCATTATAAGAGTGATTGATGATAGCTGCAATTCGTCCGACACAATGGCCATCCTGCCATGCCGTCCAGAATTTTGCATTGCAAAATGTAAAGGCCGGATTGGTTGCGGGTTTTAGTTGTTTTAGTTCTTCCTTTTTTATGGGGGGTATCCAATAGGGGTTTTTTTTGTAAAGTTTATAGGGAAAATCCACAAACTTTTTATAATCCGTAGAAGTTTTAGCTTCCTGAATACTTATCATCAATTAATTTTTTAATTAAAACGATAAATATACAGGTAATGGGAATATAAATACAAAACCGAACCTAATTTTTATTGATTCAACCCTGTGTTTTAATACATTTGTCCGAAAAATAAATCTGATTTGCTTTAACATGGATAGAATACTCATCATAGGAAGTTTAGGACAAATTGGTTCGGAACTTGTGGTTGCACTGCGAAAAAAATACGGAAATGAAAACGTATTTGCCACCGATATAAAAAACCCAAGCGGGAAAGAAAGAAAAAGCGGGCCATTTCAAATACTGGATGTGCTGGATTTTAAGAACCTGCTTCATTTTCTGGTTCGCCACAACATAACCCAGATTTACAACCTTGCTGCCGTTCTTTCGGGCAATGCCGAGAAAATCCCTTTGCAGGCCTGGGACATTAACATGAAAGCGCTTATGAATACGCTGGAGGCAGCCAGGCAGTCAGAAGCCAGGAAACTGTTCTGGCCAAGCTCCATTGCTGTTTTCGGCCCTACCACACCACGGCAAAATACTCCACAGTTAACCATTATGGAACCCAATACTGTTTATGGCATTTCCAAGCTGGCAGGTGAACGATGGGGCGAATATTACAACAAACGGTATGGGATTGATTTTAGAAGTGTCCGGTATCCGGGCCTGATTAGTTACAAAACGGAACCGGGAGGAGGAACAACCGATTATGCTGTTGAAATTTTTTTCGAAGCCGTCAGAAAAGGCAGGTATGAATGTTTCCTTTCCAGGGACACGGCCCTTCCGATGATGTTTATGAATGATGCCATAGAAAACACCATCAGGCTAATGGAAGCCAACGCCGATAAATTATCGTTGAGGTCTGCTTACAACATGGCGGGCATTTCGTTTACTCCCGGGGAACTTGCGGAAAGCATACAAAAAAGGATGCCAGAGTTTAAAATTTCTTACAAGCCCGATTTCAGACAAACCATCGCTGAAAGTTGGCCGGCAAGTATTGATGACAGTATTGCACAACATGACTGGGGACTGAAAACCAGGTTTGATCTTGAAAAGATGGTTGACGTGATGCTGGAAAAAGTGAATAAAAAACTAAAGGCCGGCAAATGATGTATTTTTTATTTCAATCCGTATTTTTAAACTCCCCGGATGATGAATTAAAAAGCCGTATTTTAGCCACAATAAATGAAAGAACGGGAAGATAAATATTATCGCAGAAGAGTTAGCAGTTCTTATTTCACCTCGGTCATCAGCATCTCGCTTGTGCTTTTTACTCTCGGTGTTTTAGGGCTAATTGTCATCAATGCCAATGATTTGTCGAGGTACATCAGGGAAAATATCGGTTTTGAAGTCATTATGGAACAAAATGCAAAAGAGGCCGATATACTCTACCTGAAAAAAATGCTGGACACAAAACCGTATGTAAAAAGCACCGAATATATTACCAAAAAGGAAGCTGCCAAAAGACTATCGGATGCCCTTGGACAAGATTTTACCGGGTTTTTTAAAGATGAAGACAATCCTTTGTTACCTTCTATTGATGTTCGTTTTTATGCCGAATGGGCCAATAATGACAGCCTCCTGAAAATTCAGGATTATATCCTCAAAAACAAAGGAGTAAAGGATATATATTATCAGAAGTCGCTGGTCCATCTTATTAACCGTAACCTGAGAAAAATCAGCCTGATCCTCCTTGGTTTTAGCATTTTGTTGTTGATAATTGCCGTTGCATTGATCAACAATACCATTCGACTTTCTGTTTATTCCAGGCGGTTTATTATCAGAAGCATGCAACTGGTTGGTGCCACCCAGGGCTTTATTCGAAAACCTTTTATTTTAAGGGGCCTTATTCAGGGCGTGATCAGCGCACTTGTTGCTCTTATTTTGTTATCAGCCATTATTGCCACACTTTGGAAAAACCTTCCCGAACTAAAACTTGTTTCCAGCCCTGAAATGTTGATATTCCTGTATTTGTTCGTTCTCATCCTGGGCATGATTGTTTCCGGAATATCCACATTATTTGCTGTAAAAAAATACCTTAACATGAAAGTGGACAAATTATACGGTTAACATTTCTTAAAACAAACATCAGCAAAACCAAATTCTTTTACTTTTGCTGAAAATTACAACCTATGGCAACGAAAAAACATAAACCCAGGGCAAAGGATGAAGGGCCCAGTTTTGTGTTCGACAAACAAAATTATATCCTCATCATTGCCGGATTGTTCTTATTGGCTGTCGGATTCATATTGCTTATCGGCGGCGGATCGGACAACCCGCAAGTTTTTAACTATTCCCTGTTTGACTTTCAGCGTCTTACACTTGCACCCATTTTGATACTTGTAGGCTATCTCATAGAGATATTTGCCATTATGAGAAGGCCCAAAACCCATTCCTGATCTTACACCATTAAATAACTTTACATGAGCTGGATTGAGGCAATAATTATTGCTATAGTTGAGGGAATAACGGAATTCCTCCCCATATCCTCAACAGGACATATGATACTGACGGAAGGGATTTTGGGAATGAAAAGCAATGATTTCATTCAGGCCTTTATCATTAATATTCAGTTTGGTGCCATACTTTCGGTTGTGGTACTTTATTGGAAACGCTTTTTTCAATCCTGGGATTTTTATTATAAACTCTTTGTCGCCTTTTTGCCTGCTGCCGTAATAGGGTTGCTGCTGAGCGATTTTATTGACAGCATGCTTGAGAACGTTTACATCGTTGCAATCATGCTAATTCTCGGGGGTATTGTTTTGTTGTTTGTTGATAAATGGTTTAACAACCCGTCTGAAGATCAGGAGATAAGTTATATGACAGCATTGAAGATAGGTTTTTTCCAAACCCTGGCCATGATTCCGGGAGTATCAAGGTCAGCAGCAACGATAATAGGAGGTATGAGTCAGCGGCTTACACGGAAAACAGCAGCCGAATTTTCCTTTTTTCTTGCTGTCCCGACAATGTTTGCCGCTTCGGGATACAAGCTGATGAAAAACTACGGGGCCATTAATTCCGATAATATCTCAATGCTCATTGCAGGAAATATTGTTGCATTCATTGTTGCTATGCTGGCCATTAAATCATTTATAACCTATCTTACCAAACACGGCTTTAAAATGTTCGGATATTACAGAATAATTGTAGGAGTGGCTATTCTTGTTTTTCTTGCTTTGGGATATGATCTAACCATAGATTGATGGCGTTTGATTTCCTTAATGGTGAAATACTTCTTATAGACAAACCATTGAACTGGACCTCTTTTGATGTGGTTAACTTTCTACGCTCATTTATCGGGAAGGTTTACGGAATAAAAAAACTCAAGGTGGGCCATGCCGGAACTCTCGACCCATTGGCTACAGGGTTACTCATTATCTGCACCGGAAAAAAAACAAAAATAATAGACAGTTTCCAGGGAATGGATAAAACCTATGAGGGAAGTATGCAACTGGGGGCTGCTACCCCTTCGTTTGATAGAGAAACCAAACCCGACAAATTTTTTGATTATAGCCACCTTACCGTTGAAGAACTGGAAAATGCGCGGCAATTGTTTACCGGCGAAATTGAACAAACACCGCCAATTTATTCGGCAGTAAAAATAAAGGGGCGAAGAGCTTTTGATTATGCGCGGGAAAACAAACCCGTGGAACTTAAAAAGCGAAAGGTGACCATACATGATTTTCAAATACTAAATATGGAACTGCCGGAAGTAAATTTCCTGGTCAGATGCAGCAAAGGCACTTACATCCGTTCGTTGGTTGATGATTTTGGCAAGGCGTTGCACAATGGTGCTTTTTTAACAAGCCTCAGGCGGACACAAATCGGCGAATTTAATGTTAACCAAGCGGTTACCATTGACGATTTCAGGAATGCCGTTTTTGCCCAGACCGGATTTCCGGAAGAATAATTTTTGGGAAAATCCAACCGCAAATTTAATATTCTCAGAATCAATTTTATATTGATTTTCCTATTGACTTGCAGCCTAATATTTCGTACCTTTGCACTCTTTTTGCATGAAAAGGAATCAGGCATAATATAATTAATTGTTCATTAAAAAAATTTTAAGCTTTTCTATCAAATGAAGTTATCACAATTTAATTTCGATTTACCCAAAGAATTAATTGCCAGTCGTCCGCCTGAGAATAGGGACGAATCAAGAATGATGGTTGTTCATAACAAAACCAGGAAAATCGAGCACAGGCAATTCAGGGATGTTCTTGAATATTTCTCCGATGGAGATGTTTTTGTGATTAACAACACAAAAGTTTTTCCTGCACGATTATATGGGGAAAAGGAAAAGACCGGTGCCAAGATTGAAGTTTTTTTACTTCGCGAACTGAACCGTGAATCCCGTCTTTGGGATGTTATGGTTGACCCTGCACGGAAAATCAGGATTGGCAATAAACTTTATTTTGGTGAGGACGACGAATTGGTCGCCGAAGTAATAGACAACACCACATCAAGGGGCAGAACACTGAGGTTTTTATTTGACGGCCCTTATGAAGAATTTAAAAAGACGATTCAGAGAATAGGGGTAACCCCTTTGCCAAAAGAACACGAACGCGCTATTGAACCTATTGATGACGAACGTTATCAAACCATTTATGCCAAACATGGTGCGATAGCTGCTCCCACTGCAGGGATGCATTTTTCAAGAGAGCTGATGAAAAGGCTCGAAATTAAAGGAATAAGTTTTGCTGAAATCACTTTGCATACCGGATTAGGCAATTTCAGGCCCATCGAAGTAGAAGACCTTACAAAACATAAAGTGGACTCGGAAGAAATGTTTATTGAACAAAATGCTGCCGATTTGGTAAATAATGCATTTGAAAGCAAACACAGGGTTTGTGCCGTTGGCACAACAAGCATGAAAGCACTTGAATCAGCCGTTTCCATTACCGGGAAAATAAAATCTTATGCAGGATGGACTAATAAATTTATTTTTCCCCCATACACTTTTCATACTGCTGATTCGTTAATTACCAATTTCCATCTTCCCAAATCACCCATGTACATGATGGTTTCGGCTTATCTTGGATATGATTTTGCCAAAGAGGTTTACCGGGAAGCCATAAAGAAAAAATATCAGTTCTTTACTTATGGCGATGCCATTCTGATCATTTAACAAACGAGTTCTTTTCACCCGGTGAATTCCCCGGATTTTTTTATCCGGGTTGTATATTTTCCCGAATTGGGTAATTTTACCCATTTGATACCTGAGCTCAATGGACAAATATGTTCTCATCACAGCAGGCGGAAAAGGTTACCGGGTTGGCGGGCCACCGAAACAATTTGAAGAATTATTGGGATATCCCCTGTTGATGCATACATTTCAGGCGTTTGATTTTTTATCGGATACCTCAAAATTTATCCTTGTACTTTCTGAAGACAAACTGGATTACTGGAACCAATTGTGTCAAAAATATAATTTTCAAATTCCTCATCAGGTTATCACAGGGGGGCCAAAGCGTTTTTACTCGGTTAAAAGAGGACTTGGCCTTGTTCCCAATAATGCTCTGGTGGCTATCCACGATGGAGTGAGGCCATTGGTTTCAGCTGACACCATTAACCGCTGTTTTGAAATAGCGCTGCGCAAAGGGAATGCCATCCCGGCTATCTCCATCCACGAGTCGGTAAGGGAAACAGACGGCCCGCTTAATAAACCTGTCGCACGTAACAAACTGAAAATCATTCAGACCCCACAGGTTTTTTATTCTTACCTTATTAAAAAAGCCTATCAACAAAATTACCGGGAACATTTTACAGATGATGCGTCAGTATTGGAAAGCACGGGAGAAGTCATTCATCTTGTGGAAGGTAATGATGAAAACATAAAAATTACGGGCCCTGCTGATTTAATGATTGCTGCGGCTTTGCTGAAAAGAAAGAAAGGGGAGGGTTGATGGTTTGAATGGTTTGGTTGTTCCACTGTTCTGTTGATTATTTGCTTCCCAATCCCCTCCCGGCCCCGGTTCTTGAATTCCGGTTCAATAATCGTGGTCCCGCCTCTTCATTTCAACCCCTTCCGCCCTTTCCATTCAAACCTGAAAAATAAAGCGGAAAAAGCGGCAATGACAACATAGAACGGATAAATAAACGCAAAAGGGAAAAGCATCGGCAATAACTTCTTTTTACCGGCAAAAGATGAAAATTCTTTCATCAGCGGATAATCAACCGCCAGTTTCAGGAAAACAAAAATGCAAAAAATGATAAAGAACCAGGTCTTGAACAGGATAGCAAAAAAAGCGGAAACAATACAGGCATTGAACAAAAAAACAATTGTTGAAACCACCACGGGCCAAATTGTCCGGTAACCTTTGGCTTTGGAAGCCCAACGAATGCGCTGCGACAAAAATTCTTTAAAGTTTTCCGGCGGGTTGGTCGTAACCATGTCGGAAGGGTCTTTTATAAACCGCACGGCATGAGAGCTAAAGTTTTTTACCATTCCCTGAACCAGGAAAACATCATCACCCGAAACAAATCGTTTTCCACTGTTACCCGAACTAACCTTCAACCAGGCTTCACGTTCAAATAACAGGTTTGCCCCATTTCCCATAAATGGCAGCCCGATGCCGACCGACCCGGCCCCGGCAGCCACAAGGCTCATAAAATCCAGCGAAAAAAACTTCTGGTTCATTCCTTTTTCATTCTGATAAATAACCGGGCCTATGATCAGTTTGCAGTCATGCTTTTTATAAAAGGCAACCATCTTTCCCAGCCAAAAAGGTTCCATCCGGCAATCCCCGTCAGTGGTTACAACTAGTTCTCCCTTAGCATTTTCAATACCCTGCGACAGTGCAGCCTTTTTACCTTCTTTGTCTGAATAAAACAGTTTGATATCCATCCGGGGCCATTCTCTCTTAAAACGTTCAATGATCTCAACGGTTTTATCCTCACTCTGATCATTGACAATAATGACTTCCACCTCCTCTTTCAGGTAATCCTGATGGGCAAGATCTTTAAGTAAATGCTCAATATTTTTTTCCTCATTCCGCACGGCAACCACCACACTGACTGTAAGCCCTGAAATATTGTCAAGCAGGTCATCAGGCTTTACCCGGTACCACCCAACAGTAACCAAAAGGATAACCAGCAGGTAAATGACTGCAGAAACAGTCAAAAACAGGTAAAAAATATTAATTCCCATTGCCATATCTGAAAAATCTTAAACTGTAAACAAAGATAAGTCCAAATAGCGCAGGCAGAGCAAGGTTCATCAACCATAATACAGAAGCAGCTGTAACAACACCAAATTCTATATTATCCGACCACATTTCAAGCGGCTGCAGGTATAAGGAAAAAACAAACAGGCTTACCGAACCCCTCACCCCCAGTTCTGACAGGGCTATTGTCGGGATGAGGGTCATTAGCAAATACACAAGGCCTATAAGGATGATGGCAGCATAATAGTTAACCGGAATATCAAACACCTTCAAAAGGAGATAAAACTGAAAAGAGAAAACCACATACCTCAATGCGCTGAGTAACAATACCAACAACAGGTTTTTAAAAGTGTACCATGAAAACACTTCACTGTATTTTTTTATCCGGTTATAAAACCGGCCACTGATCCTTTTCAGGATATCCGAGAAGCCGGCAAAATTAAGGTAAGCAAACACAAGCACAATGGTTGTGACCAGAATAAATAATACCAATCCTGAATAAACCCATACATTGAGTTCTTCTCCCATATCGTAATACCAGGGATAAAAGAAAAGAACCGCGAGAAAGCCATAAACAAGCGTAATCAGCAGTTGGGCCATGCTCCCAAGCAGGGTAATCAGTGTGGCCTGTAAACGGTTGGCATGTTTGAGCACAAAAACCCTCCCCAGGTAATCACCCATGCGGTTGGGCATAAACATACTCACTGAAATACCGGTAAGTACGGCTTTGGTTGCTGTCCAGATGGAAACTTTTTCCAGTTTGTCAATCAAATATTTCCATTTTGCAATTTCCAGATACTGATTGACGGGGATAAGCAAAATGGCAAAGATCAGGTTCATATAAAACCCGTGCGTTCCCGATACCGTTGGTATGTATTGAATGATCTCCTGTAGATTCTTCCTGAAAAATATTTGGTCATACAGAAACCCGAATGTCAACAGAATAATCGCCAGGCGAATGAAGAGATTGTATGTTTTGCTTAATTTTGTTTTCACTATTTAACGAATAATACAATTTTGATTTCAGACCGAATCATCCTTGGTATTGATCCCGGCACCAACATTATGGGTTACGGATTGATCCATCAAAAAGACAAAAATATCAGCCTGATAACCATGGGCGTTTTAAAGCTGGGAAAATACAACAATCAAGCGTTAAAATTAAAAAAGATTTTTGAACGTACGCTTGGGCTTATTGAAGAATATCGGCCTGACGAATTGGCCATAGAAGCTCCTTTTTACGGAAGGAACGTTCAATCAATGCTCAAGTTGGGTCGTGCGCAGGGTGTTGCCATGGCTGCGGCTTTGTATAAGGGCCTTCCCATATTTGAATATTCCCCCAAGAAAATAAAACAATCCATTACCGGCAGTGGCAACGCTTCCAAAGAGCAGGTGGCCGGTATGCTGGCTTCTTTGGTTGAATTTACCGAAGCCCCTGAATTTCTTGATGCTACCGACGCACTGGCTGCCGCAGTTTGCCATTTTTTCCAGGGCGACAAGGTTGTTACCCGCAAAAGTTACAGCGGATGGAAAAGTTTTTTGAAGGATAATCCCGGACGGAAGATTTGAAATCGTCGGCGATTATTCAATTAACCAGTGAAGGTCAGCCGATGCTTTTCCCTTTTGTATTTATTTATCCTCCTTTTCCTGCAGGTTCATCTGTTTTCTCAGTTCATCAATGGTTTTGGCGATGGCCACACCGTCCAGCTTAACCGGTGAGCCGATCTGCGCCAGAAAAGTGCCCTTCACATCCCCTTTTTTGTAGCTGGTAAAACCAATCCTATACAATCCCACAATAAGGGCCTCGTCAGCACTGCCGTTTAGGTTTCCGTACCTCAGCAAAGAATTATAACGCTTGTGGTTGGGTTGTTTGGGCATTTCATGACTGTCGTCGTTACTGTCCAAAATTATCCACGTTGCATTTGTAACATTTTCATTGGTTACATCTGAAGGATCAAAAATATCAGACTTTTCCAACGTAATGTAAGTATCGAAAAAGTCCTTAGATGATTTATTTTCTTCATAAGCCTTTGAAACAATAGGATTGGTGACCTTGACGTTGTTGGCCGGCGACATCATCCTGACCCCCAGTTCGGGGGCATACGCGGGAATCCATACGTACAGGTAATAAAACTTTTTGCCGTCCCGTGTTTCGTCTTCGGTTCCTTCCTTCACATAACCGAGATAGGAAATCACATCGTGATAAGGAATATGGATGATTACCGGCCCGGCCGATTCGGTTACGGAACTCCCGAAAGTTCCTATTTTTTGTGCATTGGCATGAAAAAAGATCAGGGAGAAAAATAAGGTTGTTGTAATAAAAAATAATTTTTTCATAATTATATTTGTTTTTGATTTTTATGGTTCAAAAATAGTTTTTAATCTGAATTCCTGTTATAAAATAACAGTATTTACAATTATCTGATTTTAAACAGGGGGAAACTATTTCGGTCAGCAGATAAAACAAGCTGTAAATTACTATTTTTATAACCCCCCTTAAGATTACTCAACCAACTGAAAATCCAGTTGTTTTTGCTCCAGGTTAACCTCTTTAACCAAAACATTCACCTTATCGCCCAACCGGTATATGTTTCCGTACTCGCGTCCGATGATGCGGTAATTGTCTTCATCAAAAAAGTAATAATCGTCTTTCAACTCATTAAACCGTACCAGCCCTTCCGCTTTGCTTTCGGTCAGTTCAACAAACAGCCCCCATTTACTTACACCTGATATCAGGCCATCAAAAACCTGTCCTTTTTTATCCAGCAGAAATTCAACCTGTTTGTATTTTACCGAATCCCTTTCGGCATTTATGGCCTTGCGTTCCATTTCGGAAGCATGTTTGCATTTTTCTTCTATGGGCTCCTTATTCACCGACCGTTTCCCATTGAGATAGCGCTCCAGCAAACGGTGGACCATCAAATCGGGGTAACGGCGTATGGGTGATGTAAAATGTGTATAAAAAGGGAAAGCCAGTCCGTAATGCCCAATGTTATCAGTAGAGTAGTATGCTTTGGCCATGGTACGGATGGCGATGGTCTCAATCATGTGTTCTTCGCCTTTGCCATGGATGGCCGTAAACAATTTGTTATAGGATTGGGCCAGCGACTGATGTGAACTGACACTGAGCGAGTATCCTATCCTTTTTAAAAACTGGACAAATGTGTTTAATTTTTCCGGATTGGGTTCATCGTGCACACGGTAAACAAAAGTCCTTGGTTTTTTACCATCTACAGGTTTGCCAATCAGTTCAGCCACTTTTTTGTTGGCCAGCAACATAAATTCCTCAATCAGGTGATTGGCTTCCTTTTGTTCCTTGACATAAGTTGAGATGGGTTTGCCATTTTTATCCAGTTTGAATTTGACTTCTTCGGAAATAAAATTGATAGACCCGTTTTTAAAACGGCTGTTCCGCAGAAGGGAAGCCATTTTGTGTAAAGTCAAAATGTTTTCGACAAACTCGCCTTCTTCTTTTTCAATGATCTCCTGAACTTCCCCGTAGGCAAACCGTCTATTGGACCTGATGATTGTCTTTCCAAACCATTGGCCTTTAACTTCAGCTTTTTCGTTCATTTTAAAAACGGCCGAAAAAGTCAGTTTTTCTTCATCGGGCCTTAACGAACATACGCCGTTGCTTAGTTTTTCGGGCAACATAGGGATTACCCGGTCAACAAGGTAAACGGAAGTGGCCCTTTCGAAAGCCTCGTTATCAATGGATGACCCCGGTGTGACGTAATGGGAAACGTCGGCAATATGAACACCCACTTCCCAGAGGTCGTCAGATAGTTTTTTCAACGACAGGGCGTCATCAAAATCCTTGGCATCAAAGGGGTCAATGGTTATGGTCCAGGTGTCCCTGAAGTCTTTTCTCAGCGGCACTTCCTTTTCGATGCCTGCTTTTATTTTGCCTGCTTCTTTTTCTACATTTTTTGGGAAAGACAACGGAAAATTCTGTTCTGCTAAAATGGACATCATTTCCACATCATTGTCACCGGGCTGACCAAGTACCTGAACGATCTCCCCAAAAGGATTGTTTGAATGTTCGGGCCATTCGGTAATTTTTGCTAATACTTTTTGTCCGTTTTTCGCGTCGCCAATAAGGCTTTTGGGAATAAAAATATCATACGGCATAATCTTGCTGTCAGGGACAACAAATCCAAAATTCTTACTCATTTCCAAAATGCCCACAAAACTGTCTTTTACCCTTTTCAGCACTTCAACCACCTGGCCTTCGGTTTTGTGTCGTTGACGTTTTGGAAAAAGGAGTATTTTAACCTGGTCATCATTCAGGGCATGGTTGATGTTGTTGGGGGCAATGTAAATGTCCTCACCACCTGCATCGGGAATAACGTATCCTTTTCCTGTGCTTTTCATTTCAAGCCTGCCTGTGATATATTTTTTCTTTTTTCCCAGTGCTTCCAGGCGCGATGCATTAAGTTTATATTTTCCCGGTTTTATCTCAGTCAGCTCACCGGCAAGGGAAAGCTCGCCGAGCAGCGTATGTATCCTGTCTTTACCGGCCTTGTCTTTAATTCCCAGCAACCGTGCAACCTGTTTATAATTATAAGGTTTGAACGGATTGTCGGTAAAAACGCTGATTACCACTCCTGTAAATGCGCTTTTAGTCCACCGTTGTTTTTTGTTTTTTCGTCCCATTTTTAAATAATCTTTGGTATTGATGAAATAAGTTGTTTTGTATATTCGGTTTTCGGATCAAAATAGACTTGATCGGCGTCACCGGTTTCGACAATTTTTCCATTTTTCATAACCATGATCCTGTCGGACATATACCTGACAATGGAAAGATCATGGGAAATAAAAATATAGGTAAAGCCGAATTCCCCTTTCAATTCATTAAGTAAGTTTAAAACGACAGCCTGGACCGACACATCAAGTGCGGAAACGGCTTCATCGCAAATAATGAATTTGGGATGAAGGGCAAGTGCCCGGGCTATGACAATGCGTTGGCGTTGCCCTCCGGAAAACTCATGCGGATAACGGTTGAAATGGGTTTCTTTTAAACCTGTTTTTACCATGAGTTCAAGGGTTTTCGCTTTCCTTTCTTTATTGTTGGCAAACAAATGAAAAACCTTCATGGGTTCCATAATGGCCTGCCCGATACTCATCCTTGGATTGAGTGAAGAATAGGGGTCCTGAAATATAATTCCGAGGTTTTTCCTTTCCTTTTTCATTTTACCGGATGACAAGGACAAAAGGTCTTTTTCATCAAAAAATATCCGGCCTTCATCCGGTTCAATCAACCTAAGGATCGAACGGCCAAGGGTCGTCTTTCCCGAACCTGATTCACCAACCACTCCCAGTGTTTCACCGGGGTAAACCTTAAGGCTGATTTTGTCGAGGGCGGTTAACTGCCTGATTGTTTTGCCGAATAAAGACCTTTTCAGGGAAAAATTTTTGGTCAGGCCCTGTACACTCAACAAGGGGGATTGGTTATGCAGGAGTTTAAGTTTTTCTTTTCTTTCTTTCTCCGTTTCAAACGGTATTTGTTCCATTTTTTTACCTTCCGCCCCATTGCTGATGAATTCTTCCACAACGGGCAACTTTAATGGCCTTCCGGTTAACGGTGGCCTGCACGACAACAGCCCCCGGGTATAGGGATGCTTTGGATGGGTGTAAACTTCATTGATCTCACCGGTCTCAACAATTTCCCCTTTGAACATAACGGCTACCTTGTCGGCAACTTCAGAAACCACAGCGAGATCATGGCTGATAAACAACAGGCTCATGCCGTATTCGTCCTTTAAATCTTTCAACAGACCAATAATTTCTTTTTGAACGGTAACATCAAGTGCTGTTGTGGGCTCATCCGCAATCAGCAGATCGGGGTTGTTGGCAATGGCCATGGCAATCATGACACGCTGTTTCTGTCCGCCTGAAATCTGGTGGGGATAAGCCCTGTAAATGGATTCCGGCCTTGGTAACCTGACCTTTTCGAAAAGGCCAAATACTTGCTTTTTCGTTTTATTATGGCCGGTATGCTGGTGAACGCGGATGCTCTCAGCCACTTGCTCACCACATCGCATGACGGGATTGAGGCTTGTCATGGGTTCCTGAAAAATCATGGCTATGTTTTCACCCCGCAGTCTCCTGACCGTATTGCCTCCTGCGCCCAGCAAATCCTGTCCTTTGAATTTTATTTTACCGGAAGCCACCGTTGCCTGAACCGGCAGGAGGTCCATCACCGAAAGGGCCGTTACTGATTTTCCTGAACCAGATTCACCGACAAGACCCAACGATTCCCCTTTTCCCACATGGAGAAAAACATGGTCAACTGCATTAACGACAGATCCTTCCGACTGGAAAGCAACACTTAAGTTTTCGATCTTCAACAAAACAGGTTTGGCTTTTTTTAAATTGGTTTCAAAAGTAACGATTTCGGGTCAGGTCTTATTATTGTTAAAATAACTTTTGGTTTTAATTTTGGGAAAACAGTTAATCAGGAAAGCCAAATCATTCCC
>Ga0114931_10002864_pt1 | contig 21959 bp, 27 predicted proteins | sample 2SBtaG_FD_89579 | JGI IMG/M metagenome (GOLD analysis project Ga0114931, IMG submission 89579) | Deep subsurface microbial communities from Kolumbo volcano to uncover new lineages of life (NeLLi) - 2SBTROV14_V59a metaG | ecosystem: Environmental > Aquatic > Marine > Volcanic | place: Kolumbo... | reverse complement strand
TCGATGGGCGTTTCCACACCTATACCCTATGTTTCACCCCGCAGGAATTCAGCCGGGAGAAAAAAATCCTGAAAGGCTTCGTCACCCGGGTACCGAACTGGACATGGCAATTCACCCATGTCCTGTTACCTGTTCTGGCCGTCGTTGCTTTGCTGTTCCAGTGTTTCAGACCGGCGAAAAGCAGGCAGGGAATTCCCCAGCCCTCCTATAAAGCGACAGAGCTCGAGCGGAGCTGAAACAGCCCAGACGCCGGTGACTGCCTGACCAAGGCGGCAGCGGCGCATTCCACTCAGGCCGTCTCGAGATCGGCCAGGAATCGGTCCAGCACCTCGCGGTTCACATGGGGCATCACCACCACGTGGGCATGGTCTTCCATGGTCCCATCAACCTCGAGGCGCATGGTGGCCAGGGAGTATTTCTCCACCACCCGCTCTCCCGGCTGCCTGAAGTAGACGATATTGGAGAGATGGTTCTCGCGGCGCGGCCGCAAGTCGCTGAAATGCGTGTGCAGCTGATCACTCAGATAGTCTGTCAGCTGCAATATTTCCCGTGCCTCTTCCGCCTGCCGCGCAAGCGCTTCGGGACTGGAGAAGAAATAGAATTCGGCGGGTTTGAGCGCATCCCGGGAACAGGTGATCGTGCCGGGCACGTGGCCGATATATTCGGGATTGTGGATCCGGCGATACCGTTCATTGAAGCGCTCGAAATTACTCCGGGTGGTGATGAACAGGCCCGCCGGTGATGAAAAGCCGAAAAACTTGTGGCAGGAGACGGCAATGGAATCGAAACGCCCCCTGCCCGTCCCGCTTCCGCCGGCATAGCGGACTTCCCCGGCCCCGGCAGTATGGGGCAGATAGCCGCCGAACAGGGCTGCATCCACGTGCAGATAACTGTCCCGCCCCCGGAGTGCCTGCTGGAGGTCATCCACCCGGTCGATCGCCCCCTTGAAGGTGGTCCCAATCGTGGCGATCACCAGGGCCGGCGCGTCGGGGTTTTCCGCCAGCTTGCGTCGCAGATCTTCGGGGTCCATAGCGGCATCCGCCAGGGTGGCCACCTGCACCCCATCGAGACCCAGCAGATCCCGCAGAATCTGGATCGAGTAATGGGCCTCTGCGGTGAAGTAGCATTTGGGCATCACCCCGGTTCGTCCTTTGAGGATCGTGCGCCCCATGTACAGCCCGTGCATGTTGCTGTCGGTGCCGCTGTGGGAAAGAAAGCCCCAGGTATCTGGGGACGGAAAACCATAGAGGCGGGCAAAACGAAGGATGAGCTCTCTTTCCAGCTCGTGGGTCTGGAACGGGACCGGGCTGGGTTTGAATGGATCACCGCCATTGTTGTGGGCGAAGTCGCCGATTCCCAAGGTATGAAGTTGCTCCCGCCAGGCGAAAAATTCCTGCGGCGGAGTCTTCATGTTGATGGGATAACCCAGGAAAAGCTCTTTTTGTGCCATCAGCCTTACATGATCCTTCAGCCGTGGATGCAATTCCGGCGCGGCGCTTCCCGGAGGGAACTGGCGACCGAAGGCCCCAAACCGGCAGCCCTGGGCACCCGTCAATATCCCGGCAGGATCGTCATCCGGGACAGGATGTCGTGCTATCATGGGTTTCTCCGAAAAGGATCTCTCAGTCATAATTGTCCAAAAACGCTGTCAACCCATTCGAACCCCAACCAATGAGGTTTTAGGCCATGAAAAAGATTATCTCCCTGATAACTCTGTGTCTGCCCCTCGCTGCCATTGCCCAACCTCCCGCCGGCATGAGTCAGCAGAGTATGGAAGAAATGATGGAAAACGCCCGGAAAATGCAGGAATGCCTGCAAAACATCGATCAAAAGTCCATGGAAGCCATGGAAGAGAAGTCCCGAAAGATTGCCCAACGAATAGAAAACCTGTGCCGGGCCGGTAAACGGGACCAGGCACAGCGGTTTGCCATCGAGTCTGGTCGTGAGCTGGCCGCCAGTGAGGAAATGAGAAAAATGCAGGAATGCAGCAAAATGATGCAGGGCATGAAGCCCCCAACCACTCTGCCCTCGGAAAAGGAATTGCAGCAGCACCACATCTGCGACAATTATTGAAATGCTGGGCCGGGCCGCTTGCCCAGCTTCCTCAGCAGAATCGCCAGAGGACAAAAACCGGTGAATGCCGACTGCAGCATGTTCGCACCCACCAAGGCGGTCAGCCACAGCCAACGCTGGTCGTGAAACACGGCCAGCCCCACCGAAACCAAAACGATGGTGCCAGCCACGGCAAAGACGATTCGATCTATGGTCATTTCTCACCTCTTTAACAGCCCTGGTAATTATCATCAATGGCAGCCATCACCCTTGGAGATGAAAGATCAATCACCGGGTCAGGGTGTTCGGTTCGAGGGCGTAAACGGACTGGATCGCCGTATCCGAACTTCCATGGTGCTTTACGGCGTCCCGGGAAACGAACCCCTTGCCCCGGCTTCCTTGAACTTTCCCAGTAAACCCTGCCATTTTATTCCCTGGACAGCAATGGGTATACACAGGTATGCTCGGTTGCGGTAGAAAAACCGACAAGGAGCCTCTCAGATGCCTTTGACCCCCGCCTCCCTGCCGCAACTGATTCAGGCCGCAGCTGCCGCCATCGATGCTCATGCCGAGGAAGTGACCCAGCTAGACCAGGCCCTTGGGGATGGAGACCATGTCACCAACCTCCAGCGTGGACTGAAGAAACTGCTGGAACAACAGGACGAACTGGTGAAGACGGAGCATTGGAGCGACGCCTTCCAAAAAATGGCCATGAGTACCATGTCCACTATTGGCGGCGCCTCCGGTTCCCTGTATGGCACCCTGTTCATGGCGCTGGCCAAGGCCATGAAGGGCAGGCCGAAAAACCTCTCCACCTTCGCCGAGGCTTTCAACGAGGCGGTGGAAGCGGTCAAGAAGCGCGGCCGCACGGAAGTGGGGGAAAAGACCATGGTGGATACCCTGGTACCCGTTGCCAATGCCCTGCTTTCAGCCGCGGAATCGCCCGCCCCCCTGGAAGAGGTCCTGCAACAGGTCAAAGCCGCAGCCGTGGCTGGGATGGAGTCGACCCGTGAGCTGATCGCTACTAAGGGACGTGCCTCTTACATGGGCGAGCGATCCAAGGGTATCATCGACGCCGGTGCCCGCACCAGCCAGCTGATGATCTGTGCCATTGCCGACGGGTTGGCAAAGGACTGAACCCTCCCCTTTCCTGCCTCTGACGGAGGGGGATATTTTCCCCTCCTCAGCAACCCCAGCGAAGTGCGGGAGTATGTACCGGCGCATCCCACAACCGCGTCAATTCATCGTCGAGCAGCGTCAGGGTGAGAGAACAGCCGGCCATGTCGAGAGCGGTGGTGTAGTTTACCACCAGCGAACGGCGGATCTCGATACCCTGTCGTTGCCAGAATTCACACGCCAATTCGTAGACCAGGTACAGTTCCATCAGGGTGGTCGAACCAAGGCCGTTGACATGGAGCAGCACCGCCTGACCTTTACCAGGCCTCAGTTCCTCTTCGATAGCGGCGCAAAGGGTTTTCACGATTTCGGTGGCGGGGGCAAAATCGGCCACCTCGCGCCCATGCTCGCCGTGGATCTCCACACCGATCTCGATCTTGTCAGCCGGCAGGTCGAAGGTGGGGCCGCCGAGCGCAGGCACGGTACAGCCTGTCAGGGCAACACCGATGGAAGCCGTGGCTTCAGTCACTTTGTCTCCCAGGGATTTGAGTTCAGCCAGGCTTGCGCCTTCCTCGGCAGCCGCACCCACGATTTTCTCCACGATGACCGTTCCCGCCACCCCGCGACGGCCGATCTCGTGTTCCCTGGGAAGGGAAATATCGTCCTGGACCAGGACTGTCTCGACCGGAGAATCGAGCATCTCTCCCGCCATCTCGAAATTCATCACGTCACCGGCGTAGTTCTTGACGACGAACAACACCCCCTCGCCTGATTCGACTGCCTGGGCGGCCGCCATCATCTGGTCGGGGGTGGGAGAAGTGAAGATCTGGCCGGGGCACGCCGCATCGAGCATGCCCTGGCCGACGAAACCGGTATGCAAGGGTTCGTGCCCTGCCCCCCCGCCGGAAATCAGTGCCACCTTGCCTGCCCCGGAGGCTTCCCGCCGTCTGATGAAGCGGGGTTCCTGATTGAGTTCGACCAGTTCAGAATGGGCCCTGGCGAAACCCCGCAGACTTTCGTCGAGCAGGGTATCCACATGATTGATGAATTTCTTCACGCTATCTCTCCTTTGACTGTTGGACCACGACGGGAGCGACATTGATGGGACAATGCGAGCGTCCCTTTAGCCGAGTTTGCGCAGTGCCTCGGTCACCGCCCGAATATCCCGCAGCACCCAGTCGGGGCGATAATCGACCTGGTTGAGGTCGGCTTCACTGGAAACCCCGGTCAACACCAGAAGACTACGAATCCCCGCACGCACCGCCCCAAGGATGTCGGTCTCGAGCCGGTCACCGACAGCCACGACCTCGCCGGCCTCGACCTGCAACCGCCGCAACGCCTGCTGATACAGGATCGGTTCCGGTTTGCCGATGATGATGGGCTCCCTGCCGGTCGCCGCCGTCAACGCTGCCAGGATGGCCCCGTTGCCGTGGCTCACCCCCAGCTCCATCGGCAGGGTGGTATCGGCATTGGTGCCGATGAATTCAGCGCCGGCGTTGAGATTCAAGGTCGCGGTGGCCAGTTTGTCCCAGCTCAGAGTCTCGTCCTTGCCGACCACCACCACGTCGGCCTGCCACTCATCACCCTCCTTATGACTACAGGCCAAGGTAAACCCCTGCTCCCGAAGCGGCTCCGACAGACCTGCCTCCCCCAGCGCATAGACGCGGGTGGCGGCAGGATCACAGCGCCCCGCCAGCCAACTGGCGGTCGCCAGTCCGGAAGTGAGAATCTCATCGGCACTCACTGCCACCCCCATGGCTGCCAATTTGCTCACGTACTGCTGCGGAGTGGCGCTGGCATTGTTGGTGGCTAGCACGAAAGGCATCCCGATTTCACGCAACAAAGTGAAAAAGGACTCTATTCCGGGCAAGGGATTGGATCCATGCCACAGCACCCCATCCATGTCGATGATGAGAGCCCGGGCCTCACTCAAAGGTTTTGAAGTTAGTTTATGCACGATTCACACGTTGTCATTTCAGATTGGGTTATCATACCTCAACTTACGCTTTTCCTCCGCCGGACCCCGGGTATCCCTGGAGAAAACCCGTGCCCTGGCGATAACGGAACATTCATCCTGACACAACACACCATGACAGACACTGAAAAACTCTGGGGTGGCCGATTCACTCAGGCGACCGATAAATTCGTCGAGGAATTCACCGCTTCGGTGCAGTTCGACAAAAGACTGGCCCCTTACGACATCCAGGGCTCCATCGCCCATGCACGGATGCTTCACAAGATTGGTATTTTGACCGCCGGGGAATGCGACACCATCATTGCCGGCCTGGAGCAGATTCTCGAGGAGATCGACAACGGCAAGTTTCCCTGGTCGGTAGCGCTGGAAGACGTTCACATGAACATCGAATCGCGGCTGACCCAGCTCATCGGCGACGCGGGGAAAAAACTGCATACCGCACGATCCCGCAACGACCAGGTGGCCACCGACATCCGGCTGTGGCTGCGCGCTGAAATCGGCCACATCCTGGGAGAGCTGTACCGGCTGCAATCGGCACTGCTGGCGCTGGCGGGACGGGAGGCCGATACCATCATGCCGGGCTTTACCCATCTGCAGGTGGCCCAACCGGTCACCTTCGGCCATCATCTCCTGGCCTGGTTCGAAATGCTGCAGCGGGACCGGGAAAGGCTCAGCGACTGCCGCCGGCGTCTCAACGTGATGCCCCTGGGCGCTGCCGCCCTGGCTGGGACCTCGTTCCCCATCGACCGCTTCCATACCGCCGAACTGCTCGGTTTCGACCGCCCCGCCGCCAATTCCCTGGATGCCGTCTCGGACCGCGACTTCGCCATCGAGTTCAACAGTTGCGCCGCCCTGATCATGACCCATCTGTCGCGATTTTCGGAAGAGCTGGTTTTGTGGACCTCGGCCCAATTCGACTTCATCGACCTTCCTGACGCCTTCTGCACCGGTTCGTCGATCATGCCCCAGAAGAAAAATCCGGATGTCCCCGAGCTGATCCGGGGCAAAAGCGGGCGGGTATTTGGCCACCTGATGGGATTGTTGACCCTGATGAAGTCCCAGCCATTGGCCTACAACAAAGACAACCAGGAAGACAAGGAACCCTTGTTCGACAGCGTGGACACCGTCCGCAACAGCCTCCGTGCCTTCGCCGACATGATGCCTCACGTGACCCCCAAGCGCGAGCGAATGCGCGAGGCCGCCCGCCAGGGATTCGCCACCGCCACGGATCTCGCCGATTACCTGGTCGGCAAGGGTGTCCCCTTCCGGGATGCCCACGAAATCGTCGGCAAGGCGGTCCAGTCTGCCTTGCACCAGCATTGTGATCTGGCCGATCTGTCATTGGACGAACTCTGCAGGCTGTGCGACAAAATCGAAGCCGATGTCTACGCGGTCTTGACCCTGGATGGCTCGGTGAATGCCCGCAGCCACTACGGCGGCACCGCTCCCGCACAGGTACGCAAGGCAGTGGAAGAAGCCAGGGTACGCCTGGAGCAGTCGATTTGACCGTCATTGGGGCTTTTGTGTCATACTTTCAAGAATAGAAGTTCAGGGGACTTGACATGATTGTTACGCTGGATGATTTGAGCATAGCTCTGGATAAAGCACCCTTGGCAGTGCTGGTCCTCAAAAATGGCCGCATCGCCTGGCTGAACGAGAGACTCACCACCCTGGCCAGATCGCCGAAAGGCGACTTGGTGTGACGTCAGATCCAGGAAACCCCGCTGGCCACCCTGACCTTGGATGAGACGGTAGAAATACCGGCCGATGACGGCACCCGGCTGTTGCGACGTCAGCATGTCCATCCACTGGAGGGCGGCGAGGTCCATTACTTCCTCGACGTCACCAAACAGCTGGAGCTGGAAAAGGCCACCGAAAGCCTTTATCAGCGCATTCACGCTCTCGAAACCACCGACCCTGTGACCGGCCTGCAAAACCGCCGCGCCATCATCCAGGAACTCGACCGCCAGATCAGCCGCAGCCGCCGCTATCAGAATCCTCTGGCGGTGATCCGGCTCAGTCTGGACACCGAAGCGGACGAGGAAACCCGTCACAGCCTGCTGCGCACCATCAGCCAGATGCTGAAGGACAAATTGCGCTGGGCCGATGAGATCGGGATGCTGGACGATCACACCTTTCTCCTGGTGCTACCGGAAACCTCCCTGGAAGACGCCAGAGAGCTGGCGGTCAAACTCCTCAGTGACCGCGCGGCCTTCGATTTCCGCGACAGCAGCAACCGGGTTCGGCATGGGGTGGCCGGCTGGCAGAAGGGGGACGACCTGAACAAGCTGCTCAAACGGGTGGAAGAGGATCAGGAGATCAATCTCAGCGCCCTGTTGTCCTGACACTTGCCGATCCGCAATCCGCCCGCCATCCACCTGGGTGCGCCCGGGGAGGAAATCAGCCGCAAGAGCCTCCAGCAACTCGGCCGCCGGTTCCTGCTCCTGCACCGCCAGCGCCTCACCCTGTTGAGCAAATGCCTCAACAGGCGGCAACGGGACTGTCTGGAAGTCCTCCCCCTGCTGTTCCACCACAGCCATCCCGCGCTTCCCGGCTTCGGCGATGGACTGGCGCCTGCCGGAATCAGCGAATACCGTTCCTCGCCCGCCACCCGGCAGGCGATCAGACGCATCGCCCCGGGCTTCGATTACCGCCGCCGCGGGATTCCCGACGCGCCCATCCTTGCTCTGTTTCTCATGGGAAGCGCCGGCAGCGTCGCCTGGTCGGAGCGAAGTGACCTGGATCTGTGGATATGTCACCGCAGCGACCTGGAACCCGAGGCCCTGGAACTCCTGCAGCGCAAATGCCGCCAGATCGAGCGCTGGGCGGAAGGGCGGGATCTGGAGATCCACTGCTTCCTCATCGACCCGGAGAGATTTCGCCAGGGCCACCTCTCCTCGCCGCTTTCCCCTGACAGCTCGGGGAGTACCCAGCACGTCCTGTTGCTGGAAGAATTCTACCGCACTGCCATCCATCTGGCGGGCCTCAAGCTGCTGTGGTGGATGGTGCCTCCAGAACAGGAACGGCACTACCGGACGTATGCCGATTACCTGCTCGGCAAGCGCTTCATTGACCCCCCGTCATTCATCGACCTGGGAGGTCTGGCCACCATTCCAGCCCGGGAATTCGTCAGCGCAGGCATGTGGCACCTCTACAAAGCACTCGATTCACCCTACAAGGCGCTCCTGAAACTGCAACTGCTGCTCTGTTACGCCGATGAATATCCTGTCCCTCACTGGATCGCAACCGAGATCAAACAGGAGATCTTCGCCGGGAGGATCGGCAGCGCCAACCTGGACCCCTATTTGCGCCTCTACCACAAAGTCGAAGGGTTTCTCGATCAGCAAGGACAAAACCGCCTGCGGCCCCTGATCCAGCGCTGTTTCATCATGAAGACCCGGCACGCCCTGCAACATCCGCACCTTCGTTCGCTGCTGGAGGAACTGCTCCGCCAATGGGGCTGGAGCGCTAGACGAATCACCACCGCCCAACTGTATCCCAGGACCTTCGAGGAACTGCGACAAGAATGGCAGTCCCTGGTCGAAACGCTGGAACAGGGCTACCAGAGTCTGCGCCGTTTCCATTTCAATCATTCCCAGGATGAAGCCAGGGACAGTGAGGAACTACGCATCCTGGGAAGAAAACTGGGGGCGGTGCTGGAGAAACGCCCTGGCAAAGTGGAGGTGGTCCATCTCTCCACGCCGCTCGACCTGACAGAAGCCTCCCTTAGCCTGGCAAGAGAAAACCCCGACGACGATTCTCCGCCTCTTTGGATCATCCGTCGGGGACAATTTCGCGGCGAACCCCAACAGGTTCTTCATCAGACCCGTCATGTCATCGAAGCTATCGCCTGGGCCCAGGCAAACCAGATTGCCGGACACGCCACCCATTGGGACCTCCCTGCGACAGAAGACGCACTCCGGCCGGCCGAACTGCGATATCTGTGTCAAACCACAAGGAGGTTCCTCGGAGCCACCAAGGAAGCGGAGATCGGGGCCTATCGCTCCCGAGCCAGAATCCTCCGCGCCGCCCTGTTTCCCAATATCGCCACACCCACCCGTCCGCAACGAAGTGACTATGCAATCACCAGCGAACGCTTCGATCCCCTGGCCTTTGGAGCCAGACGAGATGTCCTGATCCACAATCTCGAGATCCTCGTATTCACCAGCTGGGGCGAACTGCAAGTCAAATATTACCAGGGACTGGCGGGATTATTCGATGCTCTCTGCCTATTGTGCAACCAGGCCGGTCCTGACATGATGGTCGAGGCCCACTGCTTTGCCTCCCGCACCATCGCCATGAGGATTGCCGAGCTGTATCAGGCATTGCAAGAAAGCATGGGACGAGACCAGGACTCGCTTTTCGTCCTGGGTGCCGGTGCCTCCCTGTACCTGTTTCAGCGTCGCAACGGAACCCTGAGCTGGTGGGAACAGGGCGATGAGGCAGCCCTGCTGGACACCCTGGGAAAGCCCAAATCCAGCTTCGGCCAAGTGTATTTCGACTCCCATGCCCTGGAAGACTCCCCCCTGCCAACCCTGTTCCGGGAGAACCTGGCTAATTGCTTGCAACTGTTTCTGCAAGCTCACCCTAAAGGGGTGGAAATCTTCGCCCTGGACGAACGAGGAGCCCTGTTTCGCTACTTCCACCCAGGCGCCCCCCTGACCTCGGTCGCCCTTCGCTATACGTCCCTCTTCGAGGCCCTGGACCGACGTTATGCAGGCATTCCCGAGGCCCAACTGTACCGCCTCGAACGCTACGGAAGACACTGGAAGATCCGTTCCCTGACACCAGAGCCCTGCCAGGAGAAAGCGATCGACGTCAGAGTCTATGCGGAAGAGAATACCGGCCCGGGCAGCCGTTACACCCTGGTATGCAACGAGCGCGAATTCAGTACCCGGGCGTCCGGGGACAGCGTGTTTCAGGAAGCCGCCGGGTATATTCGCCAGTTACGCCGGAAAAAGGCGGACTATCCCCTGTATATCAGTGACATCGACGTGCCACCGAGCGTCCTGGGGGTTTCGTCGCCGGAGGGGATTCACACAACCCTGCTGCTCCATTACAAACAAAAACTGGAACAAAGGCTCAATCAGGCGTAACCCAGTCGCTGCCCGAGCCAGCGGCGGATGAGCACTATCTCCTCGCCACAGACCCCATGGGCCATCCGCAAGACATGCCACTCCAGCGGATAGCCGAGTTCGAGCAACAGGCGCTGACTCTCCTCGGCGACCGCCAGGGGGACGATGGGATCCATACTCCCGTGCATCATGAGAATCGCCGGGGCAGCCACAGGATCGGCCGGGGGAAACGTCTCCGCCAGAGCCACATAGGTCGACAAGGCGATGATCCTGGCCAAGGCCGGGTGCTGCCGTACCCCGCACTCCAGGGCAATCACCCCCCCTTGGGAAAAACCGGCCAGAACGATTCTGGCAGGAGCGATGCCTCCTTCGATCTCTCCGTGATCAGCCGATCGACCAGGGCCACCGAGTGCTCGATCCCCTCCCGATCCACCGCCATCCTGAGATCGGGGGCCACGATGTCATACCAGGCCCGCATCGCCATACCACCATTGATGGTGACCGGTCTGACTGGGGCATGGGGAAAAACGTAACGGATTGCCCCCCGCAATTGCAGTTCTGTGGCAAGGGGTTCGAAATCATGACCATCGGCTCCCAAACCGTGCAGCCAAATGATAGAAGTGTCGGGTTGAGGTGCGGTTTCGATCACCACCGCCTCCAATCCATCTGAACGGCTCAAGTTGACGCCTCCCCCAAGGCAGGGTAAAAAGAAAAACCAATCTCAACAGGGAGCAAACCATGATTCAGATCGATCTCAGCGACAGTGAAAAACAACTGCTCATCGAAACCCTGGAAAGCTACCTTTCCGACCTCCGCTACGAAATCGCCGATACCGACCTGCAGGAATTCCGGGAGAAACTCAAGCATAAGAAAACCATCCTGGAAAAAGTGCTGGCGGCCCTCAAACAGGGCTAGCCCCACCCGCTATCAAAAGCACCGGCCCCATCGGTTTCAAAGTCCCCGGGCCCGCATGAATGCCTGTTCGGCAATACCCGACCAGGCAGAGACCTGACTGCGGAAGCGGTTGAGGGAATCGTACACCTTGCGGGCAAAGGGGTCCTTGCCGGCGATCTCTTCCACCACCTCCAGCGACAGCGTCTTCAGTTTCTTCAGGACATCATCGGGGAGCGGCCTGACCTGGACACCGTGATCCCTGACCAGGGTTTCCAATGCCTGCTGATTGCGCGCGGTCAGTTCCGAGAGCATATCCAGATTGGCTGCCTGACAGGCCGTCAGGACGATCTGCCTGAGATCCTGGGGAAGCTCCTCGAATGCGGGCTTATGGATGAAACACTCGATCACCGAACCGGGCTCGTGCCAACCCGGGTAATAATAATTCTTGGCCGCCTTGTACAGACCGAAAGCCAGATCGTTGTAGGGGCCCACCCATTCGGTGGCATCGATAGCCCCTGACTGAAGGGCGGTGAACAGCTCGCCCCCGGGAATGTTGACCGGGGTCCCCCCGGCCCGTTTCAACACCTCGCCCCCGATACCGGGAATGCGCATCTTGAGGCCCTTCAGGTCGTCCAGGGAATGAATCTCCTTACGAAACCAGCCCGCCATCTGGGCGCCGGTATTCCCCGCCGCGGTGGGAATCAAGTCGAAGCGGGCATACAATTCCCGCCACAGATCCATCCCACCGCCATAATACAGCCAGGCATCGACCTCCTGGGCCGTCAGCCCGAATGGAAGCGCGGAAAAGAACTGGAACACCTCCCCCTTGCCCTTCCAGTAATAGGCGCCGGCATGCCCCATCTGGGCGGTCCCTCGGGATACGGCATCGAAGGTTTCAAAGGCGGGGACCAGTTCCTTGGCCCCATAGACCTTGACATGAATCCGACCGCCGCTCATTTCGGTGATCCGCTCTGCCAGGCGGTTGGCCGAAGTTCCAAGCCCAGGAAAGTTCTTCGGCCAGGCGGTCACCATTTTCCAACAGAACCGCTTCCTGGCCATGGCCACCCGGGGCACTGCCAGGGTGGCTCCGGCCGCCACCGATCCTGCGCCCAATTTATGGATGAATTGTCTTCTTTTCATTGTCTTTGCCACTCTTCAATTACTCGATCTGGAGGATCATTCACAGGCGGTGAGATTAAAACAAAGGTCATCGGCCTGCAAACCGCTTCAGCGAAAAGGGAAAACGGAAAATCAGGCGTCCACGCTGGCGATCGGCTGGCAGTCATCCTCCGGCGTGAAACGATAACCATGCTGAAGACAGTGATCGAGCCATTTGTCGAGGAAGTAATTCATTTTCCATTTATGTTCCAGAACCTGCCCATCCACGGTATCCCCAAGCCGCAGTGGCGGCCTTTCCGAATCCTCGATGACTTCCGCCATCCCCACATCCAGGTAGATTTTCAGCTTCAGTGCCGGTTCGAAGAGAGGCCGGGGGGCATGCTCGAAACAGTAGCTCAATTCAAGGGTGATGGTATAGGGCGCCCTCTCTAACAACCGCAAATGAAGCGCGGGTTTGCCTCCCAGATAGGCCACCGCCCGTTCCTCCAGGCAACTCAGGTGAGGAATCAGACGCAACAGCTTGCGGTAATTAGATTCGCAGGTATCCTGCAGGGTTCGGAAGGGATGAACGAGCTTCAAAGTAGGCATGGGGTCACTCCCGGTAGCGGGCACAGTTGGAATCTGTTTCCCACAACGACACATCCGCGACGGCATACCCCTGGGCCCGAACGTGATGATAGATCAACCTGGCGAGTACCTCCGCGGTGGGGTGATCGGGCAAGGCCAGGAAGCGTTCCCCCAGCTCCCTGAGTACCGGCACGAGGGGGTCCGCCTCGTGCAGCAGGAGATTGTGGTCCAGGGCCCCCTGGACATAGTCGGTCACCACCTGCCTGAGGTCCGAGAAATCACATACCATGTCCTGATCATCGAGACGATCGGTCGTCACAGTGACCGCCACCTTGACACTGTGGCCGTGCAAATGGCGGCACTTTCCCGGGTGATTCATCAGGCGATGGCCGTAACAAAACCGGACTTCTTTGGTGATGGAGTATGTTCCCACAGGGCGTTCTATGTTCAGCTTTTGATACCTTTGATTTCCGCAGCGACCTCGTACCCATCCTCCTTGGCTTCGACCCGCAGCACCTCCGCCAACGCTTCCAGGGGAGGCGTCACCTTATTGGCTGGACAAATCTTGATTTCCAGCGCCTTGCCGGGCTCGATGGCACGATCGGTGGAAAAAAAGACTACGGCGCCGCTAAGGTTATGGCAGGTAGCCGTGAAAGTCTCGTCGGAATGGACAAGTCGGAAGGTCATTTTACACTCTGTCTGCATCCGAATGAACTGACGCCGTTCACCATGTTCCAGCATGGGCCTTTCCTCATATCACGCAGGTTGTTTACAGGATAGCTTACCGGGAAAGTACACGCCAAGCGCATTACTTGTCCCCCTTGTCTATTGGATTCGCCATAAAGGTTGTCGCTTTTGGTTGGGTCCGCTAAAGAGCGTTTTGATCTCCCCCAGCAGTAATTCCACCCGTTTCTTGTGCTCCGTCAGGTAATTGATCGCCACCCCGTATCCTGTCTCGCTGTAGCCGGTGAGGTTGGACAGGAAGGTGTAGTAGTGCGCCATGCGCTCGGCTTCTTCGGCGGCCATCAGCCGACGCTGGCGTTCCACCTCGGCGGCAGTATCCATCAGGGAGAACAGCCGAGGGGTGCATTGGGGGGAGTGAAGCGGGGGCAGGACGACCATCTGGCCGGGATGAACGAATTTTTTCAGGTGGGGGTTGGCCCACTTGAATATTTCATAGTATGGCGGGAGGGGGGATGGGATGGTACAGCGTTTGGAACAGATGGTCGAAGGTCTGGCCCCGGCTCACGAGGGTAAAGGTGGCTGTGTCGGGAAAGGGGTGAGTCGGCCGGGGCCAGGGTCCGGCATAGGATGGCATGGCGTTGGTGCTCCTGACGGTATTGGAATATAAGTGAATCAGTATAAGGGCGGATGCCTGGCCGACAACTTGGGGCGTTAGCTGCGCAATCTGGAGATGAAGCCTGCCGGTCCCGCCGGAGGCGGGATTCCATGACCGGAAACCAGGAAGCACTGCTGCAACTTCAAAGTAATTTTGATAAGGTGGAATGAAGCGGTCAACAAGGTAGTCATCATGCGGGTTCTGATCGTCGAGGACGAAACGCTTTTGTGTCAACAACTACGGGAGTTTTTCACCCGCAAAGGATTCGCCGTCGACACGGCTTCGACGGCCGAAGAGGGACTTTACTTCGGTACCGAATATCCCCTGGACTTGGCGGTCATCGACCTAGGGCTTCCGGATTTTTCCGGTCTCGAGCTGATCGAACGGCTGCGCGCCCAGGGAAAGGACTTCCCCATCCTTATTCTCACCGCCCGGGGCCGCTGGCAGGAAAAAGTGCAAGGACTGGAGGGCGGTGCCGACGATTATCTGGTCAAGCCGTTCCACTATGAGGAATTATGGGCACGCATCAATGCCCTGCTGCGCCGCGCTGCCGGGAAAGCCCACCCACTCCTCCGCTATGGCCCGGTCACTTTGGACAGCACCGCCCAGACGGTCTACCGGGACGAGACACCGCTGGAGCTGACCGCCTTCGAATACAAGGTGCTCGAGTACCTGATGTTGAACCCTGGCAAGGTGATTTCCAAGACCGAACTGACGGAACATCTCTATGACCAGGACTTCGAACGGGACAGCAACGTGCTCGAGGTGTTCATCGGCCGTCTGCGCCGGAAACTTGATCCCGACGGTTCGCTCAAACCCATCGAAACCCTGCGTGGCCGCGGATACCGCTGGGCCCTGACCGAAAACCGATGACCAGGGGCTCCCTCAGCCTGCGCCTGGGAATGGCGGCGGCCATCGTGTTGCTCGCCTTTCTCGGCCTGACCGGCATCGCCTTGGAGAAAGCCTTTCACGAAGCCGCCCGCAAGGCCATGCAGGAGCGCCTCCAGGCCCATATCTATACCCTTCTGGCCACCTTCGACATCGACGACTATGGCCGCGTCAGGATGGCCGAGCACCTCCTCGATGGACGTTTCTCGATTCCCGGCTCGGGGCTCTATGGTTTCGTCTTCATGCAGGAACAACCCCTTGGCGGTCGAAATCGGCCCTGGGAGTCAAGATTCCCTATATCGCCCTGGAAAGTGGCAAACGCCTTTTTCTCCTCCTGCAGAAGCCCCATCCGCTGTGGGTCCTCTACTACGGTGTCACCTGGGAGACGGAAAGGGGCTATCCGGTCCCGCTGGTGTTGGCGGTGGCCGAGGATGCGGCTTCTCTGCAACAACAGACCGCCGATTTCCGCAGGACCCTATGGTCCTGGCTCGGCGGTTCCGGGGCATTGCTGCTGACGGTCCAGCTGCTGATCCTGCGCTGGAGCCTCAAACCCCTGCGCACCATCGCCCGCGACTTGGAAGACATCGAGGGGGGGCGCAAACAAAGCCTGGAGGGCCCCTATCCCCGGGAGTTGGGGGGCCTGGCAAGCAATCTCAACACCCTTCTGGACAGCGAGCGCGCCCATCTGGAACGCTACCGCAACACCCTCGCCGACCTGGCCCACAGCCTCAAGACGCCGTTGGCCGTGTTGCGTGGCCTGGAGCAGCAGACAGGGTTGCCGGAAACGCTCAAGAGCACCCTGGGCGAGCAAGTGGAACGCATGCAACGCCTGGTGGATTATCAGCTCCAGAAAGCAGCCGCCCAGGGACGCCGGGGCAGCCTGGCCACCACTGCCATCGCGCCGGTGCTGGAACGCATCAGGAGCAGCCTCGACAAAGTCCATGGCGGCAAGGGGATCATCTGCACACTTGAAGTGGATAGCAAAGCGAAATGCTTTCTGGAAGAAGGCGATTTGTATGAAATCGCCGGCAACCTGATGGACAATGCCTACAAGTGGTGCCACAGCCAGGTCAGGGTGACGGTCACGGCCCACAGGTCACCCAGCCACCGGCATCCCGATCTGCTGATCAAAATCGAGGACGATGGCCCGGGCATCCCCGAATCCCATCGTCACGAGGTCCTCCAGCGCGGTATCCGGGCCGACCAATCCACCCACGGACACGGCATCGGGCTGGCAGTGGTTCACGAACTGGTGAGGCTGCATGGCGGCTCCCTGAGTTATCATCAGAGCCAGTGGGGGGGCGCCTGCTGGGAAGTGTTCATACCCGCGCCAGGATAATCACAACATGGCAAAGAAAAACCGTCGTTATCAAATTCTCACCGAGGAAGTCGCCTACCGGGGCTTCTTCAACCTGATCCGCATCAAACTCCGCCACACCCTCTTTCAGGGGGGCTGGAGCAAGGAGTTGTGGCGGGAACTGTTTCAGCGCGGTAACTGTGTCGCGGTGATCCCCTACGATCCGGATCTTGACCACATCGTCATGATCGAACAGTTCCGCGTGGGTCCGCTGAAGAACGAGGACTCCAAATGGATGCTGGAGATCATCGCCGGGGCCATCGAGCCCGGGGAAACCCCGGAAGAAGTCGCCTATCGGGAAACCCGGGAAGAATCCGGGTGCGAGATCCGGGAATTACGGCGGATCACGGAATTCTATACCAGCCCGGGCGGCTCGTCGGAAAAGATCACCCTTTTCTATGCCCGGGTCGATGCCAGCACTGCAGGGGGTGTTCATGGACTGGACGTGGAGGACGAAGACATCCTGGTCCATGTCCTGCCCTTCGAGGAAGCCTACGCCAAAGTGGTGGCGGGCGAAATCAACTCGGGGATTCCCATCATCGGCCTGCAATGGCTGGCCCTGCACCGGGAGCAGCTGCGGCAAGAGAAAAATTCTCAGTGACAGCCTCTGTCCACATCCACCCGCACAAAGATCCGGGAGTGGCGGCGTTCGGTGGTGTAATCGTATCCGAACAAGGGCTCCCGAGTCTCATCGAGATCACCGGACGTGGCACCCAATTCGATCCATTGCCCCGGTTCCACTTCCAGGGTGGATTCCGCCGCCTGCACATCGACCCTGCCGCCCCCCAGATGGCTCATTTTCCGGGACCAGGGAGCAATGGACAAACGCACCCGGCAGCCCACCATCCTGGGGATCACCTTGAAGCCCCGGGTTACCGGCTTGTAGTCGATCCCCCCGATGGCGACGGGTGGATAGCCGTAAAGACCGATGACCGGCACCGGGCGCTCCTCGCCAATGAGAATGTAAGCCGCTTGACCTTCCAGGGTTTTCAGGCGCTGACGCGATCCCCCGGCCTTGTCGGATTGCGAGCGGTAGACATGGGCGCGGCCATGGATGGGGCGTTCGGAAGGCAGGTGGAGACTGAGGTTCGCCTTGGCGTTCAATTCATCCAGCGTCAGGACGTCGCTCTGCACCACCGTGATCGTCATCTGCCTCAACCGCCGGTCCAGGGTCTTCACCAGCTTGCGGATCTCTTCTAGGCGCCCGGCGGAGGCCTTGACGAGCAGCCCCGAAGGCACCGGCACCACCACTTCCCCGGGCTCGAGCAACGGCCTGACCAGCGCGGCGACTTCCCCGGGCAGACGATGTCTGACCTCGATGACTTCGTTGGCTCCACTGGCCGTACCCAGCCCCACCACCATCAGAACGATGATCAGCGACAGGGCATTCAAACTTGTTTTATTGAATTGCATCGGTTCCCCATTGCCCCCAGTTTGGTATGATGATTTGGATACTCAAATCATAGCGGAGAGACGCCATGCTCAGGATCAAAGATGCGAGAATTTTCCCTTGGCCCGCGTGGGGCCTCATGGCTTTGATGGCGGCCACCCGTTTCCACCATTTCGGTGATTTTCACACCCTTCCCGACGCTTCCCTGGCGGTGTTCTTCCTTGCCGGGCTATTCGTCGCCAGCCCGTGGCTGCTTGCCGTTCTGATGCTGGAGGCCGGCTTGATCGACTATCTGGCCACCACCTTCGGCGGGGTCAGTGACTGGTGTATCACCCCGGCTTACCTGTTCCTGATTCCGACCTACGGGGTGATGTGGCTGGGAGGCGCCTGGAGCCGCCGCCGGTCTGTCCATGAGCTTGGCGGAATACTGGCTGCCCTGGGAATACTGGGAGTATCCACCTGCCTGGCTTTCCTCATCTCCAACGGCAGCTTTTATCTTTTCTCCGGCTATTTCGAGAATTTCACCCTCGGGGAATACCTTCAACAGCTGGTGACTTATCTACCACCCTATCTGGCAACCACTACCGCCTATGCCACCCTGATTCTTGCAGGTACGTGGCTCTGGCACCTGCTGTCGGCCAGCGGTCCGGCACCACTGCATAAATAACCTTGCCATCTCTGGATCGGGATTAGCGGAAAAACGGTGGCAACGGAGCTTTAGCCGCCAAAAAGGGAGAACCACCTTGTATCAAGACCGCCTGAGCCTTCTCAAGAATATCGAAAACCGCCGCAGATCCAGGGTCATCCTTTATGTCAGCGGGGACAGGCCGGGGCTGGAAACGAAAATCCAGGAAGACGTTTACGATTATTTTGCCGAAATCCTGGAACAGTTCGGCGACGTCAACCGGATCTCACTGATCCTCTATAGCCGTGGTGGAGACACCCTGACGGCGTGGGCCCTGGTCAACCTCATCAAGCAATACTGCAAGCGTTTCGAAGTCATCCTTCCGGCCAGGGCCTTCGGCGCCGGGACCCTGATCACTCTCGGAGCAGACCGCATCGTGATGGCCAAACAGGCTGCCTTGGGTTGTATCGACACCTCCGTCAACACCCCCCTGAATCCCACAGCCGATGAGCAATCCCAGCCGCGGACCCTGCCCGTCAGTATGGAGACGATAAATGGTTATCTGGATTTCGCCCTCTCCCAGATCGGCGAACACGAGCCCAACATCCTCAAGGACCTGATCCTTCGCCTGAGCGAACAAGTCCATCCTCTCGTTCTGGGAAAGGCGTACCAGTCCGCCTCCCAGGTTCAGGCGATTGCCGCCAGACTTCTGGAAAGCTCAGGGCTCGAAGACAACAAGATTGAGAGCATCGTGTCCCTGCTGTGTGCCGAACCCGGCAGTCATGACTACGTGGTCCACCGCAGCGAGGCCACTGCCATGGGACTGCCGGTCGAGAAACCCCACGAGTCGATGTACTCCGATATCAAGGCTTTGTACACCGATGTGGCGGGGGAACTCGGGCTGAACCAGCCCTGGCATCCTGCCACCGAACTGGAGGATCAGGAATATCAGCGTTTCAGTTACAAAAGATGCCTGCTGGAATCCACCGCCGGCAAGGCGTGGTCTTTCCTCACCGAAGGCGAAATCGTGCGTCATGACCAGAATGTCCAGGAGAACCGGACATTCGAGGGCTGGCGACCTGAATCCGCCGACTGAACCCAATCGCCTTGCATTCCCTCCCCTTCCAGTTAAAATAGCCAGCCGCCTTTGGGTGCCCTTCTCGAGAGGGTGAAAAGGGAAGCCGGTCGAAGTCCGGCGCTGCCCCCGCAACGGTAGGTGAGACAAAACGAACCCTAAAGCCACTGGGAGATCTCCCGGGAAGGTGGTTCGTCCCGGCCACATGGCCTCTCACAAGCCCGGAGACCTGCCCACAGGCATACGCAGCAGCCAGGCGGTGCCCATCGCACCACCTTTGGCCTGTTCAGGAACGCGGCTTTTCCGCCGCGACCGTACAACCCCCAGGCGTGCGGAGGGCACGCCCTGACGAGGAGTGATCCAAGATGAAACCTTTCCTACGTACCTTTTTGCCTCTGCTTTCCCTGCCGGCCTTTGCCGGTGCTGGCGAGAAACCGGTGACCGAACTGGAACCGATGGTCGTGACCGCCGCCAGAATGCCGGTCCCGCTGAAAGAAACCGGCAGCAGTATCACCGTCATCACCGCCCAGGAGATCGCCAACCGGCAACTGTTCACCGTGGCCGACGTACTGCGCAACGTGCCGGGCGTGGATGTCGTCCGAAACGGCGGTCTGGGCAAGCAGACCTCGGTGTTCATGCGCGGCGCCAACTCCAACCATACCCTGGTGCTGATCGACGGCATCGAAGTCAATGATCCTTCCACCCCCGGCGCTGGTTTCGACTTCGCCAACCTGACCGTGGACAACATCGAACGCATCGAAATCCTCCGCGGTGCCCAGAGCACACTGTACGGCTCCGACGCCATCGGCGGGGTCATCAACATCATCACCCGGGGTGGCAAAGGCAGACCCACTGCCAGTCTCAGCGCCGAAGGAGGCAGCTACGGCACCTGGAAGGTCGGGGGCAGCACCGCCGGCAGCCATGACCGCCTTCGCTGGAGCGCCAGCGCCAGTCACCTGAGCACGGAAGGCTTCTCCGCCGCCGACGACCGCCTGGGCAACAAGGAGGACGACGGTTACGACAATACCACCGTGTCAGCGCGGGCAGGCTGGGAGGTCCTGGAAAACATTGGCGCCATAGACTTGCTCGACCTGGACGCGGCGGTCCGCTTCCACCACAGCGAGACCGACATCGACAATTGCGGCGGTCCGGGTTGTGACGATCCCAACTCTACCCAGGAAACCACCCAGGTGTTCAGCCGTCTCCAGGGAACCCTGGACATGTTCGATCATTTCTGGAGCCAGACCCTGCGCCTCTCCCACAACCACACCCAAAGACAGAACCGGGACAAGGCCAATCCCGGCGACTCTTTCGTGGACAACAGCAATTTCCGGGGCGAGAAATTCAAGCTGGACTGGCAGAACACGCTAAATCTGGCCGACTGGGACACCCTGCTACTGGGAATCGCCAGCGAGACCGAATGGATGAACACCAACACCCTCAATACTCAGTCGGCCACCATCAACGGCTACTATGGGGAAAACCGCCTCAAGTTGTTCGAACGCTCCATCACCACCGCCGGAATCCGGGTCGATGACCACGATACCTTTGGCGACAAGCTCACCTGGCGCATCACCCAGGAGATACTCATTCCGGAAACCGGGTCCAAACTACGGGGCAGTTACGGCAAAGGCTTCAAGGCACCGAGCCTGTTTCAACTGTTCGCCCCGAGCGGCGCATTCGGTCCCATCGGCAACCCCGGTCTGAGGCCAGAAAGAAGCATCGGCTGGGATGTCGGTATCGATCAAACGTTGCTGAAAAACAGGATCAACGCCAGTATTTCCTACTTTCATAACAACTTCTCCAACCTGATCGACTTCAGATTCGGAACAGGCTATCTCAACGTCGCCAAAGCCCGCACCAATGGCGTCGAAACCGCCCTGGAAATCCGCCCCCTCGACATCCTCACCCTGCGGGGCACCTACACCTATACCCGAACCGAGAACAACCAGGAACAGCAGCTGTTTAACCGCCCCCGCCACAAGGGCAGCTTCGATGCCGACATCGCCGTCACCGAAGCCGGCCACCTCCATGTCAACATCCTGATGGTGGGCAGCCGGCGATTCTCCTCCTTCAGCGTGCGTCAGGAACTGGACCCCTATGTCCTGGTCAATCTGGCGGGAAACTATCGTCTGACGGACTTCCTGACGCTCTATGGTAGAATCAACAATCTCCTGGACACGGAGTATTCCGAGGTGCCCGGCTACGGGACCAGCCGGGTGGCGGGCTATGGAGGCTTCCGCCTGACCTTTTGATGCCCTCCGGGGCGGTGGGAAATCGCGCGCCCCGGAAACTTTTCCATTTCCAACAACCCGACGGCAAGATTAGGGGGAAATGCCATGAGTCCTTTCATTGTTCGCACTTTGACGCTGCTTGTCCTGGCAGTGATGGTGGTGTTCAGTTTCACCCCGATCCCGGGAACCACTCTGATCATGATTTACGTGGTTCTGTTCCGCCCCCGTTGGTTCAAACGTCTGGTCGATATCG
>Ga0114931_10002863_pt1 | contig 21963 bp, 18 predicted proteins | sample 2SBtaG_FD_89579 | JGI IMG/M metagenome (GOLD analysis project Ga0114931, IMG submission 89579) | Deep subsurface microbial communities from Kolumbo volcano to uncover new lineages of life (NeLLi) - 2SBTROV14_V59a metaG | ecosystem: Environmental > Aquatic > Marine > Volcanic | place: Kolumbo... | reverse complement strand
GTCTCCGAGGACCGCGACGCCGCCGCCATGATGGGCATCAACGTCGACAAGGTGATCGTCTTCACCTTCATCCTCGGCGGCTCGATGGCGGGCATCGGCGGCGTCCTCTATGCCATGGTCTATAAGCAGGTTTACTTCTTCATGGGCTTCTTCCCCGGGATCAAGGCCTTCAGCGCCGCGGTGCTGGGCGGTATCGGCAACATTCCGGGGGCGATGATCGGCGGCGTCTTCCTCGGGGTCGTCGAATCGGTCGGCCCGGCGCTGTTCCTCGACGGGCTCGGCATCACCGCGCCCTACCAGCTGCGCGATCTGATCGCCTTCACCATGCTGGTGATGGTGCTCATCTTCCGGCCCCAGGGCCTGCTCGGCGAGCGGCTCGCCGCCAAGCGCGCCTGAGGCGAGTGCCATGGCCTTCGACGTCGTCGCGTCCTCGTACCGGGCCCGGGAGAAGGTCACCTCGCCGGCGCGGCGCACGCTCACCACCGGGATTCTGTTCGGCGGCATCGCCGTCTATCTCGCCGTCGTCGGCATCCTCACGTCGTTCAACGAGCGCTGGATCGTCGCCGATGTAATCACCCTCGGCCAGGGGGTGTTGATCCTGGTGGCGATCGGCGCGGGCTTGCGGATCGCGGCCAAGGCAAGGGTTCGCTCGGCGGTGGCCGTCGCCCTCCAGGGGCTCGGCGCCGGGGCGATCGCCGGGACGATGCTGGGCGTGCTGGTCGTCGCGACCAGCACCTTCAAGCTGCGCTTCATGTTCATCGCACTCTCGACCCCCTTGGTGAAGATGCTGACCTTGGGGCTCGGCATCGGTGGCGGGGTGGCGCTGCTGATCGTCGGCGGGGCGCTCTTCGCCGCCGCCGGGGCGCTCTTCTACATCGCCCCGGCGGTTGTCCGCCGGCCGCTGACCTGGGGCATCGCGGCGGCGACCTTCCTCGGCCTGTTCCAAGAGCTGATCCAGCTCATGCTCCAGAGCGGCAAGACCCTCAACGCCATCCGCGAGACCTTCTTCACCTGGGACGGGCTGCGCCTCGATTCGGCGATCGTGGTGGTCGTCGTGGTGGCGCTGGCCATGGCCGGCTGGATGCGGGTGCGGGCGCGCGTGCACGACCGCTTCGAGGCCCTGCCGGCACCGGCGCGCAAGGGCGCGCGGCTCGGCGGCCTCGCCTTCCTGATCCTGGTCGCCCTTCTCTTTCCGCTCGCCGCCGGCAACTTCATCGGCCAGGTGCTGATGCTGGTGGGGCTCTACGTGCTGATGGGGATGGGGCTCAACCTCGAGGTCGGGCTCGCCGGCCTGCTCGACCTCGGCTTCGTCGCCTTCTTCGCGGTCGGCGCCTACACCACCGCGCTCTTGACCGCCGACAGCCCGGTCGCGCTGGCGGCGCTCAGCTACTGGCAGGCGCTTCCCATCGCGGTGCTGATGACGCTGGTGGTCGGGATCCTCTTCGGGGTCCCGGTGCTGGGGGTGCGCGGCGACTACCTCGCGGTCGCCACCATGGGGCTCGGCGAGATCATCCGCGTCGTCGTCCTTTCCGACATGGCGGCGCCGCTCCTCGGCGGTGCCCAGGGCGTCCTCAACATCCCCCGACCGGCGATCGGCGTCTGGCGGCTCGACAACCCGGTGGCGCTGTTCTACCTGACCCTGGCGTGCTCGGGCATCGTCGCCTATATCGCCTGGCGGCTCGAGAACTCGCGTCTGGGGCGGGCGTGGATGGCGATCCGCGAGGACGAGGACGTGGCCCAGGCGCTGGGCATCAACCTGGTCAACATCAAGCTTCTGGCCTATGGCCTGGGCGCCGCCTTCGCCGGCGTCGCGGGCTCGATCTTCGCGGTGATGCTGAGCTCGATCTTCCCCCACTCGTTCCAGCTTCTGATCTCGATCAACGTGCTCGCCCTGATCATCGTCGGCGGCATGGGAAGCCTGCCCGGCGTGGTCGTCGGTTCGCTGGCGCTGATCGGCTTTCCCGAGCTGTTGCGGGAGTTCGGCGAGTATCGCTTCCTGTTCTACGGCCTCGTCATCATCGTCATGATGCGCATCCGGCCCGAGGGGCTGTGGCCCTCGGCGGCACGCAAGCGCGAGCTCGCCGAGCTCCACGAGGCGTCCCGGTGAGCGACGATCCCATCCTCGTCACCGACCGGCTGACCAAGCGCTTCGGCGGCCTGGTGGCGGTCGAAACCCTCGACCTCGCGGTCGTTCCCCACAGCATCCACAGCATCATCGGCCCCAACGGCGCCGGCAAGACCACCGTCTTCAACTGCATCATGGGGTTCTACGAGCCCGACGGCGGCGAGATCCGGTTCCGCGACGAGCGGATCGACGGCATCAAGCCCGACCGGGTGGCCAAGGCCGGAATCGCCCGGACCTATCAGAACATCCGCCTGTTCCGCAACGTCACCGCGATCGAGAACCTCCTGATCGGGATGCACCTGCACCTCCGCTCGCACTGGTGGGGGGCGGTTCTCGCCACCCCCCACACCCGGGCCGACGAGCGCCGCGCCGGGGACGAGGCCATGCGTCTCCTGCACTTCGTCGGCCTGCGCGGGCGCGGCGACGTGCTCGCCCGCAACCTCGCCTATGGCGAGCAGCGCCGGCTCGAGATCGGCCGGGCGCTCGCGACCCGGCCCAAGCTGCTCATGCTCGACGAGCCGACCGCCGGGATGAACCCCCACGAGATCAGCGAGATGATGGCATTCATCCTCAATGTCCGCGACGAGTTCGCCATCACCATCGTCCTGATCGAGCATCAGATGCGGGTCGTCATGGGAATGTCGGATACGGTCACGGTCCTCGACCACGGGATCAAGATCGCCGAGGGCACGCCCGGCGAGGTGCAGAACGACCCCAAGGTCATCGAGGCCTATCTCGGCGCCCAGCGCCGCAAGGCCGTGGACGCCTGAGGAGGGCGGCGCCCGTGGCCCTGCTCGAGGTCGATTCGCTCCACGTCTACTATGGCCAGATCAAGGCGCTGCAGGGCATCTCGCTCGCGGTCGAGAAGAACCAGATCATCACCCTGATCGGGGCCAACGGGGCCGGCAAGACGACCACGCTGAAGGCGATCAGCGGCATTCTCGCCCCGGTCGCCGGCGAGATTCGCCTCGACGGCCAGCCGCTCGGCGATACCGCACCCCACGACATCGTCGCCCTCGGCATCGTCCAGGTGCCCGAGGGCCGGCGCATCTTCGGCCGCCTGACGGTCCGCGAGAACCTCGCCATGGGCGCCTTCCTGCGCACCGACAAGGCCGCCATCGCGCGCTCGGAGGAGCGGGTGCTGACGCTGTTCCCGGTGCTCAGCGAGCGCCTCGGCCAGGTCGCCGGGACGCTCTCGGGGGGCGAGCAGCAGATGCTGGCGATGGGCCGCGCCCTGATGTCGGACCCCCAGGTGCTCCTCCTCGACGAGCCCTCGATGGGGCTCGCCCCGCTCCTCGTCGAGCGCATCTTCGAGGCGGTGCGCGACATCAACCGCCAGGGGGTGACCATCCTGCTGGTCGAGCAGAACGCCTTCATGGCGCTCTCCATCGCCGCCCGCGGTTATGTCATCGAGAGCGGCCGGGTGACGCTCACCGGCTCGGGCCAGGAGCTCCTCGACAACGAAGACGTAAAACGCGCCTACCTCGGCTGAGCGCCGGCTCAGAAGCGATAGCCATAGACCAGGGCGACCGTGTCCAGGCCCTCGTTGCGACTGGCGAGGCTGGCGTTGGACATGTGGTCGAGCCGGAGCGAGAGCGCGTGATGCTCGGCGAAGACATAGCCGACCTCGGCCGCGAGATAGAACAGCACCCGCGAGCCCAGCTCCTTGGTGTTGGGGTCGTTGGTCTTGGTCTTGCCGTCGTGGACCGTGCCGCCGAGGTCGAAGCCGAAGAAGAGCGCCCGCCAGGGCTGCCACTCCCAGTCGAGGCTCAGGTGAACCGAGCTGGTGTCGCCCTCGGTGTTGATGTTGGCGCCGATCGCCGGGCGCGGCTGCTGGAGGATCTCCCACAGGCCGCCGGTCAGGGGCTGGAGCCGGACCTCGAGCACCGCATCGACGTCGCTGTTCTCCTCGTGGCGGCCGAATACCCCGGCGTCGTGATAAGCGGCGCCGATGCGGAGCTCGGAGGGGTACCACCATGCCTTTCCGGTCGCCTCGGCGATCGCCGGCTCGGCGGCGGGCGCGGCGGCGGTCTGGGGCCAGGTCGCGAGCGGCGCCGCCGGTTGCGCCGACAGGGGCGGCGCCGATTGCGCCGATCGGGGGGGTGCCGGCGGCGCGGCTGCGGTCGCCGGCGGTGGGGCGAGCTGTCGGGCCGGCGTGGCCTGCCGCACTGCGGGCGTGACGCCGGCGCCCGCGTCGATCCGGGCGGCGAAGGCGGGGAAGGCCATCTTGGCCCGCCGCACCACCGCGTCGCGGTAGGCCGGCGCCCGGGTCACCGCGGCGTGGACGATGGCCTCGACCGCGCCGGGGTAGCGATAGATGCCCTCGACCACGGCCTCGACGAGCGCGGATTGGAGGATTCGTGCGCCGGTGCGCTGGGCCACCTGCTCGCTCGACGGCGCCTTGGCCAAGGCGGCACTGAAGGCGGCGTTGGCGGTCGCCTGCTGGGCGGCGGCGATGGCCTGGTCGATCGCCCTGGCGACGTCGGCAGGCGGCGGCGCGGCGAGAGCAGGGCCACCGGCAAGAGCGACCGCGGCGCCGGCGGCAAGCCACCACCGCGCCCTCGGCCGTGCCCTCGGCCGCGCGTTCGTCCATCCCGCCATGGCCGCCCCCTGATCGGCGAAGGCGCCAGCCTAGCGCGCGCCGCACCGGGCCTCAAGGAAAGCCGGCGGGTTTTCTGCTATCATGCCGCGTGAGACCCACCGGCGGTGAACGGCGATGGCCAGCCAGGAAGGCGACGGGGCCGATGAAGGTATAGCGCGCGGCATGGCCGATGCGGCGGTACCGTTCGTCGCCGCATCGTCGTTCGAGACCGCCCCCGTCGGCCTTCTCGTCAGCGACGCCGAGGGCCGCGTCCTCGCCGCCAACGCGCACGCCCGGCGCCTCGGCGCCGAGCCCGGGGTGGCGCTTGCCGATCTCGTGCCGGGGCGCGAGCGCGCGGGCCTAGCCCGCTTCCTCGCCGAGCGCCGGCCCGGCCGCGGGCGATCCTTGCGTATGGGACCGCGCCGGCGAACGCCGGTCCGGGCGCGGGTGTGGCCGGGTGCCGCCGGGAGGCTCTTCTGGCTGATCGAGCCGGCGTCGCCGACGGCCGAGGAGACCGCGGCCCGCCTCGCCCACGAGGTGCAGGCCCCGATCACGGTGGTCCGGATCGCCGCCGAGACCGCGCTGATGCTGCTCGACGAGGGCGAGCACGACCTCGCCTTCCTCCGCCGCCAATTCGCCTTGGTCCACGATCAGGCGCGCCGGGCGCTCGACATCGCCGCCCACATGCGCGGCTTCGGCGCCGGCGAGGTGGGGCCGCCGGTGCCGGTCGACGTCGGTGCCTGCGTGGCCGCCGCCCTCGAGGCCCGCGCCGAGGCCCTCGCCGAGGCCGGGATCACGGTGGCGACGCGGCTGCCGCCCGCCCCCCTCTACGTGCTGGGGCGGGCGCTTCCGCTCGAGCAGGTGCTCCGCAACCTGATCGACAACGCGCGTGATGCGATCACCGCCGATCGCGCGCGCGGCGGGCGGATAGCGGTCACGGTGACGGCGGCGCGCGGCACGGTGCGGATCACGGTGGCCGACAACGGCGGCGGGATTCCGCCCGAGCACCGCCGCCGCATCTTCGAGCCCTTCTTCACCACCAAGCCGGCCGAGCGGGCGAGCGGCCTCGGCCTCGCCATCGCCCGCGACATCGTCGCCGCCATGGGCGGCCGCATCGCTGTCGGCAACCGCGACGGTGGCACCGTCTTCACGGTGAGCCTTCCCGCCGCGCCACGCCACCGCCAACCGCGCCACCGCAAAGGCTGAGCCCGGGGGCGGCAGCCGCCGCGAACCGCCGGCGAGCGCCGGGCGCCTACTCCCACTCGATGGTGCCGGGGGGCTTCGAGGTCACGTCGTAGACGACGCGGTTGATGCCACGGACCTCGTTGATGATCCGGGTGGCGACGCGCGAGAGGAACTCGGGCGTGAAGGGGAAGGCATCGGCCGTCATCCCGTCGGTCGAGGTGACGGCGCGCAGGCCCAAGACGTACTCATAGGTCCGGGCGTCGCCCATCACCCCCACCGACCGCACCGGCAGGAGCACGGCGAAGGCCTGCCAGATCGCGTCGTAGAGGCCGGCGTTCCTGATCTCCTCGAGGTATATGGCGTCGGCACGGCGGAGGATGCCGAGCTTCTCGGCGCTCACCGGGCCGGGAATGCGGATGGCGAGCCCGGGGCCGGGGAAGGGGTGGCGCCCGACCACCGCCTCGGGCAGCCCGAGCTCGCGGCCGAGCGCGCGCACCTCGTCCTTGAAAAGCTCGCGCAGGGGCTCGACCAGGTTCATGCGCATGCGCTCAGGCAGGCCGCCGACGTTGTGGTGGGACTTGATGGTCGCCGAGGGCCCACCGAAGGGCGAGACCGATTCGACGACATCGGGGTAGAGCGTTCCCTGGGCGAGGAAGTCGGCGCCGCCGGCGCGCCTGGCCTCCTCGTCGAAGACGTCGATGAAGGTGGCGCCGATGATCCGCCGCTTCTCCTCGGGCTCGCTGACGCCTTCGAGCTTGGCGAGGAAGAGCGCCCCGGCATCACGGTGAACGAGCGGGATGTTGAAGCGGTCGCGGAACAGGCGCACCACCTCGTCGGCCTCGCCGAGGCGCAACAGCCCGGTGTCGACGAAGACGCAGGTGAGCCGGTCGCCGATGGCCTCGTGGACCAGCATCGCCACCACCGAGGAATCGACCCCGCCGGAGAGCCCGCAGATGACGCGGCCCTCGCCGATCTGGCGGCGTAGCCGCGCCACCGCCTGGGCGCGAAAGCGCGCCATCGTCCAGTCGCCGGCGAGGCCGGCGACCCGGCGCACGAAGGCTTCGATCAGGCGCGCCCCGGCCGGGGTGTGGACGACCTCGGGGTGGAACTGAAGACCGTAGAAGCGCCGGGCCTCGTCGGCGATCGCGGCGAAGGGGGCGCCCTCGCTCTCGGCGACGGCGTGGAATCCGGGGGGCAGCGCGACCACCCGGTCGCCGTGGCTCATCCACACCTGCTCGCGCGCGCCCACGGGCCACAGCCCCTCGAACAGCGTGCAAGCCGCGCGGACGGTGATGAAGGCGCGGCCGAACTCGCGATGCTCGGCGGTCTCGACCGCGCCGCCGAGGGCCGCGCACAGGGCCTGCTGGCCATAGCAGATGCCGAGCACCGGCACCCCGAGCTCGAACACCGCGGCCGGCAGGCGCGGCGGCGCCTCGCCGGTGACCGAGGCCGGCCCCCCCGAGAGCACGATCGCGGCGGGCGAAAAGCCGACGATCTCGGCGTCGGTCGCGGTGCAGGGGCGAATCTCGCAATAGACCCCGGCCTCGCGCACCCGCCGGGCGATGAGCTGGGTGGTCTGCGAGCCGAAATCGAGGATCAGGACGCGCGCGCTCACCTCGGCGGGCGTCCTCCGATGGCGGCGCCCGGGCGGTGCGACCGGCCTCGCCGCGCCATCCTAAGGCTCGCGGCGATAGTTGGGCGCCTCGCGGGTCACCGTGATGTCGTGGACGTGGCTTTCGCGCAGGCCCGCCGCGGTCGCCCGGACGAAGGTGCAGCCCCGCTTCATCTCAGCGATGGTGGCGTTGCCGGTATAGCCCATGCTGGCGCGCAAGCCGCCGACGAGCTGGTGGACGACGTTGGCGAGCGGGCCGCGATAGGGAACCCGGCCCTCGACCCCCTCGGGCACCAGCTTGAGGCTGTCCGAGATCTCCTGCTGGAAATAGCGGTCGGCCGAGCCCCGGGCCATCGCCCCGATCGAGCCCATGCCGCGATAGGCCTTGTACGAGCGCCCCTGGAAGAGGAAGACCTCGCCGGGGCTCTCGTCGGTGCCGGCGAAGAGCGAGCCGATCATGGCACAGTCGGCGCCGGCGGCGACCGCCTTGGCGAGGTCGCCCGAGTACTTGATGCCGCCGTCGGCGATCACCGGGGTGTCGCTTTCGCGGCAGGCGGCGGCGACATCGAGCACCGCGGTGAGCTGGGGCATCCCGACCCCGGCGACCATCCGGGTGGTGCAGATGGTGCCGGGGCCGATGCCGACCTTGACCGCATCCGCGCCGGCCTCGATCAGGGCCTTGGCGGCCTCGGCGGTGGCGACGTTGCCGGCGACCACCTGGGCGGCGTTGCCCAGGCGCTTGATCCGGCGCACCGTCTCGACCACCCCGCGGGAGTGGCCGTGGGCGGTGTCGACCACGATCAGGTCGCACTCGGCGGCGAGCAATGCCTCGGCGCGGGCACGGCCGGCCTCGCCGACGCCGACCGCGGCGCCGACCCTGAGCCTTCCCTGGTCGTCCTTGCAGGCATTGGGGAAGCGCTCGGCCTTCTCGATGTCCTTGACCGTGATCAGGCCGACGCAGCGGTAAGCGTCGTCGACCACCAGCAGCTTCTCGATCCGGTTGCGATGCAGGGTCTCCTTGGCGGTCTCGGTGTCGACATCGCCGTGCACCGTGACCAGGCCGTCCCGGGTCATCAGCTCGCGAACCGGCTGGGCCGGGTTGGTGGCGAAGCGGACGTCGCGGTTGGTCAGGATACCGACCAGGTGGCGGTCGGCATCGACCACCGGGATGCCCGAGATGCCGTGGTCGGCCATCATCTGGAGGGCCTCGGCGAGGCTCTGCTCGGGGCCGATGGTCACCGGGTCGATCACCATCCCGGCCTCGAACTTCTTGACCTTGCGGACCTCGTCGGCCTGGCGCTCGGGGGTCATGTTCTTGTGGACGATGCCGAGGCCGCCCGACTGGGCCATGGCGATCGCGAGGCGGGCCTCGGTCACCGTGTCCATGGCCGCCGACATCAGCGGGATGCCGAGCTCGATCTCGCGGGTGACCCGGCTTCGCGTGTCGGCCTCGGCGGGCAGCACGGCGGAAGCGGCGGGAACCAGAAGAACGTCGTCGAAGGCGAGGGCTTCGCGGAAGGTCATGCCAACCCAATCTCGGATTGGCGCGGCATCATACAGCAAACGACGGCGGAACCAAGCGTCGTCACGGGGCTTCGGCGGACCCGAACTGATTTTGCCTGCGGTCGAGAGCGACACCCGCCGCGGGGCTCGGCAAGGTGCCCGACGAGGCCACGCAAGATCCTGGATCGAAGGAGAAAGTCTGTCCCGGCAGCGGGGCGTCGAAATGGCGCGACGCCGTTACTCCGCCGCGGCGCGCGGGCGCGGCGCGCTCATGAGCTTGGTGATCGATTTTCCCTGGCCTTCACGGCGTCGGGCGATCGACTCGCGCAGGGCTTCAGCCGTAGAGATCGCGTCTCGCCGCAGCGAGTCGATCTCGGATCGCGTCAACGGTCGGGGCCGCACGAAGATGTCCCGCCTCCCCTTCCGTGAGCCGGTCGAGCCCATGACCGAACGCCTCTCGCCAAAAGGCATCCAACCCCGCATCCCCAATCTCGCACTTGCCCATTGTCCGGGGGAATACGCCGTAAACCCCCGTCCGATCTTCCGGGGCCACTTCGAGGCATGGTGGCCCAAAGCCGGCAGCCGAACGAATGTTCGCAATGAGGGTCCTCACGGTCGCCGATCCCGCGGCCAAGCGGCGCTTGACAAGGGCGCGGGTGGGGGCCGTAGAATCGGCGGCGAATCGTTCGTGTACAAACGATCTCGGCGGGCCGCGTGCGGCGGCGCTGCCGGGGGTCAGGGAGGGCGATGCGATGGGGGCTTATCTGCGGCCGAGCGATCTCGACGAGGCCCTGCGAACCCTCGCCGCGGGGCCGCTCACCCCCCTCGCCGGCGGCACCGACTTCTACCCTGCCCGGGTCGGCCGGCCGCTCGCCGACGACGTCCTCGACATCACCGCGCTCTCCGGCCTCGGTGAGATCGCCGACGCCGGCGATCACTGGCGGATCGGGGCACTCGTCACCTGGTCCGAGCTCGCCGACGCCGATCTGCCGCCGCTCTTCGATGGTCTCAAGGCGGCGGCGCGGGCGATTGGCGGCGTTCAGGTACAGAACGCCGGGACCCTCGCCGGCAACCTCTGCAACGCCTCGCCGGCGGCCGACGGCATGCCCAATCTGCTCGCCCTCGAGGCGACGGTCGCGCTCCGCTCGGTGCGGGGTGCGCGCGAGGTGCCGGTCGCGGCCTTCGTCACCGGCAACCGGCGGACGGTGCGCGAGCCCGACGAGCTCGTCACCGCGATCCGGGTTCCCAAGCCGGCGGCACCGGCGCGCGCGGTCTTCCTCAAGCTGGGGACCCGGCGTTATCTGGTGATCTCGATCGTCATGGTAGCGGGCGTGATCGAGGCCGAAGCGGACGGCCGGGTGGGCCGCGCTCGGATCGCCGTCGGCGCTTGCTCGGAGGTCCCGCAACGTCTCCCCGCACTGGAGCGAGCCCTGATCGGCCGCCCGCTCGATCCGACCCTGGCCGAGGCGGTGACGGCCGCGCAGCTTGCGCCCCTCGCCCCGATCGACGACGTGCGCGGCACCGCCGCCTATCGCCGCGACGCCGCGCGCACCCTGGTGCGTCGGGCGCTGGCGGCACTGGGGGGCGGGGCATGAACGACCGCCCGGCCGCCGCGGGTGTGAGCCTCGCCTTCACCGTCAACGGTCGGGGCGTGAGCGTGGCCGCCCCGCCGATCGAGCGCCTGAGCACGGTGCTCCGCGACCGCCTCGGGCTCACCGGGACCAAGGTCGGCTGCGACGCCGGCGACTGCGGCGCCTGCACGGTGCTGCTCGACGACGCCCCGGTGTGCGCCTGCATGGTGGCGGCGGGCCAGGTCGCGGGCCGCCGGGTGCGGACGGTCGAGGGCCTCGCCGAGGAGGCGCTCGGCCGCCGCCTGCAAGCCGCCTTCCAGCGCCTCGGTGCGGCCCAGTGCGGCATCTGCACGCCGGGCATGCTGATGGCGGCGCGCGCCTTGATCGGCCGCGAGCCCGCACCCGACGAGGCGGCGGTGATGGACGCCCTCGGCGGCGTTCTCTGTCGCTGTACCGGGTACCGCAAGATCGTCGCCGCGGTCCGCGAGGCCGCCGCCGAGACCCCGCCGCCGTCGCCGCCCCCGGCCGGCGCCGCGGTCGGGGCGCGGGCGCCCAAGGTCGACGGCGTGGCGAAGACGACCGGGGCCGAGGCCTTCGGTGACGATGTCGCCCCGGCCGGCGCGCTGGTGCTCGCGGCGGTGCGCTCGCCCCACCCCCGCGCCCGCTTCACCATCGGCCCGCTCGAGGACTTCTACGCCCGCCACCCCGGCATCGTCCGGGTGCTCACCGCGGCCGACGTGCCGGGCGCCAACGGCTTCGGCATCTACCCCCACATCAAGGACCAGCCGGTGCTGGCCGAAGGCCTGGTGCGTTACCGCGGCGAGGCGGTGGCGGCGATCGTCGGCGAGGCCGGGGCGATCGCGGCGCTCGCGCCCGAGGCCCTGCCCATCGAGTGGGAGCCTCTGCCCCCGCTGATCGGGATCGAGGCGGCGCTCGCGCCGGGCGCGCCGGTGCTTCATGCTGAGCATCCCGACAACGTGCTGACCCGCGGTGGGTTGCGCCGGGGCGACCTCGACGCCGGCTTCGCCGCGGCCGCGGCGCGCGCCCAGGTGGCGATCGAGACCGCCTTCGTCGAGCACGCCTACATCGAGCCCGAGGCCGGCTATGCCCGCCGCGTCGGCGAGCGGATCGAGGTCGTGGTCAGCACCCAGACCCCCTACATGGACCGGGCCGAGGTGGCGCACGTGCTGGGGATCGCGCCCGAGCGCGTGCGCATCGTGCCCACCGCCTGCGGCGGCGGCTTCGGCGGCAAGCTCGACATGGCCGTCCAGCCCTTGATCGCGGTCGCCGCCTGGCTCCTGGATCGGCCGGTGCGGGCGGTCTTCACCCGGCCCGAATCGATGGCCGCCTCGACCAAGCGGCACCCGGCGCGGATGCGCGGGCGCGCCGCCTGCGACCCCGAGGGACGCCTTCTCGCGCTTTCCTTCGAGGGCGACTTCGACACCGGCGCCTATGCCTCGTGGGGGCCGACGGTGGCCGACCGGGTGCCGGTCCACGCGAGCGGGCCCTATCGGGTGCCGGACGTTACCGCGGCGAGCCGGGCGGTCTACACCGACGGCCCGCCGGCCGGGGCCTTCCGCGGCTTTGGCGTGCCCCAGACGGCGCTGGTCCACGAGGCCCTGATGGACGACCTCGCCCGGGCGGTGGGGATGGACGCGCTCGCCTTTCGCCGCGTGAACGCGCTTCGTGCCGGCGACGCGACCGCGAGCGGCCAGCGCCTCGAGGCGAGCGCCGGCCTCATCGCCTGCCTCGACGCCCTGACCCCCCACTGGGAGACGGCGCACCGCGAGGCGGCCGCGCACAACGCCGGCGGCGGGCGGAGGCGCCGGGGCGTCGGGCTCGGCTGCATGTGGTACGGCATCGGCAACACCTCGATGAGCAACCCGTCGGTCATCCGCGTCGGGCTCTCGGCCGAAGGCCGGGTGACGCTTTATTCGGGCGCGGTCGACATCGGCCAGGGGTCGAACACCATCCTCACCCAGATCGCCGCCGATGCCCTCGGCCTGGCGATGGACCGCTTCACCCTGGTCGCCGGCGACACCGATCGCACGGCGGACGCCGGCAAGACCTCGGCCTCGCGCCAGACCTTCGTCTCGGGCAAGGCCGCCGAGCGCGCCGGCCGCGCGCTCAGGGCCGCGATCCTCCGGCTCGCCAACGCCGGCGACGACGCCCGCCTCGACCTCGCCGGCGCCCGCCTGGTGGTCGCCGACGGCGCCGGCGCCCGCGCCATCGCCCTCGATGCGCTCGCCGCCGACGCCAACGGCGACGTGCTGCTCGGCGAGGGAACCTTCGACCCGCCGACCGCGCCGCTCGACGGCGACGGTCAGGGCGTCCCTTACGCGACCTATGCCTTCGCCGCCCAGATGGCGGTCGTCGAGGTCGACCCCGGGCTCGGCACGGTGCGCCCCGTTCGCATCGTCGCCGCCCACGACGTCGGCCGGGCGATCAACCCGATTCAGGTCGAGGGCCAGATCGAGGGCGGCATCGCCCAAGGGATCGGCCTCGCCCTGATGGAGGAATACGTCCCAGGGCGGACCGAGAACCTCCACGACTATCTGATCCCCACCTTCGGCGACGTCCCCGAGATCGTCTCGATCCTGATCGAGGACCCCGAGCCGCTGGGGCCTTTCGGCGCCAAGGGGATCGGCGAGCCGGCCCTGATCGCCACCGCGCCGGCCATCCTCGGCGCCATCCGCGACGCCGTGGGGGTCCGCATCACCCGCCTTCCCGCGACCCCCGACCGGGTCCGGGCGGCGATCGTCGCCCGCCGGGCCGAGCGGTGAGCGCGCAGGGCGACAAGGACGAAGGCATCGTCGTCTGCGACGCTTGCCCGGTGCTCTGTCGCATCCGCCCGGGCCGCACCGGGGCCTGCGACCGCTATGGCAACGCCGACGGCGTGCTGACCCGCACCGACCCGGTGGTGCTCGCCCAGCGGGCGGCGGCACGCGACGACGCCATGGTCCCCTTCCTGGCCAAGGAATGGTCGGGCGAGCTGGTGCCCGGCGCCCCCACCTTCGTCACCGGGATCGGCTCGGGCACCACCTACCCCGATTACAAGCCGGCGCCCTTCATCGTCGCCGGCGAGCACAAGGGCGTCGATACCGTGACCGTGGTGACCGAGGGCATCTTCAGCTATTGCGGGGTCAAGGTGAAGATCGACACCGACCGCTTCATCGGCCCCGAGCCGGCGCCGGTGCGCGCCGAGGGCGAGGTCGTCGGTCACGTCACCACCGCCGAGTACGGCTCGCAGATGCTGGCGCTGGGGGGCGTGCGCCACCTCACCGGCGGCTCCAAGCGCGAGGGCGTGGTGAGTTGCCGGATGATGCTCGATCTCTGCAACAAGCGCCCGGTCGCGCTCGCGGTCGAGGGCGGCGCCCGCTTGGAAATCTGCGCCGGCCAGCCCCCGGTGATCGACGGCGTGGCCGAGGAACGGATGCGGGTCGGCTGCGGCTCGGCCACCATCGGCATGTTCGCCCGCCAATGGTTCGGCCTCGCCGACGAGGTGATCGTGGTCGACGACCACATCACCGGGGTGCTCACCGAGCACCAGGCGGGGCGCTTCCTCGGCATGGCGCCGGCCGGCATCCGGGTGCGCGGGCGGCGCTCGACCCCCGGGCGCTACTTCCAGGTGGCCGAGCCCGGCAGCGGCTGGGGTGGCACCGACATCGACGACCCGCTCGCCATCATCGAGCGCATCGATCCCGCGCACACGCACCCCGGCCTCAGGCTCTTGATGGTCTCGACCACCGGTGAGGACGCTGCCTTCTTCGTCCTCGACGAGACGCTGCGCCCCGTTCCCGCGGCGATGCCCGAGGCGCTCGCGGCCGTGGTCGCGCGGATCGGCGAGAACTGCGAGCCGGCGCTCGCCTCGGTGCTGTTCATGGCCGGCGCCGGGGGCAGCCTGCGTGCCGGGGTCACCGAGAACCCGGTCAAGCTCACCCGCTCGGTCAAGGCGGCGCTGACCCGGGTCACCTGCGGCGGTGCCCCGGTCTATGTCTGGCCCGGCGGCGGCATCACGCTGATGGTCGACGTGACCCGGATGCCCGACGCCTCCTTCGGCCACGTCCCCACCCCGGCCCTCGTCGCCCCGATCGAGTTCACCCTGCGCCTCGCCGACTACGAGGCCCTCGGCGGCCACATGGCAAGCGTCCGCCGGCTCGCCGACGTCCTCGCCCAGCCCCGCCGCAAGCGCATCGAGCCCTGGCGCGAGGACAACCCCTGGCCCTTGCCCGAAGACGGCTGAGGAAACGTCAGCCGGGTTTGCGGGCGATCAGGTGGGCGGGGCGGAGATCGCCCTCGGCCATGGCCGCGACCTTGAGACGGCTGCGCGCGACCCAGTGGTCGGCGCCGGCCTCGCCCACGAGCGCGACCAGCCGGGGCCTGAGCGGCCCGGCGATGCGCTCGGCCTCCTCTTGCGCCTCGGCGCGGTACCAGTCGTGGCGGTCGCGCAGGGCGACGACCTCGAAGCCGGCGTCGGCGAGGGCGCGCCCGGTCTCGGCCAAGGTCGCCATCGAGAACTTGAGCTCGGTGACCCGAAGCCATTCCTCGAAGGCCGGCGAGAAGGGCTTGTCGGCCCTGAGCCAGTCGCTGGCGACGAACAACCCGCCTGGCCTGAGCACCCGGATCGCCTCGGCGAACAGCGCCGGCTTGTCGGCGATGTGGACCATGGCGTCCTTGCTGAAGACCACGTCGAAGGCGCCCTCGGCGAAGGGGAGCGGCCCCGGCGTCACCAGGCGGTAGTCGAGCCGCTCGGCGAGCCCCGCCGCCTCGGCGCGGGCGCGGGCGCGGGCGATCAGCGGCGCCTCCACGTCGATCCCGATCACCCGGCGGGCACCGTGGGCGCGGACCAGCACCAGATCGACCCCGCCGAGGCCACAGCCGATGTCGAGAACCTCGCGCCCGGCGATGTCGAGGCCCTCGAGCAGGCGGGCGACCTCGGCCGCGCCGCCCGGCGAGAGGAAGCCCTCGCCCCACAGCGCCTCGAGAACGGCGACGAAATCGTCGGTGTATTCGCGCTCGCCGGTCTCCATGGCCTCGCCCCGCTCTTGCCCGTCCCCATTGTCATCGCCCCGGTTGATGCGGGCAAGACGCCGTAAAGGCTTTCTTCACCGTGGCTCCACCACACTCGGCCCCCGACAAGGGGCGCCTTCCCGAGGGGACGATGGCGGGCTACGACCTCAAGCGCTTGCGCGTGCTGATCGTCGACGACAACAAGTACATGCGGAAGATCCTGCGCACCGTCCTCGAGGCGATGGCGATCACCGACATTGCTTGCGTCGACAACGCCATCGACGCCATCGAAATCGTCCGCGAGCGCAAGCCCGATCTGGTGATCGCGGACTGGATGATGGAGCCGATCGACGGGATCGCGCTGACTCGGGCGCTGCGCAACGAGCAGTCGAGCCCCGACCCCTTCGTCCCGATCTTCCTGATCACCGGCCACGCCGACAAGGATTTGGTCCTCACCGCGCGCGACGCCGGGGTCCACGAGGTCTTGAGCAAGCCGGTCTCGATCGGCGGCATCTACAAGCGCATCGTCAAGCTGGTCGAGCACCCGCGGCCGTTCATCCGCACCCCCGACTACTTCGGGCCCGAGCCCCGGCGCAAGGGAAGCGAGGCGGCATGAGCGCGCTGGGTGCCAAGGCGCGGCGCGCCGTGATCCCGCCGCCGCGGCCCTTGCGCAACAAGGTCTCGCCGGGGGGCCCGAGCCTCGCCGAGATCGTCGAGCGGGCCGAGACGGCGCTGGCGCGGATGACCGATGAGTATGCCGAGACCGCGCGCGAGGACCTCGCCGAGCTCGACGCCGCGCTCGCCGCGATCAAGGCCGCCGCGAGCGACGCGGTGCGGGCCGAGGCGCTCGGCCGGGTCTACCGGCTCGCCCATGAGATGCGCACCCAGGGCGGGACCTTCGATTACCCGCTGATCACCCGGATCGGCTCGTCGCTCTGCGCCTTCATCGAGGCCCACGGCGACAAGGCGGCCGAGCGCTGGGAGGTGATCGAGACCCACGGCGACGCCATGCGCGCGGTGCTCGCCGGCCGGGTCACCGGCGACGGCGGCAAGATCGGCCGCGAGCTCGTCGCCGACATCGAGGCCATGGTCGCCAAGGCGGTCGCCCGGATGGCGAAGACGGACACCTAGCCGTTCAGCCGACGCGGTCGCTTGGCGGACCTTCAGGTTTCCGGCGCCGGGCGGATGTCGGGGTGGGGGGCGAAATGGCGCCAGCCGCCGTCGGGCTCGAAACGCCGGCGCCGGGTCTGCTGGGGGATCGCCACCCCGTACATATGCAGGTGCATCTTGACCGCGTCGCCGTCCATGTGGATGGAGTGGATGTCGTCGGGCATCAGGCAGACCCCGGTCCCCGGGCGCACCGTGACCTCGCGCGCCAGCCGCACCGCATCCTCGCCCGCGCACTCGTAAATCCGGTTGTGCTCCTCGCCGCGCAGACCCACCACCACCGCCCAGGTGGTGTGGTCGTGGGGCGGGGTGTTCTTGTCCCGGGTCGCGGTGTTGAGGTAGAGGGCGAAGCGGTGGTCGGGGTCCTCGGAGAGCCGATAGAGGCGGCCATCGGCGCCGCTCTCAGGCGGTGGAAAGTCCTCAGGCGGAAAGAGCTCGGTCCGCCTCGCCAGGGCGATCAGGGCGTCGCGGATGTGGCCCAGGGCCTCGCGGGTGACGCCCTCGCGGGCCTCGATCTCGCGCACCCGCGCGACCGTCTCGGCGACCGCGCCGGCCCGCTTCTCGGCGATGCTCATGGCTCCCTCCGTACCCGGTTTCCGCTGCCGGCTCTCGGCCTCGCCATAGTGCCGCGCCGCCGCCGTCGTGTCCATCGCTTGGGCAGGGCGCCCAAATCTTGGGCAATCGGCGGGTCCGGCGGCGCCGCGTGCGCACATCGGAGATCGGCGGGATTCACCGAATCGCCACCTCTCGACCGCAGGATCGGGGCACCGGCGGCCCCGCCCCGGGGTTGGCACGCCGCGTGCAAGGCGCGTGGTGCCGCCCGAGCCGCCCCGTTCCGCAGCACCACCCAACCGAGGCCATGAAGAAGATCGAAGCCGTCATCAAGCCGTTCAAGCTCGACGAGGTGAAGGACGCCCTGCACGAGATCGGCCTGCAAGGGCTCACCGTCATCGAGGCCAAGGGTTTCGGCCGCCAGAAGGGCCACACCGAGCTCTACCGCGGCGCCGAGTACGTCATCGACTTCCTGCCCAAGGTCAAGATCGAGATCGTGCTCGAGGACGCGCTCGTCGAGCGCGCGGTCGAGGCCATCGTCCAGGCCGCCCGCACCGGGCGGATCGGCGACGGCAAGATCTTCGTCACCCCGGTCGAGGCGGTGGTCCGCATCCGCACCGGCGAGACCGGCGCCGACGCCATCTGAGGCCAGCCAGCACCGTCCCCCATCAGCGCAGCCAACCGTCCAGCCCGAGGGAACCCATGTCCGACCTGACCGACATTCAGAAACTGATCGAAGAGCACGACGTCAAGTACGTCGACCTCCGCTTCACCGACCCCCGGGGCAAGTGGCAGCACCTCGCCCAGGCGGTCGAGACGGTCGACGAGGCGATGTTCGAGGACGGCATCATGTTCGACGGCTCCTCCATCGCCGGGTGGAAGGAGATCCACGAATCCGACATGACCCTTCTGCCCGACGCCGCCACCGCGGTGCTCGACCCCTTCGCCGCCCAGCCTTCGCTGGTGATGTTCTGCGACGTCATCGAGCCCGCCACCGGCGAGGGCTATGCCCGTGACCCGCGCAGCCTGACCAAGCGCGCCGACGCCTATCTGAAGTACAGCGGCATCGGCGACGACGCCTTCTTCGGCCCCGAGCTCGAGTTCTTCGTCTTCGACGACGTCCGCTTCGACGTCTCGATGAGCCACACCTTCTATCGGATCGAGTCCCACGAGGGCCCCTACGCCAGCGGCAAGGTCTTCCCCGAGGGCAATATCGGCCATCGCCCGCCCATCAAGGGCGGCTACTTCCCGGTCCCGCCGGTCGATTCGCTCAGCGACATGCGGGCCGAGATGCTGACCGTGATGAACGAGATGGGAATCGAGGTCGAGAAGCACCACCACGAGGTCGCCCCCGGGCAGAACGAGCTCGGCATCGCCGGGGCCTCGCTTCTGACCATCGCCGATCGGGTGCAGATCTACAAATACGTGGTCCACAACGTCGCCCACTCCTATGGCAAAACCGCGACCTTCATGCCCAAGCCGGTGCTCGAGGACAACGGCTCGGGGATGCACGTCCATCAGTCGCTGTGGAAGGACGGCAAGCCCTTGTTCGCCGGCGGCGCCTATGCCGATCTCTCGGAGGCGGCGCTCTACTACATCGGCGGCATCATGAAGCACGCCCGGGCGATCAACGCCTTCACCAACCCCACCACCAACAGCTACAAGCGCCTCGTCCCCGGCTTCGAGGCCCCGGTGCTGCTGGCCTACTCGGCGCGCAACCGCTCTGCCTCGTGCCGCATCCCCCACACCACCAGCCCCAAGGGCAAAAGGGTCGAGGTCCGCTTCCCCGACCCCGCCGCCAACCCCTATCTCGCCTTCACCGCGATGCTGATGGCGGGCCTCGACGGGATCGAGAACCGCATTCACCCGGGCGATCCGATGGACAAGAACCTCTACGATCTGCCGCCCGAGGAGCTCAAGGACGTGCCCACCGTGTGCTCGAGCCTGCGCCAGGCGCTCGAGGCGCTCGATGCCGACCGCGACTTCCTCAAGAAGGGCGACGTCTTCTCCGACGACGTCATCAACGGCTACCTCGACCTCAAGTGGAGCGAGGTCTACGAGCTCGACAACACCCCGCATCCGATCGAGTTCAAGCTCTACTACAGCGTCTGAACCGCTCGCGTGCCCCCGGGTCCCGCTCTCAGTCCGGTGCCGGCAGCGGCGCCCGGGTCGGGCCGCGGGTCAACACGATGACGGCGACGCCGGCGATCACCAGGGCGCCGCCGGCGAGGGTGGCGACGCTCAGGCGCTCGCCGAGCAGCAGCACGCCCGAGACCGCGGTCACCAGCGGCAAGAGAAGGAGGAACGGCATCACCTGGTTGACCCGGTGGCGGCCCAGGAGGTGGTACCAGACCGCATAGCCGAGCCCGGTCATGATCACCCCGAGATAGACCACCGCCGACCACACCAGGGTCCCGGCGTGGGTGATCGCCGCCACCTGGCCGTCCTCGAACAGCCACGAGGCGACGAAGAGCTGGGGCGCGGCGAACACCGCCGTCCAGGCCACCAGGGTGAAGCCTCCCACTCGGCCCAGCGTCTTGATCGCCACCTGGGCGAGCGACCAGGTGAAGGCCCCGCCGACCACCATCAGCAGCGGCGCGAGGTCGCCCTGGAAACGCGGCTCGCCGGCGATCACCGCGACCCCGGCGAAGGCCACCGCCATCCCCAGCGTCCGCCGCCAGCCCAGCCGGTCCTTGAGCAGAAGGGCGGCGAGCGCGGCGGCGAAGGGGACCTCGAGCTGGATCACGATCCCCGCGGTCGAGGCGTCGAGGCCCGCGAGCCCGGTAAAGGTCAGGCTGTATTGGATGGTGGCGCCGAGGACGGTGATCAGGAAGATGCGCCCCATCAGGCGGGCCGGCGGCGGCCGCACGAACCACACCAGCACCGCGCCCGCGAGGGCGAAGCGCAGCGCCATCAAGAGGATCGGCGGGAAGTCGGCGCTGATCGCCGCCTTGGCGACGGTCAGCCCGAGCCCCCACATCACCGGCACCGAGAGCGCGAGCAGTAAATCGACCAGCGGCATCAGGGCCCCCCGGCGCCCAGGCGCCACCCCCATCCTCGCCGCCCCCCGCGACCCTGGCAAGGCCCTCTCCGCCCCCCCGCCCCCCGTCGCCGCCGGATCCAACCCGGGTACATAGGTGACAGCCTATACCGGCACGACATCGACTTCCGCAAAGGCGTGGTGATCGGTATGATCGGCGGCGCGGGCTCCGGCGCCAGGCCTCGTCGACGGTGCCGGCAACCGGCCGACCACGATCGTCCCGGTGCGGTTGGCCACCGTCGTTTTCCGTGAACGGGTCTTCGCCCGCGTCCGCCACGCCATAATCTCGTTAGGGGTGTAGGGGGCGGTCTACCGCAACCGATCCGGCCCATGAACGGCTTCCGCCCTGCGTGACCTCCCCCTCTGCCGGCGCAACGATGGCCTTGCCGAGCATGAGCGTGTTAGAAGTTCTGCTCCCAGTCATTTCGGTCGCCATCGACAGGAGAAGCGATGATCGGCGATGACGAGAGCCCTTCGGCCGGAAGCTTGAGCCGTATCGAGGCGCTGGGCTACCGGTCGTTACGCTTCATCGATCAGCCGGTATCACCCTTTCACGTGCTGGTCGGACCGAACGCGAGCGGAAAATCGACGTTCCTCGACGTGGTCGCGTTCCTTGGCGATCTGATCCGCGTGGGGCTCGAAGGTGCGGTGCAGGGCGACTCGCGCTTCGCCATCGCCGAGCGGGCACCCGATGCGAAGCATCTTGTATGGATGCGCGAAGGCGACCGATTCGAGCTAGCCGTCGAGGTCGAGATACCGCAGAGACGTCGCGCACGAGTGAAAAACGGCAAGGCCGAAATCTGTCGTTACGAGATCGCCGTCGACGTTACGGGGCCGCTGCGTCTCGTCACCGAGACCCTGTGGCTGAAACCGAAGGGGCGAGCGGCGCCACCGCGCGAACCCGATTTCTTTCCGCAGCTCGTGCCGGCGCCCCAGTCGATCGTCCGCCAGAGCGGCAGCCGGACCCCGAAGGGTTGGAAGAAGGTCTTGGCACGGGGGAAAGAACCTGAACGCGTTATTTTCATGTCCGAGACATCGGGCTGGAACAACCCGTTTCGGCTGCCCGCCGACAAGGCGGCGCTGACCAGCTTGCCGGCCGATGAAGAGCGGTTCCCGGTCGCGACCTGGTTTCGGGAGATGCTGTTGGACGGCGTGCAGCGGATCGTTCTTTCGAGCGAGGCCATGCGCCGGCCAAGCGCACCGGGCCGGCCACGGGGCTACCTTCCCGACGGCTCCAATCTCCCGTGGGTGGTCCACGGCCTCGAGCGACGCCACCCCGAGCGCATCGCGGAGTGGGCACGGCATTTGCACGAGGCGTTGCCGGACCTTGAGAAGGTCGGTACGCGCGTACGGGAAGAGGACCGCCATTGTTACCTCGTTCTTAAATACGCCAACGGGCTCGAGGCACCGTCCTGGCTCGTCTCCGACGGAACCCTCCGACTGCTAGCCCTTACCCTGCTCGCCTACTTGCCCGACGCGACCGGTGTCTACCTCGTCGAGGAGCCGGAGAACGGCATTCATCCCCGTGCGGTAGAGACGCTCTATCAGTCGCTCTCGTCGGTCTACGGGGCACAAGTGCTGATGGCCACCCATTCGCCGGTAATTCTGAGCATGGCG
>Ga0114931_10002862_pt1 | contig 21964 bp, 17 predicted proteins | sample 2SBtaG_FD_89579 | JGI IMG/M metagenome (GOLD analysis project Ga0114931, IMG submission 89579) | Deep subsurface microbial communities from Kolumbo volcano to uncover new lineages of life (NeLLi) - 2SBTROV14_V59a metaG | ecosystem: Environmental > Aquatic > Marine > Volcanic | place: Kolumbo... | reverse complement strand
TTGTTCTTAGTTTTTGCTTTGAAAACAAGAGTTATGTTGATATAATGACTGTTTTCAAAGTGAAAAATAAGGACAAAAGAAGTAGCCAAGAAGCTCAATTTATTTTTTCACCGTTCCTTAAATAAAGTTACATTCTTGGGTAGCTTGTTTTGTCACCGTTCCTTAGGTGGAAATTCATTCTCGCTTCGAGTGAAATAGGGAAAAATTGGAAAAAGGAGGAAGACCAAATATTTTGTAAATTTCGCAGAATTTCCACCATATGGCAGGACGCTTGCATCTGTTTCTCGGGAATCGAAGCGGCTGCCTGGATTTTGGTGGCACCGAAAATCTACCTGCGTGACGGAAACGGAACTCATACAAGCCTGCAAAAAACAAGACCGGCGAGCACAACAATTGTTGTTCGACCGCTTTTCGCCCGTCATGTTCGGACTTTGCAAACGCTACCTGAAAAAAAGGGAAGATGCCGAAGACGTCCTCGTCGAAGGCTTCTTCAAGGTGTTGACAAAATTGGACCAATACAGTGGCAAGGGCAGCTTTGAAGGCTGGATTCGACGCATCATGGTGAATGAAGCCCTGATGCACCTCCGCAAAAACAAAAACCTTAAAATGACCCTCGAAATCAACGATTATTACCTCAAGACGATGGTCACCGTGGAAGATGAATTGCAGGCGGCAGACATCCTCAATTTATTAGACCGCCTTCCGACGGGCTACCGGACGGTCTTCAATTTATACGTCCTCGAAGGCTACAAACACCGAGAAATCGCCGAAATGTTGGACATCAGCATCAACACCTCCAAGTCGCAGTTGATTCTGGCAAAGAAACGGATGCAGGGGTTGGTGAAATTGCAGGAGTTTTCGGGTGAGGGGGAGTGAGAGGGTGAGAGAGTGAGAGGGTGAGAGGGTGAGAGAGTGAGAGAGTGAGAGAGTGAGAGAGTGAGAGAGTGAGAGAGTGAGACAATGGTTCAATATGGTTTTGATCATCAATATTTTAGAATAAAAAGGAACATGAAGAAACATTGCCAACCATGGTGAAAGAAAGAATTGTTATTTTTGAAAATAAAGAACGATGAAAAAAAAGTACAATTTAAAAAGTAATCAATGTTGACAAAGAAGCGGATGCAAACTTTGGTGGAATTGCAGGAGTTTTTGGGGGAGAGGTGAAAAAATGTAATTAAAAAAATATAAATATGACTATCAAAGACAAAGTATTATCAGATTTGAATGAAATCGGCAGCCCGAAATTGTTGTACCAAATTTTGGAGTTCATCCGCCTGCTCAAGAAAAACTATCAACCGAAAGTAGGGAACGCAAAGCTCGTTTTGGCTTCTGCGGGAAAATTGGAAGATGAGGAAGCTGAACAGATCAGGGACAATATTCAAGATGAATTTAATAAAATTGAAGGCGATTGGTAAACTATGAAAGAAATAGCTTTAGACACCAATATAGCCGTTGATTTATTAAACGGCAAACCGGAAGTTATCGAAAAATTACGTCAATTCGATATGATATATTTACCGGCTACGGTATGTGGGGAATTAATGTTTGGAGCAAAAAATTCTGGAAAGCGAAAAGACAATATTGCAAATTTCCGATCATTCATAAGCAATTGTGAAGCGCTTGAGATCAATAGCCTTGTAGCGGAGGAATATTCCGATATCAGAATAGAAATGAAGAAAAAGGGAAGACCCATTCCTGAAAATGATATTTGGATTGCTGCCATTTGTGTGTCAAACGGAGTGTCATTAATGACAAGAGACCAGCATTTTGAAAATATTGACCAACTGAGAATAGAAAGATTTTAGAACTGCCTGCATCCGCATCAACACCTCCAAGTCGCAGTTGATTCTGGCAAAGAAGCGGATGCAGGCTTTGGTGAAAACGCAGGAGTTTTCGGAAGGTGAAAGGGAGTGAGAAAGGGAGAGGGAGTGAGAAAGTGAGAGGGTGAGAGAGTGAGAGAGGGTTCATGTGGGATTGACAATCAATATTTCAGATTACAAGTACCGGCGCAATGAAAGGCTGTAGAACAATTTTCCGAATTGCTTCAGGAACTACTCCAACAAACAGACTTTGAGTTGTTCATCAGCCAGACTTTGGCGAGGTATTGTTTGGCATGTTTCATAAACACATAAAAGTAGTTAACACGTCTTCTTGGAAACACATAGGTACATGAGAGCACATGGAAGGTTGATTTTCAAGAAACCATGTGTCCTTATTTGCCTATGTGTTTCAGTGAAACAGGCGCTTTTGTGTTAACTGGCAAATGAAACATGCCTATTGTTTTTTCAAAAAATGACAAATGGTCTCATCGCAATTATTTGAACTGATTCGGTCCCTGTCCCCTGCTGAAAAGGCTTATTTCAAGCGCTTTGCCCACAAGCAACACAAAAGGAAAGCCTCGCCCTACCTTCAATTGTTCGATGCGATTGATAGACAAAAAAAATACGAGGAGGGAAAATTGCAGGCTGGCTTTCAAAAATTTGGAATAAGCGGCTCTTTCCCCGCTGCAAAAAATTACCTCTACAACCTCCTACTCCACTGCCTGACGGATTTTCATGCCGGAAAATCGCCGGAAGATAAACTAGCCCGATTGATGCAGGAAATACATTTTTTGAAGGAGAAAAAACTGTTTCCCCAAGCGGCCAAAAAAATTCGAGCCGCCACCAAAATTGCCGAAGAACACGATTTTTATGAGCAGAAGGTTTTGTTGTTGAATATGGAACGCCAACTTCTTCCCTTCCAGCCAAAAACCTTCGAACAACGCATGGCTTTGCTGCAAAAAATGGAAACAGCCCTCGATGAAAAGCACAATTACGTGCAATACCGCCAACTCTACGAAGAAATGGTCAACCTAACGCACCGCTTTGGCTGGCTGGTCAAAAAGGAAGACCAACGGAAGTTGGTCCGCGAAAAACTGGCGCATCCCCTTCTTCGGGATAGCCATAAGGCCCTCACTTTCCTCGCCAAATTCAACCTCCACAATACCCTAACGAGTTACTACCTAATGCTGAGTGATTGGCCGAACACCGTTTTGCAGTCCCGCCTTCGGTTGACGCTTTTTGAGGAATTTCCAAAATACAAGCAGCTTTGGGAACAAAATTACCTCGTCTCCCTCGACAACCACCTCCGCCTCCTCATCACGGCAGAACTGTTGGATGATTTTGATGCAACGGCATCAGAATTGGAAACCGCCTTGACGAAAGTCAAAGACCCTTCGGAACATCTCCTCCGGCATGGGGCATTGGTTCAGCATCGGATGAATCGGCTGCAAAAAGAATTTCGCTTTAGGGAAGCCTTGGCCTTGATTCCCGAATTAGAAAAAAGCGCGCCCCCCAAATTCCACAATACCGGCATGATTATCAGCCGGAAATTTTTCATTGCGAGGGTTTGCTTTTACAATGGAAAATTTGAATCAGCGCTCGATTACCTCAATGAATCGCTCAACAACAAAGCCCTGTCAATCTTTCCCGATTTTCATTTTTACACCGAATTACTGACCTTGCTCACTCATTACCAACTTGGAAATATTTGGTTACTCGAAAGTTTGATTCGCTCCCTGACCCGGCTTTTTCAGAAATTGGAACGGGATTACGCTGTGGAAAAAACCTTGATTCGGCTACTGCCCAAACTGCCGGATATATCTTCCAAGAAAGAAAACCAACAACTCTTTCAGCAATTTCTAAAAAAAATTGAGCCGCTCCGGGAAGACGCCCTGGAACGGCTCGCTTTTCATTATTTCGATTTCGTTTTATGGGCAAAAAGCCAGCTTGCTCAAAAACCCATCGTGGAACTATTTCCTTGACAATCAATTACCTCTGCGCCGCATCGGGCTGTAATTGCTTGGGTCGGGATTTTGATATTGGTCGGTGCCGATGACGCTGCCGTCTCTTCCCTGCCAATAGTATTTATTCGTATCCCAGACATTGTACCCCTGCCCATTGCTGTTGTAAACATCTTCCGTTCCGCGGTAGCCATTGCTGTAATTTTGCATGGAGTTGTCAATCCTTGCCTGGTTATTGTTCCAACCATTCGTGATGATGTCGTTGGTTTCGCTGAGGGTCTTGCTGATATTTGCGTAGGCATTGCCCCGTTGCCGTTGTGCTTGCAGGGCGTATTGGGTGCTTGCTTGCATGGTTTGAGAATCCCGGCCTTGCTGTTGTTGTTGCCAGCGGGGATTGACCTTAAAACTTTGCAACATATGGTTGAAAATGGAACGGGTTTCTTCAATTTGTCGCTCAGGTGCAGAAAATCCACCAAGTCGGTCGAGTTGCCACATGCTGCCGCCATATCCCTGCAACAAAGTGGTTACGGCAACTAAACACCCCTGCTGCCCTCTTCCAAACCTGAATTCTATTTGTCCACCATTGGTGCGGACATTTGCCCCAGCCAACTGGTTTCGGTAAGCGGCGTATTCTGCCTGAACTTCCCTTACCATGGAAGATTCCCTCCCTGAACGCAGAATTTGGAAGGAACCGCGAGAACCAAAAGCATTGCGGGCGTAGCTCTGGGCAAATTGTTCGCCGGAAAGGTAGCTCGAATATACTCCCATGCCTTCCATGCCTTGAATAGAACTGCCTTCCCTAGCCCCCATCATCCGGGCATATTGGTCAGGAACTTTGTAGAAAACGCGATTCGGGTCGCCAAAAAAGATGGTCTTCGACCCATCAGGGGACGTCACCCGTACCCAGGGATTGAAAAACGAGGCGGTTTTTCGGACCAAGCCTCCCTGCACTTTCCATCCCTTTGGCACTTCGACGCTGAAAGCCCCTTCATTGGGGTCGCGAAAAAGGACATAAGAATCGTTGGTCTCGGAGTTGCCTAAGCTGGCAAATTGAGCTTCAGGAACATCATCCCGTCGGGTAAATTCCGCGATTGGAACCGCAGATTCGTCATTACAGGAGGCTAAAAGAACTAAGCTGTTGAGAAGGAATAAAAAATGTTGCGCTTTCATGATTTTTTAATTTTAATTTTAAGTTTAAAAATTGGGGACTTACCGGTAAATCTTTTTGATGAAACAAAGATAGGTGGGGAATGGAGGGAGGGCAAACAAAAGATGGAAGAATATCAAGTTTTGGGAGAGTACTTTTTTACAATCAAATTATTGAAAATCAACAACTTGTGACGTAAAAAAATAAACCTTCAGATGGAAAAAAACAGATGGCGTTTAAATGAAAAAACGTCTTTTTGCAAAAGAGATAATTCAGAATCCTCAACGGCAAATTCTGCTTTGACTGGTATTACAAAAGACAAATGATACTAGCAAAACCCAATGAAACAAATCAAATGGTTTAACCGGGCATTTTAATAAAAATAAGGATGAGACGGACTTTTATCGAAGACAAAGACTTTCAGGGAATTGACTTTGCGTTGGATGAACTACCGAAAGGGGATTACGAGGATTGCCGCTTTGTCGAATGCCGCTTTTCGGCGGCGGATTTATCCGAAATCAATTTTGTGGAATGCGCATTTGAGGGTTGCGATTTAAGTTTGGCGAAAACCAAAAATACGGCTTTTCGCGAGGTGACCTTCCGCGATTGCAAACTATTGGGTTTGCATTTTGACGACTGCAATGACATTTTGTTTTCAGTGGATTTTATGGGTTGCCAACTAAATTTATCCTCCTTCTACCGACGAATATTGAGGAACACCAACTTTAACAATTGCAGCCTTCAGGAAGTGGATTTTACCGAATCGGATTTGACCGGTTCCGTCTTTGAAAATTGCGACCTTGCCGGGACGATATTTGAAAACACCCTTTTGGGAAAAGCAGATTTTCGGACCTCCTTTAATTTCTCCATCGACCCCGAAATCAACCGGATAAAAAAAGCCAAATTCTCGGTGGCGGGCATTGTGGGTTTGTTGGATAAGTACGATATTGAAGTGGAATAAGTTCTTGAATATAAATAATCAGCACTTTTCTTCCAAGGGGTTTCAACCCCTTGTGTTGCATGGACATTGGGTTGAAACCCCTTGGGAAGTGGCGATTATATTCACTGCCGCACTTAAAGCCCGATAAAGCCCGAAATCGCAGCATTAGCCATCACCACTTCTATTTCGCTGTAAGAATTGAATAAAAAGTTGATTATCAGTGGGCTAGGCGACCTTATAATTGAAAAAATACCAAAGTTATGTTTTCCTATATTTTTATGAAAATTCTGGAAAGCCGTCCCGAAAGATACGATGTGGGGATTAATTTCTTGTCGGGGGGACACGCAGCCAAAATGAGAAACCAAATCGTCCAAAAATTTGTGAAGCCGGGTATGCAGGTACTCGACATCGGGTGTGGGACGGGTTTGTTGATGGAGGAGGCTGCCAAGGCAGGTGCCGAAGTCGCGGGGATAGATATTTCCGAAGGCATGTTGAAGGTTGCCGAAAAACGAATGGCAAAAAGTAGGTTGCGGGATAAAGTTTCCATCTACAACGCCGGGGTGGTTGAGATGGATACCCTTTTTGTCGCGCTTGAAGCAAGTTAAGAGCATGTTTAAAATTATAAATTAGCCTTGCCCACACAGTCTCCCTAATCCATCTCAAAAAATTTACCACTTTTTCAATCCCAAAACCTTCTCTCCGAGTTCCGTCAGCTTCGCCCTTTCGTATTTGGTTTGTTCCCAATTGCGGGGGTCGCCGGGGAAGGCATAACCTTCCGGGGCTATCCTGTTTTTCCAGGAACTGATGCGCCACTCCCGCAGGGGAACGTTGTCTTCTTCGGCGGGCATCATGGAAATATACTGGGCAACACGTACTTTGCCTTTGGAAAGGTTCGGACGAATGCCGTGAGGTTGGCAACAATTGAAAATCAATAAATCACCCGCTTCCATTTTGACTTTCACAATTTTATCTTCCCAGCCGCTAATGTCGGGATTAAACCTATCGCGGTCTTCCGGCTGCGTCAATTTCCAGGTGTCATAACTTCGGAACAATTCGGGGATGCACTGAAAGCCTCCCATGCTTTCATCCGTTTGGTCGGAAAGGGCTAAGACCCCCTGCACATTTTGGGGTTTGGTTTCCGGGTCATAATCCCAATGAATGAAGCCCTTGTATTCGTGACCGGGACGCATCGGAAAGTTCAGATTCGCGCGGTCTATGGTCACCCAAAGTTTTTCGGTGCCCCAAACATCCGCAAAAGCATCATAGACCCGTTGCGTTTGGCGGTTGTCCCAAAGATGCTGATTATTGTAAACCTCGACCATCCCCGTTCCCGCCAATTCTCTCATTTCAATCTTTGCTCGCGGGGCGGTGTACCATGTTTCCGGTTCATTTGGATTCTTTTCTTCGAATTCCCAAAGAAAAGCAGCCGTAGCCAAAGCCTGTTCTCGCGACACCGCATTTTTGACTACGATGTATCCATTGTGCTTCCAAAAAGCCCAATCTTCTTCACTCATTACGCGCAGCGGTTTACCATTGGAACGGTCGCTTAATTTTATTCTGCTGCTGGTGGCAGTGGAAGGATTGCCCGGAATTTCTTTGTGCTCATTGTTGGGAATCATGGTCGGAGTCATGGTAGGATTTGTATTTTTCATCTTTTTAAATTTTTTTGAGTGAAATAATAGGACAAAGGTAAGTACCACTGATACCCCCAGACAACCTGAATATTGTCGTTTATTTGAACAATATTGATATTTTTTTTCTGCAATTCATAGAGCATTCCTATTTTGCTGCAAAAGAAAGACATGAAAACGCAATTTGAAACGATTCACCCAGATGCGAACAGTTCGTTCAGGCTGTTGCATAACCCTCGACTCAATGATTTATTCTATTGGCATTTCCATCCCGAATACGAGTTGGTTTACATTGAGGGGGCGAACGGACCCCGGCATGTAGGGCAGCATGCCTCTCGTCACGAAGAGAGTGATTTGGTGTTTATTGGTTCCAATATTCCGCACCTCAATTTTGATTACGGGGTTCAAACCGATTACGAAAAAGTAGTTTTGCACATTCGGTCTTCCTTCAAGAATAAAGTTTTGGGTGAAATTCCAGAACTTTCGACCATTTTTCAGTTGTTTGAAAAAGCCCAACACGGAATAGCCTTTTCGGGTGAAACCAAAAGAAAAATCGGCGAGCGATTGAAAAAATTTCATCAACTTTCCCCTTTCGAACAATTTTTGGAAGTATTGCAAATTTTTAAAATTCTGTCAGCCAGCCAAGAGGCAAGCCTACTTCATAACCAGCCCTACGTGAACCAATACAGCAAAAAAGAACAGGAACGGCTAAGACGCATTTACGCTTTCATAGATGAACAGTATCAACAGAAAATTACGGTTGCGGAAGTGGCTGCTTTATGTAATTTAAGCAAAGCCGCCTTTTGCCGGTATTTCAAAAATGCAACGGGAACCACCTTCACCGACTTTCTGAACCGGTACCGGATAAGCCAGGGAAAAAGACTTTTGATGATTGATAAAAATGTCAGTGAGGCTTGCTACAATTGTGGATTCGAAAGCCTTTCATATTTCAACCGAACCTTCAAAAAAATTACCAAAGAAAACCCAACCCAATTCAAAAATCGGTTTTTGAAAAATAAAAAGGAAAATTCGGACAGGGTAGCAGTTAGGAACGGTGAATAAATAAATTGAGGTTTTTGGGTTGATTATTTTGTTCTTAGTTTTTGCTTTGAAAACAAGAGTCATGTTGATATGATGACTGTTTCCAAAGTGAAAAATAAGGATGAATGAACGATCCCGCAGGGTGAATGAACCGCAAGCGGACGGGATGCCGAAGCCGTCCAAATGGGGAAGTTGTTCTTTCATCCTTACTTAAATGTTTAATTTATTATTTTAGTTTGCCTTATTACCTCACCGTTCCTTATGTAGGGCAATTGAAGGTATGGCAACCCCCGTTGCAGAATATTCAAATCCATTGGAGATGGTTTGGAATTTCATGTTGGATTATCCCTGTTCGTCATTTACGGCAGGAGGATGCGAATGATAGGATTTGGCGCTTTTTGACCCCATTTCTCAATTTCGCCCAATCACATCTGCCTCAATGCGTTTATCCCTGTTCGCCAATTCCCAGGCAGTGTAAAAAACCAATCTGGCAATCTGTTCCATTTTTTCGAAATTGATTTTTTCGACGGTATCGGTTGGGCGGTGGTAATCTTTATGCGTGCCGCTGAAATAAAAGATGGAAGGGATGCCTTTTTTGGCAAAATTATAATGGTCGGAACGATAGTAAAAACGGTTGGGGTCGTTGTCGGCATTATAGGTGTAGTCCAAGTCCAGTTGGGTGTAGGTGGCGTTGGCCGTTTCATTGATTTGGTGCAACTCGGTACTCAAGCGGTCCGAACCGATCACATAGACGTAGAAAGGATTGTCGATGTGTTTGCTGTCCGTGCGGCCAACCATATCCATGTTGAGGTCGGCTACCGTATTTTCAAGCGGAAAAACAGGAAATTCGGCGTAAAATTGGGACCCCAAAAGCCCTTTTTCTTCGCCCGACACTAGCATGCACAAAACACTTCTTCCAGGCCCGATTCCTTTTTGTTTCGCTTCCACAAAGGCCTGTGCCACTTCGAGGACACTCGAAGTGCCGGAACCATTGTCGTCCGCCCCATTGAAAATGGTCTTGCCCCGTTTGCCCAAGTGGTCGTAATGGGCAGTAACGAGAACGACCTCATTTTTGAGTTTCTCATCGGTGCCTTCGATGAAACCCAAGACATTGGAACCGAGAATCTGCCGAATCCTCTTTTTCTGCACCAGCTCGATTTTGGCTTTCAGCCGGATGCTTTTTGCCTTCCCGGTGGATTGCATCTTTTCTTTTGCTCCCAGTATTTTTTTGTACTTTTTTCCAGCGATGGTTTTGGCAATTTTTGTAGAAATAAAGCAGTTGTTGGCATAATTTTTCTCCGGGTGTTCGCCTTTGCCAATTTGCATTTTGGGATTGAGCAAGTTGGCCCGGTTGGAACGGATACTTTTTTGAATGTCGTTGTCAATAATAATTAAAAGCGTACTCGCACCATGCGCGCGGGCAGCCTTCATTTTTTTGCGGTACTTGGTCGTCCAATCGGACAAAACCTCCGTACCCGTCACCTGCGAAACCCCTCCTTCATTGACCGGTTCTCCGTCGTAAACCATCACGACTTTGCCTCTAACATTCACCCCTTTGTAGTCGCTGTACCGTTCATCATCTATGCCATAACCCAAAAAAATCACCTCTTTTGCTTTCAGTAAAGCACGGTCTCTATTCGTGGGTGGGAAGGCATAAAACTGCCACAAATATTTGAAGGGTTTATTATTGACATGGAGTTCGATGGACTCCCAATTTTCTTGGGTGAAGGCAATCTTTTGGAGGTAAGAATCATTCTCACCAATGCGGGGAAGCCCCATTTTTTCAAACTGTTGTGCGAGGTAGGCTGCTGCTTTTCGTTGTCCTTCCGTGCCGGTTTCTCTGCCTTCCATCGCATCCGAAGCAAGGATCGCAAGATGGGCTTTCAAATCCTCCGCCTTTATCGTTTCTGCAAAAGGCACCGGGCTGACAGTCTTGGAAAGTGGGGGTTCTTCGATGGAAAAAGATAGGACAGGATTGGGCGGCACGTTTTGACCAAAGCCAAAATGGAAAGCGAACAGCCAAAGAAGAAGTCCTGCTATTTTTTTCATGTTGGGCGATTTCCTGATTGCGAGACGTCAGATTAAAGATGTTAAACGAAAGACGAAAGATTTTAGATTTTGTGAAATTTACATACGCCAGTAAATATTATCGGCGCTTTCCAAGGGGTTTCAACCCCTTGTGTCGCAGGGACAAGGGGTTGAAACCCCATGGAATAAAAGTGTCGATTATTGATTCATGGGTACTTTATTACCGGAACTCAACAACCAATTTTATGAACTCGCCGGGCATGTCGTCCCCCTTCAAATTCACTTTTCAGAAAAGTTCGCACCAGAGACAAGGCCATTCTTTTACTGACAAAGCGGGCGGGAATACAAAGGATATTGGCATCGTTGTGTTGCCGGGCAAGGGCGGCGAGTTCATTTTTCCAACAAATAGCAGCCCGAATTTTTGGGTGCTTATTCGCCGTCATTGCGACGCCGTTGCCGCTGCCGCAAAGCAGAACGCCCAAATCCGCCGTTTCGCTTCCAACCGCCTCTGCCACAGGATGCACGAAATCGGGATAATCAACCGATTCGGTTGAATTGGTGCCAAAATCGGTCACCGCGATGCCCTTTTTCTTGAGCAACGCGACAATGCTGTCTTTGTAAGGAAACCCTGCATGGTCGCAACCGATAGCGATGGTTTTGATGGTCATTTTTAAATGGTCATTGGTCATTGAAGGTCATTGTCGCTTCTTTGTTGAGATTGTTGAATAGTTTAAACGACTTTATCAACAATTCAACGTATCAACAATTCAACGCATCAACGCATCAACGTATCAACGCATCAACGCATCAACGCATCAACAATTCAATTTTTTAGTCGAGATTTTTAATTCCCTCCAAATCGTAAGGAGCGAACAAGTCTTGCAGTTCCTTCAAAAAATCGGGATCATTTTGCCCTTTTAGGGCTTTGAGAATGTTGTCTTTGATGTTCAAAGATAAAGCTACATCCTGTCCGAAACTACCCGATTGGCTATCCAAATCATCCGCATCGAGCGAAAAATAGAACTCCAGGTAATCCGCCGTCACGTCAGCCAATATCTTGATGTGGGGCTTGGCCTGTTCATAGGCACCAGCCTGCAAAAGGATATTTATCATCTGCCAGGCATTCCAGTCATAGGTGAAATTATTGTTCGGAAAAACGTCGAAATATTTTTCTACCAGGGCTATTGCCCTTTTTTTATCACCTCTACGCACCAACTCCCTTGCTGTGCGGAGTATGACGATTCGATGGCTTTGAATGCTCGGACCATAACTTCTATCTACAAATTGGTCCAAATTTTCGTCGTCAAAATTGCCCCATCGAAATTTGTTCATCACATTGTCATAAACCTTGTCCACACTCACCCGGCCACTGCCGTACACGAACAAATTAGCCTCGCTTTTCGATTTGACCGGGATGATGCGAAGCCCCAATCCTTCGAGTTGCATAAAATCCTGCAAACCAAACATTTTTTCCGGCCGGCAGGTGACGGCGAAATACACGGGACGTTCATCTATATTGGAGGCAATGACATCTAAAATGGCTAGTTCATCTTTCATCAGATAGCTCTTGCCTTTCAATTTTATAGGAATCTTCTGCACCACCCTGCCGGTATCTGCTTGCGTGAGGGCACCGAGTTGAAAAGCTCTCTTTTTATTTACCGGAAGGTAAACGTTCCGCGTAGGCATGTAGCTCTCAATCTTTCTACCTCCCTGCCCGACGAGGGGATGGTCTCCTCCAATAAATTTCAAAAAGGCCTTGGCAGACATTTCTCTGTCTTGGCCACTATTGTTGTAATAAAGCACAGCATTTCTTTTCTTTCCGCGGTAGGCATCTCTTGGAACGGTCATTTTAATGGCAGGCGAACCATTGACTTTTCGCCGCAGTTGGTCAATGTACCAATCCACCGCAATCAAACTCAAATTCACCACCCGGACGTCGGTGCGGATGCCTTCGACTTCTTGGGTGTACCAAAGGGGGTAGGTGTCGTTGTCGCCGTAGGTAAAAATGATGGCATTGGGCTCGCAGGATTCCAAAAAATTGGCGGCGTAATCGCGTGCCCCGGCATGATGCCTCCGGCTATGGTCGTCAAAGTTTTGGAACCCCATGATGACCGGGGCCGACAAGACCATTAAACTTCCAGCGATGGCAGCCACCTGACCGCTTAATTTAGCTCTTTCGCACAAAATTTCAAAAACGGCAAGCGCACCCATTCCAATCCAAATGCAGAAGGTGAAAATGGAACCGACCAACACGTAATCGCGCTCCCGGGGTTCGTTAGGCGGCTGATTGGAATAAATGATGATGCCAATGCCGGTGATGATGAATAAGGTCATCAATGCCAGCGCGTCATTTCTGTTTTTTCCAAAATGGAAAAACAATCCCAATAGTCCGAACAGGAAAGGCAGCAAGTAGTAGTGATTGTTGGCTTTATTATTTTTCATCACTTCCGGCAACTTGTCCATGTTGTAAAGACGGGCTTCATCTAAAAATTTGATGCCGGAAAGCCAGTTCCCGCTTTTTTTGTCCCAGGCGTAATAGCCCTGGTCGCCGTTTTGGCGACCGGCAAAATTCCACATGAAATAGCGCCCGTACATCCAACCGATTTGATATCTGAATAAAAATTTTAGATTGTCAAAAAAGGTTGGTTCGCCTGATTTTTTGTTAATCCATTGGCGGTATTTGGCAGGGCGGTTTTGGGAGTCGTCGGTCATTCTTGGAAACAACACTTTTTTCCCATAGACATAGGAAATCTTTTCATCAACCAAGTCATATTTTTCTGTCTTTTTTCCGTTTTTGTTTTCAACCACCTGCCCATAACGGGGTTCAATTTTGTTGTCAATCGGTTTTGAGGTAAAATCGGGTCCATAAAGCAAGGGGCGTTCGCCGTATTGCTCGCGGTTGAGGTAGGGCAGTAGCCGCATCGGGTCTGTCGGTGCATTCATATTGATAGGCGGATTGGCATTGGCGCGAATGACTACCAAACCAATTATCGAAAAGCTGATGACCACCAGAGAACCCGCGACGACCATGTTTTGCAAAAGTCCCTTATCACGGCTGGACAGGAATTCAACCATTAGAAAATAAGCGCCCAAAAAAGAAACCAACGAGAGAATGTCCTTTCCCAATCCGACGGTATCTGAATTGGCAATCAATTTCAGAAGAACGAGAACGACGGCAATAACGCCATAAACCACCCGCGGTCTTCTTTCGTTATGCACAGCATAAAGTCCGTAAATAATCAAGCAGGTAATAATCAAAATAACCGGAACCAGCCCACTAAAAAAAGGAAGACCCAACCCATTTACGGTCAATAATTCCATGGAACGCCAAAGGTTTGGAATGCCGGTAATCACTATTTTTTGAATGGCAACGAACAAAACCATCCCCACAATTGCTGCGATGCCCATTCCTACAAACGTATGTTTTTGATATTTTTTAAAATAATAAAATAAGGCAATAGACGGGAAGGTCAGAATGCTCAACAAATGAACTCCGATAGAAAGCCCCGCACCGTAAACGGCAAAAACCAGCCAGCGGTCGTTTTGTGGATCGTTCGGCAGTTTGTACCATTTCAAAGCAGACCAAAGCGTCAGGCAGGTGAAAAAGGTGGACATGGCATAGACCTCTCCTTCAACCGCAGAAAACCAAACCGAAGTGGCGAAAGTCGTCGCCAAACCGGCAACAATGCCCGCGCCGGACAAAGCTATCGCTTGCCCCTTTGTCGGTTCTCCAGTTCGTCCCACCATCGCCAATTTGCCCAAAATAATCGTCACCCAGGCGATAAACATGGCGGCAAAAGCCGTCGCTAAACCGGACATCAGATTTACCGAAAAAGCAATGTTTTCAGGATGGGCTTCGGTATTGGAAAATAATTCTGCCAGATAGGTGAACAGCCGCCCAACAATCAAAAACAAAGGCGCACCCGGAGGATGCACAACTTGCAGTTTGTAGGCACCTAAGACAAACTCGCCACAGTCCCACAAACTTCCCGTGCGTTCAACCGAAAAAAAATAAACCGTGGCGGCAATGGCAAAAACCAGCCAACCGGCAATATTTGATAGTCTTTTATAAGAATTCATCTAATCTGATTGATTGTTTCTGAATGTGCAAATTGATTATTGAATCACAGCCTGTACAGGCCCTGCAAAAGTAATAAAATCTAGGAATTGGATGTTAGAAATGGATTTGTCCAAAAGTATATGCTTGATAGCTTTTTGAAACCAATTGAACCTGTTTCAAACGCTGGAACAGGAATTTTCTTGTTGAAAGGAAAAAAGGCGAAAAGAAAGGCTGTTGGATAGCCCAAAAGGGAGAAATTTTAGCTGTGGAAAAAGATTTCTGCTTTCATTTCAAATTCAGACAGCAGGTCAGCCAGGATGTCCCGCCGGGACAAAGATGAGTTCCTGAAACCCTTGTCAGACAAGGGTTTCAGGACTTTGTAGCGGAGGCAGGACTTGAACCTACGACCTTCGGGTTATGAGCCCGACGAGCTACCAACTGCTCCACTCCGCGATTTTAATTTTGGATAAGCGCTTCTGCTTATCTGAATTGGGCGGCAAAGGTACTGCTTTCAAAATTATTTATCAAAGTTTGGTTCTAATTTTTTAAAAAATCAGGGACTGTTGGCCTGTCCGAAAAAGTACCGTTCCCAAAATTTTTGGCTTAAATTGAACGAATGCCTACCCTTTTGCCCTCCCCAGCCGTGTCTGCCGCCGGGGTACAGCATCAATTCAAAATCTTTCCCCAGGTCTTCCAATTCGCTGACGAGTAGGATGGTATTCTGTAAGTGGACATTGTCATCTATGGTGCCGTGAATGAGCAACAATTTGCCTTTCAACTTAGCTGCATGGGTCATCACCGAACCGAATTGATAGCCTTCGGGATTGTCTTCGGGGGTATCCATGTAGCGTTCGGTGTAGATATCGTCGTAAAGACGCCAGTCTGTTACGGAAGAATGTGCCACGCCCTGGGTGAAGTAATCTGCGGCATAGGTGAGCGCCATTGCCGTCATGTAGCCTCCGTAGCTGCCCCCTTCGATTCCGATGCGGGTCGAATCTATGAAGGGGCGTTGCCGCAGCCATTTCACAGCTTCGATGTAGTCGTTCATTTCCCATTTGCCCAAATTTCGGTACATGTAGTCGAGACCTTTTTTTCCAAATTTGCCGGAGGCGCGATGGTCCACCGTGAAGCGGATGACCCCTTTTCCGTAAATCGGATTCCATGTAAAATTCCGGTAGCGATTGAAGACCGTCCCTGCGTCGGGACCGCCGTAAATGCTGAAGATGACGGGATATTTTTTCGATTCATCAAAGTCGGATGGCAACACCCAATAAGCGGGCAGCTTGAAGCCATCGGAGGTGGGAACGGTAAAAAATTCGACCTTGAATCCCTTTTCTTTATTCGGGTCGGAGGTGGAATGACCCAATTCGCGAATCAACTTGCCGGAAGAATCGAACAAGGAGGCGAGGCCTGGATTTTCAAAACTGCTGAACTCGTCAATGAAATAAGTACCTTCGGGCGATAGTTCCATGGAATGCGTGCCAGAACGGTGGCTGAGTTGTTTGAAATTTTCACCATTGAAATTGACGACAAAGAGTTGCCTTTCCGTCGGATTTTCACCCGTTCCTTCGAAGAAAACCCGCTTCTTGTTTTCATCAATCCAATTGATTTTGTTTACCCGCCAATTGACATCCGTCACCTTGCTTTTTAATTTGCCATCCAAGCCGTAGAGGTAAAGATTGTACCAACCGTCGCGGTTGCTTCGCAGCAGGAAGTCTTCTCCATTTTTCAAAAAATCAATTTCCGGGAAAAACTCCACCCAGGTGGGTTGCGATTCTTCATAAACCAAAGAACGCTTGCCCGTCGCCGGGTCGGTTTTGAAAAGTTTCAACAGGTTTTGGTCGCGGTTCATTTGCTGAAAAAGCAATTGCCCCGAATCGGGCGTCCAAAAAATCCAGGCAGTATATTCGAGGCTTTTATCGGTATCTACCCAAACGGTTTGGCTGCTGTCCAAATGGACAATTCCGAGGGACACCTTCGGGTTTGGGTCACCCGATTTTGGGTAGCGGGTGATTTCCCATTCCCCATGCACCCCGTCGCCATCAATGTGGTGAAAAATTGGAAACGCCGGCACGGGGCTGTCGTCGAAGCGCAAAAACGCAATTTTTTTGCTGTCGGGCGACCAATAAAAAGCGCGGTAGCGGGATGCCCTCCCCAAAATTTCTTCATAATACACCCAGGATGCCCAACCATTGTAAATCACATCCGAACCATCGAAAGTCAATTGGTGTTCCAACCCGCTTTCGATGTCCAAAACGTACAGATTGTGGCTTCGCGTAAAGGCAACATGCTTGCCGTCAGGCGAAAATTGCGGATTTTTTTCTTCCTGCGGGTTGGCTGTCAATTGCCGAAGCCGTCCTTGGGCTGTAGAAAAATAATAGAGGTCGTTTTCCCGTCTGATAATCACCTCATCCCTGTCTTTGGTGAAAGTACTGTTTCGCCGGGTCGCCTGAAGACCTTCCGGCAGTTGGTCAGCGATATCTTCTTCCCACTCATAGGGGCTTTCCTTTCCCGTTTTGGCATCTACTTTAAAAAGTTGAGATTCACCGTCCATGCTAGTTTTCGCCAACAAATAATGAGCATCATCTACCCAACCGCGCAGGTCGGGCATTTCTCCGTTTTGACCAAATAGAGCGGGGTGGCTAATCGGCAAAGAAAAAATTATCAGGATAAACGGAAAGATTCTTTTCATGGCATCGGATTTTAAGGAACGGTGAGTAAATAAATTGAGGTTTTTGGGTTGATTATTTTGTTCTTAGTTTTTGCTTTGAAAACAAAAGTTATGTTGATATAATGACTGTTTTCAAAGTGAAAAATAAGGACAAAAGAAGTAGCCAAGAAGCTTGATTTATTTTTTCACCGTTCCTAAGTTGTCAATTGCCAATGAAGGTCATTGAACAATGATGTTGAAAAAATGTGAAAAGGCAAAGAAACAATTTTAATTTTCAGTAAGAAAACAAAACAGGGAAGAGAAGGGAAGTTCTTTTTAAATGAATTCAATTTTCCTCCAATTTCCCTTCCTCGGCAGTTTTGCAATGACGGGAGATTCCAATACCTTGCGGAAATTTTTTACAGATGCTTCAAAAATTCAATTCCAAAAACGAAGACCTTTTAATTTATGTAAATGGAACATTGCATCCCCGAAAGGAAGCAAAAGTTTCCGTTTTCGACAGCGTGGTCCAGGGCGGCGATGCGGTTTGGGAGGGGCTACGGGTTTATGATGGCCGCATTTTTTGCCTCGACCGGCATTTGGAACGATTGCAGAACTCGGCGCATGCCCTTGCTTTCAAACAGATTCCTTCCAATTCGAAAATACGAGACGCCATTTTCAAAACCCTGAAAGCCAATGATATGCGGGATGGCGTCCACATCCGGCTGACCTTGACGCGCGGCGAGAAAATCACTTCCGGCATGGACCCCCGCTTGAATCAATCGGGTTGTAGTCTGATTGTTTTGGCAGAATGGAAGCCCCCCGTCTATCCACCGTCCATTAAATTGACAACCACCTCTATCCGGCGCAATTCAGCCATGAGTCTGGATTCTAAAATTCATCACAACAACTTGATAAATAATATTTTAGCAAAAATTGAAGCCAATTACGCGGGGGCAGATGCGGGCATTCTTTTGGACAAAGACGGCTTTGTTTCAGAGGCCAACGGGGTCAATTTGTTCTGCGTCCGCAAAGGGGTGGTTTACACACCTGCCGCCGATAGTTGTTTGCCGGGAATTACGAGGGGATTGGTCATTGAAATTTGCCAAAACAATGGGCTTCCAATGGTAGAAAGGAATTTGTCCATCTCCGAATTTTACACGGCAGATGAAGTGTTCTCAACCGGGACGATGGGAGAATTGACCAAAATTATTGAAATTGACGGAAGACTCATCCGCAATAATTTTGGGACATCCATCCTGTCAAAAATTCAGCGATATTTTAGAAAAATGACCAACGAATTGGGAACGCCCTTGCCCTAAAGCGGCCCGCACCGTAGCTCGGAGCTACGGTGCGCTTCAAATTTTAATTTACAAGCTAACTTATGACATTTGAAGAATACCAAAAAAACGACGCATTGGGTCTCGCCCAATTAATCAAAAAGAAAGAAATCCAAGCAGCCGAATTGTTTGATTTAGCTGTCGGGCGGGCGCAGGAAGCCAATCCGAAAATCAATGCCATCGTGCAAGAAACTTACGATTACGGTAGGAAAATGATGGAAAATCTCGATGGAATGGGTCCTTTTTCCGGTCTTCCTTTTTTAATAAAAGACCTCGGAATTTTTGTGAAGGGTTTGCCTTTGAGAAGTGGTTGCAGAGGATACAAAGATTTTGTTTGCCCCGAAGATAGCGAGTTGACTAAGCGGCTTCGCAAAGCCGGTTTTATCTTCATGGGCAAAACAAATACACCCGAATTTGGATTGACGCCTTTCACCGAACCTCGATTATTCGGTCCCAGCCGAAATCCGTGGAATTTGGAGCGCAGCACAGGAGGTTCAAGCGGTGGTTCGGCGGCAAGTGTAGCGGCGGGCATCGTGCCTTTGGCGACGGCAAGCGACGGGGGTGGTTCCATACGAATTCCAGCCTCTTGTTGCGGCTTGTTTGGCATGAAACCAAGCCGGGGCCGCATCACCTTGGGGCCCCAATACGGCGACTTGTGGGAGGGCGGAGTTGTCGAAGGTTGCGTCTCCCGTTCAGTGCGCGACACTGCCGCCTATTTGGATGCGATGCAAGGGGCGGGCGTCGGTGAATCCTACATCATTGAACCGCCGGAACGCCCCTATTTGGAAGAGGTTCAAAAAGACCCCGGCAGTTTGCGAATCGCTTTCAATACCTCGACTCCTTTTGGCACTTCGCCGGAAGAGTCCTGCAAAGAAGCCGTACTTAATGCGGCGAAGTTGCTTGCTGATTTGGGACACGAGGTAGAGGAGGTGGAATTACCTTACCGGCAGGAGGATTTGACCCAAACGTTTATCACGGTGGTGTATGCACAAACGGCTGCTACGCTTCAGGTTTTGGAAGAGTATTTGGGTAGAAAAGTTGGGTTTGCCTCTGACGTTGAACCCGCCACTTGGGTGATGGGAAGATTGGGAAAAACCTTCTCGGCACAAGAGTACGCCTACCAAAAATTGAAATGGGCTGAAATGACGAGGAGAATTGGCGCTTTCCATCAAAAATACGACCTGATTTTGACCTCCACCCTCGGAATGGAACCTTTTGAAATTGGCGCTTTGCAGACTTCAGCAGCAGAACTGCGACTGGCAAAATTGTTTCTCAATTTGGGGCTTGGCAGCGTCTTGAAATCCAAATTAAAATCCCTGGCTCAAAAAACATTTTCCTGGATTCCTTACACCACCTTTGCCAATATGACCGGCCAGCCCTCCATGTCCGTGCCGCTACATTGGTCGGAGAAGGGCTTGCCGGTGGGCGTCATGTTTAGTGGAAGAGTTGGAGAGGAGGGGCTCCTTTTTCGTTTGGCGGGGCAGTTGGAAAAAGCGCAGCCCTGGTTTGATAAAGTGCCGGAAGTTTGAGGGTTCGTAGTTCAGAACTTCGCAAATTTGATAATTTTTAAAATTGCTTTTTTGCAACATGGGACTTGTGTCAAATTTATTACAAGGGTTACTGCCCAGGGGAAACGAGCTAACAACTTCATCAGCCGGTAATTCCTTCGGAAGGCTTTGCCAAGTTTTTGGTAAACGCTGCGCTCGTACTGAAGCATGAAATTTGCATCAAAGCGGCTTTCCTCAAAGCATCGAATCGCTTGTTCCGCCGCCAATTTTCCACTCCACATCCCCTTGTCTATGCCGTGGCCCTGTAGGGGGTCAATCAGCGAACCGGCATCGCCAACCAGCATAAATCGCTCCCCCGCCAAGGAGGCAAAACGCGACCCAAAGGGCAACCCAAATCCCTTTATTTCACCAACCAGGTACGCATTTTTGAATTTTTTTTTCAACAATGGGTCGCTTTTTAGGATGGTCTCCATCCTTTTTCTCAAATTAATTTTCCGCTTGGAGATTTGACTGGAAAGCATCCCAAAACCGACGTTTACCAAATTGTTCCCGACCGGGAAAATCCAAAAATAACCGGGCAGATAATCTTTCAAAATGTAGAACTCGTTGCCCCCTTGTTCTACCCCCTTCACTCCTCGGTAATAGGCGCGCACCGCCGCACAGTGATGCTTTCGGTCGAGTGAAAAACCGGTCAAGTTTTTAGCACAGACTCCATTTGCCCCATCCGCCCCAATGACCAATTTGCAATGAAAAATTGAACCACCTTCCTTGCAAATTATGTGAATTCCATGCCTTTCAATTTCAATTTTTTCCACTTCGGTGTTTTCATAAATAACTGATTTTGAATATTTTGAAACCATTTTTAATAGAAAATTGTCGAAATCGAAGCGCCTACAGTTGTAGGCTTGGGTGACCCAAGGGATGGCAAAGGACTTGCCGTTTGGAGCTACGATTTTGGAAGTGGTGATGGTTTGTTTTTTTGCGAAAGCGAATAATTCCTTTTCAAAATCAGGTGACAGAGAACGCATCACTTTGAAAGCAGGACCGGGGATGGCATCCCCACAAATTTTATCTCTCGGAAAACTCGATTTATTCAAAAGGCCAACCTTCAAACCACTGTCTTTCAATGCCAAAGCGCAAGTGGTTCCGGCAGGCCCTGCCCCAATGATGAGGATGTCGTAATGATTGGTCATGTGTGCCGGATTTGAGGTTCAAGCGAGGTTAAAATGTGAAAGATTTTGAAACCTAAATTGCGCGATTGCGAAAAAAATGGCAGGTCAACCCCACCCAATTATGCTAGTGCAGCAGTTGAGTTGGATTTCTTCCGCACTACTATGTCGTTAATCTTGTACTATAATTTCATGTGGCTTGATTTTATTGCTCCATTTTTTAAGCCTGCCAATACTTGCCCTCTCCGGTCAGTGCCAGAACTTGAATGTCAACTAAATTGCATGTTTTTCGATTCTACCAACTTGCGATTTTGGGCGGCGACATGCAGCGCTCCCATATTTTTTCAATATTCAACTGTCCGATTTTGCGATTTTACGCCATAAATCACTTATTATCAGTATTTTATAAAATTATTCTTTATTACTTTTTAGAAGTCTGTTTTTAAAATATTTTATATAAAATAAAATTTGTAAAACATAGATGATCAAAAGTTTTTAAATGATTAAAATAAATAAATTCTTTGGGGTGCAATCGGGATTTGTCCTCCCTAATTACAGGGTGAACGAAAGAAGATTTTGCTCATAGGTTTCTGTCATTTTACAGGGGCCTTAGTAAGGACCAAAAAATAAGTTCACGATTTGGAAAAGGTTTCAGGTGACATCTTCGAG
>Ga0114931_10002861_pt1 | contig 21965 bp, 22 predicted proteins | sample 2SBtaG_FD_89579 | JGI IMG/M metagenome (GOLD analysis project Ga0114931, IMG submission 89579) | Deep subsurface microbial communities from Kolumbo volcano to uncover new lineages of life (NeLLi) - 2SBTROV14_V59a metaG | ecosystem: Environmental > Aquatic > Marine > Volcanic | place: Kolumbo... | reverse complement strand
TTTCCCGTAGCGGCTGGCAAGGCGTAACTCGTCGTGGTTTCCAAACACGTAGTTGGGCCATGCGCCCGGCGGCAGCACCGACTCCAGTTGGTCCACGACCGCGCGAACGGCCCCAGCCCGCCGATCCACCCCCAACATCGCAAAGTGGAAGGGCAAGTGCAGTTCGTCGAGGTTGTTTCCGTAATAACGGGCCCACGTTTGCCAGTCGTCGATGTGGATTTCGCCAACCGCCATGCGCGGCGCGCCGTCGCTGTAGGCCTCTAAAAGCCCGCGGAATTCGCGGTAAACGGCGTGCACGTCGGGGTGCCCCTTGTCGTAGAGGTGTCGTTGGGTGTTGTACTGGCCCATCGGTTTGTCATAATCGGCTTCGTTGTTTGGGTTTGCTGGGTTGTCCCGCAGCTTCGGGTCCTTCATGATGAAGTGCGCCACGTCGATGCGAAAACCATCGACGCCTCGCTTGAGCCAAAATGCCGCCGCCTCGAACATAGCGGCCTTCACCGCCGGGTTGCGCCAGTTCAGGTCCGGTTGTTGTTCGAGAAACGAGTGCAGGTAGTATTGGCCCGTGTGTTCGTCCCAGGCCCACGCTTTTCCACCGAACACACTCAGCCAGTTGTTGGGCTCGGCCCCATCGGGCCTGGCGTCCGCCCAAACGTACCAATCCCGTTTCGGGTTCTTCTTCGAAGCGCGCGACTCGACGAACCAGGGGTGTTGGTCCGAGGTGTGGTTGGGCACAAAATCGACGATCACTTTCAGGCCGCGTCGGTGCGCCTCGCGCACCAGCGTGTCGAAGGTGGCCAAATCCCCGAACAACGGATCGACGTTTGTGTAATCAGAAACATCGTAGCCAAAATCAGCCATGGGGGACGGGTAAAAGGGCGAAAGCCAGATGGCGTCGATGCCCAGCGTGTGGCTCAAGTAATCCAACTTCTCAACGATGCCGGCCAAGTCCCCCACGCCATCGCCCGAAGCGTCTTTGAAGCTGCGCGGGTAGATTTGATAAATCACGCCCGTTTGCCACCACGGTTTTTCTTCGGTGGTCTCCAGGTCAAGCTGCTCATTGTGTTGCCTTTGTACAGGAGATATTGCTCGATGCACTTGTGTTGATTTCGTGTTACTCACTGATCCCCCGGAAGTGGATTTAAAATGGTGCGCCTTATCTTAGTGAATATTGAATGTCGTGCAATACCCCAGGTGACAAATCACCTTTATCCCCAACGAACGGTCCCACGCACGTTCCAAAGCAGAACTCGGTGCGTGGCTGGCCACTTCCCCCTTTCTCAAAGTGAGCGTGTCCGCCTTCTTAACGCCTTTACGCCATCTCCACACCCAACTCAAGCGCCAACTCGCAGGGCACGCAGAAAAACGTTTCGCTGATCGAGGGGTTTTTGTGGTGCGGGCGCTTGAAGGGATAGATCGAGCGCGTGCGGTAGGAATACTCCTCCAGCACCACGTAACCCCCCAGCGTTGCGCAGCGGCTCCAGCTCCACTTGTCGGAAAGCTGCCCCGTACCGCGCGCCGGGCGCAGGCCCTGACCCGACAGCGCGTGGACGTAGCGAAAGCCCGCGTGGTAGGTGTTCCAGGCCGTGTGGATGAGGGCTTCATCGTGCAAGGCGGATTCTTCCGTAAAGACGAGCATGAACCCCGCCTCTTGATAAGCCTTAAACACCTCGATCATCTTTTCGTTGGTCTGGTTGCGGATCTCGTGAAACCCATTGCCCACCATCATCACCTTGGGCTCGCCCTCAAGGCCTTGTGCCCGAAGGTGGTCGATCACCCGCTGTGGCTGGCCGATGTCGGCGGGGCAAACGAACGCCAGGTTGTTGGGCAACAGGCCCTGTTTTTGCTGAGAGACCGCCGCTTCGATGGCCTTGGGTTCCAGGTCCGCGCCGAAGTAGCGGATGCGTGCTTCCCCGTCGCGTTCGAAGCGCTGGCGGATGGCCTCGCCCTGTCCCACGGCGTGCTCGACGAACACGGTGTAGGTAAAGCCGTAGCGCTGGCAAAACGCATCCAGGGCGTCGTTGGCCGCCTGAAACGTCTTGCGGTTGGCGTCCTGGCTGGCGGCCACGTTCTGCCCGCGTTGTACCCAGGCGCCGATTTTCTCGTCTTGTTCGAGCAACGCTTCCAGGTGGTTCAAATAAGGGTGGTACGCGCCGATGATGCCAAACGGGCCGGGCCCGCGCTCGAACACCCGTGCGCCCAGCCGCGTGATGCGGCCTTCGCGCACGAACCCGGCGCGCGAAAATACAAGCGTCATCTCGGGCAACAGCCGGGGCACCAGGCCGTCGAGGGGCTCCCCTTGTTTAAGCAGCGGTGTCAGCTCGAGCACGCGCAAGGCCAGCACCAAGGGCAACAGCCGGTAGCCCAACTCAAGCTGGCAAAGGCTGGCCACCCAGGACCCGGTGGGACGATGTTCGACGTCGACGGCAAGCCATCTGGTCAAGAAGTATTCGGTCTCTCTGGTGGTGTCTTTTTGCGCCAGCCAGTCTGCAAGCCGGGGCACCAAATTGGTGTGAAATTCCGGCGGCAACGGCGCCACCTCGTTAAGCACCGCTGACACTTCAAACGCTTTTGGCGCCCAAAAATCGCCGTCCCCTTTGTGCAGGTATCCGCGGGCGTGCAGCAGGTGCAGGTCCGTTTCAAGCTGCCGGCAGCTGAGGCCGCGCTGCTTGGCGTACAGCTCGGGCAGGATGGCGTGGCCTTTCAGCAAGTGGTTTAAAATACCCAAGCGTTTGTGGGTGGACAGCACCTGGCGCAGCACCCACAAATCGGGCGGTGCGGTCACGCCTGCGGTAAACACCACGGTTTGAATCACCTTGGCCGCCCGCTCGACGGAAGTTTGGGTTTCTTTGGAAAGGTCGCCTTGCTCTTCCACTTCCCGTTGCAGCGCGTCGAACCAGTCCAAAATGCGCTGACCGTCCATAAACAAGTGGGGAATATTTTCGGTGAACGTGCGAAAGCTTTTGTCCGAAATGTAGGGGAACCCCGCCGAGCTGATGCCCGTTTGGCCCGTGATAATTTCCAGCAAGAACGCCCCCTGCGGGTGCGCGTTTAGGGCGGGCTTTTGCAACAGGTTCGTTTTCAGGGTTTGCACGTTCATAGACACTGCGATTTACGACGCACTCAGGTGTTTTTTGAACCAGCCCAGCGTGCGGGACCACGCTTCCTTGGATGCCGCCTCGTGGTAGCTGGGGCGCGTGTCGTTGAAAAAGGCGTGCTGCGCGCCCTCGAACACCTTGATGTCGTTCTCGATGCCGGCCGCGTTCAACGCCGCCTCCATCTGTTTGACGCGTTCCACCGGAATGCCGCCGTCCAGAGAGCCGTAGTTGCCCATCACCGGGGCTTTGACCCGGGCCACCTCTTCGTCGCTCAAGGGGGAACCGTAAAAGGCCACCGAAGCCCCCACCTTCTCGTTGTCGATCGCCGTTTGCAGCACCAGCCAGCCCCCCATGCAAAAGCCCACCGTGCCCAGCTTGGGACCGGCCACGTAATCCTGGGCCAGCAAATGCTCGATCGCGCTGCCGATCTCGCTTACGGCGGCATCGCGGTCCAACTGCATCACCAGCTTGCGAGCCTCGTCCGGCTCGCTGGTCACCACCCCGTGGTACAAATCCGGGGCCAGGGCCACATAACCCGCTTGGGCAAAGCGACGGGTCAGGTCCTTGATGTGCTCGTTGAGGCCCCACCACTCCTGGATCACGATCACGCCGGGGTGCGATCCCTGTTCTTCGGGACGCGCCAGGTAGCCCATCAACGTCCCTTCTTCACCGTCAGGATAATCCACCATCCCGGTAACCAAGCCGGCCACGACCGCGGTTTCGGTATCGTCCCGTTGGGGGGCTTCCACCACGGGAGGCGGGTTGTCCTCGTCACTGTGCTGGCAGGCGGTCAACAGCATCCCGGCCGCCGCCGCACTGCCCAAAGCCTTGGTCGCGCGGGACAAAAAAATGCGCCGGTCGATCAGGCCGCACTGGAACGAGCGGGCAAGCTCCATCACGTCAATACGATCCATGAACGTGTCCTTTCTGTTTGCCTTTTCCTTGGCATCCTTCGTAACTTCAGTCCCCGAAGATCCAAAGCATGGGCCAACAGCCGTGTTCTGATGGTGTCATGGTACGGCAACCAGGCGCCCCGTGCACTTTGCGCCCACCCCGCTCACAGTACTTTTGTGCGCTTGAGCGATTTTGACCTTAACCGATGGCCACTTTGCCCGTTTCGCCCGTTCGGATGCGAACGCATTGTTCGATGGGCAACACGAAAATCTTGCCGCGCCCGGCGTCTTTTGACGCTTGGCACGCCACCTCACAAATGGATGCCACAGCGGCTTCGACAAACGCCTCGTTGACCGCAATCTCCAGGCGCAGTTTTTTGAGCAATCGAATGTCGTAGGCCACGCCACGATACACCTCGTGTTGGGACAGGTCCACCCCTTGACCCAACACGTTCGACACCGTGAACTTATAGATTTTGCGTTGCATCAGCGCTTCGCGAATGGGGGCCAACTCTTGGGGTTCGATGATGGCAATAATCAGTTTCATACGCCCCTCCTTTACTGCTCTGAGGTGAGCGCTTGGCATGCAGGGTACGCTTCCATCTTCGTCCGCGTCAGCCCGGTCTCCAACATCGCAAACCCCAGATGCTTGATAAAGACCAAGGCCGCTGTCAGCATCAACCACAAGTTGTTGACCATAAACAGGGTGGTGGCGATTCCTTGTGTCTTTTGAGTAAAAGCCATTTTCGTCCAAAAAATAAATAAAATAAAAAACAGAAAAATGTTGATTTTAAAATTTGTTGACTTAATCATACCAAACCTTTTGAAGAATAGGATGAATGGCAGTCTAACAAATAAAATCTATATTGTCAAGATTTTAAGCTAAAAACACACTGATATGGAAAAATTAAAGCTTGATACGCTGTAATAATCCGTAATTTTTTAGAAAAACAATATATCGTCTAATTTTAGAGAACGGATGCCTTTACAGCGCATCCTGAAAGAAGGAAAACTGGCTCTTTCCCTGAAGCCAATGGATGGCCCAATCCAACCCCACGCCCAGCACGCCCAACACCACCAGGATGGCCAGGGCACGGTCGGTGGCCATAAACCCCTGCGCCCCCACCAGCAGATAACCCAGTCCCCCGGTGGCGCCGATGAACTCGCCCACCACCGCCCCGGTCAACGCCAACCCCAAGGCCGCGCGTCCGGCGGACAACGTCCAGCGCCAGGCGCAGGGAAACACCACCACCCGCAACAGTTGTAGCTTGGAAAACCCCATGATGCGGTGGGCGTTGATCAACTCCGGGTCCAACGCGCGCACCCCGCTGAGGGTGCTGAAAAACAGGGGAAAAAAGGCCATCGAGGCGCTCACCAGCACCTTCGACGTAAACCCGATCCCCACCCAGACCACCAAAAAAGGCGCCAAGGCCAATTTGGGCAGCGCGTTGATCCCGTTGAGCCAGGGCTCCAGCAGGCGCCCCAACAGCGGACGATAAACGAACAACAAGGCCAAAAAGACCGCCGCAAACAACGCCCAGGCCAAGCCCATCAACGTTTCGCTCAGCGTAATCCACAAGTGCGGCCAGAATACGGGGTCAAGCACCAGGGCCCCAAGCTGGCCCACCACCCGACTGGGGCGCCCGAACAAAACGGGGTTCAGCGGGCCAAATCCGTCAACCAGGCCGCCGCTTAACCCCTCCCAAACCAAGCCGATGACGGCCACTATCAGGCTATGCGCGCACACACGCAACAGCATCGTGCTCGACCTCCAGGTCCAACCACAAGCGGCGTTGCAATTCGGCGTACCCCGCCGCCATTCGCGCCGTCAACACGCTGTCGCTGTGCCGCCAGTTGACGGGATATTCCCGGTAAACGCGCCCCGGCTGCCCGGCCAGCAGCACCACCCGGTCGGCCAGCGCCAGTGCCTCGTCCAGGTCATGGGTCACCAGAACGAAGGCCTGCTTCGAGGTGCGGTGCAACCCCAGCAGGACGTCCTGCATCCGGGTGCGCGCCAGGGCATCCAGGCTGCCCAGCGGCTCATCCAACAAGATTACATCCGGCCCATACACCAGGGTGCGCGCCAGCAACGCACGCTGACGCTGCCCGCCGCTGAGTTCGTGGGGAAAACGTTTTTCCTCGCCCGCAAGCCCCAAGCGCTTGAGCCAGCAACGCGCGCGCTGGCGGCGTGGAATTTTGGGAATCCGTTGGGCCTCCAGCGGCACGGCCACGTTGTCCAACACCGTGCGCCACGGCAGCAGGGTTTCCCGTTGAAACAGGTAGCCCAAAGAGAGGCCCGCTTGATTGCGGACCTCTCCTGAAACTTGGTGTTTATCCGACAATAACCCGGCAATGGCCTTTAGCAGGGTGCTCTTGCCGCATCCGCTGGCGCCGATGACGGCCACAAATTCGCCCGGCGCCACCTTAAAGGAAACCCCGTCCAAGGCCTCCACCACCAGCCCTTTCCGTCCCGCGTAGCTGACCGACAGGTCCGCCACTTCCAGCACGGGCGGTTCAATCGCGTGTACCGGCAAAGGCACCCTCCACCGCTTGTTCGAATGGCACGTCTTGAACCAGTTTCAGCGCCACCCACTTTTCCAGATCCGCCTCGTAAAGCGAGCGGCTGATCGAAACGTCCGGGGTCAAGGTCTGCAGGTAACGCGTCAGGCTGGCTTGCAACAAGGCCCCCTCCACCCCTTCGAAAAACGGGGCCAAAGTCACCGCCAAATCCTCCACCGACTCAAGCTGGTTGAGGAACTGCAACGTGTCGTTGGCCGCGGCGACCAACGCTTCGACCGTTTGCGGCCGGTTGGCGATCACGTCCTCGCGCGTGATCCAGGCCAAAGCCAACTCCTTGCCACTCCCCAGCCAGCGAACGTGTTGCGCGGGAATCAACGGATCGATCCAGCGGGAAGCCGCACCCGACTGCACCAGCTGTTCGCCAATCGGGCCATCCAACACGTTGGACGCCGCTTGGCCGCTTTGCAGCGCGGCCGCCGCCGCGGCCCGACCGCCCACTGCAACCAAATTGACATCGGTTTCAGGGTTCAAGCCCGCCTTGCTCAAGTAGTTCAGCGCCATCGCCCACGTAATGGTGGAACCCAGGGCTTCCACCGCAACGGTCTGGCCCCGAAGCACCGAGGCGATATCGTCCTGAGACGACAAAGCCAGACTGGACAAGAAGGAAAACCCGTTGACCTGGGAACGGGCTGCGATGATCTTGTAAGGCAACCCCGCCGGGCGCACGAAGGGCACGTACCCGCCCACCAGGGGCGCAAAGTCCACCTCGCCCAACGCCAACGCGTTGTTGGCCAACGCGCCGTTTAGGAAACTGACCCGCTCAACTTGAAGCCCTCGGTCTTCGAAAAAACCTTGCTCGATGCCGGTGTAAACGTCCGCAAAACCGATGCTGCCGGGGATGATGGCAACCTTTACCACTTCCTGCCCGCGCACCCACACGCCCTGCCCCAAGGCAAAGGCAGTGGCGCCTGCCGCGGCCCGCAAAAAACCTCTGCGCGATAGTTTGTTGCTTAACATAAAAATTTCTCCTTAAATACATCTTTTAGGTCAAATAACACGCCCTCCAAAAGGGGTTCAAAAGCGTGGCACGATGCCACCTTTGGAGGCAACCCTTACGGATTGCTTGCGTTCAAATGAAAAATTCTGTTGATTTAGGTAGGGGCGCTTTAAGGCCGCAATCGACCCTTGCAAGCACCCTTAATACAAGCGCAGGGACAACAGGGACAGCCATCGGCTGTCGTAGTGGAAGGGAAGGGTATTAAAAACGTTGGGCTCTTAAATAATATGATTCGGTTCATGATCGAAACACTCTCTTTCTCCGCGACGTCAACTTGAAACGCGATCGACCTGAAGCCGAATACGCCATCCGCCTTCGGGCAGGTCTTCCACGCCATCCACCCGGTGGCCGGCATTGCGGCTCCAGTTGGGGATGGTCTCGGTGGCGTCCACGTTGTCAATCAGCACGTCCAGCACCGCGCCCAGCGGAAGCTGAGACACCCTTTTCTTGGTATTGATCAGCGTAAAGGGACAAATCTCTCCCCTCAAATCGAGCTGTTCGGTATGCATGACTCTCTCCTTTCTCCAATTTCGATCGGCAGATTCAATTCGTTGCCCCATTGGCTCCATGAGGCATCGTACATGCGAACGTCCGTATGCCCTATCAATTGCAGGCCCACGTACACCAACCCAGAACGGTTGCCCGTCTGGCAATGCACCACCGCGGTGTGGTCGGGACGCAACCCCGCCTGTGAAAAAATATACCTTAACTGCGTTTTTGGCCTCAGGCTCAAATCCGGCTGTAATAACGCCTCCCACGGCAACCAACAGGCCCCGGGAATATGACCGCCTTGCCGGGCGAGCACGTCCTCTCCGGTGTATTCTTCGTACGTTCGGTTGTCGAGCAGACAAACGCCCTCATCGTCCAGGTGCGCCAGCATCCAATCCCGATCGACCCGCTTTTCGGGCGCCAAAACAGCGTTGAAAGGTTTGTTTCCCACGGATGGAATCTCCTCAACCAACGCGTTTCCTTGGGACACCCAGGCCTCCAACCCGCCGTCGAGCAACCTGACACCAGCGTGTCCGTGGTAGTGCAACGCCCACATCACGTACCCGGCGTCCGGCTGGCCGCGTTCGCTGTAGACCACCAGCGGGGTGTCCTGACCGATGCCGGCTGCGCCTGCCCGCTGCGCAAAATCACCCGCATCGGCAACCAGGGTGACCGGCCCTTGTTGTTGGCGGATCGACACCAACGGCAAGTTGACCGCACCCGGAAGGTGTCCGGCCGCATAGCGTTGCGGCATGCGGGTGTCGACGATCAAGCCGTCCCAAGCTTTTAGAGATTGGGCTTCGATCAACAGTTCATTCATAGAACACCTCTCACTTAAACATCCCGAATCTGGTAGGCGTCGGGCCAATCTGAAAGATAGGCTTTGGCCTGGGGCGGCACGCTAAAGGTCCCGCCGGCTTTGCCAATCCGACCGATCACGTGCGGCGCGTGTCCCAAACCTTCCAAGGCTGTTTTGGCGCGCTCGATCACTTCGGGGGCCGGTACCATCATCAGCGCACCGTGGGTCCCCGAAGTGCCGTTGGGCAGCAGGTAATTGGCGCTGGCGTAACGCACCAGTTGTTCTTCGGCCAGCGGGATTTTGCTTAACGTTACATCCCGTCCGCACAGTTCGGCCAACTCGCGGAACACATCGATGCCGGGTCCGGACAGATCGCCCGTGGCCTTCAAGTGACGCTTGGGGTCGAACGTTTCATCGGTCGCGGGCGAGAGTTGCTGGATGAGATGGCCCACCTCCACGTTCGGTCGGCGCATGATGTCGATGCGCTCATCCACCCGGCGGCCAATTTCCGCCTGATCCAGGTCCAGCCCTTCCAGCGGCGCACCGTTCATCACCATGCTTTCGATCAACACGTTGATCGGTGCCAGGTCGCCAAAGGCCCGATGCACCAAGATCAAATCGCCTTCTTCCAGTTGCTCGTAGAAGGTGGGCAGTTGCCGTGAGGAGGTGCCAAACACCGTGGCCCCAATCAGCAGCGTGCTGCCCGAAATCGGCGGCTGTTCGACCAGCTCAAAGCCATGTTTTTGGCAATACGCCGCGATGTTCTCTGCGATGCGTTTGGCCAGCCCTTCGCTGGGCGCAGCATAAAACGGGAACACCTTTATCTGTTCGACCGCGCCCAGGCTAAACAGGTCGTTGAGCGCGTTGGACAGGGCCACTTCGGTCTGTTCGGGCCGCTCCAATTCGCGGGTGGGGTCGATCAGCTGGTTGGTATCGTTGTTGACCACTTGCCAACCGGGGCGGGCTTTTCCTTGAGGTTTGTACACGTCAAAGTGCACGAACTCATCGTCCGGCGAGTAGGCCTCGATGGTGTGGCCTTTGCCCACGTGCAAGGTGGCGCCATTTTTCAACAGGCTGGCGTAGGTTCCGCGCCAGCGGTCGGCCAGCACCTGTGGATCGCCCACCCGGTACGCCGACGTCACGGTCACCGCTCGGTGGTCGCCTGGGGGCAGCGGCCGCACCGCACTTGCTTCAAAAGGAAAAACGTGGCGTTCGAACGTAAAGCCTTCGCTGCGCGGCAGGATGTCGGCATCCTCACGCGGGTTCAGCCTCACGCCCAGCCGTTCGAGGTCCACCCTGGCGGCGCGCAGCGCGGGGTAAACCACCCGCCGCAAATCGATCTTGACCGCGCAGCCGCAGGCCAGGCGATGGGGGTCTAAATCGACGACCGCCAGTTTTTCTTCGATCTGTTGCCATTGTGTCAAGTGAAACTCCTTTCAAGTTCAAGCAAACGTCTCGGTGGACAAATAACGGGCGCCGTCATCACAAAACGACACCACGATGTTGTGAATCCGTGAGTCTATCGCCAAGTGTTGTGCATAGCGCGTGGCCGCAAGCCAAGCGGCCCCCGACGAAGGTCCCAACAGCAGCCCGGTTTTTCGCGCCAATTGACGGGTGGCTGCGTTGGCTTCCTGCTCGGTGATTTCAACGACTCGATCGATCCACTGTTCGCGGTAGATGGCGGGTCGGGCTTTGCCTTCCGGACGGCGCAACCCCATGATCCGGTCTTTGGGCCACACCGCCACCACGAACGCGTTGGGGTTGTGTTCCTTGAGCCTCATGGACACCCCCACCAGGGTGCCCGTGGTGCCCGAACTGCCCACAAAGGCATCCACGTTCGGGCATTGTTGCAGAATTTCGCCGCCGGTGGTGTCGTAGTGGGCCAGGACGTTGGCCTCGTTCTCGTGCTGCGCCAGCCAGTAATACCCGGGTTCCCGTCCCTTGCGTCGTGCGGCCTCGATGGCGCCGTCCGTGCCCAGTTCTCCGGCCGTTAACGACACGCGCGCCCCGTAGGCGCGCATCAGATCGCGGCGCTCCGTGCTGACGTTATCGGGCATATAAATCAAAACGGGCACTTGCAGCACGGCAGCCAGCATCGCCAGAGCAATGCCCGTATTGCCGGAAGAGGCTTCCACCAGGGTCATACCCGGCTGCAGCGCGCCTTGTTCCAGGGCGTCGGCGATCAAATACAAAACGGTGCGGTCCTTGATCGAACTGGAGGGGTTGTGGCTTTCCAGTTTTCCCCACAAGCGAACGCCGAGCGCGACTTGGGGCAAGGCCACCAGCGGGGTGTTTCCCACCAAATTTAGCAGCCCATCGGGGTGCTGTTGCCGCAGTTGCCCGATGCGGCGTTGCAACCCCACCAAGCGGGCTTTCAATGGCGTTGGGAACTCAGCGACAATAGGGTTAAAGGTCATTTCGACCTCCCGATTGCCACCGATATATTAAGAGGGATGGATGGAAAAAAGTTGATATTGTCCGTTAGGACAAAGGCGATCATGAGTTTGTTTTATAAACTCAACAAAGGCGACCACTGACCATGTTCAGATCAATCCTTTTATTTGCAAAGTGACGCTGATACTAACACACTTAAAATCTTTTTTCAAGTAAGCTGGCTTACTTTCGGGCTGGTTTCCCTCGCCGGCCTATGCTGGGGGCCACCCCGGAGGGTGTCCATTCCCTTTTCTAAAACCCTGGGATTTGAAGTGGAAGTCTCGTCACGGTTTTCAGATGAAGGTGCCATTCAAGCAAGAAAATTTGCCTATTTTTTTTGTTTTTTCTACGCTTAAAAAAAGCACACAAGCTTTTCGGAAAAAAACAAGGAGATCACAAAGGAGTTTCGTGAACATTCATTTTGGCATCCAAATTGAGCCACAATTCGGGTTTTCTTACGACGATATCCGCGCCATCGCGCAAGAAGCCGAACGCTTGGGGTTTCATTCGCTGTGGAGTTCGGACCACTTCTTTTTGCACGACAAGTCGGAACACATCAACTGCCTGGAGTGCTGGACCACCCTATCGGCCCTGGCGCGCGACACATCCAGCCTGCGGCTGGGATCCCTGGTCAGTTGTACCTCCTACCGCTATCCGTCGTTGCTGGCCAAGATTTCGTCTTCGCTGGACCACCTGTCGGGCGGACGACTGGAATTCGGTCTTGGCGCCGGTTGGAAGGAGATCGAATACAACGCCTACGGCATCCCCTTTCCGTCCGCCGCAGAGCACGTTTCCCGGCTGGGTGAAGCTTTGCACGTGATCAAGGCGATGTGGACGTACGAGAAGGTCAGCTATACGGGCAAGTACTATCAAATCAAAGACGCCTTTTGCGCCCCCAAACCCAGCCAGCAGCCACACCCTCCCATTTGGATCGGCGGCAGCAAACCGCGCGTGCTCGACATCGCCGCGCGTCACGCCGATGGGATCAACTTCATTCCCTTTCCCGATCCCCATCAATACGCCGAAAAAATCCAGGACTTAAACAACGCCTGCCAGCGCCACGGACGCGACCCGCAGTCGCTTAAAAAGTCCCACTTCACCCAGATTATGATCGCAAAAACACAAAGCGACTTAAACGCCATGCTGGGCCAGATCGCAGAAAAGTGGGGCCGCAGCGTGGATGAACTACGCGCGTCGCTCAAAGCCGGATTCGTGGGCACGGCCGAGCAATGCATCGAGCAAATCAAAGCTTATGTGGATTTGGGCGTGCACACCTTCATGCTGATGTTCCCCTACCAACAGGAACTGGACGGCCTGCGCCTGGTGGCCAAGCACGTGATGCCGGCGCTGACGTAGAAAAAGAGAGCTTGACAGGCAATCCAAGTGTGCAAAGCTATCTCATCGTTTTTATAGTGATAAGCAAATAAAGGCCATAGATATTGAAATGGAAGACGACCTTTATGGAATTATTCTGAAAGTAAGAGAAGGGAAAAAGGAAGGTTATGTCCCACTCTGTGATGTTGAGGTAACATCAAAAGATAACAAGAATTTTTGGCCAGTCAGAGAGTATGTTGTGTGGTTCGCAAATCGTTAGTGGTTGGTATGGCCTATTTGCGACACAACCGTCGCTTCCTTCTCTCACAGAATTCTACAGCCAGCTCGTCGGACACGCGCAGGTGATCAATTTCCAAGCTCGACCGAACCTAGCGCATGCGCGCCGTGGCCGCTTCGGATTTATGTTGAATGTATGCAACGCCTCGATATTTTCTTAGGGATATTGATTGTGGCGACGGTCGCAGGCTGCGATGCATTGCCACCCGTGGAAACCGCACAGCTTAAAGAACCCCCGTACGCGGCGTTCGAGTATGCGCCCGCCCGTCCCAGCGTGGGGCAAGCGGTACGCTTTGAGGCCCAAACCCAAACGCCCGCCCCCGAATTCAGTCGGCCCGAAATGTTCGAGTGGATGTTTGGAGACGGTGCCACGGCGCAGGGGGAAACGGCCACCCATGCGTTTGACGAGGCCAACACCTACACCGTGACCTTAACCACCCGCAACGCGCAAGGGTTGGAATCCAGCTTCACAAAAACCCTCCGCATTGACGCAGAAACCAACACCCTGACGCCCGCGTTTCCCTACACCTTCGGGGCGGGTCTGTATCGAGTCGGACAAGACATCGAAGCCACCACCTACCGCACCCAATCCTCGGGGAAAGATTGCTTTTGGGAACGTTTAAGCGAGCTGGACGGTTACCAGGACCAGATCATCGCGCGCGAGTTCAACGACGGCCCCGCCGTGGTGCAGGTTAAGGGCCGGGATCGTGCCTTTAACTCACAAGGCTGCGCCCGCTGGACCAAAGATCTGTCGCCCATCACCGAGGACCTCAACGCGCCGTTTGGTCAGGGCGTCTATATCGTGGGAGTAGACATCGCCCCGGGGTTGTGGCAATCGCAAGACAGCGGACGCTGTTACTGGAAGCGTCTGGGCGGCTTTAGCTGGGAACCTGCGGACATCCTCGAAGAAGCCTTCGTTCGAGAAACACCTGCCGTGGTGCTGATCGAGGCAGGCGACAAAGGGTTTGCCAGCAGCGAATGCGGCACCTGGCATCCGTTCGAATTCAACTGAATAAACGCCGTCGTTGCGTTCCCCCGGGCATCCGTCCCGCGTGCGCTCGTTTGGGTTAAATCTTGCCCAACAGCGAACGGGCGATGATCACGCGCTGGATTTCCGAAGTGCCTTCGTACAACTCCATAATCTTGGCGTCGCGGTAGAAGCGCTCGACGTCGTATTCTTTGATGAATCCGTACCCGCCGTGGATTTGAAGCGCCTCGTTGGCCACCTCGCGCGCCACTCGGCTGGTGAACAGCTTGGCCATCGAAGCCTCGCGGGCGGGGTTGCCACCTTTTGTGATTTCGGAAGCGGCGCGGTAGACGAGGCCGCGCGCGGCCTCGATATCGGTGGCCATGTCGGCCAACTTGAACTGGATCGCTTGAAAATCCACGATCGGGCGACCGAATTGCTGGCGTTCCTGCGCGTACTGAAACGCATAATCGAACGCCCCTTGCGCCAGCCCCAACGCCTGGGCGGCCACGGCGGTGCGTCCGCTGGCGAAAAACGTCATGATGTGATAGAACCCCATGTTTTCCTGCCCCACAATGTTTTCGGCCGGCACGCGCACGTCTTCAAAGGTCAGTGAAGCCAGGTCGGAGGCCCGAATGCCCAATTTGTTGTGCATGGCTTCAGCGGTGAACCCTTCGCGATCGGTTTCCACGATGAAGGCCGTGATGCCACCGTGGCGCTCGGGCGGATTGGTGTCCGTGCGCGCAAACACGATGATGAAATCGGCCACCGACCCGTTGGTGATAAACATCTTTGCGCCGTTGAGGACGTAGTCGTCCCCGTCTTTGACCGCCCGGGTCTGCATGCTGGCCACGTCCGACCCCGAATCCGGCTCGGTGATCGCGCTGCCGCAGACCCAATCACCTTTGGCCACGGGAACCACGTATTTTTGCTTTTGTGCTTCAGTGCCAAACTTCAGGATGATATCCAACCCGAACCCCCGGGCAGAAATCGATTGACCAATCCCCGGGTCCCCTCGGAATAATTCTTCAATGACCACCATCGCGGTCAAAAAGTCCAGCCCGCCGCCGCCGTATTCGGCCGGAATTCCCGGAGCGATCAAATCGAGTTTTTTGGCCTCTTCGATGATATCGCGCGGGTAGGTACAGTTTTCGTCGTACTCCTTTGCCTTGGGCCGGATGACCTCTTCGGCAAAACTGCGGGCTGTCTTGCGGATCAATTTTTGTTCGGAACTCAGTTCGAAATCCACGACGCCTCCTTGGAAAACACGTTTTAAATTTGAGATTTTTCGATCTTTTTATATAAGATCGTCTTACCATTATGGCATATCTTCAAAGAGTACGATAGCCCCAAACGATTTGGCAAGCAAGTGCGTCATTTTTTTGATTGACGTGTGACAACCTCAACTTTAATCCACCAGCTTCCACAGGTACCAGCTGGCCAGCGTGCGGTAAGGCTTCCAGCGGTTGCCGTGGCGGTTCATCGTGCGCGGGGCGGGCAGTTTTTTGTACCCGTAAAGTTGTTGGACTGCTTTTTGAATCCCAAGATCGGCGCTGGGAAACACGTCCAGCCGCCCCAGCGTGAACATCAAAAACATCTGCGCCGTCCAGCGGCCGATGCCGCGCACCCGGGTCAAATGATCGATGATGGCTTCATCGTCCAACGCGGGGAGCGCTTTAAAATTCAGGCTTCCATCGTGGCTTTTTTGCGCCAAATCTTTTAGCGCCAAAAGCTTGCTGCGCGAAATGCCCGCCCCACGCAACGCTTCGTCTTTGGTATCCAGTAAGGCAGCGGGCGAAGGAAAACTTCCGCCGTAAAGGGCCTTAAAGCGCGCGGTAATGGTGGCCGCCGCCTTGCCGCTGAGCTGCTGGTAGAGGATGGATGCGCACAGCGCTGCAAACGGCGCGCTTGCGCCGGGCTTCAGGGTGCAAGGCCCTAAGCGCTCGATCCATTCGCCCAATTTGGCGTCCACTTGCTTGAGGTGCTGGATTTCCCGTTGATAGTTCACAATTAAAGTCAGGGGGCGCAAAAGTTGCGCCCCCTTCCCTTTCAACATCAGGTTTTGACGGTGCTTACATCGCCTTGGCGCGTTCCACCGCTTCGTCGATGCCGCCCACCATATAAAAGGCCTGCTCGGGCAGGTCGTCGTGGCGGCCTTCGACCATCTGGGAGAAACTCTCCACCGTGTCTTCCAGGCTCACGTAGCGGCCTTCCAGCCCGGTGAAGCGTTCGGCCACGAAGTTCGGCTGGCTCAAGAACTGTTCGATGCGGCGGGCGCGGGCCACGATGCGCTTGTCTTCTTCGCTGAGTTCGTCGATCCCCATGATGGCGATGATGTCCTGCAGGTCCTTGTAGCGCTGCAGGATGCGCTTGACTTCCTGGGCCACGTCGTAGTGCTTGGGCGAAATCAAGGTGGGGTCCAGCATGGTGGACTTCGACGCCAACGGGTCCACCGCAGGGTAGATGCCCTTGGCCGCCAGGGCGCGGTCCAACTCGATCGTGGCGTCGAGGTGGGCAAAGGTGGTGTGCGGTGCCGGATCGGTGAAATCGTCCGCCGGCACGTACACCGCCTGCACGCTGGTGATCGAACCGTCTTGGGTGGACGTAATGCGCTCTTGCAGGTCGGCCATCTCTCCGGCCAGGGTAGGCTGGTACCCCACCTCGGACGGCATGCGGCCCAGCAAAGCCGACACCTCGGAGCCCGCCTGGGCGAAGCGGAAGATGTTGTCGATGAACAACAACACGTCCTTTTTCTCTTCGTCGCGGAAGTACTCGGCCATCGTCACCGCGGTCAGCGCCACGCGCAGGCGGGCGCCGGGCGGTTCGTTCATCTGCCCGTAGACCAGCACCGTGCTGGGCAACACCCCGGCTTCCGACATTTCCAGGTACAGGTCGTTGCCTTCGCGGGTGCGTTCGCCCACGCCTGCGAACACCGAATACCCTTCGTGCTCGTAAGCCACGTTGCGGATCATCTCCATGATGAGCACGGTTTTGCCCACCCCGGCGCCGCCGAAGAAGGCCACTTTGCCCCCTTTGCGAAACGGCGCCAGCAGGTCGATGACCTTGATCCCGGTTTCAAACACCTCATCTTGGGTCGCCTGATCCACCAGGGTTGGTGCCTGTCGATGGATGGGGTAATTCATCTCCGTGGTCACCTGGCCCTTGTTGTCGATGGGCACCCCCAACAGGTTGAAGATGCGGCCCAGTGTGGGTTGGCCCACCGGCACCGTGATCGGCGCTCGGGTGTTGATCACTTCCATCCCCCGCCCCAGGCCGTCGGTAGAATCTAACGCAATCGTGCGAATGGCATCGTCACTAAGGTGTTGGGCCGTTTCCAGCACCAACGTGCTGCCATCTTGGCGCGCGATGGTGCAGGCATCGTTAATGCGTGGCAGGTCCCCGCCGGGAAACTTTACGTCCACCACGGGTCCTTTCACCTCGATAATCCGGCCGATATTCTGGACGGGTTTTTTTACCGCTTTTTTGGTCTTGCTGGATTTTGCTTTGGTCGCCATATTGATCTCCTTTTCCCCGCCTCCTTGATCACGCCTGTCTAAGCGCCTCGGCGCCACCCATGATGTCGAGAAGCTGCTTGGTGATTTCCTGCTGTCGCGCCTTGTTAAACTCCAAGGTCAGATCGCGAATCAATTCTTCTGCGTTGTCCGTGGCGCTTTTCATCGCCTGACGTCGGATGGCGTGTTCGCTGGTCTTGCTTTCCAAAATCATGCGATACACTTGCCCTTTGACGTACAGGGGCACAATGGACTCAAAGATTCCTTCTTTAGAAGGTTCGTACAACGTTTCAGACCTTTGTTCATCTTCTGTTTTTTCCTCCGCGTCTGCCTCGGGCAGCGTCAGGGGCAGCAAGGTCTGAACGTCGTGTTCCTGTCGAAAATCGTTGATGTAGCGCATATAAACCATGTGGATCGGCATGCGCGTTTCTTCATACAGCGCAAGCAGTTCGTCGCCAATCTGACGGGCGTGTTCGAACGTCGGCTTGTCGTACAGGTTGATATAGCTTTTCTCGATCGTGTAAGCGGATTTTCGAAAATAAAGGTTTGCCTTGTCGCCGCCGATGATGAGCTTGGCGTTGCCCTTTTCCTTGAGCAGCTGTTCGGCGTGGCGATTGATGTCGCCTTTGAAGCGGCCGCACATGCCGCGGTCGGAGTTGACCACAAACACAAAGTGACCCGCTTGCCCTCCTTTGAGCCAAGGGTGTTCGGGGTCCACATCGTCGATCACGCCACGGATCAAATCGACCTGGGCCTGTGCGTACTGGCGGGCTTGAAACAATTGTTGTTTGGCCTTAAACACCCGCGTCATCGAAATAGCGTACATCGCCTTGGTGATCTGTTTGATCTTGTTGACGCTACCAATGTGACGCTTGATTTCTCGTACCTTTGCCATGTCGCCCCACTTTTATTCGGCCTTACTGGCCGAACGTTCGCTTGAACATTTCAATCGCGGATTTGATTTTCTCTTCAACGCCATCGCCGATTTCACCCGTATCCATGATGGGCTTAATGATGTCATCCGCGTGCTGTGCCTGGATCGTATCCAGCAGTCCTTTTTCAAACTCGCGCACGCGTTCCACTTCAACGTCGTCCAAATAGCCGTTGACCCCGGCGTAGATCGCGATCGTTTGCTCCGCCACCGAGCGCAGTTCGTGCTGGTCCTGTTTGAGCAGTTCCATCATGCGCTGGCCGCGGTCCAACTGCGCCCGCGAGGCATCGTCCAACTCCGAGGCAAATTCCACAAAGGCTTCCAACGCGCGGTACTGGGACAGCTCTAGGCGCAGCGGACCCGCCATCTTGCGAATCGCCTTGCGTTGGGCGGCCCCCCCCACGCGGGAGACCGAAATCCCCACGTTCATCGCCGGGCGCAACCCCGAATTAAACAGATCCGATTCCAAGAAAATCTGCCCGTCCGTGATCGAGATCACGTTGGTGGGAATGTAGGCGGACACATCTCCCGCCTTGGTTTCGATGATGGGCAGGGCCGTCAAGCTGCCACCGCCTTGATCGTCGTTGAGGCGGGCGGCGCGCTCCAGCAAGCGCGAGTGGGAGTAAAACACGTCGCCGGGGTACGCTTCGCGGCCCGGCGGGCGGCGCAACAGCAGCGACAGCTGCCGGTAGGCCACGGCCTGTTTCGACAAATCGTCGTACACCACCAGCGCATCCTGGCCCTTGAACATGAAATACTCGCCGATTGCGCACCCGGAGTACGGCGCCAACCACTGCAAGGGAGCCGGCGCGCTGGCTTCGGCCGAAACCACGATGGTGTAGTCCATCGCGCCCTGTTGGCGGAACAACTCGATCGTTTTGGCCACCGTAGAAGCCTTCTGACCGATGGCCACGTAAATACAAACAACGTCCTGGCCCTTTTGATTCAGGATGGTGTCCACCGCCAGGGTCGTTTTACCCGTCTGGCGGTCGCCGATGATCAGTTCGCGCTGACCGCGGCCGATGGGGGTCAACGCATCGATCGCCTTGATCCCCGTTTGCAAGGGCGTGTCCACCGGCTGTCGCTGCACGATCCCTTCCGCCTTGACTTCCACCAAGCGGGTCTCTTTGGTTTCAACAGGCCCTTGTCCATCTTTGGGGTTGCCCAAGGGGTCCACCACGCGCCCCAGCAGTTCGGGCCCCACGGGGGTGGACAACACCTGACCGGTGCGCTTGACGATGTCGCCTTCCTTCACCAGTTCGGTGGCCCCAAACAGCACGGCGCCCACGCTGTCTTCTTCCAGGTTGAGCACCAACCCCTGGACACCGTTTTCAAAGTCCAGTAACTCCATGGACAAGGCATTGAGTAAACCGTACACCTGGGCGATGCCGTCCCCCACTTCAACGACCACGCCTCGTTCTTCCAGCTTAAGTTCTTGGTCGTAGTCTTTGATGCGCTGCTCGATCAAGTTGCTGATTTCGCTGGCGCTAATTCCTGTTTTAGCCATGGTCCTCCTCTATATAAGAACACGCCCTTCAGTCAGACAGGCACGTCTCTTTTTTGCATCGTTTCCGTCTGCTCCAACAACTGATTGCGCAACCCTTCCAGCCGGGACAGCACGGATCCGTCAACCATGTTGTGTTGAATCTTCAAACGCAGGCCGCCGATGATGTTTGGTTCTTCCAGCACCGAAATCCGAACCGTTCGTCCGCTGAGTTTCTCGAGACGCTTTACAATCTTTTCTCTTACGGTCTTGCTCAGCTCAAAGGCGGTGTGTACTTGGATGTGAAGGGTATCGGATTGTTGGTCTCGGATTTTGACAAACAGCCTGTAAATTTCTGGTAAGAAACTCGTCCTGTTTCGGTCGATGACCACGTAAATGAATTTCTTCAAATAATCGTGTGCCCCTTTTAAGGCTTCATCCGCTAGCAGGTGTTTGTCTTTTTTCGATATTTGCGGGCTGTGCCAAGCCGCGGCCAATGGAGTTTGGTGGTAAACGTCGAGCAATTGCTCCATCTCCGCTTCGATACGATCGCTGGCTTTGATCGATTCTGCCGCGTGAAATAATCCTTCTGCATAGTTGTGGGCAATCTTCGTCTTTTTCATGACAGCCTCACGCTTTCCTCGGTCAAGTCTTTCAAAAACTCGTCAACCAGACGATCGTTCACTTTTTTAGTAATATCGGCCAGCGCTTTTTCCCGAGCTTTTTCCAACGCCTGTTCGATCACGTCCCGCTGCAGGTTGGTCAATTGCCGGTCTTGTTCATAATCGGCTTTCTGTCGTGCTTGTTTACGGATACGTTCGGCCTCGGCTGCGGCCGCATCAAGCAAGTCGTCCTTTTCCCGCTCGGCTTGGGCTTTTGCTTTTTCCAATAACTCAAGCGAAAGCGTTTTTGCTTCTTTTGTGGCCCGTTCGATGTCGGATTTGATCTGTACGGCCTCCTGTTGCAAGCGCTCGGCGGTATCAATCTCTGCCTGAATTTTGTGCCGATACCCGCCAAACACCTTTTCAAAGACGTCGTACTTGCGCACCAAATAAACGATCAACTCCGCTAACACGATGAAGTTGACCAGCTTCCAAAATAAATTCCAAAGCACATCTTGATTAAGCCAATCCACCACTTACCTCTGTTTCTGGTCCAGTACCTGCGCGGCTGCCACCGTGGCCAAATGATCCACCTGGCCCAGCAACGCCTTGCGGACCGGTTTCAATTCGGCTTGTGCCTCACGGCGGGCAGCCTCAACCACGTTGCGGGCTTCGCTTTCAGCATCGGCCCGCAGCTTGCGGCGCACCTCATTGGCTTCCTGTCGTGCGATTTCCAGAATTTTGCGCGCCTGCACGTTGGCCTGGCGCAACTCCGAAGCCTGTTGGTTGCGCAATGCCTCGGCCGCCGCCCGTTGTTGTTCAGCATCTTCCAGTTGCCCTTTCAAGCGCGCCTGGCGGTTGGCCATAAACTGAAGCAGCGGCTTGTAAATGATGTGGTTGAGAATCAAAACCAACGCGAAAAACTGAACCAGATTAATCACAAAAGTCCAGTTGATGTTGGTGACAATGGTTTCCCACTGGATCTCGAACATAACAACCTCCCGGCTGGCGTTTTGGTTAAGACATCACGAACAACAAAATAATGGCGATCACCAGGGCATAAATCCCGGTGGATTCGGCCACCGCCTGGCCGATAAACATGGTGCGTACCAAGGCGCCTTGTTCTTTAGGGTTGGTCGCAATCCCCTGCAACGCCGCCCCGGCCGCGACCCCTTCGCCGATGCCGGGGCCGATGGCGCCAAAGCCCATCGACAAACCGGCGCCCAGGTAGCGGGCGGCCGTAATCAAGTCTTGGCCCGTAATCGCTCCGCTTGTCGTATCCTGCAAGAACATATTTAAAGACATCGTGTTTCCTCCTCTAGTTGGAAAATTTCATCGAGGAAATTTCATTTCCCCTAAACGGCAAACAACAAAATCAGCGAGACCACCAGCGCGTAAATAGCGGTGGATTCGGTGACCGCCATCCCCAGAAACATCGTGCGCACCAGCGCCCCTTCCTGGGCCGGTTGATGCGCGATGCTTTTGAGCGCCTCCCGGGTGGCAATTCCGATGCCAAGACCGGGTCCAATCGCACCGGCCCCCATCGCCAACCCCGCGCCCAAAAAGCGCGCCA